>Ga0154364_1186_pt1 | contig 8606 bp, 8 predicted proteins | sample RifGroA2_FD_115892 | JGI IMG/M metagenome (GOLD analysis project Ga0154364, IMG submission 115892) | Candidatus Rokubacteria bacterium GWA2_73_35 | reverse complement strand
CAGACGACCCTCAAGCCCGGGCAGTCCACGACGCTGGCGATGCGGTTCACGATGCACGAGGGGATGGGCGGGCCCCACGAGTTCCGCGTGGCGCTCACGACGAACGAGCGCAGCGCACCCGCGCGCGAGCTGATCGTGCGCTCCGGCTGGGGCCGGTGAGGAGGCGGTGACGCGATGGACTGGCTCGTCGTGGTGCAGGAGCGGAGCTGGGACTGGGGCTGGGGGATGCATCCGATGTGGTGGATCGGGGGCGCCTGGGGGCTCGGGATGCTGCTGCTGATGCTCGCGTTCTGGGGCCTCGTGATCGCGGGCATCGTGCTCCTGATCCGGTGGCTCGTGGGTGTGGGCGGCGGCCCGGGCGCCGGCCGCGGCCCCGACCGGGCGCTCGAGATCCTGCGCGAGCGGTACGCGCGGGGCGAGATCAACAAGGACGAGTTCGAGGCGAAGCGGCGCGACCTCGGCTGATGTGGTGCCACGTCCTCCTCTTCGGCTTCCCGGTGGCGGGGCTCCTGCTCTTCGCGATGCTGCCGTTCCCGGTCGCCCTCGCCGTCTACCTGCCGCTGTCGGCGCTCTCCGTCGGCGTGGGGTGGGTCACCGTGCGGGCGCTCTGCGCGTCCCCGACGACGGGGGCGGAGGCCCTGCCCGGCCGCGTGGGACGGGTCGCGGCGGTGGAGGCGCAGGCTGCGCTCGTGAGCGTGGACGGCGAGCTGTGGGAGGCCGTGGCCCGCGACGGCCTCGCGCCGGGGCAGCGCGTCGAGATCGTCGCCGTGGACGGGTTGAGGCTCCTCGTGCGGCCGCTCGGCGAGCGTGAGCCGGTGCGGCGGGGCTGAGGCTGGAGCGGGCGTGACACGGACGGCGGCGCTCATCCTCGTCATCGCCGTGGCGCTCGGCGCGGGCGCCACGCTCGCCTCGGCCCAGGGCCGCCCGCCGATGGGCGCGATGCCCATGAGACCGGCGCCGGAGGCCGCCGCCGCGCCGCCCTTCTACCGCGAGCGGACCTTCTTCGTCCTGGTCGGCGTGGCGGCGGCGGGCACGGGGCTCGTCGCGTACCGGCTGCTCAGGACGCGCCGGGGCGCGGCCGTCCGGGCGCTCAACGAGGCGGTGCTGGTCGTGGACCTCGTCGAGTCGACGCACCTCGCCACCCACTACGGGGACTCGCTCGCGATGCGCGCGCGGAACGCGCTGAAGGACCGGGCCCTCGACGTCGCGAGGCTCCACGGGCTCGCGTTCGCGGAGAGTACGGGCGACGGGTGGTTCATGACCTTTCCGTCCGTCGGGGCGGCCGTGGAGTCGGCGACCGGGCTGCTCCGGAGCCTGCGGGAGGCTCCGCCGGACCTCGCCCCCGCGCCCCCGATCGAGGCACGGGCCGCGGTGAGCTACGGCGAGATCCTTCTCGACGCGCGCGGCAATCGCCATGGCGCGGTCATCAACCGGGCCCACCGGCTCGTCGGCGTCTCCCGCGCGAGCTTCGCCCAGGTGGACGGCGAGGGTGCGCGGCCGGCCGAGGTCCCCGACCGCAACCGCATTCTCCTCGACGAGGAGGCGGCGCAGGAGCTGCGCGCGGCCGCGGCGCCCCGGCGGTTCCTGGGCTTCTGCAGCCTCAAGGGCTTTCCCGGGCTCCACCGCGTCTGGGAGGTTCTCTGGGGGGCGCCGCCGGCGTGAGGGCGGATCCATGACGCTCACGATCGGCGTGATGGAAGGCTCCCGATGAACGGGCTGCGCGCGGACCGCCTCGACGCCGAGGCGCAGGTCTTCGCCGTGCTGCGGACGCTGACGCTCGTGGGGGGGGTCGCGGCGCTCCTCATCGTGCCGCTGCGCCCCGAGCACCAGCTCCACCTGGCCCCGCTGCTCGTCGGGTTCGTCGTCTACAAGGCGTTGCTGTACCTCGTCCTCCTGCTCTGGGCCCCGCGCGCGCGCGAGGTGTTCCTCGCGACGCTCGCGGCGGACCTCGCCCTCGTCTTCCTCCTCGTCTGGTTCACCGGCGGCGGCGAGAGCCACTTCTATCTGCTCTTCTTCCTCCTCGTGGCGCTGAACGCCCACTACTTCGGCCCGGCGGTCGGCGCCCTCGCCGCCGCGCTCGCGTCGGCGCTGCTGGTCCTGGCGAACTTCGTGGGGTTGCCCGCGCCGTGGGCGCACGTCGGCTCGCGCGCCCTTCTGCTCGGCCTGCTCGGGCTCGCGCTGGGCCACGTCGCGGCGCGCGAGCGGGCCGCCCGCGCCCAGGCCGAGGAGCTCCACCGCGAGAAGGAGGCCGCGATGGCGCGCCTGGCCCGGGCCGAGCAGCTCGCCGCGGTGGGACGGCTGTCGGCGAAGATGGCCCACGAGGTGCGCAACCCGCTCGGCGCGATCAACCTCGACGTGGACATGCTCGCCGAGATCGTCCGCGACGGCCAGGGGCCGGCGATGACGGAGGCCCGGGACATCGTCCGCGAGATCCGCGACGAGGTCCGCGCGCTCGCCGCGCTGACCGACGAGTACCTTGTCGCCGCCCGGCTGCGCCGGCCGAAACCCGAGAAGGAGTCGCTGAACGACCTGGCCGCCGACCTCGTGGCCTTCCTCCAGCCGAGCGCCGAGCGCCAGGGCGTCGCCCTCGAGCTTCGCCTCGACCCCGGACTCCCGCTCCTGCCGCTGGACCGCGCGATGGTGCGCCAGGCCGTGCACAACCTCGTGCGGAACAGCCTGGAGATGCTCCCGCACGGCGGGCGCGTCGTCGTCGGCACGCGCTGCGACGGCGACGCCGCGGTGCTGTCGGTGGCGGACTCGGGCCCCGGGGTGGATCCCGTGGCCGCGGCCCACCTGTTCGAGCCGTTCTTCACCACGAAGGCGCGCGGCACGGGACTCGGGCTCAGCATCGCGCTCCAGATCGCGCGCGAGCACGGTGGCGACCTGAGCTGGCGCAACCGGACCGAGGGGGGGGCGGTGTTCGAGATCCGCCTCCCGCTCCGAGGAGCCGGCGATGACTGAGACGGGTCCGACCGCGCTGGTCGCCGACGACGAGGCCGGGATGCGCGAGAGCGTCGCGCGCGCGCTGCGCCGCGAGGGCTTCCAGGTGACCGCCGTGGAGGACGGCGCCGCCGCGCTCGACGCGCTCCGCCGGGCGCCCGTCGACCTGCTCGTCGCCGACCTCCGCATGCCGGGGCTCGACGGCCTCGAGCTGCTGCGCGCCGCGAAGCTCGTCGCGCCGGACACGGAGGTCGTGGTGCTCTCCGGCCACGCCACGGTGGAGGAGGCCGTGGAGGCGATGAAGGAAGGCGCCTACGACTTCCTGACCAAGCCGTTCGACCGTGCGCCGCTCGTGCGCGTGGCGCGCCAGGCCGTCGAGCGGCGCCGGCTCGTCCTCGAGAACCGGCGGCTGCGGCGCCGGCTCGACGACCTCGCCGGCGCCGAGGAGCTGGTCGGGCGGAGCCCGCAGATCCAGGAGGTGCTGCGGCTCGTGAAGCAGGTCGCGCCGACGACCACGACGGTCCTGATCCAGGGCGAGAGCGGCACGGGCAAGGAGCTGGTCGCGCGCGCCATCCACCAGCTCTCGCCGCGGCGCGAGCGGCCCTTCGTCCGCGTGAACTGCGCGGCGCTGCCCGACACGCTGCTCGAGTCGGAGCTGTTCGGCCACGAGAAGGGCGCGTTCACCGGGGCGGTGGCGCGGCGGCAGGGACGGTTCGAGGTGGCCGACGGGGGCACGCTGCTCCTCGACGAGATCGGCGATCTGTCGGCGGTCGCCCAGGCCAAGGTGCTGCGCGTGCTGCAGGAGGGCGAGTTCGAGCCGGTCGGCGCCTCGCGCACGGTCCGGGTGGACGTCCGGGTCCTGGCCGCGACGAACCAGGACCTCACGCGGCTGGTCGGCGAGAAGCGATTCCGCGAGGACCTCTATTACCGGCTCCACGTCATCAGCGTCACGGTGCCGCCGCTGCGCGAGCGCCGCGAGGACGTCACGCTCCTGGCCCAGCACTTCCTGCAGCGCTTCGCCGCGCGCAACCACCGCACGCTCGAGGGGTTCACCGAGGCGGCGCTCGCCCGGCTCGCCGACTACGCCTGGCCGGGGAACGTGCGCGAGCTCGAGCACGCCGTCGAGCGCGCCGTGGTCCTCGCGCAGGGGCCGTTCGTGGACGTGGGCGACCTGCCGGAGGCCGTCGGCCAGGCGGAGCCGTCCTCCCGGGTCGTGCCGATCCCGATCGGCATGCCGCTCGAGGAGGTCGAGCAGCGGCTCATCGAGGAGACGCTGCGCCAGACCAAGGGCGACAAGGAGCTCGCGGCGAAGCTCCTCGGGATCGCGAGCCGGACGATCTACCGGAAGCTCAAGGAGCGCGGAGAGGCCCGGGACGCCGACGGCGAGTGAGGGCGTCCGAGTGACAGAACGTCCGGGAGCGCCGGCCCTCCGGGGCTCCCGCTGACTCGACGTCGCCCGCGCGCTCGGGGGCGCCCGACGGGCTCATTCGCCACGACCCGTAAGTGCGCGCCAACATGGACCCTGGGCCCCAGCCCGGGCCTGGCGCGCCGGATGCATACCCCGTGGGGGTACTGAGCCTCGACCCCGAGGAGGGAGACCGTGACGGGAGCCAGGGAATACCAGGCCATCGTCGTGGGCGCCGGCTTCGCCGGCCTCGCGGCGGCGCGTGAGCTGCGCGGCGAGGTGCTGCTGCTGGATCGCTACGAGGTCGGCACCCACCAGACCTCGGCATGCGGCACGCCCCTCTGGGTAGCCGAGGAGCTCGGGGTCAAGGAGAGCGTCATCCAGGTGCATCCCCGCGCGGTGCTCCACACCCCGACCCACACGGTGACCTACGACGCCTCGGACTCGCCCTTCTGCACGTTCGACTACCGGCGCTTCTGCCTGGGCCTCCTCGAGCAGTGCCGGGTGCGGTTCCTCCGGACCGCCGTCAGAGGATTCCGCGAGGGGGGCGTCGAGACCGACGAGGGGCGCTTCGAGGCGCCGTGCGTGATCGACGCCTCGGGCTGGCAGCGCGCGCTGGTGGGGGGCGCCGCGCCCCGGTCGGGGGGCGCCGTGCCGCTCAACTTCGGGATCGAGACGGAGGTGCCGTACACGGGCGAGAGCCTCTACTTCTGGGTCGACCCCGCCATCCTCGCGGAAGGGGCGGCCTGGATCTTCCCCGCCGGCGAGCGCAGCCGGATCGGCGTCGGGAGCTTCGCCGGGGCCTCGAAACTCCGCGCCCCGCTCGAGCGCTTCCTCGGGGACCGCGATCTGACGCTCGGCCCCCTGCACGGCACGTACCTCACGGCGGGGCTCGGCGCGCCGACGGTCGGCCGCACGTTCGCCGTCGGCGACGCGGCCGGCCACTGCCTGCCGCTGACGGGCGAGGGCATCCGCCCGGCCGTCTACTTCGGGCGCGTCTGCGGCGCCCTGGTCCAGGGGGTGATCGACGGCCGGCTCTCGCTGGACGCGGCGCTCGAAGCGTATCGGCGGCAGGTGCTCGCCCACCGGTGGGCCTACCGGATCCTCCACGCGCTCCAGCGGGCCGTGCAGAAGATGCCCGGGCCGTGGCTCGGCCCGGTGGCGGCGCTCGGCAACCTGCCGGCGATCCGGCGGCACTGGTGGCCGGGCTACCTCGACTTCGGGAAGCCGGAACCCGCGCCGGGACGCTGACGTGCACGGCGAGAGCATCGCCTGGGGGTACGGCTTCTGGTCGCTCGTGGCGCTGAACGCCGCGATCGTCGTGCTGCTGGCGCTCTCGTTCCTCGCGCCGGTCGAGCGCCGCGAGTGGCGGTCCTTCGGCGTGTTCACCGCCTTCGTGGTGGCGCTGTTCACGGAGATGTACGGGTTCCCGTTGACGATCTACGTCCTCACGGCCGTCCTCGGCAGCCGCTACCCCGCGCTGAACCCCTTCTCGCACGCGTCGGGACACCTCTGGATCACCTTCTTCGGCGGCGGCGTCTGGACGTCGATCGTCGCGCACGTGGTCTCCAACGGGCTGATGATCGGCGGGCTCGTCCTCATGGGCGTGGGGTGGCGCCGCGTCCACCGTGCCCGGGGCGCGCTCGTCACGGACGGCCCGTACGCGTGGATCCGCCACCCGCAGTACGCCGGGCTCTTCCTCGTCACGGTGGGGATGCTCCTCCAGTGGCCGACGCTCGTCACGCTGGCCACGTGGCCGCTGCTCTTCCTGATCTACCGGCGGCTCGCGCGCCGGGAGGAGCGCGAGGCGGAAGAGCGGTTCGGCGACGCGTACCGCGACTACCGGGCGCGCGTCCCCATGTTCGTGCCGCGCCTCGGCCGCGGGCTCGAGCCGCGGGAGCCGCGGTGGAGCGAGCGCTGAGGCGGAGGCGCGGGAAAGGATGACGGCCATGCGAACGCGAGCGGCCCGGACCGCGCTCCGGACGGTGGGGGGGCTCGCCCTCGTCGCCGTGCTGGGGTACCTCTTCTATCTCGGCAGCCAGGACGTCGCCGCGAAGTCGCCGGCGCCCGCCGTGCCCGCCGCCGTCGGCGCGGCGGGGGCGCCGGCCGCCCGTCCCGACTCGTTCGCGGCGATCGTGGAGGCCGTGAAGCCCGCGGTCGTCAACATCAGCACGACCCAGGCGGTCGAGCGCCGGGGCCCCCGCGGAGCGGACCCGTACCGGGAGTTCTTCGAGCGCTATTTCGGCGAGGGCGTGCCGCGCGAGGAGCCGCGGCAGAGCCTCGGCTCGGGCCTCATCGTCGAGCCCGAGGGCTACGTGCTCACGAACAACCACGTGATCGAGGGCGCGCGCGTGATCACCGTGCGCCTCTCCGACGACGAGGAGTACGAGGCCCGCGTGGTCGGGCGCGACCCGCGGACGGATCTCGCGCTCCTGAAGATCCAGGGCCGCCGGCGGTTCACCGCGGTCCGGCTCGGCGATTCCGACGCCCTGCGCGTCGGCGACTGGGTCGTCGCCATCGGCAACCCGTTCGGGCTGGAGCACACGGTGACCGCGGGGATCGTGAGCGCCAAGGGGCGCGTGATCGGCGCGGGCCCGTACGACGACTTCATCCAGACCGATGCCGCGATCAACCCGGGCAACTCGGGCGGGCCGCTCTTCAACACCCGCGGCGAGGTCGTCGGCATCAACAGCGCGATCTTCAGCCAGAGCGGCGGCTCCGTGGGCATCGGCTTCGCGATTCCCGCCAACCTCGCGCGGGAGCTGATCCCGCAGCTCAAGGCGAGGGGGCGCGTCTCGCGCGGCTGGCTCGGCGTCGCCATCGCCCCCGTGACGCCGGAGACGGCCCGGAAGCTCGGCGTGCCGGCCGCGCGCGGCGCGCTCGTGGCGGAGCTCGCCCCCGGCGGGCCCGCGGCGGCGGCGGGCCTCCAGCCGGGCGACGTGATCGTGGCGTTCGAGGGCCGACCGATCCGGCGCGCCGACGAGCTGCCGCGGCTCACGGCCCGGGCGCCCGTCGGCGCCGCGGTCGAGCTCAGGCTGCTCCGGGCGCGGAAGGAGCTCGCGGTGAAGGTCACGCTCGGCGAGCTTCGAGAGCAGCGCTAGTGTGCCGTTCTCGAAGCTATGTTAACCTCCGCCGCGCAACCGGCGGCCCGGGCTCCACGTCCGACCGGGCTTGGCACGACTTCGAGAACGGCACGCTAGTCTAGCTAGGGGACGCTCGACCACCGAGTTCCTTGCCGAAAGGAGAATGACCCATGCAGCGATACGACCCTGACAGCCCGGGCGGCGGCCGCTGGCCACCGCCCGATATCGAAGCCACGCTCCGGGACCTGGGGGAGCGCTTCCGCGGACTCGACGGCCGGCGGATCGCCGCGGGCGCGGGCGTCGTCCTGCTGGTGATCCTGCTCTGGTCGAGCTGGTTCACGGTGCAGCCCGAGGAGACGGGCGTCGTCCAGCGGTTCGGGGCGGTCGTCCGCACCGTGGGGCCGGGCCTGCACTTCAAGGTTCCCTACGGGGTCGAGAAGGTCCGCCTGGTGCCCACGGCCCGGGTCCTCAAGGAGGAGTTCGGCTTCCGGACATCGGCCAGCATTCCGGGCCAGCGGACGCAGTACGCGGACAGCAAGGCGTTCAAGGACGAGTCGCAGATGCTCACGGGGGACCTCAACGTGATCGACGTCCAGTGGATCGTCCAGTACCGGATCGAGGACCCGGTCCGCTACCTCTTCCGGGTCCGGGAGGCCCGGCAGACGATCCGGGACGTCGCCGAGGCAGTCACGCGCCGGATCGTGGGCAACCGCCTGGGCAGCGACGTCCTCACCGTCGGCCGCGTGGCCGTGTCCACTGAGACGAAGGAGGAGATGCAGAAGATTCTCAACGACTACGAGACCGGCGTCCGCCTGGTCACCGTGGAGCTGCAGGACGTGACGCCCCCGGATCTCGTCAAGCCCGCCTTCAACGAGGTGAACGAGGCCCGCCAGGACCGGGAAAAGAGCATCAACCAGGCCCAGGAGCAGGCCAACCGCGAGATCCCCAAGGCCCGGGGCGAGGCGACGCGGACGATCACCGAGGCCGACGGGTATGCCGTGGAGCGGGTCAACCGGGCCAACGGAGAGGCGACCCGCTTCCGGGCCGTCCTCGAGGAGTACGAGCGGGCCCCGGAGGTCACCCGCCGCCGCCTCTACCTGGAGGCCATCGGCGCCATCCTGCCCGAGGCGAAGGCCCTGTACATCGTGGACGGCGACCAGAAAGCCCTGGTGCCCTGG
>Ga0154364_1075_pt1 | contig 8631 bp, 5 predicted proteins | sample RifGroA2_FD_115892 | JGI IMG/M metagenome (GOLD analysis project Ga0154364, IMG submission 115892) | Candidatus Rokubacteria bacterium GWA2_73_35 | reverse complement strand
GAACCTGCGCGCGCCGCTCGCGGGCATCCGCGCCGCGGCCGCCGCGGACGGGCTCAGGCTCCCCGAGGTCCGCGTCGCCGTGCGGACCGGCGACACGCTCCAGGCCGCGCGCCAGGCGATGACGCGCCGGCCGCCGCACATCCTGATCACGACCCCCGAGTCGCTCTACATCTTGTTGACGAGCGCCCGGTTCCGCCCGGCGCTCGCGGGCGTGCGCGTCGTCATCGTGGACGAGGTCCACGCGCTGATGGGCGGCAAGCGCGGCGCCCACCTGGCGCTCTCGCTCGAGCGCCTCCAGGCGCTCGCGGAGGCGCGCGAGCCCGGCGCGCGCCCGCAGCGGATCGGCTGCTCGGCCACCGTGCACCCCGTCTCCGCCGCCCTCGAGTTCCTCACGGGCGCCACGGCGCGCGAGCCCGTCGCGGTGGACGCGGGCTTCTCGCGCGACCTCGACCTCCGGGTGCTCGCGCCGGTGGACGACTTCCTGACATCCTCGAGCGAGACGATCTGGGACGCGGCGCTCCAGGAGGTCGCCGAGCTGATCCGGGCCCACGCGACCACGCTCGTCTTCGCCCAGAGCCGACGCGCCGCCGAGCGGCTCGCGCGCGACCTCGGCGACCGCGTCGGCGAGGGCCTCGTCGCCGCCCACCACGGGTCGCTCTCGCGCCGCGCCCGGCTCGAGGCCGAGAACCGGCTGAAGGAGGGTGCGCTCCGAGCGCTCGTCGCCACCTCCTCGCTCGAGCTCGGCATCGACGTCGGCGCGATCGACCTGGTCGTCCAGCTCCAGTCGCCGCGCCAGGTGGCCGCCGCGCTCCAGCGCGTCGGCCGCTCGGGCCATCTCCTGTCGCGCGTCTCGAAGGGCCGCATCCTGGTGACCAAGGGCGAGGAGCTGGTCGAGGCCGCCGCGGTCGTCCGCTCGATCCGCGCCCGCGAGCTGGACCGCCTCCAGGGGCCGGAGGCCCCGCTCGACGTGCTGGCCCAGCAGGTCGTCGCCACCGTCGCCGCCGAGTCGCTCGGGGTGGACGAGCTGCTCGCGCGGTTCAGGAACGCGGCGCCGTACCGCGGGCTCGCGCGCGAGGATTTCCTCGCGGTCGTGCGCATGCTCGCCGAGCCGCTGCCGGCCGAGGTGAAGGGGGCCGCGCCGCGGATCCTCTGGGACCGCGTCAACGAGCGCCTGCACGCGCGGCGCGGCAGCCGCTTCCTCGCCCTGACCTCGGGCGGGACGATCCCGGACGCCGGGCTCTTCGACGTCTTCGTCGCCGACACCGACCTCAAGGTCGGCACGCTCGACGAGGAGTTCGTGACCGAGAGCCTGCCGGGCGACGTGTTCCTCCTGGGCTCTCACGCCTGGCGGATCGTGAAGGTGCGCGCGGACCGCGTGCTGGTCGAGGACGCGCAGGGCATGTCGCCGACGATCCCGTTCTGGAAGGGCGAGCACCCGTCGCGCTCCTTCGAGCTCGGCCGGGCGGTCGGCCGCGTGAGGCGCGACGCCGCCGACCGGCTCGACGCGCCGGACTTCGAGGCCTGGGCCGCGCGCGAGTGCGGACTCGACCCGCGCGCGGCGGCGGCCCTCCGCGCGTGGCTCGTCAAGGCGGGCGAGGTCCTCGACGGCGTCCCCGACGACCAGGGCATCGTCGTCGAGTCGTTCGCCGACGAGCTGGGCGGGCGCCACGCGATGATCCACTCGGTCTTCGGCATGCGCGTGAACGGCGCCTGGGGCATGGCGCTGCGCGAGAAGATCCGCCGCGTCTTCCATCTCCAAGTTGAGGCGAGCCACGTGGACGACGGCATCTTGCTGTCGTTCGCCCCCGGTCAGGCCCCGCCGACGCCCGAGCGTCTCGTCACGCTCGTCGCCCCCGAGGAGGTGGACACGCTGCTCGGCCGCGCGCTGATCGGCTCGCCGCTCTTCACCACGCGCTTCCGCCACTGCGCCGTGCGCGCCCTCTTTATCCCGCGCCTCGTGCGCGGCCAGCGGACGCCCGCGTACCTCCAGCGCCTGAAGGCCGACGCGCTCATGGAGGCGGTCGGCGGGCTCGCCGACTTCCCGCTCGTCGCCGAGACGCTGCGCGAGTGCTTCGCCGACGCCCTCGACGTCCCGCGGCTCAAGCGCCTGCTCGAGCGCCTGCACGACGGCGAGGTGTGGGTGCGCCACGTGGACACGCCGCTCCCCTCGCCGTTCGTGTACCCGCTGCTGCTCGCCTGGGACTGGGCGTACCTCGACGCGGGCCACGCCGAAGAGCGTCGGAGCGACGCCGTCCCCATGCGGAAGGCGTGGAGCGCTCCCGCGGGGGCCCTGCAGGCCGACGTCGTCGCGGCCGTGGAGGCGGAGCTCGGGCGCACGACGCCCGAGCGGCGGGCGCGCGACGCCAACGAGCTGGCGGCGATCCTCGACGACCTCGGCGACCTGACGTCCGAGGAGCTGGCGGCGCGCGTGGCGGGCGACGCCGGCGCGCTCCTCACCGCGCTCGCCGCGGAGCGTCGCGTGGCGCCGCTCGAGCTCGGGGGCCGACACCGCGCGTGGATCCCGGCGACGGACGTTCCGCTCTACGCGGCCCTCGCCACGCCCGACGGCCTCGAGCGCGTGCTGCTCCGTCTGCTCCGCACGCGCGGCCCCGTGACCGCCGGCTGGATCGGCGCGCGCTACGGCGTCGCCGACGCCGACGTCGAGCGGGCGCTCGAGGGCCTCGTCGCCCGCGGCCTCCTCCGCCGGGGCGAGCTGCTGGCCGACGTCGCGGAGCCCCAGTACGTCCACGTCGCGGTGCTCGACGAGATCCAGCGCCGGCAGGTCCACGCGCGCCGCGTGCCGCGCCCGGTGGCGACGGCCGAGCAGCTCGGCGCGTTCCTCCTGCGGCGCCATCACCTCCACCCCGAGCACCGCCTGCGCGGCCCCGAGGGCGTGCTGGCCGCCCTCGAATTGCTCCAGGGCGAAGACTTCCCCGTGCGCGTGTGGGAGCAGGACCTCCTCCCGGCGCGCGTCGAGGGCTACGAGCGCGACTGGCTCGACCGCCTCGGGCTCGCGGGCGAGATCGTCTGGACGCCGTTCGGCCGGAGCCGCTCGGGGCGCGTTGGCGTCGCGCTCCGCGAGAACGCGGGCTGGCTCCGGGAGCCGCCCGCCGGGCCGCCCGCGCTCGACGCGCGCACCAAGAACGTGCTCCTGCACCTCCAGCTCCGCGGCGCCTCGTTCGCCCAGGACCTGACGCGCGCCACCGGGCTCGGCGCCCACGAGGTGCTCCAGGAGCTCTGGACGCTCTTCTGGGCCGGGCTCGCGAGCCCCGACACCTTCGGCGCGATCGCCGCGGGCGCCGCCGCGACGCCGGCGCGCCCGGGCCCGACGCCGCGCCCGGCGGCGGCGCGACGGCGGCGGCGCGGCCAGGCGCGCGGCGTCCTCGGGCGCGCGCCGGTGCTCGGCCGCTGGAGCGCGCTCGGCGAGGAGGAGCCCCTCGCGCCCGAGCAGCGCGACGAGGCGCAGGCGCACCTGCTGCTCGGGCGCTGGGGCGTGCTGGCGCGCGAGCTGGCGCAGGGCGACTGGAGCAGACTGCGCCACGCGCTGCTCAGGATGGAGTACGGCGGCGAGGTCGTCCGCGGCTACTTCGTGGAGGGCCTGTCGGGCGAGCAGTACGCGCTCGGCGACGCCCTCGCCGACCTCGGCGCGCCGGCCGCGCGGCGCGCGGAGCCCCACGTGCTCGTGAACGTGACGGACCCCGCGAACCTCTGGGGCCGCGTCTTCGCGCTCACGGGCGCCGACGGCGCGCGCGTCGCTGCGCCGCGCATCCCGACGAGCTGGCTCGTCTTCCGCGCCGGCCGCCCGGTCCTCCTCGCCGAGGGCCAGGGACGCGACCTCACGCCGCTCGCCGGCTGGGAGCCCGCCGACCTCCCGGGCGTCGTCGCCGCGCTCCGCGAGGTCATGGACCGCCCGCTCCTCCTGCGGCCGGTGCGCCGGCTGGAGATCCTCACATGGGCCGGCCGGCCCGTACGCGAGACGGAGGCGTTCGCCGCGCTGACCGGCGCGGGGTTCTCCGCCGACGGCCCGCGCCTGACCTGGGACGGCTACCCCGGCCCGCGCCCGGCGTAGAAATGGATGTCGTGATCGTATCCCCGATCTGAACCACTTCCTCGAGGGTCATCGCGTCGCCGCCGCCCGGCTCCGCGAGGAGACCCTCGCGAGGCACTGCATCTGCCGCGCGTGCGGCACCCGCCGTCCGAGCAGGCTCTTCACGTCAGCTGCTCGCCGCGTGAGATCCCTCCCCCGTCACCCGCGCCCGGAGCTGCTGAAGGTGTGCGAGATGCTCCACGTCGTGAGCCGCCAGATATTCCACATACGCCTCGATGGTCAGCGTTCCTCTCGTCGGCGTCGTCCCGCGCCGGTGCCAGTCAGCCTCCTCGAGCGCCCGGAGAAATGCCAGCGTCTCGTGTCGAACGAGGCGGAACCGCTCTACGTCCCAGCCCGCCTCGTCGGCGATCGGCGCCGCAGCAAACCCCGTCCGGTCGTCAAGGGAAGACGGGAAGCTCGGCGCATCCTCCTCTCGCATCCGACGCAGCCGCGGCAGGATCACGTCGCGCTCGCCCAGCAGGAGATGGTTCACGATCTCGCTGATCGTCCACTCCCCGTCCGCCGGCTGTCGTCCGAGCTGCGCCGGCGACAGGTCGTGCACGAGGTCGCGGAGGCGCTGAGGTGTCGCGCCCAGGATCCGCAGGGCTTTCTCACGTGTCATCGCTTCATGATTGCGCTCGGCCCGTGGCAGACGGATACGCCCATCTGCGATGCGCGTCAAGACGTCTACCACGAGCGCACGCTCGCGTTCCTGAACCCGCTCCGCCAACGCTTCCGGCGTATCGTCCTCTGCAACCGGTACTTCGCACTGCGCGATGACGGGGAAGGCCGTACATACCCTCCCCGCCGAACTCTAGAAGCAGTGCGCCGGCGTGCTCAAGGCGGGCTGCGGCATCAGCGGGCTCTACGACCTCGAGCCGATCCGCCTCTGCTACCTGAACGAGATCCTGGCGCTCACACCCAAGGCGGCACGCCTGAACAACTCCGTGCACCTCGTCCCGAAGCGCGCCGCTCCGCTGCTGCTCGCCGTCGGCGGGCTCGAGGGCCCCGAGTACCACCGCCAGACTCACGCGCTTGCCGACGTGTGGTGGAGCCGCCGGCTACGCCGCGAGGTGTTCGACGTGCGTGCGGGGGCTGCATCACTTTTCGATCGTCTCGCAGCTCGAGGGCCCGACGAGCGCGCTCAGCCGGCTCCTCGCGAAGCAGATGGGGCTGACGAGACATCCGACAGCCGCAGGGCGTGCTACGGGAGAATGCTCTCAATTGGCGACGAAGCTACGGAACACGCTAGCCAGAACCCGCGGGGCCGCGGCCACGACTCGAGCCAGCACCCCAGGGCTGAAATCGCTCATCAATAGCCTTGAAAATACCTGAGGGGAGAGCTTTTCGAGAAGCGCGATCCCTCGATCCCATTTCGCGTCGTCATAGCGCGCGATCCGCCGGTTGATGATATACGCAAGACGCATGAACCGGCCGTGCTCGGCTAGCCATCGTGCCTGGTACTGACTGAGGCGCGCTCTCGAGGGATCACCGCTTACAACAGCTTCCCCCACCACACGCCCCGCCATTCTCCCAGCCTTAATCGAGTACCTAATTCCTTCACCCAACAGTGTCGATGCCTGACCGGCCGCGTCGCCCACCGCCATGACTCCATCGAACACGAACTCTCTACACACTCCCTCCGATGGGATATAACCGACGTGGCGCTCCAGTGGCTGGGCGCCGATGAGAGATGGCGCAATCGCAGCACATTCATGCATGAATCGGTCAAGGTAACGCTGGGGAACAGCGCGAGTGTCCGGATGAATCGTGCCGACACCCACCCTTACACGACCACCCCCTCGTGGAAATGCCCAGCCATACCCGCAGGGGATCACGTCCGATCCCACAACAAGCAGCGCCTCGTCTTCCGGGTATCGAGGTGCGTATAAGTCATACTCGGCACCGAACCCGAACCTCCGAAACGAGTCTCTGAGCCCTGCTTTCCGGAGGACAACGGCGGCGAATCCCGAACAGTCGACAACAACCGGGGCGGCGTAGTTATGTGTCGCCCCACCGGTTCGGACAATCACACCGCAAACCCTGGTACCCTCTCGAACAACATCTATAACCCGTGAACCCAAACGCAATTCCACGCCAGCCGACGCCGCCATCAGAGCCAGGTGTTGGTAGAGCGCCCGCACGTCCAACACGCACACGACCGGCTCCGGATAATCGAAAGCTATACTCCGATTGCGTGAGGCGAATTTCACTCTCCGAATCGCATGAAAGAAGCGCTCGCTGATCCCCAACTCCCGAAGCTCAGAGATAAAGCTCCCGCCACTCGTACGAATCGGGTATCCGATCTCCTCGCTTTGCTCGATCAGGCATACCCGCGCGCCCCGTCGTGCGGCCTCTTCTGCAGTCACGCAGCCCGCCGGGCCTGCTCCGACAACGAGAACGTCGAATCCGGTGGTCACGGCCCTGGGCCTATCACGATGGACTTCAAGGCCAGAGCAACGCTGCTGCTGACGAGGCTAATGCTGATGCGAAAAACATCCTCTGGGTTGAGTAGCCATGTGTCCAGCTTCAAGGGTTGAAGAAGCCGAAACACCATCTCGCCTCGCCTCAAGGGGTCGTCAACATTCAGTCGCACGCGATCCCGGTCTACAGCCAGACCATAATCGTTATACATGGCGCGCAGGCCGGAAAGCAGAGAGCCGTACATTCGTTCAAGGTTCTTATGGAACGAATACTCAGGAACAATGAACGCCGCGACTCCGACCAAAGCAGTACAAACGATAAAGACCCAAGAAACCACACTGAACGCACGGAACAGAATTATTACGAATAGCATTACGCCCACGGACCAAGCCCATACGATCAGGGCGTCGAGCTTCGTTATACACCGCAACCGGAAGCGCACAACTTCTGGCATCGGAACTAGGTCATATCGTCCCAGGCGGTACATGAACACCGTATACATCGCGATCGCACGTCCACAGCTCACGGACAGGAAGCTGACAGGAACGAGTATAAGAACGAACAGGATCGTTTTCTCCAACCACCTATCACCATTATACCAGCCGGTCGGCAGTATCCTGCCGAGGGTAGGAAACCACCGTGTCAGCCAATAATCAGGATAGCGAAACGCGAGATATACCAATGGCGAAACAATCACGATAGGAACAAGCGACCAGAGCAAACTCCTCCGAATGTCAGCTATGCGTACTGCCCCGTTATTGATCAGCTGTTTGTATTCATCTGCCGGCATCAAGAAGAGATCTACAATATCAACCAGGATGTTGCGCAGTCTGAGGCTACCACGTCGGATTGCCCACAAAACCCACGCGATGCCAAAGATCGCGACATATACGGCTAAGGTCTCAATGTAAAGTTCATAGAGTGCAAACCACCAAGACACACATGACCCAGCTCCGAATACGCCAAGTGCCAACAGTATTGCGATCCAAAAATAGTGCAGATCGACGCTGCGGAAGGGTAGATCCGTCCAGAGGCCCATGTCTGGCGCGGTCCACAGATCGGTGCTATGCCGGGCGCCCTGATGCCCGGCCGAAAAAGCGCTTCTTGCGCCCTGCTCTGGACCGTCTCGCAATCGCCCTTACCTGTAACTTGCCCAAATATAGCGCGATCGCGGCATCATCGGGCAGCGACGTACGTTGCCTCGTTGAGAGCGGGAGATTTACTGCGCTGATCGCGAGCGCTCGAAAAGGTCTCGAGTGCCTTTCGGCGCACCGCAGACGGATCTTCTGCCAAAGCTTCGAAGAGCCCGGCGGCTATCAGGAGGAAGGCGCCTGCAGTGGCTAGCGTGGAGAGGATCTTCATGAGTGCCTCCAGTGTGACATTCACTAGCAGACGTTTGTCATCCAGGCTGTGACGGCGTTACGAGGCCGACGACCCTCGCCCCTAGAGCGAAGCAGGCGCCGCGACGGACACCAGTAAGGTGGTACCCAATCCACGGATATCAGCATGATCGACCGTCGCTGTTACAGGCTCCGGCTCTGCCGGTGGCTCGAGTCCTCACCATGAAGCGCACGCCCCCGGGAGCCGGCGGCGTGAGGGCGTTTCGACGAGTCGCCCCTCGGGACACGCGTGTCGCCAACGGGATACCCCCTTTGGTTCCCCAGCTCCGGGGTATCTTACATCACCGGCCCGATGATCCAGGGCGCGAACTCCTCCTCGCCCACTCCGGAGAGCTCGCTCTTCGTGCGCTTGCCCGAGGCGACGGCGAGCAGCTCCTCGAAGATCTGCCGGCCGACGGTCGCGAGCGGCGTGCCCTCGAGGATCACGCCGCAGTTCACGTCCATGTCCTCCTCCATGTGGCGGTACACGAGCGAGTTCGTCGCCAGCTTGAGCGAGGGCACGGGCTTGCAGCCGAAGACCGAGCCGCGGCCTGTCGTGAAGCAGATGAGGTTGCAGCCGCCCGCGACGAGGCCCGTGATCGAGACCGGGTCGTGGCCGGGCGTGTCCATGAACACGAAGCCGCGCGTCGTGATCGGCTCGCCGTAGAGGAAGACGTCCATCAGGGGCGTCGTGCCGCCCTTCGTGACGCCGCCGAGCGACTTCTCGAATATCGTGCTGAG
>Ga0154364_1140_pt1 | contig 9015 bp, 6 predicted proteins | sample RifGroA2_FD_115892 | JGI IMG/M metagenome (GOLD analysis project Ga0154364, IMG submission 115892) | Candidatus Rokubacteria bacterium GWA2_73_35 | reverse complement strand
CAGGCCGAGATCGCGCCAGAAGGCGCGCACGGCGTCCACCGTCTCGCGGGTCACCTGCCGGCTGATGGTCACGATGCGCAGGTAACGGTCCAGCAGCTCGAGCCGGTCGTGCCGCGGCGACATGGGAGTGGCGGTAGTATAGCGCCGATGCGGCCTCCATCATTCGTCTCAGGTGGTTAGGCCCTTCACCATTGCTTCGTTCGACCGGTTGACGCCCCGCGGCGCCGGGCGGTAGAGTGAACCGTCACTGCGCATCGCCTCCTCACCGGCCACGGGGAGGTGCACGTCTGTTCGGGACAGGAGACGCCATGAGCGCGGTCGCAGCCCTCTGGAGCACCTCGATCGGCAAGAAAGCGGTGATGGCGGTCACCGGCATCGTCCTGGTCGGGTTCGTCATCCTCCACCTGGCCGGCAACCTCAAGATCTACCTCGGCGCCGGCGCCTTCGACGCCTACGCGCGCGGCCTCCGGGAGCTGGGCGAGCCGATCCTCGCCTACGGCCAGGCCCTGTGGACCCTGCGCCTGATCCTGCTCGCGGCGGTCGTCCTGCACATCGTGGCGGCCGTCCAGCTCACGCTGACGAGCTGGGCCGCGCGCCCGGTGGCCTACACGGAGAAGGAGGCGGTCGCGGCGACGTACGCGGCGCGGACGATGCGCTGGGGCGGGGTGATCCTCGTGCTCTTCGTCGTCTATCACATCCTGCACTTCACCCTGGGCGCGGTCGGCTACGCGCCCGGCCAGTTCCAGGAGGCGTCAGCCTACCGCAACGTCGTGAACGGCTTCCGCGTCTGGTACGTCTCGGCCTTCTACATCGTCGCCCAGGCGGCGCTCGGGCTGCACCTCTACCACGGCGTCTGGTCCATGTTCCAGACGCTCGGCGTGGACGCGCGGAGCAACGGGGTCTATCGCGGGCTCGCCGTCGTCGTGGCGGTGGTCGTCGTGGTGGGCAACGTCTCGATCCCCCTGGCCGTGCTCGGCGGCCTGGTCAAGTGACGGAGAGTGTCCGACATGAGCACTGAGACCGCGGTCCGGCCCCGCGAGGGCGCGCTCGACGCGCGGGTCCCGCCGGGGCCGATCGAGCGCAAGTGGGAGCGGCGCCGCTTCGAGATGAAGCTCGTGAACCCGGCGAACCGCCGCAAGTACACGATCCTCGTCGTCGGCACCGGGCTCGCGGGCGGCGCCGGCGCGGCCTCGCTCGGCGAGCTGGGGTACAACGTCAAGTGCTTCTCCTACCACGACAGCCCGCGGCGCGCGCACTCGATCTCCGCGCAGGGCGGCATCAACGCGGCGAAGAACTACCGCAACGACGGCGACAGCGTGTTCCGCCTCTTCTACGACACGGTCAAGGGCGGCGACTTCCGGGCGCGCGAGGGCAACGTCTACCGGCTCGCCGAGCTCAGCGGGAACATCATCGACCAGTGCGTGGCCCAGGGCGTGCCGTTCGCCCGCGAGTACGGCGGCCTGCTCGACACCCGCTCCTTCGGCGGCGCGCTGGTCTCGCGCACGTTCTACGCGCGCGGCCAGACGGGCCAGCAGCTCCTGCTCGGCGCCTACCAGGCGCTCGAGCGCCAGATCGCGGCGGGGACGGTGCGGATGTTCCCGCGCACGGAGATGCTCGACCTGGTCGTCGTCGACGGCCGCGCGCGCGGCATCGTCACCCGGAACCTCGTGACCGGCGCGATCGAGGCGCACGCGGGCGACGCGGTCGTGCTGGCGACCGGCGGCTACGCGAACGTCTTCTACCTCTCGACGAACGCGAAGGCGTCGAACGCGACGGCGATCTGGCGCGCGCACCGGCGCGGCGCGCTCTTCGCCAACCCCTGCTACACGCAGATCCACCCGACGTGCATCCCGGTGAGCGGCGAGCACCAGTCGAAGCTGACCCTCATGTCCGAGTCGCTCCGCAACGACGGCCGCGTGTGGGTGCCGAAGCGCGCGGGCGACACGCGGCCGCCGGACCGGATCCCCGAGGCGGAGCGCGACTACTACCTCGAGCGCAAGTACCCGAGCTACGGCAACCTCGCGCCGCGCGACATCTCCTCGCGCGCCGCCAAGGAGGTCTGCGACCAGGGGCGCGGCGTCGGCCCGGGCGGGCGCGGCGTCTACCTGGACTTCGCCGACGCGATCGCGCGGTTCGGCGAGGACAAGATCCGCGAGCGGTACGGCAACCTGTTCGACATGTACGAGCGGATCACCGGGGAGAACGGCTACAAGGTCCCGATGCGCATCTACCCGGCGGCGCACTACGTGATGGGCGGGCTCTGGGTCGACTACGACCTGATGTCCACGATCCCCGGCCTGTTCGTCGGCGGCGAGGCGAACTTCTCCGACCACGGCGCCAACCGGCTCGGCGCCTCCGCGCTCATGCAGGGGCTCGCCGACGGCTACTTCATCCTGCCGTACACGCTCGGCCACTACCTCGCGCAGGTCACGCCGGCGGGGGACGACACGCGCGTGCCGGCGTTCGACGCGGTCCGGCGCGAGGTCCAGGACGGGGTCAGGCGCCTGCTGGCGGTGGGGGGCTCGCGCTCGGTCGACTCGTTCCACCGCGACCTCGGGCGGGTCATGTGGGAGCTCTGCGGGATGGCGCGCAACGACGCCGGGCTCCGCAAGGCGCTCGCCGAGATCCCGGCGCTCCGGGAGGACTTCTGGAGGAACGTCCGGGTGCTGGAGAGCGGCGAGGAGCTGAACCAGTCGCTCGAGAAGGCGGGGCGCGTGGCGGACTTCCTCGAGCTGGCGGAGCTGCTCGTGCTCGACGCGCTCCACCGCACGGAGTCGTGCGGCGGCCACTTCCGCGAGGAGAGCCAGACCGAGGACGGCGAGGCCCGGCGCGACGACGAGCGCTTCGCCTACGTCGCCGCGTGGGAGTACACCGGAACCCTGTCCCAGCCGAGGCTGCACAAGGAGCCGCTCGCCTTCGAGCACGTGCACCTGGCGACGAGATCCTACAAATGAACCTCACGCTCAAGGTCTGGCGGCAGAAGGGCGCGGGCGCGCCGGGGCGCTTCGTCACCTACGAGGCGCGGGACGTGAGCCCGGCCACGTCGTTCCTCGAGATGCTCGACGCCGTCAACGAGGGGCTCATCGCGCGCGGCGAGGCGCCGATCGCGTTCGAGCACGACTGCCGCGAGGGCATCTGCGGCTCGTGCGGCTTCGTGATCAACGGCGTGCCACACGGCCCGCGCCGCGGGACCACCGTCTGCCAGCTCCACATGCGCGTGTTCGAGGACGGCGACGTCCTCACGCTCGAGCCCTGGCGCGCCCGCGCGTTCCCGATCCTCAAGGACCTGGTCGTGGACCGCTCGGCCCTCGACCGGATCATCCAGGCGGGCGGCTTCATCAGCGCGCCGACCGGGAGCGCCCCCGACGCGAACGCGATCCTGGCCCCGAAGGAGGACGCCGAGCGGGCCTTCGACGCCGCCGCGTGCATCGGCTGCGGCGCCTGCGTGGCCGCGTGCCCGAACGCCTCGGCGATGCTGTTCACGGCCGCCAAGGTCTCGCACCTCGGCCTCTTCCCGCAGGGCCAGCCCGAGCGCTGGGACCGCGCGCGCGACATGGTGCGGGCGATGGACGGGGAGGCGTTCGGGAGTTGCACCAACATGCGCGAGTGCGAGGCGGCGTGCCCGAAGGAGATCAGCATCGCGTTCATCGCGCGCCTAAACCGCGACCTCGTCAAGGCGAGCTTCCGGCCGCGCCGCGCGGCGGCGGCCGCCGGCGTGTAGGAGGCCCCCGATGGAGGAGATCCGGTCCCTCTACGCGGCGATGCCCGAGCGGCTCGCCCGGGCGCGGCGCGCCTGGGGCCGGCCGCTCACGCTGGCCGAGAAGGTCCTCGTCGCCCACTGCTGGGACTTCGACGGGCAGCCGTGGGCGCGCGGCAAGGCGATCCTCCGGCTCCGCGTGGACCGGGTGGGGCTGCAGGACGCGACGGCCCAGATGGCGATCCTCCAGTTCATGCAGTCGGGCCGCACGCGCGTGGCCGTGCCGACCACCGTGCACTGCGACCACCTGATCCGCGCCGAGTCGGGCGCCGCCGACGACCTCGCGCGCGCGATCCGGGAGAACCAGGAGGTCTACGACTTCCTGCGCTCGTCGGCGCGGAAGTTCGGGATGGGGTTCTGGCGGCCGGGCTCGGGGATCATCCACCAGGTCGTCCTCGAGAACTACGCCTTCCCGGGCGGGCTCATGATCGGCGCCGACTCCCACACGCCGAACGGCGGCGGGCTCGGCATGCTGGCGATCGGCGTCGGCGGCGCGGACTGCGCCGAGGTGATGGCCGGCCTGCCGTGGGAGGTGCTGGACCCCAGGCTCGTGGGCGTGCACCTGACCGGCAAGCTCTCGGGCTGGACCGCGGCGAAGGACATCATCACCCACCTCTGCACGCGGCTCACCGTGAAGGGCGGCACCAACAAGATCATCGAGTACTTCGGGCCCGGCGTGGAGTCCATCAGCGCCACCGGCAAGGGCACGATCTGCAACATGGGCGCCGAGCTGGGCGCCACCACGTCGGTCTTCCCGTTCGACTCGCGGATGGCCGCCTACTTGAGAGCCACCGACCGCGCCCCCATCGCGGCGCTGGCCGAGGAGCGCCGCGAGCACCTGACCCCGGACCGCGAGGTCGTCGCGGACCCGCGGACGTTCTACGACGAGCTGGTCGAGATCGACCTGGACGCGCTGGAGCCCCACATCGTCGGGCCGCACTCGCCCGACCGCGGCCGCCCCATCGCGAAGCTCGCCGCCGAAGTGAAGGCCAACGGCTGGCCCGCGGCGATCACGAACGCCCTCATCGGCTCCTGCACGAACTCGTCCTACGAGGACATGCGGCGCGCCGCGCACGTCGCCACGCAGGGCATCAAGGCGGGGCTCTCCGCGAAGGTGCCCTTCTGGATCAGCCCCGGCTCCGAGCGCATCTACCAGACGATCAAGCGGGACGGCATGGTGGACACGTTCGCGAGGATCGGCGGGCGGGTGCTCGCCAACGCGTGCGGGCCGTGCATCGGCCAGTGGAAGCGCGGCGACGTGAAGGCGGACGAGGCCAACACGATCGTCTCCTCGTTCAACCGCAACTTCCCGGGCCGCAACGACGGCAGCGCCGCGACCCTGTCGTTCCTGACGAGCCCCGAGATGGTCACCGCGCTCGCGTTCGCGGGCACGCTCGAGTTCGACCCCGTCCACGGCACGCTGCCCGACGCGCAGGGCCGGCCCTTCCGCTTCACGCCGCCCGAGGCCGAGGAGCTGCCGCAGGACGGCTTCGCCCGCGGCGCGGAGGGCTACGAGGCGCCGGCGGCGGACCCGGACGCGGTCCAGGTGCTCGTCCGGCCCGACAGCGAGCGGCTCCAGCTCCTCCAGCCCTTCGCGCCCTGGGACGGTCGGGACTTCGCGGACCTGCCGATCCTCGTGAAGACCCGGGGCAAGACGACGACCGACCACATCTCCCCCGCGGGCGCCTGGCTCCGCTACCGCGGCCACCTCGACCGGATCAGCGACAACATGTTCCTCGGCGCCGTCAACGCCTTCAGCGGCGAGGCTGGCAAGGGCGTGCCCCCCGTCGGCGGCGGCGCGCCTCAGCCGTTCACCAAGACGGCCCGCGAGCTCAAGGCGAAAGGGCTGCGGTGGGTGGTCGTCGGCGACGAGAACTACGGCGAGGGATCGAGCCGCGAGCACGCCGCGATGTCGCCCCGGCACCTCGGATGCGCGGTGGTGCTCACCAGGAGCTTCGCCCGCATCCACGAGACGAATCTCAAGAAGCAGGGCATCCTGCCGCTCACGTTCAAGGACCCGCGCGACTGGGACCGCTTCGAGGCCGGCGACCGGGTGAGCGTGACGGGGCTCCAGGCGCTGGGGCCGGGGAAGCCCGTGACGGTGACCATCAAGAAGGCGGACGGGCGCACCGAGACGATCGAGGCGCTCCACAGCCTCACGGCCGAGCAGATCGGCTGGTTCAGGGCGGGGTCGGCGCTGAACGCCGCCCAGCAGGGAGACAAGAAGTAATGGCTGGCAAGGTGAAGATCCCCAGGGGCGAGAAGGTCACGATCGACCACGGCAAGCTCCGCGTGCCCGACAACCCGATCATCGCGTTCATCGAGGGCGACGGCACCGGCCCCGACATCTGGCGCGCCGCCGTCCGCGTCCTCGACGCCGCGGTCGAGCAGACGTACGAGGGGAAGCGCCGGATCGCCTGGGCCGAGACGTACGCGGGGGACAAGGCCAAGGCGGTCTACGGCGCCGACTGCCCGCCGAACCTCCTGCCGGACGAGACCCTCGACGTGATCCGCGAGTACCTCGTCGCGCTCAAGGGGCCGCTCACGACGCCCATCGGCGAGGGCTTCCGCTCGCTCAACGTCACGCTCCGCCAGGTACTCGACCTCTACGTGTGCCTGCGCCCGGTGAAGTACTTCCAGGGCGTCCCCTCGCCGGTCAAGCGGCCGGAGAAGGTGGACATGGTGATCTTCCGGGAGAACACGGAGGACATCTACGCCGGCATCGAGTGGGAGCAGGGCACGCCCGAGTGCCGCCGGGTCGTGGAGTTCCTCCAGAAGGAGATGGGCGTCAAGAAGATCCGCTTCCCCAACACCTCCTCGATCGGCATCAAGCCCGTCTCCAAGGAGGGCTCCGAGCGGCTGATCCGCGCGGCGATCCGCTACGCGATCGAGAACAACCGGCCCACCGTCACGCTCGTCCACAAGGGCAACATCCAGAAGTACACGGAAGGTCTGTTCATGAAGTGGGGCTACGCGCTCGCCAAGCGCGAGTTCGCCGACCGGACCGTGAGCTGGGAGGACTGCGGCGGCCGGCCGCCCGCCGGCAAGGTCCTCGTGAAGGACGCGATCACCGACGCGTTCCTGCAGCAGATCCTGACCCGTCCCGACGAGTTCCACGTGATCGCGTCGTGCAACCTGACCGGCGACCTCATCTCCGACGCGCTCGCCGCGCAGGTGGGCGGCATCGGGATCGCGCCGGGCGCGAACATCAACTATGACACCGGCCACGCGCTCTTCGAGGCCACGCACGGCACGGCGCCGAAGTACACGGGCCAGGACAAGGTCAACCCGGGCTCCGTCATCCTCTCCGGCGAGATGATGCTCCGCTACCTCGGCTGGACCGACGCCGCCGACCGGATCGTCAGGGGCCTCGAGAAGACGATCCAGTCGAAGGTCGTCACCTATGACTTCGCGCGGCTCATGGAGGGCGCCAAGGAGGTGAAGTGCTCGGAGTTCGGCGTGGCGATCGTCGAAAACATGGCCCGGCTGTAGCGCAGCGGAAGGAGAAGATCATGGCTGCCCGTCCGAAGATCACCGTGGTCGGCGCCGGCAACGTCGGCGCCTCCGTCGCCCAGTACGCCGTCGAGCGCGAGCTCGGCGACGTCGTCCTCGTGGACGTCATCGAGGGCATGCCGCAGGGCAAGGCGCTCGACCTGGCCCAGGCCGGCCCGGTCCACCGCTACGACTCCACGCTGACCGGGTCGAACAGCTACGACGACACGGCCGGCTCCGACATCGTCGTCGTCACGGCGGGGCTCGCGCGCAAGCCGGGCATGACGCGGGACGACCTCCTGTTCAAGAACGCCGAGATCGTCGGCGGCGTCGTGGACCAGGTCGCCGCCCGCTCGAAGAACGCGATCCTCGTGCTCGTCACGAACCCGCTCGACGCGATGGTGCAGCTCGCGTGGAAGCGCTCGGGCTTCCCGCCCGAGCGCGTCGTCGGCATGGCGGGCATCCTGGACTCGGCGCGGTTCCGCACGTTCATCGCGCGCGAGCTCGACGTCTCGGTCGAGAACGTCACCGCGTTCGTCCTCGGCGGCCACGGCGACACGATGGTGCCGCTGCCGCGGTACTCGACGGTCGCCGGCATCCCGATCACCGAGCTCCTGTCCCGGGAGGCCATCGATGCGCTCGTCAAGCGCACGGCCAACGGGGGCGCCGAGATCGTGGGCCTCCTGAAGACGGGGAGCGCCTACTACGCGCCCGCGGCCGCCACGGTCGAGATGGTCGAGGCGATCCTCCGGGACAAGAAGAAGATCCTGCCGTGCGCCGCGTACCTCGACGGCCAGTACGGCGTCACGGGCCTCTACGTCGGCGTGCCGGTCAAGCTCGGCCGGCGCGGCGTCGAGCAGGTCATCGAGATCACGCTCACGGCCGAGGAGCAGGCCGCGTTCCAGAAGTCGGCGGCGGCGGTGCGCGAGCTCGTCGAGAAGCTCAAGCTCTAGGCGCCGTCATGCGTGACATCCACACGAGCGCGATTTCGGACGCGGTCAAGAAGCTCTGCATGGAGGCGAACTTCCGCCTCGAGCCCGACGTGCTGCGCGCGTTCGACCGGGCGCTCGCGACCGAGCGCGCGCCGGCGGGCCAGCAGGTGCTCCAGATCCTCAAGCAGAACGCCGAGATGGCGCGGACGCAGCGCATCCCGTACTGCCAGGACACGGGCTTCGTCGTCTGCTTCGTCGAGCTGGGGCAGGACGTCCACGTCACCGGGGGAGGTCTGTCTGACGCCATCGATGAGGGCGTCAGACAGGGCTACGGGGAAGGGTACCTCCGCGCCTCGATCGTGCGCTCGCCGTTCGACCGGGTGAACACCGGCGACAACACGCCCGCCGTCGTCCACGTGGACGTCGTGCCCGGCGCCACGCTGAAGATTCTCATCATGGCCAAGGGCGGCGGGTGCGAGAACCGCTCGAAGTACAAGATGCTGACGCCCGCGGAGGGCGTGCCGGGCGTCAGGGATTGGGTCCTCGAGTGCGTGCGGACGGCGGGCCCCGACGCGTGCCCGCCGCTCATCCTGGGCGTCGGCGTGGGCGGCACGTTCGAGAAAGCCGCGCTGCTCTCGAAGAAGGCGCTGTTCCGGGAGCTCGGGTCGCCGAACCCCGACCCGCAGCTCGACGCGCTCGAGCACGAGCTGCTCGCCGAGGCCAACCGGCTCGGCATCGGGCCGCAGGGCTACGGCGGCGACACGACGGCGCTCGGGATCCATCTGCTCGCGTACCCCTGCCACATCACCTCCTTGCCCGTCGCCGTCACCATCG
>Ga0154364_1031_pt2 | contig 9018 bp, 8 predicted proteins | sample RifGroA2_FD_115892 | JGI IMG/M metagenome (GOLD analysis project Ga0154364, IMG submission 115892) | Candidatus Rokubacteria bacterium GWA2_73_35 | reverse complement strand
CCGGAGGAAGTCGGCGAGCGGGCGCGGCGCCTCCACGGGCGGGACGACGGCGCGCCCGCACTGCTTGGCCGCCTCGCGCGCGACGCGCTGCCAGCGGCGCGCGCGCTCGCGCCAGCGCGCGGGCTCGAGCCGCACGACGGTGCGCTCGGCGAGCACGGGCACCACGCGCGCCACGCCGAGCTCGGTGGCGGCGCGCACGATCTGCTCCATCTTGTCGCCCTTCGCCACGGACTGGGCGAGCGTGACCCGGAGCGGGGACTCGCCGGCGCTCGCGGCGGCGCCGACCAGGGTGCCGGTCGCGAGCTCGCCCACGGTCTCGACGCGCACCGTCCAGGCGCGCCCCGCGCCGTCCGTGGCGATCACGGTGTCCCCGGGGCCGAGGCGCAGCACCCGCACCAGGTGGCGCGACTCGGCGCGGTCGAAGGTGACGCGCCCGCCCGCGAGCCGCTCAGGCGCGATCGTGAAGCGCCGCACGCGACGCCCGCCCGCGCGGGCCCGGCTCCCGCCGGAACTGCAGGGTCGTCCAGCCCTCGACCGACACCCGGGCGCGGGGGGTGAACCCGTGGGCCCCGAGCGCCTCGCCCACGCCCGACGCCTCCGCGTCGAGGATGCCGCCGAGGATCAGCGCCCCGCCCTCCGTCACCCACCGGCCGTAGCGCACGGCCAGGCGCAGATGCGCGGCGGTCAGGAGGTTCGCGACGACGAGCGGCGCGTCGGGCGCGTCCAGGCCGCCCGCTCCGCCGAGCACGCACCGCACGCGGTCGCAGACGCCGTTGCGCGCGGCGTTGGCGATCGCCGAGGCGACCGCGTCGGGGTCCTCGTCCACCGCGAGCACGGAGCCGACGCCGAGCCGCGCCGCGGCGATCGCGAGGATGCCCGAGCCCGTGCCGAGGTCGATCGCGCGCGTCGGCGTCGCCCCGCGCGCGAGCAGCGCCTCCAGCCTGAGGAGGCAGCCCATCGTGCTGCCGTGCTGGCCCGTGCCGAACGCGCGGCCCGGCTCGATCGTGATCACCAGGCGCCCCGTGCGCGGCGGCCGGTCCCAGGGCGGGGCCACCAGCAGCGAGCGTCCGACGGGGACCGGCCGGAAGTGGGCGCGCCACGCGTCGGCCCAGTCCTCGTCCGCCAGGGCGACGACGCTCGGCTCGCCCGGCGCGTCGAAGCCGAGCGCGCGCAGGCCGTCGAGGTAGACACGCACGCGCTCCTCGAGCGCGGCGGCGAACTCGGTCTTCGGGAAGAACGCGCGCAGCCGGGGCGGCTTGCCCGCCGCCTCCTCCTCGACGACGCCGAGGGCGCCGAGCTCCCACGCGAAGTTCGTGAGCCCCTCGGACACCTCGGGGCCCACGGGGACGCTGAGCTCCCAGTAACGGGAGGACGACATCGGCCTCAGCCGAGCAGCTTCTTCATGCGCTCGAGGAACGCCGCCGTCAGGGGGCCGCGCACGCTGCGGCTCGCGGCCTCGAACGCCTCGAGCGCCGCGCGCTGCCGGTCGTCGAGCTTGTGCGGCACCTCGAGGACGAGCCGGTAGCAGGCGTCGCCCCGGCCGCGCTGGCGCAGGTGCGGCATGCCCTTGCCCCTGAGGCGGAGGATCTCGTGCGGCTGGCTGCCCGCCGGGATTTTGAGCTTCGTGGTGCCGTCGAGCACCGGCACCTCGACCTCGGCGCCGAGCGCGAGCTGCGCGAAGGACACCGGCACGTCGCAGTGAAGGTCGGCGCCGTCTCGCGCGAAGAGGTCGTGCTCGCGGATGCGGAGCAGCACGTAGAGATCGCCCGGCGGGCCCCCGTAGAGCCCGCCCGAGCCCTCGCCCGCGAGGCGGAGCTGCATCCCGTCCTCGACGCCGGCGGGGATCTTGACCGCGAGCAGGTGCTCGGCGCGCCGCCGCCCCTCGCCGCGACACCGCTTGCACGGGTTGCGGTTGAGCTGGCCCGCGCCCTGGCACTTCGGGCACGGCTGCGCCACCGTGAGGAACCCGTGGCTCCGGCGGACCTCGCCGCGGCCGTGGCACAGCTCGCACGGTTCGAGGCGGCTGCCCGGCTCGACGCCGGCGCCGCCGCAGGCCTCGCACGACTCCAGGCGCGGGATCTGGACCTTCGTGTCGACGCCCGCCGCGGCCTCCTCGAGCGCGATCTTCAGCTCGTACTGCAAGTCTTCGCCGCGCGCCGCGCGCGAGCGCCGCCCGCGCGGGGCGCCCGAGAAGAAGTTCTCGAAGATGTCCTCGAAGAGCGAGCCGAAGCCCGGGTCGCCGAAGCCGGGCCCCGCGCCCGGGCCCGCCGTGCCGAAGCGGTCGAAGTGGGCGCGCCGATCCGGATCGGAGAGCACGGCGTACGCCTCGTTGGCTTCCTTGAAGCGCCCCTCGGCGTCCTTGCTGCCCGGGTTGCGGTCGGGGTGGTGCTGCATCGCGAGCTGGCGGTACGCCTTCTTGATCTCGGCGTCGCTCGCCTCACGCGGGACGCCGAGGACCTCGTAGTAGTCGCGCGCCACCTAGGCGCCGCCCTCGTCCGGCGCGGCCGCGACGGCGACGAGCGCCGCGCGCAGCACGCGGCCGTGCAGCAGGTAGCCGGGCAGCTGCTCGGCGACGACCGTGTCGGGTGCGGCATCCGGGCTCGGGACGCGGGCGATCGCCTCGTGGCGGGTCGGGTCGAAGGGCTGGCCGACCGCCGAGTAGCGGGTGACGCCGGCGCGCTCGAGCACCTTGAGCAGCTCGCGCTGGATCAGCTCGACGCCCTCCAGCAGGGAGGCGACGTCGCTTGCCTCGCCCGTCGAGCCGCCCGCGGCTCGCACCGCCGCCAGCGCGCGGTCGAGATTGTCGAGCACGGGGATCAGGTCGCGGAGCAGCGCCTCGTTCGCGTACCGGACGTACTCCTCGCGGTCGCGCTGCGCGCGCCGCCGGACGTTGTCGGCCTCGGCGAGCGCCCGGAGGAGGCGGTCCTGCTTGTCGTCGAGCTGGCGGCGGAGCTCCTCGACCTCGGAGCGCGGCTCCTCGGCGGGCGCGTCCCCGGAGAGCGGGGCGTCGGTCATCGGTGCGTCATCCATGCCTGTGGATTATAACAACGCCGCCGCGACCCCGCCCTCGTCGCGGTCGGGGCGGTGCTGCGAGGCTGTGCGGGGTGCCGGGGCCTTGCGAGCCCCGTGTTGTCAGGGTGACCAGAGCCGCCGACTCTCGGGATCGGGCGCGAGCAATGGAGCTGCCGTGGGCGAGCAGGGTCCCGGCACCCCGCACGGCCTCGTCGCGCCACCACGAACGAGGGCCGTTACGAGGGCAGGTAGAGGTCCTGGCGAGCCCGCGAGAGCGCCTCGGTGACGTGCCGTGCCGTCTCGTTGACGACCGCGATCACCTCGGGGTAGGGGAGGCGTCGCGGGCCGACGACGCCGAGGATGCCGACGACCTGGTCGCGGTACAGGTACGTCGAGGTGATCAGCGAGCACTCCCGCATCTCGGCGTACGGGTTCTCCTCGCCGATCGTCACACGCAGGCCCTCGTCGGCCGCGAGCGAGGTCATGAGGTCGGCGAGCCGCTCCTTGTGCTCGAGCGTCCGCAGCAGCTCGCGCGTGGTCTCGATGTCCCAGAACTCCGGATGGTCGAGCATGTTGATCGCGCCGCTGACGTAGAGCGTGCGCCCCCGGAGGAGCGAGACGATCTGCTCGGTGACCGCGCGCGCCCGGGTGTGGAGCGTGTCGAGTGGGTCGCTCGGCGCCGCCTCCATCTCCACGACCTCCTGGACGGTGCGCCCGGCGAAGCGCCGGGTCAGCGCGCGGCCGACCGCGCGGACCTCGTCCGCGGCGAGCGGAGGGTCGAGCGTGACCGCGCGCGCCGTCACCCACCCCGCGTCGGTTACGATGACCGCGAGCGCCCGGTCCTCCTCGAGCGGCATCAGGTCCACGCGCGCCAGCGTCGTCTGCTGCAGGGGCGGCGCGAGGAGCAGGCCCGTGAGCTTCGTCACGGTCGACAGGTGCGAGGAGGTCCGCTCCATGAAGCCGTCCACGCCCGAGCGGCGTGTCGGCAGCGTGTCCCGCGCCACCGCGGTCTTCGCCGGACGCGCGGGCGGGAACGAGCTCACGTAGAAGCGGTACGCCGCGTCGGTCGGCACGCGGCCGGCGCTCGTGTGCGGCTGGGCGAGGTAGCCCAGGTCCTCGAGGTCGGCCATCGCGTTGCGGATCGTCGCCGGCGACAGGCTCGGGAAGTGCCGCTTGCAGAGCACGCGGGAGCCGACCGGCTCGGCGGAGTCGATGTACTCGCGGATGACCGCGATCAGGACGTCGCGATGACGGGCATCCATCTGCCCGGGATTATAGCAATTCGACGAAGAGCGCGTCGGAGAGCAGGAACCCTTCCTCGCTGAGCCGCACGCGGTCGCCCGCGTCGCCGAGGAGGCCGCGCGCGCGCCACGCCTCGACGCGGCGTCCGAGTGGCGGGTCGCCGGCGAGGCGCGCCTCGAGCCACGCGCGCGGCACGCCGTCGGCGGTGCGAAGCCCGAGGATCAGGCGCTCGGCGCGGCGCTGGCGGGGCGTGAGGATCTCCGACGCGTCGACCGGGAGCGCGCCCCGCTCGAGTGTCTCGACCCAGCGGGGCGTCGCCCGGATGTTCGTGTAACGGAGGCGGTCGACGAACCCGCAGGCGCCGGGTCCGACGGCGAGGTATTCCGCCGCGCGCCAGTAGGTCAGGTTGTGGCGCGCGCGGAAGCCCGGCCGCGCGTAGTTGGAGATCTCGTAGTGCTCGAAGCCGCGCGCCGCCGCGGCGCGCGCGAGCCGCCAGTACTGCTCGACCACCAGGTCCTCGGGCGGGAGGCCCGGGACGCCCGCGGCGGCCCAGCGGCTGCCCGCGTCGAGGGTGAGCGCGTACGCGGAGAGGTGCTCGGGCTCCCAGCCGAGCACGGCCTCCAGCGTGCCGGCGAAGCCGTCCGCGTCGAGCCCGGGGAGGCCGTACATGAGGTCCACGCTCACGTTGGCGAATCCCGCCTCGCGCGCGGCCGCGAACGCGGCGCGCGCGCCGCGGGCGTCGTGGAGCCGGCCGAGCCGCAGCAGGAGCGCGTCGTCGAGGGACTGCACGCCGAGGCTCAGGCGGGTGACGCCGGCGGCGCGGTAGCCCTCGAGCTTCGCGCGCGTGACGCTCTCCGGGTTGCACTCGACCGTCACCTCCGCGTCGGGCGCCAGCTCGAAGCGGGCGCGCAGCCGCTCGAGGACGGCGGCGAGCTCGGCGGCGGCGAGCAGCGAGGGCGTACCGCCTCCGAAGAAGACCGTCGCGATCCGCACGCGCGGCGCCCAGGCGAGCCCGCCGAGGAGGTCGAGCTCGCGCTCGAGCGCCGCCAGGTAGGGCGCGATCGCGCCGTCCTCGAGGGGGGCGGTGTTGAAGCTGCAGTAGCCGCAGCGCTGCGCGCAGAACGGGACGTGGACGTAGAACCCCAGGGACTCCGACGCCGGCGGGTTGTCCGCCAGGAGGGCGCCGGCGCGCGCTACGGGATGTAGTTCGCCAATCGCCACCAGCGGAGCCAGTGCCGGTCGCTGTCCCACGACCAGTAGATGAGGAAGGCCTTGCCCTTGATCTTCTCCCGCCGGACGAAGCCCCAGTAGCGGCTGTCCTGCGAGTTGTCCCGGTTGTCGCCCATCACGAAGTACGAGTCCGGCGGCACGACCGTGGGTTCGCAGGCGTACGCGTAGCCGCAGTAGGTGTCGGATCCGAGGCGCGTCGTCCCCACCTCCGCGTGCTTCGTGTAGGGCTCGGTGAGCGGCTGGCCGTTCACGAACACCTGCCGCCCGCGGACCAGGATCCGGTCGCCGGGGGTCCCGACGATGCGCTTGATGAAGTCACGGCGCTCGTCCTGCGGGTACTTGAAGACGATGATGTCGCCCCGCTGCGGCGCGCGGAGACCCGGCAGGTGGGTGTCCGTGAACGGGATCTCGGGACCGTAGAGGAACTTGTTCACGAGGATGTAGTCGCCGACGAGGAGGGTGTCCATCATCGAGCCCGACGGGATCGTGAAGGCCTGGACGACGAGGGTGCGGATGACCAGCGCCAGCAGGATGGCGATGACGATCGCCTCGACGTACTCGCGCGTGACCGACTTCTTGCGGCGCTGGGCCCGGACCGGCTCCGCCGGCAGGCTCCGGGCTTCCGGGGAGCCCGGGACGCGCGCCTCGATCTCGTGCTCGTCCATGCTCAGCTCTTCAGCACCGACAGGAACGCCTCCTGCGGGACCTCGACGCGGCCGACCTGCTTCATCCGTTTCTTTCCCTCCTTCTGGCGCTCCAGGAGCTTGCGCTTGCGGGTGATGTCACCGCCGTAGCACTTCGCGGTGACGTTCTTGCCCATCGCCTTCACGGTCTCGCGCGCGATGACCCGGCTGCCGATCGCCGCCTGGATCGCGACCTCGAAGAGCTGGCGCGGGATCACCGCGCGCAGCTTCTCGACGAGGACCTTGCCCCGTTCGTACGCCTTGTCGCGGTGGACGATGATCGAGAGCGCGTCCACGGGGTCGCCGTTGAGGAGGATGTCGAGCTTGACCAGGTCCGAGGGCCGGAAGTCGGCGAACTCGTAATCGAACGAGGCGTAGCCTTTCGAGATGGACTTGAGCTTGTCGTAGAAGTCCACGACGATCTCGGCCAGCGGGAAGTCGAACCGGATGTGCACGCGCTTGCCGTGGTACTCGAGCGACCGGTGCTCGCCGCGCTTGTCCTGCGCGAGCTTGTAGACGGCGGTCATGAACTCGGTGGGGACGAAGACCGAGGACCGGACGTACGGCTCCTCCATCTGCTCGATCCTGTCGGGCGTGGGGAGCTTGGACGGGTTGTCGATGTCGAGCACCTCGCCCTTCGTCGTCAGGATCCGGTACTGCACGCTCGGCGCGGTGACGATCAGGGAGAGGCCGAACTCGCGCTCGAGGCGCTCCTGGACGATCTCCATGTGGAGCATGCCGAGGAACCCGCACCGGAAGCCGTAGCCGAGCGCGAGCGACGTCTCGGGCTCGAACGTGAAGGCGGGATCGTTGAGGCGGAGCTTCTCGAGGGCGTCGCGCAGCGCCTCGTAGTCCGTGTCCTCGATCGGGTAGAGGCCGGCGAAGACCATGGGCTTGGCGTCCCGGTAGCCCGGGAACGCCGTCACGGTCGGCCGGGCGGCCTCCGTGATGGTCTCGCCGACCTTCGCGTCGGCGACGCGCTTGATCGCGGCGGTGAGGTACCCCACCTGGCCGGCCGAGAGCTCCTCGACGGGGCGCATCTCCGGGCCGAAGACGCCGACCTGCTGGACGTCGTAGGCGCGGCCGTTCGACATCAGGAGGACGCGCGTGCCGGGCCGGACGCGGCCGTCCCTGAGGCGCACGTGGACGACGACCCCCTGGTAGGAGTCGTAGAACGAGTCGAAGACCAGCGCCTTGAGCGGCGCGTCCGGGTCGCCCTCGGGCGGCGGCATGCGGTGGACGATCGCCTCGAGCACCTCCGGCACGCCGGTGCCGTGCTTCGCCGAGATCGCGAGCGCCTCGTCGCCGTCGAGGTCGAGCGTCTCGGTGATCTGCGCGCGCGTGCCCTGGACGTCGGACGCGGGCAGGTCGATCTTGTTGATGACCGGGACGATCGTGAGGTTCGCGTCGCTCGCCAGGTAGAAGTTCGCGAGCGTCTGCGCCTCGATCCCCTGCGCCGCGTCGACGATGAGGATCGCGCCCTCGCACGCCGCCAGCGCCCGCGAGACCTCGTAGGAGAAGTCCACGTGGCCGGGCGTGTCGATGAGGTTCAGCGTGTACTCCCGACCGTCGCGGGCGCGGTAGAGCAGGCGGACCGTGTGCGCCTTGATCGTGATGCCGCGCTCGCGCTCGAGGTCCATCGAGTCGAGGACTTGGTCGACGGCCTTCTTGGCGTCCATCGTCCCGGTCAGCCCCAGCAGCCGGTCCGCCAGCGTCGACTTGCCGTGATCGATGTGGGCGACGATCGAAAAGTTGCGAATGTGGGACAACACCATCGGTCCAGTCTAGCACGTCGTATCAGGCGCCCTCGGCCGGCCGTGAGCTAGCGGCCGAGCGTGGTGCGCTCGGGGATGACCGCCCCGGACTCCAGCACGACGTCGGGCCCCACGCGGGCGCGGGCGCCGACCTTGACGTCGGCGCCGAGGACGCACCCCTGGAGCAGGGCGGCCTCGCCGACCTCGACCCGCTCCCAGAGCACCGACCCCTCGACCACCGCGTCCGGCCCGATCCGCGACTCCTGGCCGACCACCACGCCGGGTCCCACCCGGGCGCGCGACGCGACGCGCACGCGCTCGCCGAGCGCCGCCGGCGCGACGACGTGCGCGTCCGCGGCCACGCTGGCGCCGTCGCCGAACCAGGAGCCGCCGCGCGGGACGCCCGGCGGGGGCAGCAGCATGCGCGCGCGGCCCTCGAGGAGGTCGAGCTGTGCCTCGCGGTACGCCGCGGGGCTCCCGATGTCGCGCCAGTACGCGGGCGCGTGCCAGCCGTAGCAGGGGATGCGGTCGGCGATGAGCGCGGGGAAGAACTCGCGCTCGATGGACACGACGCGGCCGGCGGGGATCCGCCTGAGGAGGGTCGCGTCCAGGAGGTAGGCGCCCGCGTTCACGGTGTCCGTCGTGACCGGCTCGTCCGCCGGCGGCTTCTCACGGAAGCGGAGCACCCGCCCGTCGGCGTCCACCTCGACGAGCCCGTACTGGTGCGGGTCGGCGACGCGCGTGAGGAAGATCGTCGCGCGCGAGCCGCGCGCCTCGTGGAAGCGGACCATCGCGGACAGGTCCACGTCGGTCAGGACGTCGCCGTTGAGCACGAGGACCGTTCCGGCAGCCAGGTCCGCCGCGTTGCGCACGCCGCCACCGGTCCCGAGCGGCTCCTTCTCGACGACGTAGCGCAGCGAGACGCCGAGGTGCTCGGCGTCACCGAGCGCGCGGCGCACGTCGTCCACGCGGTACGAGCACGCGAGGATCACGTCGACGATGCCGTGCGCCCGGAGCAGCGCGAGCTGGTGCGCCAGGAACGGGCGGTTCAGGAGCGGGACGACCGGCTTCGCGCGGCCGTGCGTGAGCGGCCGGAG
>Ga0154364_1146_pt1 | contig 9174 bp, 9 predicted proteins | sample RifGroA2_FD_115892 | JGI IMG/M metagenome (GOLD analysis project Ga0154364, IMG submission 115892) | Candidatus Rokubacteria bacterium GWA2_73_35 | reverse complement strand
CCGGCACGACCACCTCGACCTTCAGCTTGGGCAGGAAGTCCACCGTGTACTCGCCGCCGCGGTACATCTCGGTGTGCCCCTTCTGGCGGCCGAAGCCCCGCACCTCGCTCACGGTCATCCCCGCGATGCCGGCGCCCGTGAGCGCCTCCTTCACGTCGTCGAGCTTGAAGGGCTTGATGACGGCCTCGATCTTCTTCACGGCCGCCCCCTCAGCGCCCGCGCTCGACGGCCGGCGTGCCGACCCGCGCCGGGCCCGGCGCGACCGCCGGGGCGGCGACGCCCGTCCCCCACGCGGGCGCCGCGTGGAACTCCGGGTACGCGCTGATCCCGTGCTCGCCGAGGTCGAGGCCCTCCAGCTCCTCCTCGGCGGGGACCCGGATGCCCATGACCGCGCTGAGGATACTCCAGAACAGGCCGGCCGCGACGGCGACGAAGAGGCCGACCGCGACGACGCCCGTGAGCTGGGCGCGCAGGAGCTGCGTACCGCCGCCGAACAGGAGACCGTTGCCGGTCGTGCCGGGCGAGAACTGGTCCTGGGCGAACAGGCCCAGCGCGAGGGTGCCGAAGGCGCCGCAGACCAGGTGGACGGAGACCGCGCCGACCGGGTCGTCCACGTGGACGCGCTCGAAGAAGAGGACCGAGAGCACGACCAGGGCGCCCGCGGCGAACCCAATCACCAGCGAGCTCGGCACGCTCACGAAGGCGCAGGGCGCCGTGATCGCGACCAGGCCCGCGAGCGCGCCGTTGAGGATCATCGTGAGATCCGGCTTGCCGAGGAGCAGCCAGGCTACGACGGAGGCGGCGACGGCGCCGCCGGCGGCGGCCGTGTTGGTCGTCACCGCGATGCGCGCGATCGCGCCGGGGTCGGCGGCCATCGTGCTGCCCGGGTTGAAGCCGAACCAGCCGAACCAGAGCACGAACACGCCGAGCGTGCCGAGCGCGATGCTGTGCCCCGGGATCGGGTTGACGCGCCCGTCCTTGCCGTACTTGCCGAGCCGCGGCCCGAGCATCACGGCACCGATCAGCGCCGCCCAACCGCCGACCGAGTGGACGACCGTGGAGCCCGCGAAGTCCCAGAAGCCGAGCTTCGCCAGCCAGCCGCCGCCCCAGATCCAGTGGCCGACGACCGGGTAGATGAGCCCGACCATGGCGAAGCTGAAGAGGTAGAAGGCGCCGAACTTCACCCGCTCGGCCACCGCCCCGGAGACGATGGTAGCCGCCGTCCCGGCGAAGACGAGCTGGAAGAAGAACTTCGCCCAGAGCGGCACGCCCGTCCAGTTGAGCGCGGAGTACACGCCCTTGTACGCCTCGCCCGTCGCCGGGCTGCCGTCGGCGCCGCCCAGGAACCAGAGCCCCTGCGCGCCGAACAGCGGCGTGCCGTCGCCGAACATGATGCCGAAGCCGACTGCCAGGAAGGCGATCGACGAGACCGCGAACACGACGAAGTTCTTCGCGAGGATCGTGACCGTGTTCTTGGCGCGGCAGAAGCCCGACTCCACCGAGGCGAAGCCGAGGTTCATGAAGAACACGAGGAACGCGGTCGCGAGCACCCACACGGTGTCGACGGCCACCTTGAGGTCCGTCGCCTTCGCCTCGAGCGTCTTGAGCGGGTCCGCGGGCGACGCCGCGGCGACCGCCGGCGCGGCCGCGGCCGGGGCGGCCGCCGGCGCCTCCGCCGGCTTGTCCTGCGCGAGCGCCGCGCCGCCCGCCGTCAGCATTACCCCCACGAGCAGGGCCGCGACGGCCCCGCCCCACCACCCCCGCCCGCTATCCGCCACGCGTCGTCTCGTCATGTCCAGCACTCCTTGTCGTCCCGCCGTGGAAAAGACAAATGGCGCCCACTCGGGCGCCATTGGCCGAAGGGCGCGACCGCGCCGTCGCGCGCGCTCCACGGACGAGCAAGCCGCGTGCCGCCGCCCGGCACACGGGCGCGCTCAACGGCGGTGGGCACTTACGGATGTGGCGGCGCCGGCGGGACAGGCGGGCGGCTGCCCGGCGCGTGAGCAGCCCCTCGGCGCGTGCTCGCTGAGCGGGCACGCGCGCCCGCCCCGGCGTCAGGCGGGGGAAGCCGTGGCTGGCGGGTGATCGAGGAGCGCCACGGGTTCCCCGGGGCGCTCCGAGCGTTGGGGGGGTGTGGGGGGCCATGTCGGGGCCCCCCACGTTCATAGGGAGCGGAGCCTGGGGGGCCATCTCGGGGCCCCCCACGTAACTAGAAACGCCACTCGCTGAAGAGCTTGCGCTGGAAGGCCGCCAGCTCGCCGACCGGCGCCGGGCAGTCCTTGCCGGCCGTCAGCTCGAGCACCTTCTCGTCGAGCCGCGCGACGCGCCCGGCGAGCACCTCGGCGATCGTCGCCAGAAGCTTGTAGGCCGCCAGGCTCTCACCCGCGATGAGCCGCGCGAACTGCGCACGGGTGAGGAGCGCGAAGTCGCAGTCGGTGAGGGCCGTGATCGTCGCCGAGTGCGGGCGCTCGGTGACCAGGCTCATCTCGCCGAGCACCGTCGGCGCGCCGATCGTCCCGAGCGACTGCGCCCGGCCGTCCGGTCCGCGCTTCTTGATCTCGACCTCCCCCCGCAGCAGCAGGTGAAGGCCGCTCGGGGGATCGCCCTCGTTGAGCACCGCGCGGCCGGCGGCGACCCGGACCGGCACGGTCGCCTTGACGAGCTGGTCGGCCTGCGCCACGGACAGCCCCTTGCAGAGCACCGAGCGCACGATGTCGCGCACGTCCGTGTCCCGCATCACACCCCCCGGAGGACGGTCGCCCGGCCGACGCGGCCGATGGCGACGATGAACGCGGCGGTGCGGAAGGAGACCTTGTGCTCCCGGGCCACGCGCGCGAGCGTGGCGTACGCCTCGCGCATGTGGCGGCGCAGCTCCGCGGTGACCCGGTCCTCGTCCCACGTGAACTGCTGGATGTTCTGCGCCCACTCGAAGTAGGACACCGTGACGCCGCCGGCGTTGACCCAGATGTCGGGCAGGACCGTGACGCCGCGCGCGGCCAGCAGCTCGTCGGCCGCCGGCGTCGTCGGCGCGTTCGCGGCCTCGAGCACGACGCGCGCACGGACGTCCCGGGCGTTGGCCTCGGTGAGCACCCCGCCGAGCGCCGCGGGCACGAGCACGTCCACGTCGAGCAGGAGCAGCTCCTCGTTGGCGATCGCGTCCGAGCCCGCGAAGCCCGCGACCGTGCCCGCCCGGCGCGCGTGCGCGACGAGCGCCGGCACGTCGAGCCCCTCGGGGTCGCGCACGCCGCCGCGCCAGTCGGCGACCGCGACGACCCTGCCGCCCCGCTCGTGGAGGAAGCGGCACGCCCAGGAGCCGACGTTGCCGAAGCCCTGGACCGCGAAGGTCTTGCCACGCACCTCGCCGGCGCCCGCGTCGGCCAGGTACTCCTCGAGCGCGAACACGACGCCGCGGCCGGTCGCCTCCTCGCGCCCCTTCGAGCCGAAGAGATCCACTGGCTTGCCCGTGACGACCGCGGGCGAGAAGCCGTGGAACTTCGAGTACTCGTCCATGATCCACGCCATCACCTGCGCGTTCGTGTTCACGTCGGGCGCCGGGATGTCGGTATGCGGGCCGATGATGTCGTGGATCTGCTCGACGAAGCGGCGCGTGACCCGCTCGAGCTCGCGGGGCGAGAGCCGCGAGGGGTCCACGGCGATCCCGCCCTTGGCGCCGCCGTAGGGCAGGTTCACGACGGCGGTCTTCCAGGTCATGAGCGACGCCAGGCCGAGCGCCTCGTCCAGGTCCACCGTCGGGTGGTAGCGGAGGCCGCCCTTCATCGGGCCCCGGCTCCGGTCGTGCTGGACGCGGTAGCCGATGAACGTGCCGAGCTCGCCGTTGTCGAGGGTCACGGACACGTCCACCTTGACCTCGCGGTAGGGCGTGATGAGCATCCGCTCGACGTTCGCCGAGAGGTCCATCACCCGCGCGGCCTTGCGGAAGTAGTAGTTGACGTCCTCGAACCCGGACATGGTCCGCGCCGATTGTACGCCACGCGAGCCGCGCGGCGCCCTAGCCCGGATGGCTCATCGGGAGGCCTTGCCTCGACCACGACGGCGCGCAACCCGCGACGTCGGTGAGAGCACGCGACCCACGACGTGCGCTGACTACACGGGTCTCGGAAGGCCCCCCGGCCCCGCCAGGGGCCACGCCGCCGCCGCCCGCCCGCGGCACGCTCGTCGCTCATCAACAATCCAGGCTAGGGCGCGGCGCGGCCGCCGAGGCGGCAGGAGATCCGCATGCGGTTCCGCGCGACCCAGCCGTAGACCCGCCGGGCGAGCGGGCGCATGCCGGGGAGCGCGAACACGGCGGCCACCCAGCCGAGGCCGCGCACCCGCCGCAGCAGCTCGGGCACGGCGTCGGCGCCCGCGAGCACGCGCCCGTCGGGCAGCACGAGCTGCATCGCCGCCAGACACGCGACCTCAGGCACCTGGGGGAAGCGGGCGCGCCGCGCCTCGGCGCGACACGGCAGGATCTCGAGCGCGCCGCCCGCGAGCGCCAGGCGCATGAGCCAGAGCGCGCTCGCGCGGCACATCGCGCACTCGTCGTCGTAGATCAGGACGGCGGGCGCCGTCCCCGCTAGCGCCGGTCCCACCGCCGCTTGAGCGTCCGGTAGTAGACGGCGAAGCCCGCGGCGACCGCGGCGGAGACGAGCGCCTGCGCGAGCGCCGCGGCGCCGCCGCCGGCCGTCCAGAGCCGCCCCTGCCAGGCCGCGTAGAAGACGAAGAACGCGATGCCCGCGGCGATCAGGATGCGGTGGGCGGTGATGAGCCTCACGCGCCGAGCACGGCCTTGAGCGCGTCGCGGGTGATCGCCACGATCCGGTCCACCTCGGCCTCGCTCACGATCAGCGGCGGCGCGAAGAACACGCTGTCGCCCGGCGCCGGGTGCGGCCCGACGACGGGGCGCGTGCGCGTGACCATCCCGCGCTTGACCATCTCGGCCTGCAGGCGCGCGGCGAGCTTCCGGTCGGCCGGGAAGTTCGCCTTCGTGCCGCGGTCCTCCACCAGCTCGACGGCCGCGAGCAGGCCCTTGCCGCCCCGGATGTCGCCGACGTGCGGGTGGTCGCCGAGCGCGGCCCGGAGGCCCGCGTGGAGCCGCTCCCCGAGCTTCGCGGCGCGCTCCCAGAGCCGCTCGCGCTCCATGATGTCGAGGTTCGCCAGCGCGACCGCGCAGCAGGCCGGATGGCCCGAGTACGTGTAGGCGTGCATCCAGCGGTCCTCGGGCTTGACCGTGTCCATCGCGTCCTTGACCGCCTTCGACACCATGATGCCGCCGAGCGGCAGGTAGCCCGACGTCACGCCCTTGGCGAAGGCGCGGATGTCGGGGCGGACGTTCCAGTGGTGCATGGCGAACCAACGCCCGGTGCGGCAGAAGCCCGTGATGACCTCGTCGGCGATCAGGAGCACGTCGTGCCGGGTGCACACCTCGCGCACGCGCGGCCAGTAGTCGTCGGTCGGGTAGATCACGCCGCCGCCGCCGTGGATCGGCTCGCCGATGAAGGCGGCGACCGTGTCGGGCCCCTCGCGCAGGATCGCCTCCTCGATCTCGCGCGCCGCCGCCTGCCCAGCGCTCTCGCCCGGCCGGACCCCCTGCTGGCGGTACGGGTAGCAGGTCGGCACGTGCACGAAGCCGGGCACCCGCGGCTCGAACATCTTCCAGTAGGCGCCCATGCCGGTGGCGCTCATCGCCTGGAGCGTGACGCCGTGGTAGCCGTGCTGGCGCGCGATGATCTTGAACTTGTCGGGCTTGCCCCGGGCCTTCCAGTAGAAGCGCGCGGTCTTGAACGCCGACTCGTTGGCCTCTGCGCCGCCGCAGGCGAGGAACACGGCCTGCATGCCGTCGCCGGCCAGCGCGACGAGGCGGCTCGCGAGCGTGATCGCCGGCACGCTCGACGAGCCGACGTAGCCCGAGAAGTACGCCAGCTCCTTCATCTGCGCCGCGGCGGCGTCCGCCAGCTCGGCGCGGCCGTGGCCGACGTTGACGTTCCAGAGCCCGGAGAGGCCGTCGAGGTAGTCGTGCCCGCCGATGTCGGTGACCGTCGCGCCGCGGCCGCGCACGTAGATCGTCGGCTCGGCGTTGTCGGTCGGATGGTGGAGGGGGTGGATCAGGTGCTCCTGGTCGGCCTTGACGAGCTCGGCGGCGGTCAGCGCCATCGCGTCCTCCCGGCTTCAGTGGCTCGCCGGGCGGGCCCGGCGATAGTCCCCGTGCGGGACGGGGACCGCGCGCTCGCGCGGCCCGCGGTAGTCGTAGATCCACGCACGCGCGCGGCGCCCGTCGGCGAGCGTGACCAGGGCGCGACGCCGGACGAAATTGTACCCCTCCTCGCGGTCGAGGACGGGGAGAAGTTGGGGATCGTCGAGCCGGTAGACCTCGCCGCGCACGCGGCCCGGGCCCGCGACGCGCCCGGGGTAGCGGCCGAGGTCGAGGAGCCGCCCCGCCGCGCGCGCCTCGCCGAGGAACGCCGCGCGGCGGGCAAGCACGCGGTGCAGCGGGTAGCCGCGCATCAGCGTGCCGTACGTGAACAGCAGCTCGCTCAGGCCGCCTCCACCGCCCTGAGCACGGCGCCGAGGAAGTCGGCCTCGGGCACGGCGCCCTCGAACTGGACGCGGTCGTTGATGACCACCTTCGGCACGCCCATCACCCGGTAGGCGCGCGCGAGGTCGGGGAACTCCGTGGCCTCGATCACGATCGAGCGGACCCGCTCGGAGGCGACCGACATGTGCTGCGCCAGGCGCACGGCCCGGGGGCAGTGCGGTCAGGTCGGCGTCGAGAAGACCTTGATCTCGACGTCGGCGGCGAGCGCCTGGAGCGAGGCCTTCGTCGCCTCGTCGAGCGCGGGCTCGCCCGTGGAGGCGACGACGACCGCGTCGATCAGGTTGCTGAACTCGTAGCCGAGCGGGATCCCGTAGAAGCGGATCCCCCAGTCGCGGGCGCCCTCGACGACGATCGCCGGCACCTGGTCCACGCCGTAGGCGGCCGCGCGCTCGCGGTCGATCGCGGGGTTGAGGACCTCGACGCTGATCCGGTCGTCGAGCTCCGCCACCTCCCGCGCGAGCGCCTCGTTCTGGCGGCAGAGGTCGCCGGCGACGAGCTCCTGCGAGAAGACGACGAGCTTGACCGGGCCCGCCAGCTTCGCGAGCTCCGTGCGGACGGCTGCGCGGTCGCGCTCGGTGAGGATCGACATGCCCGCATTATACTCACGCGAACACGCCGAGCACCGCGGGCCCGCGCACCCCGAGCGCGCGGGAGAGCGCCTGGGCGACGGCGGGCTCGCTGTCGGCGGCGTACGCCGCGACGCCGAAGCCCTGGGCGAGCCGGACCGCGTCGGCGCCGCCGAAGACGATCAGCACGATCGGCGCCGCGAGCCGCTTCGCGGTCTCGAGCTCCGGCGCCGCCGCGAGCAGGCCCGCCGCGTCCGTGAAGGCCACGACCCGCCGCGCCGGCCGCTCGAGGTGGGCGGCAATCGCCGCCGGCAGCGCGAAGCCCCGCGTCGCGCCGTTCGGCGCCAGGAACTCGCCCGGGGTCACCGCCTGCCAGGCGCCCATCACCGCGTCCCAGTGCGCGCCCGCGTCCACCGCCGCGAGCGTGCCCGCCTCCGTGGCCTCGCGCGCGAGCCGGACGACCCGCTCGGGCGCGAGCCCCGCCGGCGCGGCCGTGAGGGGCCGCGCGCGCTTGAGCCGGTCCAGCTCGGCCACGTCCCAGTCAGCGCGCGGCCGGCCGGCGAGTCGGAGCGCGAGCTCCTCGAGCGCGAGCCCGATGGCGCCGACCACCTCGCAGAAGGGCGGCGGCGCGTCGCCGGCGGGCGCCGGGCCGACCGCGAGGACGGGCACGCGCGTCCACCACGCGCGCGGCACCGGCTCGGCCGCGTCGAGGCCGATCGCGACGATCAGGTCGGCGCGGGCGAGCACCCGGTCGTCCGGCGCCTCGCCGCCGAGGACGCCGAGCACGAGCGGGTGCGGGTCGGGGAGCGCACCCTTGGCCTTGGCGGTCACGAGCGCCGGCGCCGGCAGCGCCTCGGCGAGCGCGCGGAGCCACGGCGCGTCGGCGGCCGCCCGGCAGTGCTGGCCGAGGACGAGCAGCGGCCGCGCCGCGCGCGCGAGCAGGCGGCCCGCCTCGTCGAGCGCGCCCGGATCGGGCGCGGGCGGCGCGTCCGCCCGGCACGACGCCGTGCCGCGCTCCGCCGGCCGGCCGGCGACGGCCTCCGGCACCTCGACGTGCACGGGGCCGCGCGGCGCGGCGAGCGCGACGCCGATCGCCTCCGCGACCCGCTCCGCCGCGGACGCCGCCTCGACCACCACGCTCGCCTTGCACCCCAGCACCTCGCGCGGGTGGCGGTCGGTCAGGAGGACGAGCGGTGAGCGGTCGAGGAGCGCGTGCGCAATGCCCGCGGCGGCGGCGACGACGCCCGCGCTGGCGCCGACGCTCGCGACGCCGGGCGCGCCGCCGAGCTCGGCGGTGACGGCGGCCATCACGCACGCCGCCGACTCGCCGTAGGCGAGCACGACCGGGACCCCCGCGGCGCGGGCCGCGTCGAGCAGTGCGAGCGGCGCCCCTGTGCCGGGCACGCCGAAGATGCGCGGCACCCCCGCGCGCGCGAGGGTATCGACGACGACGTCGGAGACGGTGGCCCGGCTCACCGGGCCCGGAACGGGAGGCCGACCGCCGCGCGCCCCGGCATCTACCGCGGCACGAGGCGCTCGAAGATGGGCCGCATCCGCTCGAGCGCCAACTGCAAGTTCTGCTCCGAGGCCGCGTAGGAGAAGCGCAGGTAGCCCTCGCCGTGGGCGCCGAACGCGGTGCCGGAGAGCGCGGCGACGCCCGCCTCGGCGAGCAGCCGCTCGGCGACCTCGGCCGAGGGCCGCCCGGTGCCCGTGATGCTGGGGAACACGTAGAACGCCCCGCGCGGCCGCGCGCACCGCACCCCGGGCAGCCGGTTGAGCCCGTCCACGAGCAGGTCCCGCCGCCGCTTGAACTCGGCGACCATGCGCGCGACCGGGGTCTGGTCGCCCTGGAGCGCGGCGAGCCCCGCGAGCTGCACGAACGACGCCGTGCACGAGGCCGAGTTCACCATGAGGCGCGTCACCTGCTCCGCGAGCGGCACCGGCATCACGCCGTAGCCCAGGCGCCAGCCGGTCATCGCGTACGACTTCGAGAAGCCGTCGAGCAGGATCGTG
>Ga0154364_1199_pt1 | contig 9203 bp, 10 predicted proteins | sample RifGroA2_FD_115892 | JGI IMG/M metagenome (GOLD analysis project Ga0154364, IMG submission 115892) | Candidatus Rokubacteria bacterium GWA2_73_35 | reverse complement strand
AGGATGTTGGCGAACAGGGGGACGAAGGGCAGGTTGAGCAGGAGCAGGATGAAGTTGCCGATGTACATGCTGGCGACGACCGCCCAGAAGAGTTGCGGTTGCTCGCTGATCAGCAGGGGCCCAGGGGTCACGCCGTGGATCAGCAGGGCCCCCAGGAGAATGGCCGTGACCGGGCCGAATGGGATGCCCAGCGCGAACAGGGGGATGAAGGCCGACTGCGTGGCGGAGTTGTTGGCGGTTTCCGGGCCGGCGACGCCCTCGATGGCCCCCTTGCCGAACTCCTCGGGATGTTTCGAGAGCCGCTTCTCCACCATGTAGGAGGAATAGGTGGCGATGACCGGCGCCGGTCCGGGGACCAGTCCCACGCCAAAGCCGACTCCCGTGCCCCGGAGGATGGCGCCGATGGATCGCCTCAGATCCTGGAGCGACGGATACAGCTCGCGGAAGCGGGGAACCCGGATCCGCTGCTCCAGCAACTCCGCCGGCATGGCGGCGTTGACCAGCACTTCGCCGATGCCGAACACACCGATGGCCACCGCCACGAACTCGATCCCCCCCAGCAGATAGGTGGAGCCGAAGGTGAACCGTTCGTTTCCCGTGACCGGATCGAGGCCGATGGTGCCGAGGATCAGGCCCACGACCGCCATCATCAGGGCCTTGATCAACGAGGTGCCGGTCACGTTGCTCAAGACGATGAATCCGAACACCATCAGGGAGAAGAACTCGGGCGGCCCGAAGGCCAGGGCGGCCTCCGCCAGGGGTGGGGCCAGGAATGTCAGCCCGAAGATCGCGATGGTTCCCCCGATGAACGAGCCGGTGGCGGAGATGGCGAGCGCCGGCCCCGCGCGGCCCTGCTGGGCCATCTGGTACCCGTCGATGCACGTGATGACGGAGGCGGTCTCCCCCGGGACATTGAGGAGGATGGACGTGGTGGAGCCCCCGTACATGGCGCCGTAGTAGATCCCGGCCAGCATGATGATGGCGGACGTGGGGCTCAGGCTGAACGTGACGGGGATGAGCAGGGCGATGCCCGCGATGGGTCCGAGCCCGGGCAGGACCCCGACGAGCGTGCCGACGACGGCGCCCGCGAAGGCATAGAAGAGGTTCTCGAGCGTCGTGGCGATCGCAAAACCGCCGAGCAGGTGCTGGAGGGAGCCGAGGATGTCCACGGCTCGCCCTCAGAGTCCGAGCCACCCCTTCGGCAGCGGGATCTTGAGCCACTGCACGAAGAGGAGGTAGGAAGCTCCCGCCGTCAGGAGGGCGATGAGCCCCGACACGTGCCACCGTCGGATCCCGAGACCCTGGAGCAGGGCCAGCATCAGCAGGAAGCTCACGAGGGGATACCCGAGCGGCTCCAGGAGCGCCGTGGCGATCGCCACGGCGCCGACGAAGCGAAGGACCCGCCGGGTCGAGCCGGCGGGGGCCCGGTGCGCCTCGAGTCCGGTCGCGGGCTTCGACGATGAATAGTGGAGCTGAAGGATGTGGGCGCCGGCGAGCAGCATCAAGATCAGGCCGAGCACCAGGGGAAAGAATCCCGATCCCGGCCCGAGCAGGGAGCCGATGGGCAATTGCAGCGAGAGCAGCGCCGTGATGCCTCCGAAAAGGAACAACGTCACGGCTGCGGCCATGTCCCGTTCGTTCGCCCGGTGCGAGTGCCCAGCGCCAGTGAATCAGTCTCACGATGCGGACATGTTGTCCAGAACCTGCCGGCAGCATATAAGCATGTGCACTGGGGGGTGTCAAACGCCGGGCACGCAGCGTGGGGGCCACGGGGGGCCGGCGATGCGAGCTTCGAGGGGGGTGCGTCGTTGCGCGTCGACCTGACAGGGCGCCGCGCGCTCGTCACGGGCGCCGGCCGAGGCATCGGTCGGGCCATCGCCCGCCGCCTGGCGGCGGCCGGCGCCAGCGTCGTCGTCGGCGACGTCGAGGGCGCGCGGGCCGAGGCGACCGCCGAGGGCATCCGGCGGGAGGGCGGCCGGGCCGTCGCCGCGACCGCCGACGTGTCCGAGTGGGACGCGGTGGCGGCGATGCTCGAGACCGCCCGGGCGAGCTTCGGCGGCCTGGAGATCCTGGTCAACAACGCGGGCATCATCCGGAGGGGCACGCTCGAGACGATGAGCCTCGAGGACTGGCACCGGGTCCTCGCCGTGAACCTCACGGGCACGTTCTACTGCTGCCGGGCCGCGGCGCCGCTGCTCCGATCCGCCGGCTGGGGCCGGATCATCAACATCACCTCGATCGCGGCCAAGACCGGCGACATCACCTCGGCGCCGGGCTACGGGCCGTCGAAGGCCGGGATCCTCGCGCTGACCAGGACGCTGGCCCGGGCGCTGGCCGCCTCGGGGGTGACGGTGAATGCCGTGGCGCCGCACGCGGTCGCCACCGAGATGAGCGCCGAGTGGTCACCCGAGATGCGGGCGACCGTCCTGGCCGGCATCCCGCTCGGCCGGCTGGCGGCCGAGGACGAGGTGGCGGCCGCCGCGCTCTTCCTGGCCTCGCCGGCAGCCGGGTTCATCACCGGCGAGACGCTGGACGTCAACGGCGGGGCGTGGATGGACTGATGGGAGAGTCGGCGCGCTATCCCGCCGGGGGTCTTCACACCTTCGCCGTCCGCGTGCTGGAGCGCGCCGGCGCGAGGCCCGAGGACGCGCGCCTGGTGGCGGACGGGCTGGTGGCAGCCGACCTGCGCGGCGTGCACACCCATGGCGTCCTCCGGCTCGGCATCTACGTGACGCGTCTCGAGCACGGGTCCTTCCGCTCCGACGCGACGCTGGCCGTGGTGCAGGACCGGGGGCCGGTGGTGCTGGTGGATGCCGGCCACGGGCTCGGTATCGCCATGGCGATGCGGGCGATGGACCTGGCCATCGAGCGGGCGCGGCGCCACGGTGTGGGTGTCGTCGGAGTCCGGCGCAGCAGCCATTGCGGCATGCTGGCCCACCTCGCCATGCGTGCCGTGATTGACCGCATGATCGGCGTCGCGCTGAGCAACGCCGACGCCCAGGTGGCGCCCTGGGGAGCCCGCGCGCGGTTCCTCGGGACGAACCCGCTGGCCATCGCCGTGCCCGCCGGCGCCGAGCCGCCGCTCGTGCTCGACATGGCGACCAGCGTGGTTCCCCACAGCCGGATCCAGGCCGCCGCGGCGAAGGGGGAGCGCATTCCGGTCGGATGGGCGCTCGACGCCGAGGGCCGGCCGACGGAGAGCCCGCAGGACGCGCTGCGGGGCGCGCTGCTGACGTTCGGCGGCGCCAAGGGCTCGGGGCTCTCGCTGATGATCGACGTGCTGGCCGGGCTGCTGACGGGGGCGCTGCCGGGCTCCGAGATCACCCCGCTCTACGAGCGCCTGGACGCGCACCAGGGGCTCGGGCACGTGCTGGCCGCGCTCTCGGTGGATGCCTTCGGTCCCGCGGAGGCGTTCGCCGCACGCGTGGACGATCTGATCAGACAGGTCCGGGCGCTGCCGCCCTCCGAGGGCTCCCTGCGGCCCTTCGTGCCGGGGGAGATCGAGCACCTGAGGGCCGAGGAGTACGCCCGGCACGGCATCCCGCTGCCGCCGCAGGTCCGCGACGAGATCGAGCGCCTCGCCGGGGCCCTCGACGTGGCGCCTCCGGCACCGAGCGCGTAGCCCGCCCCGAACGGGCGCGCGGGGCTATCGGCTCCCGGGGACGACGAGCCGCGCCGCCCCGGGGCGAATGCCTCTCGAGGCGAAGAACCCGGCCCGGGCCTCGATCGCGAACCGGAACGGCCCCAGGGGGCCGTAGAGCGCGGTCGGGCTGGGGGCCATCCGTAGGATGGCGAAGATGCGCCCGTCCGCCTTCGCGAACGCGATGTCGAGCGGTGCGGGGACGTTCTGCATGTGGAACTGCGTCAGCACCTCCTGGTCGAAGTCGAAGACGATGACGCTCGCGCGGATCTCCTCCGCCGTCGCGCACTGGAACCCCGCGGCGCGGCGCTCGTCGGTGTCGGCGAGCTTCACGGCCACGGTGAGGCTGCGGTCGGCGGAGTCGATCCGCGCGGTCCGCGACGGCATGCCGCGAAAGGCCTCGCGCCACCTCGGACACTCGGCGTCCGCTCCGGCGGCCGCGACGGGAAGGCTCGCCAGGACCGCCAGGAGCCCTGCGAGCGACCGGGACCCGGCGCGCGAGGAGCGGCCGTAGAGCGAGGCCGCGCCGAAGAGCGCGAGGCTCACGAGCACGATCGCGCCCCCCGCGGCGAGCCCGAGATAGTAGGCCGCCACGAGCCCCGCGACGACGGACACGAGCGCCGCCCCGATGGCCGCCTGGAGCGCGCCGCGAAAGCTCCGCGCGAGGGCGAACCCCGTGAGGGCCGGAATGACGATCATCGCGCTCACGAGGAGCACGCCGACGATCCGCATCGCGACGACCGTCGTGAGCGCGGTGAGCACGGTGAGCCCGAGATTCAGGGCGGAGACGCGGATCCCGCTGGTGCGGGCCAGCTCCTCGCTGAGCGTGATCGCCAGGAGCTGCGGATAGAGGCCGCCGATGACCAGGGCCACGAGAAGGCCGAGGGCGAGAATCAGCCAGACGTCCGACGGGCTCACGGTCAGGATGCTCCCGAAGAGCAGCGCGAAGAGATCGGCGTTGAAGCCCCGGGCCAGGCTGATGAGCACCACGGCCACCGCGAAGCCTCCCGAGAGGAACACCGCGAGGGCCGCGTCGCCGTGGAGGCGGCCCCGGGCACGGAGCCGCTCGATCCCGACCGCGCCGGCGAGCGTCACGCCGAGCGCGCCGAGGATCGGCGAGACGCCCAGCACGAGGGCCAGCGCGACGCCGGCCAGGGCCACGTGGGCGAGCGAGTCGGCGACGAGCGACAGGCGCCGCGGGACCAGGAAGACCCCGATCGCCGGGCAGATCAGGGCGGTGATGACCCCGACGAGGAGCGCGCGCTGCATGAAGCCGTACTGGAGGAACTCCGGCATCTCACTCCATGGGGGGGTCCGGGCGCCCCCCAAGCTCCCCAACCCTCGGGGCGCCCCGGCGCGGCCGTGGCGCCCCTCGAGATCGCGACGTGTTCACAGCCACTCAGTGGAGATGGGACACGACGCGGGCGGAGGGCCCGTAGAGCGCGGCCAGGCCCGCGTCGGTCAGGGCCTCGGTGGGGCCGCCGTGGAAGACCAGGCGCCGGTTGAGACAGGCGACCTTGGTGACCGCCCGCGCGACCACCGCCAGCTCGTGGGAGACGAGGACCAGCGTCACCCCCCGCTCGCGGTTCAGGATCTGGAGCAGCGCGTAGAAGCTCGCCTGGGCCTCGGGGTCCACCCCGCCGGTGGGCTCGTCCAGGACGAGGATCTCCGGGTCGGTGACGAGCGCTCGGGCGATGAGGACGCGCTGTTGCTGGCCCACCGAGAGGCGGCCGATGCGTGCCGCGCGGTGTCGGTCCATCCCCACCAGGACCAGGGCGTCCCCCGCGCGCTCCCGCTCGGCGCGGCTCGGCCGGCTGAAGAGGCCTCCGCGCGCGGCCAGCCCCGTCGTCACCACCTCCTCGACGGTCGCGGGGAGGGTGGGATCGAAGACGAGCTTCTGAGGCACGTAGCCGAGCCGGTGCCACGCGTCGAAGCGCTCGATCGGCTCGCCGAAGAGCCGCACCTCGCCACGGCCGGGGGCGAGGAGTCCCAGCATGACCTTGAGGAGGGTGGTCTTGCCCCCACCGTTGGGACCGATGATGCCGAGGAAGTCGCAGTACTCGACCGCCAGCGTGACGTCCTCCAGCACGGGGACGGCTTCGTAGGCGAAGGACACGCCCCGGAGCTCGACGAGCGGCGTCATCGGCACTCGAGCCCGGCGCGGAGGCTCTGGAGGTTCTCGCGCATGACGCTCGCGTAGGTCTTGCCCGCCGCGGCTTCCTGGGGCGTGAGCCCCTCGAGGGGGTTGAGGACGAGCGTCCGCGCCCCGATCTCCCGCGCGAGGGTCTCGGCGAGCCTCGGGCTCACGAGGGTCTCGAAGAAGACGGCGCGGACCTGACGCCGGCGGGCGAACCGGACGATGCGGGCCAGCTCGGCCGGGCTCGGCTCGGCCTCCGGTGCCACGCCCATGATGGGCACGACCGTGAGCCGGTAGCGCGCGGCGAGGTAGCCGAACGCCGCGTGGGAGGTAATGACGTCCCGCCGGGCGCAGCTCGTGAGCCCCTGCTCGAATTCGCGGTGGAGCGTTGCGAGCTCCCCGGAGAATGCGCGGGCGTTGGCCTCGAAGACCGCCGTGGATGCCGGCTCGGCCTTCGCCAGGCCGACCCGGATGGCCTCGACCTGGGCCTGGGCGAACACGGGATCGAGCCAGACGTGCGGATCGGGCGCCTGCCCCCGCCTCCCGGACGCCGCCGAGCGCTCGCGCTCGTCGTGGCCCGGCAGGTCGGCGGTGCGGAGCGCGATCGTCCGCGTCGCGTCCACGACCACGAGGGACGGCGCGCGCGCCGCGTCGAGGAGCTTGCCGACCCACGGCTCCAGGCCCGCCCCGTTGTAGACGAAGACCCTGGCACGCCCGAGACGCGTCACGTCCCGGGGCGATGGCTCCCAGTCGTGGGGCTCGACGCCCGCCGGGACGAGCGCGGTCACCTCGACGCGGTCGCCGCCCACCTGGCGGGCGAACTCGTAGAGCGGATAGAAGCTCGCGACGACGGCGAGGCGCCCGGTCCTCTCGGGGCGGCCGGGCCAGAGCCAGACGGCGGTCAGCAGCCCCGCGAGGACGAGCACGGCGAGTCCGGCGACGCGCCTCACGGCCGCCTCCTGGCGCGGGTCCGCCGGCCGGCCCCGTCACAGTCGGCGCAGGCGCCGATGAGCCGCAGCTCGTGCTCGACGATCCGGAACCGGCGGGAGCGGCGCACGCGGCGGTTCACGGCGCGCAGGACCCGCTCCTCCAGCGGACAGCCCTCGAGATCCTCGATCCGGCCGCAGTCCTGACAGATCAGGTGGTGATGGTGCGCGCCGAGCGGGTCGGCCAGCTCGAACCGCTTCTCGCCGCCGATGGCGTCGGTCGCGCGCAGCGCCTCGAGCCCCAGGAGTACCCAGATCGTCCGGTAGACCGACGCGAGGTTGATCCGGCGGTTCTCGAGCCGCCGGTGGATCCCGGCGGCGGAGAGCGGGGTGCCGCTCGCCAGGAGCACGTCGAGGATCTGGCGCCGCGGCGCCGTGAGGCGGTAGCCGCGGTCGGCCAGGAGCGCGATCACCGTGGTACGGGAGCCGGGCGAGCTCATACTGCAAACGCTTTGCAGCTTACGGCGCCGGCCCGGGCCTGTCAACGCGCGGACCCGCCGGGTAGTGTCCTAGTTTGACTTGGCTCGGCTGCGGACGATCTGGTCGTAACGCCGGAGCGACTGGATGCGCGGATCGTTGAAGTAGAGCTTGGTCAGCTTGTACTCGGCGACGAATCCAACGAGGTGCCCCCTAGCGCTCGGGCGCGTCTCAAGGAGTTCGTTCAGCTCGGCCCGTGTGACCTTCCAGTCTTCGGGCAGCCCCATTCCGAAGTCCCTTCCCCCTGGGATTCGCTCCGTTGGTCTTCACGAAGACGAGAAAATATGAATGATTCTTGCGGGCGTGTTCCTGGCGCTTCATACGGCTCACGGCTGGCTTGTTCGCTCTGACGAGCACGAACAGGTCTTTGGCAAAGAAGCCGAGCGTCGCATATTCGTTGATGATCTCGACGTGGGTGAGTCGCTGAGTGTTCGCGCTTACTTCGTCCTGACACTTCACGATCATCACGCCGTACTGTTTCAGCACGCGATAGGCTTCCAGACCGGCTTTGAAATAAAGATCCAAAACGGCATCGTGATACTTTGGGCCATCCGAGGTCCGCTCACCGTTCGAGTAGGTAGTCCGGAACGCGGCATAGGTTCCTGCGCCGGCCAAGTGGCCCTTGGCACGCCGATACAGCCCTTCCATGTAGGGGGGATCGAGCACCACACAGTCGATGCTTGCGTTCTCGTAGGGCAGTTTCCGGCAATCCACGCCCGTCTTAATGTCCGTAGCGCGCAGCTTGTATTTCGCTTTTGGCACCAGCTTCCAGAAGATGCCGGTGCCGTAGGTCACATCAGCCACGAGGGAGCCGGTCGGCACATGCAGGCTGAGGATCAGCGGGACGAGTTCCTCGTTCGACCCCACGCGGGCCGAGCACACGAGCTTGCTCGTCGCGACACCGTCAGGAGACTTCCGCTTGTGGCGCGATGATGCCGCCGAATAGAGACGCAGTTGTTCTTTCGCCCGTCGCCGGCTCATAGCAAATCCGCGAAATCCCACACGTGATCCGTGATGCCGGCCGCCATCGCCGGCGTGATTCGCAGCATCCGATGAATCCGGACGAAGTTATACCACGCGAAGTGCAAGGCAAGCGCGGCCTTCAGATTGTCGAGTTGCTTGCGAAACGCATTCGTGAGCCTCGTGAACCGGCGGCAGGCCATTCGGATCGTGAGGGTCTGGCGCTCAATGGAGCTCGTGGACACAAACGCCGGGTCCGGCTGGCCATGGGGGCAGCCCGGTCCAGCCAGGCCGCCAGCACAAACCGGAGTCAAATGAGGACACTACCCCCGCCGGTGCTGAGGCGTGCTCCCGCGTGCTGCCCGATGAAGGCCTACCGGGAAGACTCGCGCGGCTCGAGAAGCCCGAACCGCCTGACCAGCTCCCGCAATCCCGCGTAGTCGGCGTCCCGCGCGGCGATGAGGCCATACGCCAGTTCCGGGTCCCAGGACCTCAGGAGAGCCCGGTGCTTGCCATCGGCCTCCAGCGAACGCAGCGCGCCGCGAACCCCCTCCACGAGCTTCGGGTCGAGGCCACGGCCCGCCACGATGGGGGAGCTGGGCACGGCCTCGGAGATGGCAATGATCCGGAGGCCGAGTTCCTCGTACTCCCGCGCCTTGATCTCCGACACGGCCCCGGCGTCGTAGTGTCCCAGAAGAATCTCTCTCGCCACGGACGTGTGCGAGCCGAGGTGGATGACCGCGTTGAGGTCGGAGAGACGGATGCCCGCGCGCTCCAGCATCGCCCGTGGGAGTACGTAGCCCTGGGTCGAGAACCGGGAGCCGAACGCGAAGCTTCGGCCGCGAAGGTCTTTCAGATCCCGGATGCCGCGCTCCTCACGGGTGACGATGGCGGCCCGATACAGCCCATTGGCCTCACGACCGACGCCGCGGAACATCGGCTGGAGTCCTCCGTAGCGGGCCTGCGCCGCGAGGTAGCTGACCGCCCCGTAGGATCCGAAGTG
>Ga0154364_1112_pt1 | contig 9723 bp, 9 predicted proteins | sample RifGroA2_FD_115892 | JGI IMG/M metagenome (GOLD analysis project Ga0154364, IMG submission 115892) | Candidatus Rokubacteria bacterium GWA2_73_35 | reverse complement strand
GGGTTCTCGGTCGTGGCGCCGACGAGCACGAGCGTGCCCTTCTCGACGTGCGGCAGGAACGCGTCCTGCTGGGCGCGGTTGAAGCGGTGGATCTCGTCCACGAACAGGATCGTGCGCGCGCCGCGCCGGGCGCGGTCGCGCTCCGCCTCCGCGACGACCTCGCGGATCTCCTTGACGCCCGAGAGGACCGCGGAGAACGCCACGAAGCGCGCGCCGGTGACGTGCGCCATGAGCGAGGCGAGCGTGGTCTTGCCCGAGCCGGGCGGGCCCCAGAGGATCATCGAGTGCGGCTCACCGCCCTCGAGCGCGACGCGCAGCACGCGCCCCGGCCCGAGCAGGTGCTCCTGGCCCAGGATCTCGTCGAGAGTGCGCGGCCGCATCCGGTCGGCGAGCGGCGCCGGCGCGGCCCCGGCCGGCCGCCCCCGCGCGGGCTCCTCGAACAGGTCCACGCTAGCCCCCGTTGCCGCGCGCGGCGAGCCACGCGGGCAGGTGGTGGAGCTCGTCGAGGTGCGCGACCGGCGTGACCCGGAAGCGCGCGAGCGAGGCCCGGTCGGCGCGGTAGGCCACGAACGGCACGCCCACGGCAGCGGCCGCGCGCCCGTCGACCCACGAGTCGCCGACGACGACGGCCGCGCGCGCGACGGCCGCCGCGTCGCCGGGGCCTCCGCCGAAGTGGCCGGCGATCACCCGCCAGCCGTCGGGGTCCGGCTTGAGCGCGCGCATATCGTCGCGGGTGACGACCAGGTCGAGCAGGGCCTCGAGCCCGAGGCGCCCGAGCGCGGGGAGCGTGATCGCGCGCGCGTTGTTGGTCCACAGCGCCGTCCCCAGGCCGAGCCGGCGGGCGCCGGTGAGCGCCGCGCGCGCGCCGGGCTCGAGCGCCGCGGCGTCCATCGCGCGCGCCTCGCGCTCGAGGGCGAGCGCCCAGAGCGCCGGCTCGAGGTCGGCCGCCTCCGCCCGGCACCGGGCGATCAGCTCGCCGACGCGCCAGCGCTCGGCGCGCGCCGGCAGCGGCCCGCGCGCGCGCTCGAGGAGGGCCTGCATGTCGGCGGCCATCGCCGCGAGGTCGAGCGGCGTCCGGACCAGGGTGTGATCGAGGTCGAACACGCACAGCCCCACGCTGTGACCGTACCACAGCCGTGCTAGGATGGGTTTCGTCATCATGACGCGACGACTGCCGGTCCTCGCCGCGTTCGCGCTCCTGCTCCTGGCCGTCTCGACGCCCTTCCCCGCCGCCGCGCTCGACGAGGCCGAGCGTCTGTGGCTGGTCGGCGAGCGGTCGTTCCTGGACGGCCTCTACCCGGTCGCGCGCCGCGCGCTCGAGCGGTTCGTCGCCGACTACCCGGGCGACGCGCGGCGGCCCGCCGCGCTGCTGATCCTCGGCAAGGCGCGGCTCGCCCTCGGCGACGCGGAGTCGGCGCTCGAGGCCTTTCGCCGCGCGCGGCCCCCGGAGGGCGCCGGCGCGTCGGCGCTCGAGGCGACGTTCTGGGAGGCGGAGACCCTGTTCCGGCTCAAGCGCTACGCCGAGGCGCGCACGGCGTACGACGCGGTGCTGCGGCGCGACGCCGCTTCGCCGCACGCGCCGGAGGCGCTCTACGGGCTCGGCTGGAGCGAGCTCGAGCTCAAGCGCCCCGAGCCGGCCGTCACCGCGTTCCGCGACCTGCGCGCGACGTGGCCCGGGCACGCGCTCGCGCCGTCGGCGACGTTCTACCTCGCGCGCACGCTCGTCGAGCTCAAGCGCTACGACGAAGCCCAGCCGCTGCTCGGGGAGTTCGCGGCGAAGTACCCCGCCCACAAGCTCGCGCCCGACGCGCAATACCTCCTCGGCCTGGCCCGCGTGCAGGGGGGCGATCCCCGCGCGGGCGTCGCCGACCTGCGCGCGTTCGTCGCCGCGCACCCCGCGCACCCGCTCGCGCCGGCCGCGCAGCGCCTGATCACCGGCACGCTCACGCGCTACGGCGACCGGCAGGAGCTGCTCGAGACCTACAAGGTGCTGCTCGAGCAGACGCCGCCGACCGCCGAGGCGCTCTACGACGCCGGGGCGATCGCGGGCCGGCTCGACCGGCGGCGCGACCAGGAGGCGGCGTGGCAGCGGCTGCGCGCGGAGTTCCCCGAGCACGCGCTCGCGCACCGCGCCGCGCTCGAGCTCGCCAACGCGGCGTTCAAGCGCCGCGACTTCAAGGAGGCGGCGGCGCAGGCGCAGGCGGCCGCCGCGTCCACCGAGGCGGGCGTGCGCGCCGAGGCGCTCCTGCTGGCCGGCGAGGCCGACCTGAAGCTCCGCCGCCTCGCGGCGGCGGCGAAGGCGTTCGAGGCCGTCGGGACCGTGGCGAACGTCGAGGCCGGGGTGCGCTACCGCGCGCTCGCGGGGCTCGGGCTCACGCGCGAGCAGCAGCAGAACTGGAAGGCCGCGCTCGCCGCGTACGAGGCCGTGGCGAGCAAGAGCCCCGACGCCACGCTGCGCGACTGGGCGAAGGACCGCGCCAAGGCCGTGCGGGGACGGACGAATGCGACGCGCGCTCGCTAGCGGCGCGCTCCTCGCGCTCCTGGCGGTGCCGGCCGGCGCGGGCGCCGCCCCGATCGCGCCATTCGACCCGCCGCCGCCCGAGCTGGCGCGGCTCGTGCCCTACGTCGCCGCGCCGATCGAGAAACCCCCGGCGGAGGCCCCCGAGCTGCCGCTGCCGCCCCCTCCGGCGGACCTGCCGGCGCTGCCCCCGGCGCCGATCGTCGTGCCGCCGGAGGCCAGGCCCACCGCGTTCCTCGCGCCGCCGGGCGCGCTGCCGTGCGTCGGCGCGTGGCTCGGGATCGCCGCCAAGGCGCTCGAGTGCGGGCGGGCGCGCTTCGCGCGCGGCGAGTGGGACGACGCCGTGGCCGCGCTCGACCAGGCGGTGCGCGGCGGCAAGGAGCGCGAGGTGGTCGCCGAGGCGCGCTACTGGCTCGGCGAGACCTACAATCGTCTGGGGCGGATCGAGCAGGCCGACTGGCTCTTCCGCCAGGTCGTGCAGACCTCGCCCCCGGGCGGCGACTGGATCGTCTGGAGCCGCCACGCGAGCGGCTGGAGCGCGCTCCGGCTGCGTGACTGGCCGCGCGCCCGGGACACCTTCGAGGGCCTGCTCAAGGGGCCGGTGCCGGCGCCGCTCGCCCCCTGGGCGCGGCACGGGCTCGCCCTCGGCGAGTACGCCCTGGGCCGGTACGACGAGGCGCTCGCGGCCTGGACGGCGCTCGCGTCCGCGGGCGTGCCCCCGGCGCTCGCGCGCGACGTCTCCTTCTGGCTCGGCGAGGCGCTCGGCCGCGTCGGCCGATACGCGCCGGCGGCGGACGAGCTGGGCCGGTTCGCGCAGGGCGGGCCCCACCCGCTCCTGGACGCGGGCTGGGTCAGGCTCGGCTGGTGGAGCCTCGCGGCCGGGCGCCACGCGGAGAGCGCGGCCGCGTTCCGCGCCTACCTGACGCCGCCCGCGACGCCCGCCGCGTCCCCGACGAAGCCGGAGGGGGACTGGGCCGAGGCGGGGCTCGCGCTCGTGCTCCTGCCCGAGGACGCGGCCGCCGCGCGCGCGGCGGCGCGCGGGCTCGAGACCCGCGGCTCGCCGCTCGTGCTGCCGCTCCAGCTTCGCTTCGCCCAGGCGCTGGTGGCGGCGGCCAGGGCCGCCGACGCGCGGGCCCTCGTCCAGCACCTGCTCGGCACGCCACTGGCCCCGGACGTGCGCGCCTGGGCGCTGCTGCTCAACGGCGACACGTTCCGGAGCGAGGGGAACCGCGACGAGGCGCGGACCCAGTACGACCTGGCCCGGAACGCCGCCGGCGCCACGGGCTGGGTCGCGACGGTCCGGCTCGCGCGCACCAACCACGCGATGCGCGAGTTCGCGCAGGCGGCGCGCGACCTGGCGCCCGTGTTCGCCGCGAGCGTGCCGGCGGAGGTCCGGCTGACGGCGCTGCTCCTCGCGGGCGAGGCCGCGTACCACGCCGGCGACCACGCGGCCGCGGGCGCGACCTTCCGGCGCGCGCTCGTCGAGTTCCCAGACCGCCCGCAGGCGGCCGACGCGCGGCTCGGCGTCGCCTGGGCGGCGCTCCGCGACGGCCGCGGCGACGAGGCGCGGCGCGAGTTCCTCGACTTCGCCCAGGCGCTCCCCGAGCACGCCTACACGCCCGACGCGCTCGAGCTGGCCGTCGAGCTGACGCTCAAGCTCGACGCCGAGCGCGAGGGCGCGCGCCGGCTGCTCGACCGCCTCATCGCGGAGCATCCGGGCCACCCGCGCACCGAGTTCGCCCGCCTCAACCGCGCGATCCTCCTGCTGCGCGAGGGGGACGCGCGCGCCGCGGCCCCGGAGCTGGCCGCGTGGATCGCGCGCGCGCCGTTCCCGCCGCTGCTCGGCCGGGCGCACCTGGCGCTCGGCGTGGCGCGGCTCGTCGAGGGCCGGCCGGACGAGGCCGTGCGGTCGTTCAAGGCCGCCCGGCTCGAGGGCGTGGGTGCGCTCGCGGCGCTCGGGCTCGGCGCCGCGGCGCTGGCGCGGCAGCAGCTCCAGACGGCCGTGACCGCGCTCGCCGAGGCGCGCGAAACGGGCACGCCCCCCGTCGCCGCGGCCGCGGAGTACGGCCTGGCCGTCGTCGCCTTCCAGCAGGGCGCCGTGCGGGACTTCAAGCAGCCCGGGCTCGCGGCGCTCGCCGCCGCGCCGGCGGGCCCGGGCGCGCCGCGGCTCCTCTACGCGCTGACGGGCGTCGCCGTCGCGGAGCGCGACTTCAAGGAGGCGCTCGCCTTGGCCGGGCGCCTGGCCGCCGAGTTCCCCGGCGACGCGGCGGCCGACGACGCGCTCGAGCGCGTGGGCGCCGGCGCCGCGGCCGCGGAGCCGCCCGCCTGGCCGGTCGTGTACGAGGCCTACACGCTGCTCCGGCAGCGCTACCCGGCGAGCCCCTTCGCGGAGCCCGCGCGCCTGGTGCTGGCCGAGGCGCAGGTGGAGACGGGCCGCACGGCCGAGGCACGCGCCGAGCTCGAGCAGTTCCTGGCCGCGGCGCCGACCGATCCGCGCGCGGCGCGCGCGTGGGTGGCGCTCGGGCGCGCGCGCGCGGCGACGAACGACCCCCCGGGCGCGCGCGAGGCGTACGCGCGCGGGGTCGCCGAGGGCGCGACGCTCGGCCCGGACGCGCGGCTCGGCTACGCGCGCCTGCTCGTGGACGACCGGCGCTTCGCCGAGGCGCGCCAGCTCCTCGAGCCGCTGCTCCGCGGCGACGACACGACGCTCGTCGCGCGCGCGGCGTACGGCATCGCCGACGCCTGGCAGAGCGAGGGCGACCAGCTCGCCGCCGCCGAGTACTTCATGACGGCGGCCTACGTCGCGCCCGCCTCGCTCCCCGGCCGCCGCGCCCTCCTCGGCGCGGCGTGGAGCTTCATGGCGCTCAAGCAGCCCGACGCCGCGGCGAGCCTGTACCGGAAGCTCCTCGGGCAGGCCGACGTGCCCGCCGACCTCGCCGAGGCGGCGCGCAAGGGCCTCAGGGACCTCGGCCGCTGAGCGGCTAGGCGGGCACCGACCCGTTCGCGCCGGCCAACGCCGTCGTGTTCGGCGTCGGGCCGGTCACGGACACGACCGTGCCGGGCAACAGCCGGGCGTGCGTCGTGACGAAGTCGCCGCTCACCGGGCTCTTCTTCGATTCGACCTTCGGCGGGCGCTTCCCGGCGACCCTCAAGCGCACGGGCTTCGACGCGGTCGTCCTCACCGGGCGCGCCGCCGCGCCCTCCTACCTCCTCGTGAGCGAGAACGGTGCGGAGGTGAAGCCCGCGGCGCACCTCTGGGGCCGCTCGACGCGCGAGGCCGTGGAGGCCCTCGTCGCCGCCGAGGGCGGGGAGGCCGACGCGATCGCGATCGGCCCCGCGGGGGAGGCGCGCGTCCGCTTCGCTGCGCTCGCGCACTACTGGAAGAACCGCGAGGGCGTCGCGGGCCGGGGCGGCATCGGCGCCGTGCTCGGCGCCAAGCACCTGAAGGCCGTGGTCGTGCGCGGCGCGCGGAAGACCGAGGTGGCCGATCCCGCGGCGCTCAAGACGCTGGTGGAGGAGACGCGCGAGCCCCTCAAGAAGGGCACGCAGGCGCTCTCGACCTACGGCACGCCCTTCCTCGTCGGCCCCATCAACGCGCTCGGCGCGCTCGGCAGCTACAACCTCCGGCAGGAGGTCTTCGCCGAGGCGCGGGCCGTCGGCGGCGAGGCGATGAAGGCCGCCTACGGCGACCGCGACACCACGTGCCTCAAGTGCCCGGTGGCGTGCGGCAAGCAGTACCGGATCGCGTCGGGCGAGTTCGCCGGCCGGCGGGCCAAGATGCCCGAGTACGAGACGATCTTCGCGCTGGGCCCGATGCTCGGCATCGCGAACCCCGAGGCGCTCATCCTCGCCAACGACCTCTGCGATCTCCTCGGGATGGACACGATCTCGATGGGCGTGACGCTCGCCTTCGTCTGCGAGGCGCTCGAGCGCGGCTGGCTCACGAAGGCCGACGTCGGCGTGCCCTTCGGCTGGGGCGACTGGCGCGGGATGCTCGCGCTCGTCGAGCAGACGGCGCGCCGCGAGGGCTTCGGCGCGCGCCTCGCCGAGGGCGCCTGGCGCCTGGCCGAGAGCGTGCACCCCGAGGGGACCCGGCTCGTCTACGCGGTCAAGCGCCTGGAGCTGCCGGCGCACTCGGCGCGCGCGCTCAAGGGCCTCTCGATCGGCTACGCCACGGCCACGCGCGGCGGCAGCCACCACGACACGCGCCCGACCCCGCAGTACGCGCCCGCCTTCGACCGGCGCGGCACCGCGGGCAAGCCCCTCTTCGCCGCGCGGAGCCAGCACTTCACCGCGGTCGGCGACTCGCTCGTCCTCTGCCGCTTCACGGCCGAGCGCGGCTTCGGCCTCTTCGTCGAGGAGCCCTACGCGCGCATGCTGCGCGCCGTCACCGGCTGGGACGTGACGGTCGAGGAGCTCGAGCGCGCGGGCGAGCGCATCGTCAACCTCGAGCGGCTCTTCAACGTGCGCGAGGGCGTCCGCCGGGCGCAGGACACGCTGCCGTGGCGCGTGCTGCACGAGCCGATCCCCGACGGCCCCTCGGCCGGCATGCACTGCCCGCCCGCGGAGCTGGCCGCGATGCTCGACGAGTACTACGCCCTCCGCGGCTGGGACAGTGACGGCGTGCCCACGCCCGCGCGCCTCGCCGCCCTCGGCCTCTCGGCCTGAGGCTCAGTACCGGGAGGGCTCGCGGCGCTCCTGGGGCTTCGACGTCTCGTCGGTCTTCTGGCTGGTCTCCTTGGCGCAGCCGGCCAGGACCAGGGTGAGCAGAGCGAGGACCAGCAGACGGGTCATACGGCACCTCCATCTCCGGTAACCCGCCGGCCGTCCCGCCCGTTCCCCGCGCGGCCGTTCCACCCGCCGGCGGCCCTCGCGCGTATACCCGGCAGCGAGGGGAGGGCCGATGGCCGGGACGACGTGGCGGATGGGCGGCGTCGAATGGTTGCTGCTCGTGGCGCTCGGGCTCCTGTGGGGCTGGACCTACTTCTTCGGCAAACTGGCGCTGGCCGAGCTGGGCCCGCTGACGCTCGTGCTCGGGCGCGTCGGGATCGCCGCGCTCGCGCTCGACCTCTGCGTCTGGGCGGCCGGCCACCGCCTGCCCCGCGCGCTCCGGGCCTGGGGCGCCTTCGCGCTCCTGGGCGCGTTGAACAACCTGATCCCGTTCAGCCTGATCTTCTGGGGCCAGACGCGCATCGCGAGCGGGCTCGCCGCGATCCTGAACGCGAGCACGCCCCTCTTCACCGCCGTCCTCGCGCACCTCCTGACCCGGGACGAGCGGCTGACCCCGGGCCGGCTCGCCGGCGTGCTGCTCGGCCTCGGGGGCGTCGCGCTGATGGTCGGGCCGGCCGCGCTCGCGGGCCTCGGGCGCGAGGTGACCGCCCAGCTCGCCGTGCTCGCCGGCGCGGTGTCCTTTGCGCTCGCGGGCATCTTCGGGCGGCGCTTCCGCCACCTGCCGCCGCTCGTGACGGCGGCGGGGCAGGTGAGCGCGTCGAGCGTGATGGCGCTGCCGATCGCGCTCGCGGTGGAGCGCCCGTGGGGCCGCACGCCGCCAGGCCTCGTCACGTGGGGGGCGCTGCTGGGCCTCGGGCTCGCCTGCACGGCCCTCGCCTACGTCCTCTACTTCCGGATCCTCGCGACGGCGGGCGCGACCAACCTGCTGCTCGTCACCCTCCTGATCCCCGTGAGCGCGGTGCTGCTCGGCACGGCGCTCCTCGGCGAACCGCTCGAGCCCGGGCACGTCGCCGGCATGGCCCTGATCGGCGCGGGCCTCGCGGCGATCGACGGCCGCCCGCTCGCGCTCGCGTGGGCGCGCCTGCGGCGCGCTTCGGTGGCCGCGCGCGCGGTGCTACGATAGCGTCGTCCGGGACACGGGCGGCTAGCTCAGCTGGGAGAGCGCAGCCCTTACAAGGCTGAGGTCGGAGGTTCGATCCCTCCGCCGCCCACCACCAATCCTATCGGTCTGATGGCGACGGAGACAGTAGCCGGGGGAGAAGGGACGACGCTGGCAGTTTTCTCCGAGCTGCGCTAGGCTTCAGTTCCTATGGCATCGTCGCACCCGCACTTCAACGCGATGCTGATCTGCGATAGCGCGATCCGCGAGGAGGGGACCGGAAAGGTCAGCCTTGTCGGTATCTTTGCGAACGTCAACGTGTTTTCGTTTCCTGCCGTCCACCCCAAGCTGACCGTGTACGTCAATGTGACCGATGCCGAAGGCGGCTACAAGTTTCGGCTGGACATGGTCCGCGTTGCGGATGCGCAACTCTTGGGTCGAGCGGAGATGGATGCGGAGATTGCCGATCGGATGAGGCCTGCGGAGATTCTCTTCGAAATCGGACCGCTCGTGTTTGAGCGCCCAGGCGCATACGAGTTTCACTTCTTCGCGAACGAGCGCCATGTTGGCCAGAAGTCCTTCAACGTGGTAAAGATAGACAGACCCGCTGGAGAATCACGATGATCACCTTCCCGGTTGAACGGAAATCTGCGGCCCCTGGCGGGGACAGCACTGTGCCAGATCGCACGGTCGTTTACCGGAGGGCTCTGCTGATCCGCGTCCCGGATTTCATGCTTGAGGATGTCCTGGACGCGGTGATCGCGAAGGCGGCACTGATGGACAAGGACCGGATCCCGTGGAGGACTGTTAAGGAGCAGCTCGACCTGTAGTCGGCCCCTGCATGTGCCGTACTCCATCGACTTCACGCGCCGTGCGCTCCGTGAACTGGCCGCACTTCCCAAGCACATACAGCAGCAGATCTCCTCGAAGATCGACGAGCTCGCTGCGAATCCTCTTCCTCGCGGTGTCCAGCAGCTGCACGGTGAAGACAAGCTCTACCGGATCCGCATCGGCGACTATCGCGTCATCTACGAGATCGACCACAACGTGCGGGTCGTTACCATCGCAACGATCGGCCATCGGCGCGACGTCTACCGCGGACGCTGACAATCTCAGTGACAACGACCCCCGTGGCAGCAGGCGCGCAAATCCGAACCAGCACGGGCGCCGCCCTGAGCTTTACAAGACTGAGGATCGGGTTCGAGCGCTCCGCTGCCCACCATGCGGAATGAGGCGCCGTCACTATTGCTTCCGCGCGAGGCCCGCGCTTCTACAATAATAGGGTTCATCCGGCTTCTCAGTGGGTAGCCGGGTGGTGTAAGGATGGCTCCAGCTCCATCTGGTCAGGAGGGCTGGCGCCATGCGCGATGTCGAA
>Ga0154364_1142_pt1 | contig 9882 bp, 9 predicted proteins | sample RifGroA2_FD_115892 | JGI IMG/M metagenome (GOLD analysis project Ga0154364, IMG submission 115892) | Candidatus Rokubacteria bacterium GWA2_73_35 | reverse complement strand
CCGCCGCGGTCGGCTACGCCCTGCCGGACGACCCGGCCAAGCCCGGGGTCATCATGGAGTTCCACGACATCGCCACCCGCGGAGAGGCCGAGCGCGCCATCCGCGCCATGCTCGAGGAGGCCTTCCAGGTCCGGGGCGAGCCGATCCGGGAGCTCGGGGTCTTCGCCGTCGAGCACACGGTCGAGCGGACGGGCTGCGCCCTGGCCGCCGTCACGCTGCTCGCCGAGCGGGACCTGGTCTAGGCGCGGCGACCGCAGTCCCGGGCGCGGCGGCGCGAGTCCCGTGAAGAGCCAGTACGGCGCCCCCCGCCTGTACGAGATCGCCTTCGACATGAACCGGAAGGCGGAGGTGGACTTCCTGGTCCACTGCTTCCGCCGCTACGCCCGCCGCCCCGTCCGCCGGGTCCTCGACATCGCCTGCGGCACCGGCCCGCACCTGATCCGCCTCGCGGAGCGCGGCTACGCGATGGCCGGGCTCGACCTCTCGCCGAGGAACGTCGAGTACGTCCGCGGGCGGCTCGCCGCCCACGGCCACCGGGGCGACCTCGTCGTGGGCGACATGACCGACTTCCGCCTCGCCCGGCCGGTGGACGCCGCCATCTGCATGCAGGACTCCCAGGGCCACCTGCTGACCAACGCCGAGCTGCTGGCCCACCTCCGGGCGGTGGCGCGGGCGCTCCGGCGCGGCGGCCTCTACGTCTTCGACCGCTACATGGCCTCCTCGTGGACCGACCCGGCGCGGCGCTGGTCGTGGTCCCGCCGGCGCGGCCGGCTGATCGTGCGCGCCTCGTTCTCGGCCCTGCACGACGTCAACCCGGTGACCCAGACCTTCCGGGAGCGGATGCTGCTCGAGGCCGTCGAGAACGGGCGGCGCCGGGTCTACCGCCAGACCCACACCTCGCGGATGGTCTTCCCGCAGGAGCTCCGGGCGCTCGTCGAGCTGGCCGGCGGGTTCGAGTTCGTCCAGTGGTTCTTCGGCTTCAAGCCCCACCAGGTGCTCGAGCGCTCGAAGCACCCGCTGCTGATGGTCGTCGTCCTGCGCAAGCGCTGAGGCGCGGCAACCATGGGGCCGGGGGTGCTGAGGCTCAAGCGGGACCGGGAGGCGCGCGCCCGGACCCACCCCTGGATCTTCAAGGGCGACGTCGCCGACGTCACCGACGTGGCGCCGGGCTCGGCCGTCACCGTGGTGGACGCCGCCGGCCGGGTCGTGGGCCGGGGCTTCTACAACCCGCGGCCGGCCCTCTGCTGCCGGCTCCTCACCTGGACCGACGAGCCCCTGGACGAGGCGTTCTTCCGCCGGCGGCTCGGCGAGGCGCTCGCGCTCAGGACGCGGGGGCGCGAGGGCTTGCCGCCGCTCGGCCGGCTCGTCTGGAGCGAGGCCGACGGCCTGCCCGGGCTCGTCGTGGACCGCTACGGCCCGGCGCTCGTCGTCCAGTGCCTGACCCTCGGGATGGCGCGTCACCGGCCGCTCGTGCTCGACGCGCTGGAGGCCCTGACGGGCGGCCTCCCAGCCTTCGACCACGACGAGGCGGCGCCGGCGCGGCTCGAGGGCTTCGAGCCCGCCCACGGCTGGGCCCGGGGGGCCGGGCCCGCGAGCGTGGAGGTCGAGGAGGACGGCGTCCGGTTCGCCGTCACCCTCGGCGCCGGGCAGAAGACCGGTCTCTACCTGGACCAGCGCGAGAACCGCGCCCGCGCCGGGCGCCTCGCCGCCGGCCGCGAGGTGCTCGACGCCTTCTGCTACGCGGGCGGCTTCGGCTGCCACGCCCTCGCGGGCGGCGCCCGCCGCGCGGTCCTCGTCGAGTCCTCGCCCGAGGCGCTGACGGCCGCGCGCCGGAACCTCGCGCTGAACGGCCTCGCCGACCGCGCCGAGATCGTCGCCGCCAACGTCTTCGACGAGCTCAGGCGCCTGGAGCGCGCCGGCGCGCGCTTCGGCCTCTGCGTCCTCGACCCGCCGCCGTTCGCCCGGAGCCGGGGCGCCGTCGACGCCGCCCTCCGGGGCTACAAGGAGATCAACCTCCGGGCGATGCGGCTGCTCGCGCCGGGCGGGCATCTCCTGACCTTCTCCTGCTCCTACCACGTCTCCGAGGCGCTCTTCGAGGAGGTCTGCCGCGCGGCGGCCGCCGACGCCGGCGTGCGCCTGCGGGTGCTGGCGCCGCTCGGCCAGGCGCAGGACCACCCGGTCCTGCTCACCGTGCCCGAGACGCGCTACCTGAAGGGCCAGCTCCTCGAAGCGGTCTGACGCGCCCGGCGGACAAGCCCACGGTTTGCGGCTGCCGGTCGAAAGGCACTACCCTGGCGGTGGAGGTCGTGGGAGGGACGAGCATGTTCGAGCGAATCACGTTCGATCCGAAGATCATGGGAGGGCGGGCGTGCATCCGCGGCATGCGTCTTCCCGTCTCGGTCATCGTGGAGCAGATCGCCCACGGCGCGACCTTCGAGGAGATCCTCGCGGGCTACCCCGACCTCGAACGTGAGGACATCCGGCAGGCGATCGAGTACGCCGCCTGGCTGACGCGCGAAGAAGTCCGCCTGTCCTGAGCGACGCCCCACCTCCGCGAGGAAGGCCTGCACCGGATGCCCGACGACCTGGTCTTCGCGAAGGCCGTCGCCGAGGAACGCATCGTCCTGACGTTCGACCTGGATTTCGGTGACCTCGCCGCGCTCGTGCGCGGCCAGCCCGCGCGCGTGACCCTGTTCCGCCTGCGCAACGCCCGAAGGGCGCACGTCGTCGAGCGACTGTCCGCGGTCCTCAGCGCCTCCGCCGCCGCTCTCGAGCGTCCGGTGGTCGTGATCGTCGAGGACACCCGGCACCGGATCCGGCATCTCCCGATCGGCGGAGGCTGAGCTGGAGTAGATCGGACCCGCTCGTCCTCCGCGCCTACAACGGGATCACCTCCGGGCGATGCGGCTGCTCGCGCTATCTGAGGGGCCTGCTCCTCGAGGCTGTCTGACGCGACCGGCGGGAGAAGCCGTTGCCCGTCCTGCCGGCTCCTGTCCGCCTCCCGGTACCCATGCTGTCTCCCCGTCGGGCTCCTGCTGTCAACGGTCGCGGGGCGACAGGTGCTACCTGATCTTCACCTCACCAGCCCGATCATTAACTGGCGCGCCCAGCAGCTCAGAGCGAACGTCTTTGAAGTTCGCCGGTTGGCGCGGGTCGCGACCTGGTGAGCGGCTTACTTCACGCGCGACGCGCTGCGCCAAGCGGCGCGTCGGGTCAGCGCTCCCGCCGGCTCCCGGTCACGTCACCAGCGCCGGGTCTCGCCGTGCTCGAGGACCCAGAGGCGGTCGGCGCCGAGGCCGAGGCGCGCGGCCTCGGCCGCGAGGCGCTCGGGCGGCTCGGGGATCGGCTCGTCGGCGAGGTCGAAGGTGCCCCAGTGGATCGGCACGAGGCGCCGGCCCCGGACGTCGCCGAGGGCCCGCAGCGCCTCCTCGGGCGAGAGGTGGCTCGGCCGCATGATCTCCGGGGGCAGGTAGGCGCCGATCGGGAGCGCGGCGAGGTCGAAGGGGCCGAGCCGCGCGCCGATCTCGCGCAGTCCGTCCCAGTAGGCGGTGTCGCCCGCGAAATAGAGGCGCTTGGCCCGGCCGGCGAGCGTGAAGCCCGCCCAGAGGCGCCGGTTGCGGTCCCAGGGCGTGCGCCCCGAGAAGTGCTGGGCCGGCACCGCCGTGACGCGGAGCCCGCGCACTTCGCGCTCCTGCCACCAGTCCAGCTCCTCGACCTCCGTGACGCCGAGATCGGCCAGCCAGGCCCGGAGCCCGAGCGGCACCAGGAAGCGCGGACGGTGGGCGGCGGCGAGCCGCCGGAGCGTACCGACGTCGAGGTGGTCGTAATGGTCGTGCGAGATCAGCACGACGTCGATCCGCGGCAGGTCCTCGAACGCGAGCCCCGGCGGCGTCACGCGCCGGGGCCCGGCGAACGACACCGGGCTCGCCCGCTCGCCCCAGTGCGGGTCGGTGAGCACGCTGACGCCGTCGAGCTGGATCAGGAGCGTCGAGTGCCCGACCCACGTCACGGTGTCCGCGCCGGGGTTGCCGGAAAGGGCCGCGAGGTCGCTCGTCGCGCGCGGCAGGTCCGCCGTGCGCGGCGCGAAGGTCGTCGCGAGGACCCGGGCGACGAAGAACCGCAAGCGGACCCAGGCGCCGGCCGGTGCCTGGGCGGGGTTCGGGTTGGCGAAGCCCCGCTCGCGGTGGTGGGCGGGCGCGCCCGGCACGGGGCCGCCGACGCCCGCGCAGCCGCCCGCCGTCAGGGCGAGCAGGAGCAGCGCCGCGGTGCGTGTCAGGCGGCGGCCTCCGCGAGCGGCAGGTCGATGACGAAGGTCGCGCCGCCGCCCTCGGGATGGTTCCCAGCCCGGAGCCGGCCGCCCAGCTCGGTGATGAGGCCGTAGGAGACCGAGAGCCCGAGGCCGCTGCCCTCGCCCGGCGGCTTGGTGGTGAAGAACGGGTCGAAGATCCGCGGCAGCGCCTCCGGCGGGATCCCGGGGCCCGTGTCGCGCACCTCGACGCACCCCCGGCCGTCGGCCGCCCACACGCGCACCGTGAGCACGCGCGGGGGCGTCTGCCGGATCATCGCCTGGTGGGCGTTCTGGACGAGGTTCAGCAGGACCTGCTGGAGCTGGTTGTCGTCGGCCAGGACGGCCGGGCAGTGCGCGAAGTCCGTCACAACCTGGATGCCGTCCTGCTTGAGCTGGTAGTCCTTCAGCTCGAGCACCCGCCGCGCCTGGTCGGCGAGCGAGCACGGCCGCCGCTCGGGCGTGTAGTGGCGCGCGAACAGGAGCAGGTTCTGGACGATGCGCGCCGCGCGCGTGGCCTCGTCCGAGACGATGCCGAGCCGCTCGCGCACGTGCGGCGTCACCTCGGGGTGGCCGAGCAGGAGGTGCGTCTGGCCGAGGATCGTCGTGAGCGGATTGTTGATCTCGTGGGCGACGCCCGAGGCCAGCTCGCCGACGGCGGAGAGCTTCTCGGCGCGGATGAGCTGCTCCTGGGCGCGCTTCAGCTCGTCGAGCTGCCGCCGGGTCTCCGAGTAGAGGCGTGCGTTGTCCAGCGCGATGCCGATCTGGTCGGCCGCCGCCTCCACCAGGGCCACCTCGTCCGCGTCGAAGCGCTCGAGCGTCTTGCGGCCGAGCGAAAGGGTGCCGAGGATCCGCCCCCGGCAGTGGATCGGCACGCAGACGAAGCCGCGGATCTGCTCGCGCCGCACCGTCGCCCGCGCCGCGGGCAGGATGTCGGGGTCCTCGTAGTTCTTCTCGAGCTGGAGCGTCTTGCCGGTGGCGGCGACCCGGCCGATCAGCCCCTGGCCGACGGGCAGCGCCCGATTGACCTCGCGCAGCGGCTCGGACATGCCGCGGTCGCCGCGGAGCTGGAGCATCGTGCCGTCCTCCGAGAGGAGGTGGAGGCTCGCGATCTCGTGGCCGGTGACTTGTGTCAGCGCCTCGACCGCGGTGCGCAGGACGTCGTCCACGTCGAGCGTCCGGCTGACGGTCTCCGCGACCCGGTGCAGGATGCCGAGGTGGGACTCGACGCGGGGGGGGCCCGGCGCCGGGCCCCCGGGGTCAGCGGGGGTGCGGGAGCGACCGGCGCGTCGCTTCAAGGGCTCTCTCCACCACCGCCCGCTCGGCGGCCGGCAGGTCGCCGAGGTCGGCGGCGATCTCCACGAGCAGCTCGAGCTGGCCCAGCCACTGGCAGGCGGCGTCCGGGTGACCGCCGACAGCCTCGCGCGCCGCGGCGAGCGCAGTGTCCTCCAGGCGCGCGCCGGTGGCGGTTCGCGCCGGGCCGCTCATGCGCCGGGTCGCGTGGAAGACGGCGCGCGCGAGGCTGCTCCACGCCTCGTTCGCGGGGGGCGCGGGGCGCGCCGGCGCCAACCCGCCCGCCTGCAGGAAGGCCGCGGCGACAGCGCGGTCGAGGTAGGAGAAGTCGAAGGGCTTGGCGACGTAGTCGAACGCGCCGATCTTCAGCGTCTCACGCGCCAGCGCGACGTCCTCGTTGGCCGTGACCATGATCACGACCACCGCGCCGTCGAGCGTGCGGATCCGCCGGAGGGTCTCGACGCCGTCGAGGCCCGGCATGCGGACGTCGAGCAGGACGAGGTCGGGGCGCTCCCGCTCGACCACGGCCAGCGCGTCGGTGCCGCTGCCGGCGGTCTCGACGGCGTAGCCCTGCGTCGCGAAGTACTCGCCGAGCACCTCGCGCACCGGCTCTTCGTCGTCCACGATCAGGATTCGCCCGATCGGCGCCATGCCCACTCGATATTCTACGCCCGGCCGCCCGCCCGGGTGACGAGCGTGTAGACCAGCTCGAGCGCCGCGTCCAGCCGCTCGGGGTCCTTGCCGCCGGCCTGGGCGAGGTCCGGTCGGCCGCCGCCACCTCCGCCGACGGCCTTGGCCACCTCCTGGACGAGCTTGCCCGCGTGGAAGCGCCCCGTGAGGTCCTTCGTGACCGCGACGACCAGGCTCACCTTGCCGTCGAGCACGCTCCCGACGCACACCACGCCCGAGCCGAGGCGGTCGCGCAGCGTGTCGGCCACGGCCCGGAGGCCGTCGGGATCGAGGCCGTCCACCCGCCCCGCCACCACGGCGACGCCGTCGATCTGGCGCGCGGAGGCCACCAGGGCCTCGGCGCGCGCGCGGGCCTGGCCCGCCGCCAGCTCGGCGAGCTGCTTCTCGAGCGCGCGCTGCTCCTCGAGCAGCTTCTGGAGCCGCTTTGGCACCTCGAGCGGCCCGATCTTGAGCAGCTCCGCGGCCTCGCGGAGCGCGGCCTCCTTGCGGGCGACGCTCTCGAGCGCCGCGGGGCCGGCGACGGCCTCGATGCGCCGCACGCCGGAGGCGACCGCGCCCTCGGTACTCACCTTCAGGAGGCCGATCTCGCCCGTCCGCTCGAGGTGCGTCCCGCCGCACAGCTCGACCGAGAACTCGCCGATCCGGATCACCCGCACGCGGTCGCCGTACTTCTCGCCGAACAACGCCATCGCGCCCATCTTGAGCGCCTCGTCGCGGTCCATCTCCATGCGCACGACCGCCGTGTCGGCCTGGACCTGCTCGTTGACCAGCGACTCGATCGCGTCGACCTCGCGGTCGCGCACTGCAGCACCGTGGGAGAAGTCGAACCGCAGGTGGTCGGGCGCCACGAGCGAGCCCGCCTGGGTCACGTGCGGGCCGAGCACCCGCCGGAGCGCCGCGTGCAGGAGGTGCGTGCCCGTGTGGTGCTGCCGGAGCCCCTGCCGGCGCGGGCTCTCGACGCTCACCGCGACGTCCTCCCCCTCGTGGAAGCCGCCCTGCGCCACGCGCACGCGGTGGACGACGAGCTTCGAGCCGCGGTAGTACGTGTCGAGGACCTGCCCCCGCCCCGCGCGTCCCGTGAGCGTGCCGGTGTCGCCCACCTGGCCGCCCGACTCGGCGTAGGCCGGCGTGCGGTCGAGGATCATCTCCACCTCCGCGCCCGCTTCCGCCTCGCCCACGCGCCGCGCCCCGCCCCCGGCCGCGTCCACGATCGCCAGGATGCGCGCCGGCGCGGTCAGGGTTCCGTAGCCGACGAACTCGACCGGCGGGACCTCCGCCGAGAGCCGCGCGTAGACGGCGGCGGCCTCCGTGTCGTCGCCCGCGCCGAAGGCCGCGCCCGCCCGCGCGCGCTCGCGCTGCGCCTCCATCTCGGCCTCGGCGGCGGCGCGGGTCGCGTCCGTGACCCGCCAGCCGGCGTCCTGGAAGACCTCCTCGGCCAGGTCCATCGGGAAGCCGTACGTGTCGTACAGCGTGAACAGGAAGCGGCCGTCCACGACGCGCTCCCCGGCGCCCGCGTGCGCGGCGAGCCAGTCGGCGATCTTCTGCGTCCCGATGTCGAGGGTCTCGGCGAAGCGCTCTTCCTCCGTCCGCACCGCGTCCTGGACGCGCTGCCGCTCGGGCGCCAGCTCGGGGTACGCGCCGCGCATCAGCTCGGTCACCCAGTCCACCGTCCGCCAGAAGAACGGCTCCGTGAGGCCGAGCATGCGGCCGTGGCGCATGGCCCGGCGCATGATCCGCCGGAGCACGTAGCCGCGCCACTCGTTCGAGGGCACGACGCCGTCGGCGATGAGGAACGTCGCCGCGCGCGCGTGGTCGGCGACGACGCGCATGGAGACGTCGTCCTCCGCCCCCGCCCCGTAGCGCTTCCGCGCGAGCGCGGCGATCCGGTCGAGCAGCGGCGCCAGCAGGTCCGTGTCGAAGCTCGACGCCTTCCCCTGCACGACGGCGGTCACGCGCTCGAGCCCCATCCCCGTGTCGATCGAGGGGCGCGGCAGCGGCGCGAGCGTTCCGCCCGCGTCGCGGTTGAACTGCATGAACACGAGGTTCCACACCTCGAGCCAGCGGTCGCACTCGCACGCGGGGCCGAGGCACGCCCGCCCGGCGGCGACCTCGGCGCAGGCGATGTGGTCGCCCTGGTGGAAGTGGACCTCGGAGCACGGGCCGCAGGGGCCCGTGTCGCCCATCGCCCAGAAGTTGTCCTTCTCGCCGAGGCGCAGGATGCGGTCGTCGCCGAGCCCGGTCACCTTCCGCCACAGGGCGAACGCGTCGTCGTCGTCGGTGAACACGGTGGCCGTGAGCCGCCCGGGGTCGAGGCCGAGGTCGCGCGTGAGGAACTCCCACGCGAAAGCGATCGCGTCGGCCTTGAAATAGTCGCCGAAGGAGAAGTTGCCGAGCATCTCGAAGAACGTGTGGTGCCGCGCCGTCCGGCCGACGTTCTCGAGGTCGTTGTGCTTGCCGCCGGCGCGCACGCACTTCTGGCAGGTGGCCGCGCGCGTGTACTCGCGCCGTTCCTCGCCGAGGAACACCGACTTGAACTGGTTCATTCCCGCGTTGGTGAAGAGGAGCGTCGGGTCGTCGCCCGGCACGAGCGACGAGGAGCGCACGCGCGTGTGGCCGTGGCGCTCGAAGTAGCGGAGGAACCTCTCGCGGAGCTCGTTGCCGGTCATGGAATCGTCATTGTATCACCGCGTCACGCCTCACTCCCCGGCCCCGGCGCCGAGAAGCTCGCGGACGACGCGCGCGACGACCGACGGCGCGTAGCCCCGGCGCAGCAGATGGTCGCGCAGGCGGGCGGCGGCGCGCTCGGGGCGGGCGCGCGCGAGCGCGGGCAGCCGGCGGCGCGCGGCCGCGCGGGCCCGAGCGAGCGCCTCGTCGGGCAGGAGCGCGGCCAGCGCGGCGCCCACGAGCGCCGGCGCGACGCCCCGCGCGGCCAGCTCGGCGCGCAGGCGCGCCGGCCCGACGCCGCGCGCCGCGCGCGTCTCGACCCAGTGGCGCGCGAAGGCGGCGTCGTCGACGTAGCCCCGGCCCGCGAGGTCGGCGACGACCTCGGCGGCGACCGCGCGCGGCGCACCGCGCCGGACCAGGCGCGTGGTGAGCTGCGCGACCGTCCAGGCGCGCCGGGACAGGAGGTCGGCCGCCGCGAGGCGGGCGCCCCGGGCGTCGAGGATGCGGGCGGACCGCGACCGGCGCGCTACGATCGCCGGAAGAAGGAGCTGCCGGTCGCGCCCATCACCGGTTTCTCGTCGGCCTTCTGCTCGAACGTCTGCTCGCCGGCCGAGAAGATCCCGCGCACCTTGAGGTCGAAGTCGTCGGCGTTCGTGGCCGCCTCGCGCGCCGTCTCGTAGGAGATCAGGCCGTCGCGGTAGTGCTTGAGCAGGCACTGGTCGAAGGTCTGCATGCCGTACTGCGCCGCGCCTTGCACGATGAAGGTCGGGATCTCGGCGGTCCGCTTCGCCTCGCGGATGCAGTCGCGGATCGCGCCGGTGCCGACGAGGACCTCGACCGCGGGGATCCGGCCCTCGCCGCCGATCTTCGGGATCAGCCGCTGCGAGACGACGCCGACGATGACGGCCGCGAGCTGGTCGCGGATCTGCTGCTCCTGGTGGGGCGGGAAG
>Ga0154364_1215_pt1 | contig 9999 bp, 8 predicted proteins | sample RifGroA2_FD_115892 | JGI IMG/M metagenome (GOLD analysis project Ga0154364, IMG submission 115892) | Candidatus Rokubacteria bacterium GWA2_73_35 | reverse complement strand
CGCGAAGCCGACGAGCGCCGCGCCCCCGACGACGCGGCCGCCCGGGCGCCGGCCGAAGGCGCGCAGCTCGTCCGCGTAGAAGAGGCCGACGACCAGCGCGAACAGGGGCGGCTCGAGCGTCACGAGCAGCACGGCGTCGAGCCGGTAGGCGCGGGTGGTCATGTCCCAGCCGAAGCAGTACGCGAGCACCCCGCGCGCCCACCCGCCGAGGTCCGGGCCCACGAGCAGGAACACGCTGAGCGCGGTCCCCCAGCCCAGCGCCGCGAGGACCAGCACCGGCGCGAACAGCGGATGGCGCAGCCACCGGGTCATCGCCACCCCCCGAGCACGTCGGCCACGACGCCGAGGAACACCAGCAGCAGCCAGGCGTTCGAGGCGTGGAACGCGTGGAGGGCCAGGCGCCGCTCGGACGGCCGCGCGGCGAGCTGCAGGGTGCGCGCGAGGAGGTAGACGCTCGCGAGCCCGACCGCCACGGCGTACGCCGGCCCGAGCAGGCCGAGGAGCACGGGCAGCGCGGCCGTCGCCACGAGGCCGAGCGTGTTGACGACGACCGAGCGCGCGGCGTGGGCCGCGCCCTTCACCGCCGGCAGCATCGGGATGCGCGCGCCCGCGTACTCGTCCTTGTAGGCGATGGCGAGCGACCAGAAGTGGGTCGGGCTCCAGAAGAAGAGGACCGCCGCGAAGATCACCGGGGGCAGGCAGAGCTCCGGGCGCGCGAGCGAGCCGCCGCCGAGCACCGCGAAGCTCCCCGCCAGCCCGCCGACCACGACGTTGAGCCAGGAGCGGCGCTTGAGCCAGACCGTGTAGACGACGACGTACGTGAACGCGCCGAGGAAGACGTGCAGCGCCACGAGCGGGTGGAGCGCCCACAGGGCGACCGCGACCGCCATCGCGATCAGCCCAATGCCGAGCGCGACCACGTGCCACGGGTGCGCGATGCGGCCCGACGCGAGCGGCCGGCGCGCCGTGCGGCGCATCAGGCGGTCGAGGTCGCGGTCGAGATAGTGGTTGAGCGCGCCGGCGCCCGCGGCGGCCGCCACCACCGTGAGGAACAGGAGGAGGAGGTCGCCGGGCACGGGCGCGCGCCGCACGGTGGCCAGGTAGCCCAGGACCGCGGCCATCCCGATGAAGGTTCCGACGCGGAGCTTCAGCGACTCGACGTAGGCGGAGAGCATGTGCACCTCCCTGCCCCGCGGACGAGCGGCCAGCCGATGTTGACGACGAACGCGAGCCCGCCGGCGATCGCGAGCAGTGAGCCCAGCCCCATGAGGTTCATGGCCGCGAGCGCCTGCGCGTCCGCCCACGAGAACCCGAGGGTCTTGCGCGGGGCGCCCCGCCCCCCCGCCCAGTAGAGCCCGAGCATGATGCCGAGGAGCCCGAGCCCGTAGAGGTAGGGCTGCAGCTTCGTGAGCCACGGCCTCCAGGGCCGGCGGCCCGTCAGCTCGAGGAGCGCGGGCGTGAGGCCCATGTAGGCGAGCGTCACGGCGCCGACCATGCCGTGGTAGTGGGCGGGCACCCGCGTGTCCTGCCGGAAACCGACGACGCCCATGACGCCGCCCAGCACGAACAGAACCAGGCTGAGCGCCGTGCCGGCGAAGAGCGGGCTCGACCAGGGCAGCGCGCCGAGGCGCCGGCGCGCGCGCAGGACGGCCGCGAGCGTCAGGAGCGCGAGCGCCAGGGTCGGGCCGCCGAGGCCCGCGAAGGTGATCCAGGTGACGACGCGGTTGATCAGCAGCGTCTCCGGCGGCCAGACGAGGTAGACGACCGCCCCGGCGAGCATGAACGGCACGAACAGCCGCATCGCGCCACGCCCGATCACGGGCTCGGAGGGGGTGCCGAGGGCGATCGCGCCCGCGATCGCCCACACCGCCAGCATCCCCGCCGTGTGCGCGAACTGGAGGAGGTGGCCCGCGCCCCAGAACAGCGCCCGGAGCTGCCAGGCGTACGGCCCGCCGTCGTGGAGGCGCGCCCAGGTCAGCGCGAGCGTCGCGACCGCGAGGACCATCGCGAGCGCCGCGACCGCCGCGCCCGTCGCCTCGAGCGGCTCGGCCCCGCGGCGGCCGCGGGCCCAGGCGACGAGATACGCGAGCGCCTGCAGGGCGATGCCGACGAGGGCGGCCGCGAGCCCCGCCCAGAACAGCGGGTGGTCGATCACCGGGACGTAGTCGTTCAGGTAGGGCGTGCCGGACGCGGTGAGGGCGGGCACCGCGATCAGCGCGGCGCCGGCCGTCACGGCGGCCCACCCGGTCCAGGACGCGGCCGCGTGGAGCCGGTAGTTGGAGCGCCAGGCGGCGTAGGTCCACAGCGCGCCCGCGAAGGCGGCGAACCAGATCGTCAGCGAGAACGTCACGTGCGAGACCAGCGCGAGGTGGAAGAGGTTCGCGCGGGCGCCGAGCAGCTCGACCGCCGGCGTGCGCGCGAATGCGACCAGGATCGCGAAGACGCCGGCCAGGACGAGCGAGGCGAGCCCGAGCCCGAGCCACGCGGTCAGCAGCCTCCGCGTCGCCCCGGGCACCAGGCCGTCACCCCGGGCGCCAGCCCGGGGGTGGCGGGCGAGGGCATCCCGACCGCGCGCAGCGGAAGGGCCCCACTGGGGGATATGTTCCGCGAGCACGGACGGGGTGCCCGAGCCGGACAGGACCTTCGGGCTGGCGCCCGGGGTGACGGCCTGGTGCCCGGAGGTGCGTGCGATCATCGCACGTACCAGATCGCCGCGAGCCACTTCCAGTTGAGGAAGTAGTAGATGACGAACGCCGCCAGGAAGACGAAGACCAGCACCAGCGTGCCGGAGATCGGCGTGTGGCGGGTTTCCGCCGGGATCGAGGCGAGCTTGATCTGACCCGGCTGGTCGGGGATCCGCTGGCCGAAGAAGACCGACAGGACCGTGATCCCGACGTAGAGCGCGCCGCCGAGCACGGCGAGCAGGCCGCCGAGCCCCATGATGCCGAGGAACACGTACGCCGCGGCCTCGACCGGCGGCACGAACTGGGCCCCGGCGAACTGCACGTCCCAGTGGCGCCGCGGCACCGCGTAGGAGCCCGCCGTCGTCATGCCGGCGGCGAAGATCGCGACGCCGATACCGAACGCGTAGACCTGGAGCAGCGCCAGCTTCGGCGCGACGATGCGCCGGCGCCAGATGAGCGGCACGACGTAGTAGGTGAGCCCCATGAACGCGAGCGTCGTGCCGGCCACCACCGTCGAGTGGAAGTGGCCCGGGATCCGGAGCGTGTTGTGCGAGATGATGTTCACCTGCTCGGCGCCGAACGTGACGCCCGTGATCCCGCCCATGAAGCCGAACAGCACGAGCGAGAGCATCAGCGCGGCGAAGCTCGGGTTCCCCCAGGGCGCCTTGGTCAGCCACTGGAACAGGCCCTTGCCGAGCCCGTGGCGCCGCTGCGCGACCTCGACCGAGGCCGGCACCGTCATGCCGTGGATCATCGAGGCGAGCACCGCGAGGTACATGCCGTAGGAGGTGTTCCACATCTTCCACGCGGGCGACACCTGCGGGTCCACCAGGAGGTGGTGCGCCGAGGCGAGGTTGATGAACAGGATGTAGAGGACGAACGCCCAGCGGCTCACCTTCTCGTTGATCGGCGTGGCCCCAACGGTGAGCGTGGCGAGCAGGTACCACACGGCCACCATCGCCGAGACGTTGATCTGCTGCGACGGGTGGCCGAGCCCCCACCAGACGAGCCGGTACATGCCCGCGTCGAGGTTCTGGATGACGCCGAGCGACCAGAGCCAGGTCGGGATGTAGATGATGGCGCCGTGCGCGAGCGTGACGACCGCGATGATCGCGGCGGTCGCGGCGCCGAACGTGACGAGCGGGATCGAGCCCTGGTAGGTCCGCTCGGCCTTGGCCACCACCAGCGTCGCGAAGAAGTTGAGCACGCCGATGAGCGCGCCGACCGCGAAGAGGATCCAGCCGAGGTAGAAGTACGAGACCGCGCGGAGCGGGACGTAGGAGGTGAACAGCACGTCGGCGCCGCCCCGGAGGATCGCGACATCGATCAGGAGCGAGCCCGCGACCATCAGGACGAAGCCGGCCCAGCCGACGCGCGGCCAGGCGACGCGGCTGCCGAGCACGACCGGCGCCGCGAAGTACAGGATCGCGACCTCGAAGAAGATGACCCAGAAGATCAGCATGTTGATGCCGTGGAACGTGAGGGCCCGGTAGTACATCGCCGGCTCGAGCAGGTGCACCGCGGGCCAGCGGGTGAGCAGCACGCCTAGGGCCGCGATGCCGCCGAAGAGGATCGCGAGCACGCCGGCGACGGCGTGCGCCTTGATGAGTCGCTCGGCCGTCAGGTGCACCCTGAGCCCCGTGTGGGCGCAGGTCCGAAAGGTCGTCGCGTCCATTGCGCGCCTCCTACTCGACGATGATCTTGCCGACCATCGTGTGATGGCCGATGCCGCAGAACTCGTTGCACACGACGAACACGTCGCCCGACTCCGTGGGGGTCACCGTCAGCACGTACTCGTAGCCCGGAAGCACCATGAAGTTCAGGTTCAGCGGGAAGAGCGAGAAGCCGTGGACGAGATCCGTCGAGGACAGGTGCAGCCGGTAGGTCTCGCCCTTCTTGAACTTGAGGACCGGGTACCAGGACCACATCCGGCCGAGCATGTAGACGTCCTCGCCGGGCTTGGCGGCGACGACGGGCATGCCCTTGTCCTCGCCGACCTTGTTCTTCTCCACGTAGGCGTCGACCTTCCGCTGGAACTCCACGTTGGTCGTGCGGTACGTCTCGAAGGAGGGGTTCTGCTTGCCCGTGAAGGCCCAGAGCGGCATCATCGCGGAGAGGACCAGGCTCCACGCGAGCGCGACGCCGATCCAGAGCTTCTCGGCCGGCTCGACCTTCTTCCACCACACGCCCTGCAGCGGCTGGATGCTCATGGCGCCCCCCTACTTCGCGACGGGGATGCTCGCGATCTCGAGCAGCCCCCAGATGGTGTAGAAGACGACCGGGACGACGATGCCGATCAGGAGCAGGAGGAAGATGTTGTCGAACAGCACCTGCATCAGCGGCGGCCGGGACTCGTCGTCGCGCTTGTCAGTCATGAGGGCGCCCTCCGTGTGTTCGCGCGTTTCGAGATCGTGAACACACGCTACAAGGCCGCGCCGGGCGGCTCCTATGACGTGGGTCATACGGGCCCGGGCCGCCGCTCCCGGGCTCTCGCGGGCCTGTCCGGGCGGGGTGGGACGTGGTAAGCCCTGGGGGGTCCCCCCGCCTGGAGTCCACACTGGGGGGGCCGGGGAGCCCCCACCCCGGCAGGAGGAGGCGCGCGTGGCGGTGACGCCGGAGCAGGTCGGCGAGGCGCTCGGGCTCGTGCTCGATCCCGAGCTCGGGATCGACGTCGTCGCGCTCGGGCTGGTCTACTCGGTCGAGGTCCGGGGGGGCGCCGTCCGCGTGGCGATGACGATGACGTCGCCGGCCTGCCCGCTCGGCGAGTCCCTGGCCACCGAGGCCGAGGCCGCGATCCGCCAAGCCGTCCCGGGCGTGACCTCGGTTGCCGTGGAGCTGGTGTGGGAGCCGCCGTGGCAGCCGTCCATGATGTCGGATGCCGCCCGGAGGCGGCTCGGCCAGCCGCCGTGAGCCCGCCCGAGCCGGCGCGACGCGGGCGGGGGGCGCGCCTGCCGCTGCTCCTGCCGGGGATGCTCGCCCTGCTGGCGGCGCTCTGGGGCGGGCTCCTCCGCCTGGGCTGGGAGCTGCCCGCCCCCCCGACTCCCGTGGCGGCGTTCCACGGCCCCCTCATGGTCGCCGGGTTTCTCGGGACGGTGATCGGGATGGAGCGGGCCGTCGCGCTGGGCCGCGCCTGGGCCTACCTGGCGCCGCTCACCAGCGGGCTCGGCGCGCTCGCCCTCCTGGCCGGCTCGCCGGCGGGGAGCGGCCCGCTCTTGACCACGGCCGGCAGCCTCGCGCTCGTGTTGGTCTTCGCCGCCGTCCTGCGCCGCCAGACCGCCTCGTTCACGGTGGTGATGGCGCTCGGCGCGGTCGCCTGGCTCGGGGGGCAGGTCCTCTGGCTTGCGGGCTGGCCTCCCTTCCGCGTGGCGCTCTGGTGGGCCGCGTTCCTGGTGCTCACGATCGCGGGCGAGCGGCTCGAGCTCTCGCGCGTCGTGCAGGTCCCCGCCGCGGCCCGGGCGGCGTTCCTCGGCGCCGTCGTCCTGCTCCTCGCGGGCCTCGCGCTCACGGCGGCCGACTTCGACGCGGGCGTCCGCACCGTCGGCGCCGCGCTCCTCGCGCTCAGCCTCTGGCTCGTCCGCCACGACATCGCGCGCCGGACGGTCCGCCAGCACGGCCTCACGCGGTTCATCGCCGTGTGCCTGCTCTCGGGCTACGCGTGGCTCGGCGCCGGCGGGCTCCTCGCGCTCGTCTACGGCGGCGTCGCGGCCGGCGGGCCGTACGACGCGATGCTCCACGCGCTCTTCCTCGGCTTCGTCTTCGCCATGATCTTCGGCCACGCGCCGATCATCCTGCCGGCGGTGCTGGGCATCACGGTCGGCTTCCGGCGGGCCTTCTACGCCCACCTGGTCCTGCTCCACGCGACGCTCGCCCTGCGCGTGGCCGGCGACCTCCTCGGCTGGACGCCGGGGCGCCGATGGGGGGGCGTGCTGAACGTGGCGGCGCTCCTGCTCTTCGCGGCAAGCACGGTCGCGAGCGCTCTGAGCGCCCGACACCCGCCCTCCGCCCGGCCCTGACGGGCCCCCTCGGCGCGGTCGCCCGGCCCGAGGCGTCGGGCGTGAAGCAAATTGCTCACCAATTTCCGGACGGCGCCAAGTAGCGAACTTTTGCTCGACACCGCGCACCCCGTCACCCTGCCGCTCGACGCCGGCGGCTTCACGACCACGGAGGTCCAGGCGACGACGCCCGTGATCCCCGGCGTGGTCGTGACGATCCCGCAGGGCACGAAGATCACCGGCCCCGACGGCAACCCCGTCAGTCAGATCACGATCACCCCGGTGCCCGTGGACCGGAGCCCGATGCCGTTCCCGGTGGGGATGACCCCGCCGATGCTCTTCACCATCCAGCCCGGCGGCGCCGTGCCCTCCCAGCCCTTGCCCATCACCTTCCCGAACCTCACCCAGGCGCCCCCGGGCGCGGTCGCCGACCTCTGGTTCTTCGATCTGGCCGCGGGGCAGTGGCAGACCTGGGGCACGGGGACCGTGACCGCCGACGGCACCCAGATCGTCAGTGACCCGGGCTTCGGCCTCCCCCGCTTCGCCTGGCACGGCACCGTGGACCGCGTCCCCACCGCCGAGGTCCTCCGCGACCGCCATCTCACCGGCGGCGAGCCCGTCGATCTCGTCACCGGCCGCTTCACCGTCCGCACGACCGATCTCCTGCTCCCGGGCCGCCTGCCGCTCGCCCTCCAGCGCCGCTACGGCAGCAGCATGGCCGCGAGCGGGCCCCTGGGCCGCGGCTGGAGCCTCGACACCTACGACGCCCGCATCAACGACACCGCCGGCGTCCTGAGCCTCGTCCTGCCCAACCAGAGCTTCTCGCGCTTCGTCCAGACCGCCCCCGGGCAGTGGACGAATCCGGAGGAGCCCGCCCTCCAGGGCGCCCGGCTGACCGCGCGCCCCGGCTTCTTCGACTGGCAGCTCCGGTTCAAGGACGGCACCGTCCACCGCTTCCAGCGCGTGCCCGGCTTCATCAACGAGGCCGCCCTGGTCGCCATCACCGACCGCGCCGGCAATACCCTGACGATCAGCCGCGTCCTGCAGCCCTTCGCCAACCCCAAGATCCTCCAGCTCACCGAGCCCGCCGGCCGCCGCCTCACCCTGACCTACGACGCCCAGGAGCGGATCACAACGGTCACCGACCCGATCGGCCGGGTGGTCCAGTACACCTACGACGCCGAAGGGCGGCTCGAGACGGTGACCGACCCGGCCGGCGGCGTCACCCGCTACGCCTACGACCAGAGCCACCGCATCGTGAGCATCACGGACCCGCGAGGGATCACCTTCATCACCAACGACTACGACCCCGTGACCGGCCGGGTGATCCGCCAGACCCAGGCCGATGGCGCGGTCTGGACCCTCGATTACGCGCTGACTGGCAATCTCGTCACCCAGACCACGGTGACCGACCCTCGGGGGAACCCGACGACCTCCCGGTTCAACAGCCAGGGGTTCACGCTGTCCACCACCGACGCGCTCGGCCAGACGACGACCAACGAGTACGCGCCGGGCTCCAATCTCCTAGTCGCGACCTCCGATCCGCTCGGACGCACCACACGCTTCGCCTACGACGCCCAGGGCAACGTGACGAGCGTCACCGACCCAACGGGGAACGTCCGGAGCTTCACCTACGAGCCGGTGTTCAATCTGCTGAGCAGCGTGACCGATCCGCTCGGCCAGGTCACCCAGTTCGCCTACGACGCCCAGGGGAACCTGACCTCCATTACCGATCCCCTGGGCAAGACCACGACCCTCACCTACAACGCCTTCGGCCAGCCGCTCACCACGACCGATCCCCTCGGGAACATCACGACCTTCACCTACGACAGCCAGGGCAATCTGGCGACTGTCGCCGACCCCCTCGGCAACACCACCCAGCGGACGTATGACACGGTTTCTCGCCTCATCGCACAGACCGATCCCCGCGGCTGGGCAACCAGCTTCGCCTACGACCCCCTGAACCGCCTCACCAGCCTCACCGACGCGCTCGGCGGCGTCACCGGCTTCGGCTATGATCCCAACGGGAACCTCCTGACGGTGACCGATGCCCGGGGCAATGCGACCAGCCACACCTACGACCTGATGGACCGGCTGGCGACCCGCACCGACCCCCTCGGCGCTGGCGAGAGCTTCGGCTACGATCCCGCCGGGAACCTCACCCAGCGCACCGACCGCAAGGGCCAAGTGAGCGCGTTCACCTACAATGCGCTGAATCGCCTCACCACCTCGAGCTACGCCGACGGCTTGGGGACGAGCTTCGCCTACGACGCCGCCGGCCGGCTGGTCCGCATCGACGATTCGATCGGTGGGACGCTGACCAACAGCTACGATGTCCTGGACCGGCTCCTGGCCCAGGCGACTGGGCTCGGGACGGTCAACTACCAGTACGACGCCCTCGGCCGGCGGACCCGGCTCGACGTCCCCGGGGTCCTGCCGACGACGTACACCTACGACGCGAACTCTCGGCTGACCCAGATCCTGCGGGACACTCAGCTCGTGACCCTACAGTACGACGACGCTGGCCGTCGCACTCGCCTGACCCTGCCCAACGGGGTCAGCACCGAGTACCAGTACGATCTCGCCTCACGGCTCACGGCGTTGATCTACCGCAACGCGACGGGCGTGGCGGGCGACTTGACCTACCAGTACGACCCGGCGGGCAACCGCACCCAGGTGGGCGGGAGCTTCGCCCGCACCCTGCTCCCGGACCCCGTGGCCAGCGCGACCTACGACGCCGCCAACCGCCAGCTCGCCTTCGGCGACCAGGCGATGGCCTTCGACCCCAACGGCAACCTCACGACCCTCACCGACCCGACCGGGACGACCACTTTCACCTGGGACGCCCGCGATCGGCTGATCGCCGTGGAGCAACCCGGAACCCTGGCGAGCTTCGCCTACGCCTTCGGCCGCCGGCTCGCCAAGACCGTGAATGGCGTGTCGACCCAGTTCCTCTACGACGACCTCAACATCGTCCAGCAGCTCACACCCGAAGCGACGACGAGCTATCTCCGGTCGCTCGCCATCGATGAGCTGCTCGGCCTCACGACCGGCGACAGCACCTTCTTCTCGACCGCCGACCCCCTCGGCAGCACGCTCGCGCTGACCGACCCTGCAGGCACCACCGTCACAGAGTACACGTACGAGCCCTTCGGGAGGACGACGGCGACCAATCCGACCATCGCGAATCCGTTCCAGTTCACCGGGCGAGAGAACGACGGCCTCGCCGGCTGTTCGGGCTCATGGTCTTTGGCAGTGGTCTGCTCGGGATCGTTGTCATCGCAGCGCGGCCGGCTGACATTCCCGTAGAGAAGGGCCGAAGC
>Ga0154364_1100_pt2 | contig 10011 bp, 7 predicted proteins | sample RifGroA2_FD_115892 | JGI IMG/M metagenome (GOLD analysis project Ga0154364, IMG submission 115892) | Candidatus Rokubacteria bacterium GWA2_73_35 | reverse complement strand
GCATCGACCTTCGCCCCCTTTTCCAGCAAGGTGCGCACGACTTCGGTGTGGCCGCCCCTGGCCGCCCGCATCAGGGCGGTGAGGCCGTAGATGTCCGGAGCATCGACATCGGCACCGGCGGCGATCAATCGTCTCACCTCGTCGGTCTTACCGTCTCGGGCCGCGGCAATCAAGGTCTGGTCTCGTTCTTCTGCGGGGTGGACCGAAGCGGCCGGCAGCAGCAGCAAGAGCGTCGTCAGCAGCGCCAACAGCACTTCGGGGTATCGCATGGGATTCCCTTCTTGAAGGACTAGGGACCCGGACCGCCGCTGTGACACTCGCTGCACGTCGCGGCCTGGAGGTCCCCGATCTCCACGGGATGGCGGAAGGGGCGGCCCTTGACGCCGACCATCGGCTGTCGGCTCGTCTCCTGGCCGAGGATGGTGTGGCAGATCTCGCACTCCTTGCTGATCGCCTTCCCCTCCTGGCTCACGAGCTGTCCGGCGTGGCAGCGAAAGCAGCCGGGGTAGTAGAAGTGGCCGATGTTGTTCGGATGGGTCCGCCAGTCCACCTTCATCTCGGGGAAGATGTTGGTCTCGTAGAGGCGCTGGACCTCGGCGATCGCGGTCTTGATCGCCGCCCCCTTCCGGGCATAGAGGGCGGGATGGTTCTTGACGTAGAACCGGTCCAGCTCGGTGGCGATGCCCTCGCGCGCCGCCTGGCTCGAGGGGTAGGGCCTGGCCAGCACCTCCACCGCCTGGCGCTTGATGAAGGGGAGCGAGGCGTCGATCCGGCCCGCCAGCAACGCATCGTCCACCGCCCGGTCGGGCGGGACGAAGACGTGGCTCGGCCGGTTGTGGCAGTCCATGCAGTCCATCCGGCGCTTCTCGGTCCGGGCGATCTCCTCGGCCGTGAGCTTCGAGCCCTTCGCGAGGTACTCCGTCACCCGGCCCTGGCGATCCTTGACCCGGACCCACGGGATCTCCTGCCGCTGGGGATCCTTCGCGATGTACCAGACCTCGTTCATGATGTTCATGTGCCAGTGGATGCCCGTGGTGAGGCCGGTGGTCGGGCTCCCGCCGCCGGTCTTGATGAGCATCCGGACCTGCCGCGGCGTGTTCTTCTCGTCGGCGCCGAAGTGGGTGATGACCTTCGACTGGGCGCCCCAGAACTTCTCGGGCCAGTGGCACTCCTCGCACGTCTCCTGCGCCGGCCTGAGGCTCCTGATGGGCGAGGGAATCGGCCGCGGAAAGATGTCGCGGGCCACGGCGTAGACCTGGTAGGCCCCCGAGAGCTTGGAGCGGGCGAACCAGGTGGCCCCGGAACCCACGTGGCACTCCACGCAGGGGACCCGGGCGTGGGCGGAGGCCTGGTACGCGACGAACTCCGGCTTCATCGCCGTGTGGCAGGCCTGGCCGCAGAAGGCGACCGAGTCCGAGAACTGGTAGGCCCGGTAGCTGCCGACGCTGCTCAGGACGAGGAAGAAGACCGTGAAGCCGGCGAAGAGGCCGAAGCCCTGTCGGTGGCTCGGCAGGTTGAGGTCGATCCGCGGGAACGCCGGAATCCCCTCCGGGGCCTGGCGCCGGCGCCGCCGCCGCGCGAGGAGAAGCCCCAGCGGGATGATGAGCAGGCCGAGGATCATGACGGCCGGGAAGACGATGTAGGCGAAGACGCCCACGTACGGCTTCGCCCGGGCCTCGATGAAGACGTCCACGACCAGAAGGAAGAGGATGTTGGCCAGGCTGACCAGGGCCAGGGCGGCTCCGAGGAGCGTCACCCAGTTCCTGAGCAGCCCGGGCGGGCGCGGTGATCCAGGAGCGTTCACGGATGCGCTCACTCGCTCGTCCCTCGCTGCTGACACTCAGCCTGCCGGCTAGAGCAGATGGATGGTGCGCCTAGTCTTGAGGGCGCGCGAATCCGCGCCCAGACATAGCACCGCACGGGCCGGCCTGGCAACGCCGATCGCGCGAGGGCGCCGATCGTGCGAGGTCAACGGCGCTGACCGTCCCTATACTGGGAGCGTGAGCGGACCGGGAACGTGACCGACCAACGACGGCGCGTGCCGCTCCTCGACAAGCCGCCGCGAGGCCGCTTCAGCCCGTCGGGCTGGGGGCTACTGTTCGCGCTGCCGTTCCTCGTGGTGGGAGCGTGGGTGGCCGGCATCGGCGCCGGCGTCTTTCCGGAGCAGCCCGGCACGGCCGCGCTCCCCTGGTGGCTCGTCGCCGGGATCGGGGTCCTCTTCTTCGCCGTCGGGTTCCATCTCGCGCTCGAGACGCTGCGCGGGATGGCCGTCCGCGCGCTCGCCGCGCGGGTGCGCGACCTGGCGCCGTGGCGCTTCGATCGCCGCTGGTCGCGCCGGGTGGTGCACGACGAGACCGGCTGGGCCGCCTACAAGAGTCTCGCGGGCGCGGGCGCCTTCGGCGTCTTCGTGGCCGTGCTCCACGCGCCGCTCGTCCTCGAGCCCGACCCCAAGCGCCTGCCCGTGATGCTCTACGTGGTCCTCGGCGTCTTCGACCTGATCTTCCTCGGCCTGCTCCTCCACGGCCTCACGCTCGTCACGCGCCGCCTGCGCTACGGCCGCACGCGGGTCCGCCTCGAGGCGTTCCCGTTCTACGTGGGCGCGACGCTCGACGTGGTGTTCGAGGGCGGCGCCGCGCTGGCCGACCGGCGCGGCCTGCGCGCGACCTTGCGGTGCATCGAGGAGGGGCCGGGCGACGACCGACCCGTGTGTTACCAGGTCTGGGCCGAGGAGCGCGTGTTCGACACCGACCACGAGGGACGTGCGGCCTTGTCGTTCGAGCTGCCCGCGGATCTGCCCGGCAACCGGCTGCTCGAGACGCCGCCGACCTACTGGCAGCTCGAGGCCCGCGAGACCCGGCCGGGCGTCGACTACGCGGGCACCTTCCTCATGCCCGTCTACCGCGGCGCCCCGCGATGAGCGGCGCGAGGCTCGCGCCCCTCACTCGGCGTCGTCCTCGGCCGGCGACGGGTCTTCCCGCTCCACGAACGCGCGCCTGGCGTCGGCCCGGGCCCGGAGATCGGCGAGCCCGGCCGTGAAGCCGTCGAGCGGCAGCCCGCGACGCACCAGGAGCGCCGGGGGCAGGACGCGATCGTGGTCGGCGATGTAACTGGGGCTGCGATCCTGGCTGCGCGCCTCCATCCACAGCAGGGTCACGATGACCACCGCCGGGATCGTCACACCGATGGCAACGGCGACCCGTGCGCGCATCGCGCTCGCCGTCACGAGATGGCCGGACAGGACCACGCTCGCCGCGACACCGACCACCACCGCCCCGACGACCCGGGACGACAGGTGGAGCCCGAGCGCGCCGTTGGCGATCTCGAACGCCAGCTCCACGACGGAGAGGACCGCGTAGACGACGAACACGATCGCCGCGTGGCGCACCCAGCGGGACTCGCCGAAGGCGACCCGGCTCGCGAGCGCCCACAGCGCGATCCACACGCCCGCCGCGGCGAGCGTCACGAGCAGCATCGTGACGAGCGCGGTCGACAGCTCGCGCGGCTGCGCGGTGTTCGTCCAGACCTCGAACGCGGCCCCGGCGACGCTCACCCCGAATGCCGCCGCGAGCACGCGCGGCCCGGCGGCGCGCGTCCGCCACGACGGCCCGCCCCGGTCCACCCGCTCGGGCGCGACGACCTCGCGCGCCGTCCGCACGCGCAGGCGCGTGCGCCCGACGCGAACCACGCCGTCGGCCAGCGGCGCCCCCTCCACGCCGTGCAGGCGCCGGCCGCCGATCTCGATCCCGTTGACGCTCCCGAGATCGCTGACCGTGACGTGGCCCTCGGGGTCCAGGCCGATCCGCGCGTGGACCGCGGCGACGAACGGGTCGTCGAGCACGACGTCACAGACCGCGCTGCGGCCGACCGTGCAGTGCGCCTCCGGCCCGGACGCCGCGACGCGGTGACGGGCCCGCACGCGGTCGTGGCCGCCGAGCACCTCGACGACCATCACGGGTTCCATCGCATCGCCTCCAGGTAGGTCCCGGCGAAGGCCAGCGCCCGGTCGGCGGCGACGCCCGTCAGGCTCAGGCTCGACACGAACCCCTGCGTCGGCCGGTTCTTGCTGACGACGCGCACGTTGAGGTCGTAGATGCCGTCGAGCTTGCGGTACGCGCGCAGGCACACGGTCGCGTTCGCCGTGAATCCGCGCAGCGCGACGTCGCGCTGCGTGCAGGCGAACGGCGCGAGCTGCCGGGCGGGGCCGAAGACGCCCCAGGGCGTCTTCGCCTCCTGCAGCCGGCGGGCGAAGCGCCAGGCGTCGAGCGTGCTCGTGCGCAGCACCTGGTGCTGGAACGTGAGCCCGCCCGTGTGCAGGTCGCGGCCGAGGTAGACCGCCGACTTCGCGTCGCAGTTGATCCGCTCGACGTGGACCGGCCGGTCGGGCGCGGGGTCGCCGGCGGCCTGGCACTCGACGAAGGGCGCCGGCTTCGCCGGCAGCTCGTACCCCTGGTGGTTCTGGGTCGGCAGCTTCGACCCGAGCGCGGCGAGGAGCGCCTCGGAGTGCGCCCGGAGCTGGCTCGCGACCTCGGCCCGTGCCCGCCCGGTGTCGATCGGCGGGCCCGACGCGCGCGCCAGGAGGGCGGCCACGTGCTCGGTCGGAACCAGGAAGGCGACCAGCTGCGAGGCCCGGTACCCGGCGACGTTGACCCCGATGACGCTCCCCGAGCCGTCGAGCCCCGGCCCCCCGGACATGCCGGGGTTGAGCGCGCCGGAGTAGTGGACGCGCGGCTCGAACGACTCCTCGACGCGGCCGTTGCTGACCCCCTCGGTGATCGTGAGCCCGACGTCGAGCGGAAAGCCCACCGAGTACGCGCGCTCGCCCTTGATCGCCGCACCCGGACGGAGCGACAGCGGGCGCGGCGCGAACCCCTGCGCCTCGACGAGGGCCAGGTCGTGCCGGACGTCGATCGCGCGCACGGTCACGCGACCCGGCGCGCCGGCCGGCGTGCGGTACTCGAGCCGGTACTTCTCGGGATAGAGGACCGCCTCGCTGACGACGTGCCAGTTCGTGACGAACACGCCCCCGCGGGCGACCGCGAAGGCGCTGCCGCGAAAAGCCTCGGCCGTGTTGGTGCCGAAGAACCCCTTGATCTGGATCATCGCGGGGCGCACGCGGTCGAGGATGGCGCGCGCCGCGGTCGAGGCGGCCGCCGGCGGCGGTACGGGCGCCCCCGGGCCCTCGAGCGGCACGCGGCCCTGCGGGGAGGCGCTCCACGCGGCGCCCAGCACGAGCGCGGCGCCGACGGCGGCGAGCCCGCCGGCACGCGCGAGGCGTCGGCGAGGCCGGGCGCGAGGCCTCACGGCGTCCGGGACGGGCGCGCCCGGCGAGTCGTCAGCCACGAGGTCATTGTAGGTGGTGCGCGCCGGGGACGGAAGCTCCTCCGCGCGCGGGCGCCCCGCGCGGGCTCGCGGACGAGGTTGTGCCCCCGGTGGCGGAGGCGCGGGCGTCCGCGCGACAATGACCCGCATGACCCTCGCGAGCTGGCCCCAGCGCGCGGTCTCCCCCGACGACGCCGTCCGGCTCGTCCGGAGCGGTATGCGCGTGTTCATCCACGGCGCGGCCGCCACGCCGACGCCCCTCGTCGAGGCGCTGTCGCGTCGGCTGGACCTGGAGGGCGTCAGGCTCTACCACCTGCACACGAACGGCCCGGCGCCCTTCGCCGCGCCGGAGCACGCCGGCCGCTTCCTCTCCGTCTCGCTCTTCGCGGGGGCGCCGGTCCGCGCGGCCATCGAGGACGGCCGGGCGGACTTCATGCCGATCTTCCTCTCGGACATCCCGGCCCTGTTCGCGACCCGGCGCGTCCCGCTCGACGCCGCCATCCTGCAGCTCTCGCCGCCCGACCGGCACGGCCACTGCACGCTCGGCACCTCCGTGGACGCCGCGAAGGGCGCCGCCGACGCGGCGCGCCTCATCATCGCCGAGATCAACGAGCGCATGCCGCGCACCCACGGCAACACCGTGGTGCCCTTCGACCGGATCTCGGCGTTCATCCACACGGACCGACCGCTCTACGAGCACGCGCCGGAGCCCGAGGGGCCCGTGGAGGCGCGCATCGGCGACCGCATCGCCGACCTGATCGACGACGGCGCGACGCTCCAGGTGGGCATCGGCGCCATCCCCGACGCCGTGCTGGCCCGCCTCAAGGGCAAGCGCGACCTCGCCATCCACACCGAGATGTTCTCCGACCGCGTGGTCGACCTCGTCGAGTGCGGGGCGGTGACCAACCGGCTGAAGAACGTCCACCCGGGCCGCGTCGTCACCAGCTTCGTGGTGGGCACGCGCCGCCTCTACGACTTCGTCCACGACAACGCCCTGGTGGAGTTCCACCCCTGCGACCGCACGAACGACACGGCGCTCATCCGGAAGAACGACCGGGTGCACGCCATCAACTCCGCGCTCCAGGTCGACCTGAGCGGCCAGATCTGCGCCGACTCCCTCGGCCACCGGATCTACTCGGGCATCGGCGGCCAGATGGACTTCATCCGCGGCGCCGCCCTCTCGCGCGGGGGCAAGCCCATCCTGGCGCTGCCCTCCACCGCGGCGGCGGGCCGCGTCTCCCGCATCGTGCCGGAGCTGACGCCCGGCGCCGGCGTGGTCACGACGCGCGGCCACGTGCACTGGGTGGTGACGGAGCACGGGGCGGTGAACCTCCACGGGCTCACGCTGCGCGAGCGGGGCGAGGCGCTCATCTCCATCGCCCACCCCGACTTCCGCGGGGAGCTGCGCCAGGGACTCGCGCGCACCCGCCACTTCGTCTTCGACTAGGGCGTTGCCGCGCGCGGCGCCCTCCCTCGTTCGTGCGCAACGCCGCACGCCCGGGCTCGTGGTGGAGCGCCTCGCCCGGGCGCGGGTCCTCGCGGTGTGCGGGTTCTGCGAGGGCGACAGCCACCCCGCGCTCTTCGGCGGCGGGTTCGCGCCCGCCTTCTACGAGCGCCACGTGCAGCGCCTGGTGGACCGGGTGCGCGCGGACATCCGGCGGCGGGCGCCTCCCTGACGTCGGCCGACCGCTTGTCGACCGTTCGGCGCCCCCGTCGACTTCAAGAGACACTCCAAGAGACTTGTCTCATCCCGGTCCGCAGGATAGCCTGAGACGACTCGGATGACGGACACACGCCAGTGGATCAGGCAGGGCGACACTGTCGAGGTCGAGGCGTCGACCGACCGCTGCCTTTCCGCACGCATCGAGCAGCTGCGAGCGACCAAGCAGGTCGTCGCACGAGCCGCCGAGCGCCTCCCCCGCAGAGCTCGAATTCGGTTCGCAGTGAACTTTGCGATCGCCACTATCGAAAACTATTGGCGGGAAATCCAGCGTGACCATCCGGAGGTCTGGCCGCTCCCCGAGCAATTCACCGATCTCGACGCGCCGTCGTTGGACGAAGGCTCACGATGGATGGCCAGGACTCTTGGGCACGCAGCAGCCCAAGTGGATCCTGTGACAGCTGGCTACTTCGTCGGCACAACCTATGCGGCAGCGATTCCGAGAGAGCTCCGTGCACAGCTTGGCGTTTACTACACGCCGCCTGCGCTCGCAGCGCGTTTGCTCGACCAAGCGACAGCCGCCGGTATCGACTGGAGTGTGTGTTCGGTCCTCGATCCTGCGTGTGGTGGCGGGGCTTTCCTCGCGCCGGTCGCTGAGCGGATCCTCAAGGCACTGTCCCACCTGGAGCCCGTAGCTCTCCTAGATACCCTAGCAACTCGTGTGCGCGGGTATGAGATCGATCCGGTCGCGGCATGGATGTCACAGGTCTTCCTGGAAGCCATGGTGCTCCCGATTAGCCGTGCGGCTGGCCGCCGACTTCCAGTCGTCGTAGAGGTGCGCAACAGCCTGGTCTATGAGTCGGCACAGACCGCCTTCGACCTCGTGGTCGGGAACCCCCCCTACGGCCGCATCACGCTGTCCCGACGAGTGCGTGCGCGCTACGCGAAGGGCCTCTACGGTCACGCGAATCTCTATGGGCTCTTCCTCGACCTGGCGCTCCGATGGGTCAGGCCGGGAGGTGTCATTGCTTACGTGACACCAACGAGCTTCCTGGCCGGTGAGTACTTCAAGAATCTCCGCGCCATGCTCGTCCGCACGGCGCCCCCTCTGACCGTCGACTTCATCGCGGCGCGGAAGGGCGTGTTCGACGAGGTTCTCCAGGAGACGCTGCTGGCCACCTATCGCCGTCTATGCACTGACCACGGCGTCTGTGCTCCTCGCGCGGCATCGGTGAGCTTCGTCACCCCAATCGACGAGACAGTTCTCCGCGTCACGCCTGCCGGGTCCTTCGTCCTGCCCGATGAGCCCAGTTCGCCGTGGCTGGTGCCTCGCGAAGCCGCGCAGGGCGCGCTCATCGAGCGGCTGCGTCAGATGCCTCACCGGCTCGCCGATTGGGGATACGAGGTAAGTACGGGACCGCTGGTGTGGAACCGCCACAAGACCCAGCTCCGAGAGCACAAGGGCGCCGGCTGTCTGCCGCTGGTATGGGCTGAAGCAGTGAGACCCGACGGGCGCTTCCTGCTCCGGACGACGAAGGCCAATCACCGTCCGTACTTCAAGCCGCGCACCGACGACGGCTGGCTCGTGATCAAGGATCCCTGCGTCCTGGTTCAGCGGACCACTGCCAAGGAGCAGCCAAGACGGCTCGTCGCCGCAGTCCTGCCGGTCAGCCTGATTCGTGAGCATGGCGGCGCCGTGGTCGAGAATCATCTCAACATGATTCGTCCCACACGCCCCTCACCCGTGGTAGCACCGTCCACGCTGACCGCTTTTCTTAATAGCGCGGCAGCGGATCGCGTCTTTCGATGCCTAAGTGGGAGCGTCGCCGTTTCGGCGTACGAACTGCAGGCCCTTCCCCTGCCGCCTCCGGACAATCTCGATGAACTCGCTACGGCTGTGCGACGACTGGCGCCCCGCGATAGCCTCGACCGGATCTGCGCACGTCTCTACCGCCTGGACTCCGCAGTTTGACCGAGCAGCCGCTCCCGCCATTCTCCGACCGAGCCACGATCCAGCGGCGTCTCCGGGTCATCTTTCCCGAGGGCACACCGAATCGTCCCTACTGCGTACGCGAGATGGCCGCGTCGGCCGTGTTCGCGATGCTCTACGTCGGTGCGGTAGAAGGAACCGAGCGCTTTTTGGCGCCGAAGCAGATCTACCGGATGACAGATCGTCAGTCGCGACGAACCGGTGATCGCGATCGGCTTCGATATGCCGAGGACTCTCTCAAGCCCGGCTTCAGCCCCAGGGGGCGGCGGTGGTACCTCGACAACACCCGCGAGCCTATCCGGGACGAGACGCTCCGAGACGGCCTTGTCTCTGTCGGCGCCGCGATCGTCCGCCCTGACGTGCCGACGACTTCGGGTCGACCGCGCTACGCCTTGAGAGCGTCGTTCGCGGCCTTGTTCGCTCCGGGCCTCGACGGCGCCGCCTTCGACGAGGCGACCGACGCGTGGCGTCGTGCCAACCTCTCGCCCGGCGCGCTGGCGCGTGTCGCTCTCATGACCCGAGGCGTCGCTTCACTGCGCGAGGGCGTACTCGTCACCTTTCCCAACGGCGAGACACGTCGAATGGCGGCCGGCCCGAGCTCGGAGATCGCGAAGGCGGTCATAGAGGTCTTCGCGGTCGGGTTCCTTCAGCAGCCGGGCGTCGTACTCCTCAGTGAGAGTCAGGCGAAGATCATCAAGCGCGACGAAGAGCTCATCTCGCGACTGCGGCTTCGAATCGAGCCCGGAGGGAATCTTCCGGACATCCTCCTGGTCGATCTCGCGCCGGCGGAGCCCTTGCTGGTGTTCGTCGAGGTCGTGGCCACGGACGGCGCTATCACGGCGGAGCGGAAGGAAGCACTCCTCGGCATCGCGACCCAGGCCGGCTTCCACCGCCAGCAGGTCGCATTTGTGACGGCTTACCAGGATCGCGGCAGTGCCGGCTTCAAGAAGACCATCTCCCGCCTCGCCTGGGGGTCGTTTGGGTGGTTCGCGACCGAACCGGACCACTTGCTCGTTCAGTACGAGGGGGTCGGCGGCCAGAC
>Ga0154364_1096_pt1 | contig 10074 bp, 9 predicted proteins | sample RifGroA2_FD_115892 | JGI IMG/M metagenome (GOLD analysis project Ga0154364, IMG submission 115892) | Candidatus Rokubacteria bacterium GWA2_73_35 | reverse complement strand
TGAGCGACTCGACGGCCGTCTACGCCGGCTACCGCTACCTGCACAACTCGAACGGCAACGTCGACACGCCCAACCGCGGCTGGGAATCGCACGTGGGCGTGGCGGGGCTCTCCTACTACTTCCGCTGACGTGAAGGGGTGTCGTCCATGAGCCTGCCGATCGCCGAGATCCTCCTCGCGGGTCCGCGCGGCTTCTGCGCCGGCGTGGAGCGCGCGATCGACATCGTCGAGCTGGCGCTCAGCGTCTGCCAGCCGCCCGTCTATGTGCGCAAGGAGATCGTCCACAACCGCTACGTCGTCGAGGCGCTGCGGGCCAAGGGCGCGATCTTCGTGGACGAGCTCACCGAGGTGCCGGACGACGCGACCGTCATCTTCAGCGCGCACGGGATTTCCCCGGAGGTGCGCGTCGAGGCCACGCGCCGCGGGCTCCGCGTGATCGACGCGACCTGCCCGCTGGTGACGAAGGTGCACCTCGAGGCCATCCGCTACGCGCGCGAGAACTACTCGATCGTGCTGATCGGCCACGCCGATCACGACGAGGTCATCGGCACGCTCGGCGAGGCGCCGGACCGGATCCACGTGATCGCGGGGGCCGAGGAGGTCGAGAGGCTCCGGGTCCCCGACCCCGAGAAGATCGCCTACCTGACCCAGACGACGCTCTCGGTGGACGACACCCGGGACGTCATCGACGCCCTCCGGCGGAGGTTCCCGAGGATCGTCGGACCCTCGCGCGACGACATCTGCTACGCGACGCAGAACCGGCAGGCGGCCGTCAAGCGGCTCGCGAGCGACGTGGAGGTGCTGCTCATCATCGGAGCCGCGAACAGCTCGAACGCCAACCGCCTCGTCGAGGTGGCGCAGATGGCCGGCACGCGCGCCTACCTCATCAACGACGTGCGCGACATCCGGCCGGAGTGGCTGGCCGGCGCGCGCCGCGTCGGCGTGACGGCGGGGGCGTCGACGCCCGAGGTGCTCGTGAGCCAGACGGTCGAGGCGCTCGCCGGTCGCGGCGTCGCCGTCCGGGAGGTGCACGTCGTGGAGGAGGACGTCCGCTTCGCGCTGCCGCAGGAGCTCGACGAGATTGCGGGCGAGCGGGGCGTGCCGCTGCCCTCACGCACCGCGATGCACCAATCCCTCTGATTACGTGGCGCGCGGCCGCGCGCCGCCGCCGCCCGCCGAACGGGGAAAGCGGCCCGCCCGTGTCCCCGTCGTCCTGCTCAAGGAGACATGACCGTATGCGACTCTGCACGTACCGGAAACGCGCGTCGCGGCCGCACGTGGGCGCCCACGAAGGCGACGTGATCCTGGACCTCGCCGCGCTCGCGACGGACCTCGCGCGGGAGCGGGAGGCCGTGCGCCACGGGCGCGGCGGGTTCCCGCGGACGATGCTCGAGCTGATCGCGGGCGGCGCCGCCGCACTCGCCACCGCGCGCGAGGCGCGGGCGCACGGGCTCGCGCTGTGGAAGCGCGACGGCGTCGACGGCCTCGTGGAGCGGAAGCTCGGCATCCCCGCCGCGCGCGCGCGGCTCGAGGCGCCGATCCCGCGCCCGGCGCGCAACGTCTTCTGCCTCGGGCGCAACTACAGGGAGCACGCCGCCGAGCGCGGCGCCGAGGCGCCGCCGCACCCCGTGTACTTCACGAAGGCGCCCGAGTGCGTGCTGGCCCCGGGGGGCCGGATCGTGCACCACGCCTGCACGCGGGAGCTCGACTACGAGGTGGAGCTGGCGGCGGTCCTCGGCACCCCGGGCCGCGACGTCCCTCGCACCGACGCGCTCCGGCACGTGTTCGGCTACACGATCGTCAACGACGTGACCGCGCGCGATCTCCAGAAGCGCCACGGCCAGTGGTTCAAGGGCAAGTCGCTCGACACCTTCTGCCCGATGGGCCCCGTGCTCGTCACCGCCGACGAGATCCCCGATCCCCAGACGCTCGCGGTGGCGCTCCGCGTGAACGGCGAGACGCGCCAGTCGAGCCACACCTCGAAGATGATCTTCCCCGTGGACGAGTGCGTCAGCGTGCTCTCGCAGGGCTTCACGCTGCTCCCCGGCGACGTGCTCGCAACGGGGACGCCCGAGGGCGTCGGCGCGGCGCTCGGCCGATTCCTGAAGGCCGGGGACCGGCTCGAGGCCGAGGTCGAGCGGATCGGCGTGCTCGCCAACCGCGTCGTCGCGCCGTGAGAGCCCGATGAGCTTCGTCAGCCACGTCGAGTGCACCGTCTGCGGTCACCGCCACGACCCCAAGCGCCTGCTCACGGTCTGCGAGCGGTGCGGCCAGATGCTCGCCGTGCGGTACGACCTCGCGCGCGTGCGGGCGAGCGTCACGAAGGACGCGCTGCGCGCGCGCCCGCCCGGGATGTACCGCTTCCGCGAGCTGACGCCGCTCGACGACGGCGAGACGCCGGTGACGCTCGGCGAGGGAGGCACGCCGCTGCTCGCGCTCCCGCGCCTGGCCGCGCACCTGGGGATGACGACGCTCTGGGCGAAGGACGAGGGCCAGAACCCGACGGGCTCGTTCAAGGACGCTCGCGGTGGCGCTCCGCGTGAACGGCGAGACGCGCCAGTCGAGCCACACCTCGAAGATGATCTTCCCCGTGGACGAGTGCGTCAGCGTGCTCTCGCAGGGCTTCACGCTGCTCCCCGGCGACGTGCTCGCAACGGGGACGCCCGAGGGCGTCGGCGCGGCGCTCGGCCGATTCCTGAAGGCCGGGGACCGGCTCGAGGCCGAGGTCGAGCGGATCGGCGTGCTCGCCAACCGCGTCGTCGCGCCGTGAGAGCCCGATGAGCTTCGTCAGCCACGTCGAGTGCACCGTCTGCGGTCACCGCCACGACCCCAAGCGCCTGCTCACGGTCTGCGAGCGGTGCGGCCAGATGCTCGCCGTGCGGTACGACCTCGCGCGCGTGCGGGCGAGCGTCACGAAGGACGCGCTGCGCGCGCGCCCGCCCGGGATGTACCGCTTCCGCGAGCTGACGCCGCTCGACGACGGCGAGACGCCGGTGACGCTCGGCGAGGGAGGCACGCCGCTGCTCGCGCTCCCGCGCCTGGCCGCGCACCTGGGGATGACGACGCTCTGGGCGAAGGACGAGGGCCAGAACCCGACGGGCTCGTTCAAGGCGCGCGGGCTCGGGATGGCGGTCACGCGCTCGCGGACGCTCGGGGCGCGGGGCTTCGTGATCCCCTCGGCGGGGAACGCCGGCGGCGCGGCCGCGGCGTACGCGGCGCGCTGCGGGCTGCCGGTGGCGGTGATCGTGCCCCGGTCGACGCCGGCGGCGAACATCGCCGAGGCGCTGCTCGCGGGCGCCCACGTGTTCACGCTCGAGGGCTCGATCGCGACGGCGGGGCGGGTCGTCGCGAAGGCGGCGCCCGCGCTCGGCTGGTTCGACCTCTCCACGCTCAAGGAGCCGTACCGCCTCGAGGGCAAGAAGACGATCGGCCTCGAGCTGGCCGCCGAGCTCGGCTGGCGCATGCCCGACGTGCTGCTCTACCCGACGGGCGGCGGCACGGGCCTCGTCGGGATCCCGAAAGGCTACGAGGAGCTCCGGGCGCTCGGCTGGGTCGCCGGCGCGCTCCCGCGCTTCTACGCCGTCCAGGCGGAGGGCTGCGCGCCGGTCGTGAGGGCCTTCGCCGAGGGCGCCGAGACGACGGCGGCGTGGGAGAACCCGACGACCCACGCCGCCGGCCTGCGCGTGCCGTCGCCCTTCGCCGGCCGCCAGATGCTGCGCGTGCTGCGCGAGACCGGCGGCGGCGCGGTCGCGGTGAGCGAAGACGCGATCCGCGAGGCGCAGCGCCTCGTCGCGCGTGTCGAGGGGATCTGGACGGCGCCGGAGTCGGCGGCGCTGGTCGCGGCGCTCGAGGACCTCCTCGCCCGCGGCGCGGTCGCGCGCGACGCGGAGGTCGTGCTCGTCTTCACGGGCGCCGGCCTGAAGTACGAGCCCCCGCCGCTCGCCGCGCCGACGGACCTCGCCGGCACGGACGAGGAGATCCTGGCGCGGGTGCGCCGCGCCGTCGGGGCTTAACGCCTCCGGCATTCGGTGGTAGCATCGGCCCCACCGCATCGCCCGTCCCAGGAGGCCGGTCAATGACGATCGAGATCGGAAAGATCCGGAACGTCGGCGTCGTCGGACACGGCGGCGTCGGCAAGACGTCCCTCGTCGAGGCCCTCCTCTTCACCGCCGGCGCCGTGACGCGCCTGGGAAAGGTGGACGACGGCTCGACCACCACCGACTTCGACCCGGACGAGATCAAGCGCAAGATCTCGATCAACACCTCGGTGGCGTACTGCGACTGGAAGGGACACCGGATCAACCTCGTGGACACGCCCGGCTACGGTGATTTCATCGCCGACGCGCGGGCGGGCCTCCGGGTGGTGGAGACCGCGGTCGTGGTCGTGGACGCCGTCGCGGGCGTCCAGGTGCAGACCGAGAAGGTCTGGAAGTTCGCCAGCGAGTTCGAGCTGCCACGGGTGGTCGTCGTCAACCGTCTCGACCGCGAGCGCGCCGACTTCTACCGCACGCTCGACTCGATCGGTCGCCGCCTCAAGGGGCGCGTCGTGCCGCTGCAGATTCCGATCGGCGAGGAGAGCGGCTTCAAGGGCTACGTGGACCTCGGCAGGATGCGGGCCGTCGTCTACGCCGACGGCAAGGCGAGCGAGGCCGACATCCCGGGCGACGTCAGCGACCGCGCCAAGGAGTACCGCGAGAAGCTCGTCGAGGCGGCCGCCGAGACCGACGACGAGCTGCTCAGCCGCTACCTCGAGGAGGGCTCGCTCGGGGAGCCCGAGATGCTCCGGGCGCTCCGGGCGGGCATCGCGGACGGCAGGATCGTCCCCGTGCTCTGCGTCGCGGCGTCGCGGAACCTCGGCACGACGGCGCTCCTCGACCTGATCGTCCACGAGTTCCCGTCGCCGGCCGACCGGGGCGCGGTGGCGGGCACCGACGTCAAGGCCAAGCAGGCCGGCACGCGCCCGCCGGATCCCCAGGCGCCGGTCACCGCGCTCGTGTTCAAGACGCTCTCGGACCCGCACATGGGCAAGCTGTCGATCTTCCGCGTGCTGAGCGGCACGCTCAAGGCGGACTCGACGCTCCTGAACCCGGGCCGCGGGGTGAAGGAGCGGATGGGGCACGTGTCCTGGCTCATGGGCAAGACGCAGAAGAACGTCGAGGCGCTCGGGCCCGGCGAGATCGGCGTCGCGCAGAAGCTCAAGGAGACGCTCACCGGCGACACGCTCTGCGACGAGGCGCAGCCGTTCGAGCTGCCGCGCATCGTGTTCCCGGAGCCCGCGATCTCCTTCGCGATCCAGCCGAAGACACGCGGCGACGAGGACAAGATCTCCAGCGCGCTCGCCCGCGTCGCGGAGGAGGACCCGACGATCCACTACCACTACGAGCCGGAGACGAAGCAGCTTCTCGTCTCGGGCGTCGGCAGCCTCCACGTGGAGATGGTCGTGGAGCGCATGAAGCGCAAGTACAACGTGGACGTGAACCTGCTGCCGCCGCGGATCCCGTACAAGGAGACCGTCAAGGGGCGCGCCGAGGGGCAGGGCAAGTACAAGAAGCAGACGGGCGGGCGTGGCCAGTACGGCGACACCTGGCTCCGCGTCGAGCCGCTGGCGCGCGGCGGCGGCTTCGAGTTCGTGGACGACATCTTCGGCGGCGCCATCCCGCGCAACTTCGTCCCGTCGGTCGAGAAGGGCGTGCGCGACTGCATGAAGAAGGGCATCCTGGCCGGCTACCCGATCGTGGACACGAAGGTGACGCTCTACGACGGCTCCTACCACGACGTGGACTCCTCCGACATGGCGTTCCAGATCGCCGCGTCCATGGGCCTGCAGAAGGTGTTCGTGGACGCCCACCCGATCCTGCTGGAGCCGATCATGACCGTCGAGGTGACGACGCCGTCCGACCACGCCGGCGACGTGATCGGCGACATGAACTCCCGGCGCGGCCGCATCCTCGGCATGGAGCCGGCGGGGGAGACCGCGGTGGTGCGCGCGGCGGTGCCGATGGCCGAGATGCTGACGTACGAGTCCACCCTGCGCTCGATGACCGGCGGCCGCGGCGGCTACGCCATGGAGTTTTCCCACTACGAGGAGGTGCCCGCCTTCATCGCCGAGAAGATCGTCAAGGAGGCGAAGGCGGACCGCGAGCGCGCCGAGAAGCACTGAGCGGCGGCGATGGAGCGCTCGGCGGCGAACGGCGTGGTGCGGTTCCCGGTCCGGCGCGCCCCGTGAGAGCCCTCGCGGCGCGGCACGCTGCGCGCCTCCGGCGCCCGTGGCCCGTGCTCACGTCGGCGCTGCTGGTCGCGACCGTGAACGTGTTCCTCTTCGCCTTCGACCGGCCGTGGACGGCCTCCGACGGGATGCGCAACTGGGGCGACTGGACGCTCGTGGGCCTGGGGCTCGTCGAGCGTCCCGACCTGCTCGCGCCCTGGCTCTACTCGGGCTCGCTGCTGAACCTCGGCGTCCTCGCCGGCGGCGGCGCCGCCGCGCTCCTGGCGGGCGAGTTCGCCGTCCGCGTGCCGCCGCGCGGCGAGCTGGCGAAGGGCGCGGCCGGCGGGCTCCTCCTGGGCGTGGGCGCGATGCTCGCGCTCGGCTGCAACATCGGCGGCTTCCTGAGCGCCACGAGCGCGCTCTCGCTCGCCGGCCTCGCCATGATGCTCGGGCTCGCGGCCGGCGCGTTCCTCGGGCTCCGGTATCTCCTCTGGGAGATGGAGCACCGGCCCGCGTGGTCGCGCGGGGCGGCCCGGGTCCTCGGCGCCGCCGCGACCGACCGCCCGAGCCGCCAGCCGCTCGCCGGGGGACTTCTCCTCCTCCTCCTCCTGGCGCTGGCCTTCGCCTACGGGCGCGCCGGCTATGCGCCGCAGGGGGTCTTCCTCCTGTTCGGCGTCGCCTTCGGCGTGATCTTCCAGCGCTCGCGCTTCTGCCTGGTGCGCGCCTTCCGCGAGCCCTTCCTGACGGGTGACGGCGCGCACACGCGCGCGGCGGCCCTCACGGTGGTCGTGAGCATGCTCGGGTTCACGATCCTCAAGTTCACCGACCTCAAGGACCGGGGCGAGTGGGTGTTCGCCTCCGCGGGCCTCGGGGCCCTCGCCGGCGGGCTCGTCTTCGGCGTGGGCATGACCCTCGCCGGCGGGTGCGGCGCGGGCTCGATCTGGCGCGCCGGCGAGGGGCAGGTGAAGCTCTGGGCCGCCGTGGCCTGCTTCGCCCTCGGCGCCTCGCTCACGCGCCTCGTCCTGGTCCGCACGGGCTTCCAGCGGAAGCTCGGCGTCGCGGTGTTCCTGCCGGCGCTCGTCGGCTGGAGCGGCGCCATCCTGCTCGTCGTCCTCGTCATGGCGGCGTGGGCGGCGTTCGCGACCTGGAACGAGGAGTCGCGCCGGTTCGGCGCGCTCTGAGGCGGGTGTACCATACGGGATCGTCCCGCGCGGTGCGGGCGGGAGGGTCATCATGACGGTCGTGTCACGGCGAGCGTTTCTCAGGACCTCGGGGCTCGGCCTCGGGCTCGGTGTCCTCGGCGGCTGCGCCCCCGCGGTGCGGGGGGACTTCCTCCCGCGGCGCGGCCCGCGCGTCGTCGTGGTCGGCGGCGGCTGGGGCGGCGCGACCGCGGCCAAGTACGTGAAGCTCGGCGACCCGGGGATCGAGGTCATCCTGCTCGAGCCCAACCGGCGCTTCGTGTCCTGCCCGATGTCGAACCTCGTGCTGAGCGGCGTCCGGACGCTCGAGAGCCTCACCCGGGGCTACGGCGGCCTGCGCGCGCACGGCGTGCGGATCCTGCACCGGGAGGCCTCCGCGATCGAGCCCGACCGGAAGCGCGTCCGGGTGGACGAGGGCTACCTCGAGTACGACCGGCTCGTCGTCGCCCCGGGCATCGAGTTCCAGACGGAGCAGGTCGAGGGGCTCGCGGCGGCGGGCGACCGGGTCCTGCACGCGTGGAAGGCGGGGCCCCAGACGGTCGCGCTCGCCCGGGAGCTCCAGGCGGTGCGTGACGGCGGCGTGGTCGTGCTCTCGATCCCGCCGCCCGCGTTCCGCTGTCCCCCGGGACCGTACGAGCGCGCGTGCCAGGTCGCCTGGTACCTCAAGCGGCAGAAGCCCCGGGCGAAGCTGATCGTGCTCGACGCGAGCCCGAACATCATCTCGAAGACCGGCCTCTTCCGCGCCGCGTGGCGGGCGTACCCGAACCTCGAGTACCGCCCCTCGAACCGGGTCGTGCGCGTGGACCCCGACGCGCGCGAGGTCACGACGGACTTCGGCGACCGGCTCCGCTACGACGTGGTCAACCTGATCCCGCCGCAGCGCGCGGGCACGATCGCGGTCCGGGCCGACCTGGTCGGCGCCGACGGCCGCTGGTGCGAGGTGAACCACGTGACCTACGAGTCGGTCAAGCACGCCGGGATCCACGTCGTCGGCGACTCGACGATCGGGCTGCCGGTGCCCAAGTCGGGGACGATGGCGAACGCGATGGGCAAGATCTGCGCGCACCAGGTCGTCCGGCTGCTCGCCGGGCGGCCACCCGAGCCCATGGCGCCGGTCAACGTCTGCTACAGCTGGGTCAACGACGTCGAGGCGATGGCGGTGATCAACGCCTACCGGATCCAGAACGGGAAGGTCGTCCAGGTCGAGCAGAAGCTCACGCCGGGCCAGTCGGCCGCCTCGGGCCGGAACGCGCTGGCGTGGGCCCGGTCGATCTGGGACGACGTCCTCGCCTAGCCGCGATGCGGGAGGAGCGCGTCATGACGAGTTCCCACCGAGCCCTCGCCGGTCCGGCCGCCTGCGTCCTGGGCCTCGTCGCGGTCCTGGGCCTCGTCGCGCCGGCCGCCACGCCGGCCGGGCCGCGCGACCCCGGCTACACGAAGGTCTTCGCGTGCAGCGCGTGTCACGGCCGGGACGGCGCGAGCCGCTCGGACACGGTGCCCGTGCTCGCGGGCATGCCGGCCTGGTACCTCAAGAAGGCGATCGAGGACTACGCCGCCGGCCGGCGCCCCGCCGCGGAGATGGAGCCCTACGCGAAGATGGTCCTCGGCCTCGGCGTGGACGACGTCGCCGCCTACTTCGCGGCGCGGCCGAAGGCGCCGACGCCGATCGCGCCCGACCCGGCCGCCGTCGAGCGTGGGGGGACGGCGGCGCAGCCGTGCGTCGCCTGCCACGGCGCCGAGGGCAAGGGCGATCGGAGCAAGGGCGCGCCCGACCTGACGGGCCAGCCGCCCGGCTACCTCCTGAACCAGATGCTGCTGTTCAAGGCCGACACGCGAAGCCCCGGCGACCCGGCCCTCACCGCGCAGAAGGCGCTCCTCAAGGCGATCCCCGACCCGCAGCTCGCCGACATTGCGGCCTGGTGGGCGAGCCGGAGGTAGCGCGGCTGGGGCCCCCGGTGACGCTCGCGTTCGCCCTCACGCTGCTGGCGCTCGGCCTGCTGGGCGCGTTCGTCGCCGGGCTCCTCGGCGTGGGCGGCGCGATCGTGATGATCCCGCTCCTGCTCTACGTGCCGCCGGCGCTCGGCGCGGGCCGGCTCGACGTGAAGGCCGTCGCCGGCGTGACGATGACGCAGGTCCTGGTCGCGGCGGTCTCGGGCATGCTCGCCCACCGGCGCCGGCACGCGGTCAGCGCGCGCCTGGCCTGGATCGGGGGCGTCGCGATGGCGGCGGGGTCGCTCGTCGGGGCGCTCGCCTCGAAGTGGGCGGACGAGCGCGCGCTGCTGGGCGTGTTCGCCCTGATGGTGAGCGCCGCGGCGGTGCTGATCGTGGCGCCGGGGCGGCGGGACGACGCCGAGGCGGACGCGGCGCGGGTCGCGTTCAGCCCCGTGCGCGCCGCCACGGTCGCCTCCGGCGTCGGCGTCGCCGCCGGGCTCGTGGGCGCCGGCGGGGCGTTCCTGCTCGTCCCGCTGCTGCTCGCCGTCGTGGGCATCCCGATCCGCGTCACGATCGGCAGCTCGCTGGCGATCACCGCGCTCGGGGCGGTCGCCGGCTTCCTGGGCAAGCTCGTGACGGGCCAGATCCCCTGGGCGCCGACGCTCGCGGTCGTCGCGGGCGCGGTCCCGGGCGCGCAGCTCGGCGCGCTCGTGAGCCGGCGCCTGCCGCCGCGCGCCCT
>Ga0154364_1152_pt3 | contig 10079 bp, 11 predicted proteins | sample RifGroA2_FD_115892 | JGI IMG/M metagenome (GOLD analysis project Ga0154364, IMG submission 115892) | Candidatus Rokubacteria bacterium GWA2_73_35 | reverse complement strand
GAACCGCGTGGAGAGGTCGAGCGGCCCGAGGCGGTAGCCCGCGATGCCGTCGAAGATCCACGAGCGCACGTCCACGCTGTTCTTCACCGAGTTGTTGATGCGCACGGGCGAGATGCCCTGGGAGCCGAGCTGCCAGAAAACCGACGGCTCGACCCTGAGGGCGCCCATCGTCCACTTGGCCTCGGCGCCAAACGTGTGGACCCGCGTCGTGTGGCTGGCCGGGCCGCCCGCGTTCGTGTACGCGAAGCCATCCTTGGCCTCGTAGCCGAGGCTGGCCGTGCCCGTGTTGCCGCCGTCGCCGTCCTTGTAGACGTAGGTCGGCTTGACCGTCAGGCCCTTGAACGGCGTCACCTCGACGCTGGCGAGGATCGCGTACGACTCGGCCTGCCGCGCCGTGGTCGAGACCGTGCGGAAGAGCGCCTCGCGGACCGCGACGTAGGTGAGCGTGCTGCTGACGTTCGGGGCCCACTGCGTCATCACCGCCACGCCCGGGAAGTCGCCGCCCGCGATCAGGCCGAACTTGTACTCGTGGCCCGCGAACGGCTGGGCGCCGGCGCGGATCGTCGACGCCACGGGGATGAACGGCATGATCGAGCCCGCCCCCGTCAGCGGGGTCTGGACGTAGAGCCACTTCGTCTCCGTGAACCCCCCGACGTCCGTGTCGAGGTCGAACGAGGACGAGTTGCCGGGGGCCGCGGCCGAGCTCTGGCCGTTGTTGAAGTCGAGCTCGATGCCCCACACCATCTTCGACTTGCCGACCTCGCCGATGATGTCGACCCGGCCGCGCTCACGCGTGTAGCCAAACGTGTCGCGGGCGTTCGTGATATCGGCGTCCGCCCAGTTCTTGCTGACCGACGCGGAGAAGTCGATCAGCCCGTTGATCGTCACCTTCGGGGCCGGGGCCTGCGCCATGACAGGCGGGGCCAGGAGCCCGACGGCGGCGATCAACGCGAGAACGACGACAAGCGTCCTTCTCATTACCGCCTCCTCATGTGTTGGGTGAGTTGCTCCTTGCGAACCGTGTTCCTCGCACACCACGGGCAACGCCAACAGCTACGGGAGTGCCGACAACGGGATAGTTTGTACTCCGGAACCGGGTCAAGGGTCAAGCAAAAAGTGCCTATTTCGGCGCCCTTTTGGGCTCGGGGTCGGAGGGCGCGGGCATGGCCTCGCCGAGGTCCCGGAGGCGCGCGGCTGCGGCCTGGCCGAACGGCGACTCGGGCGCGATCAGCCGGGCCTGTCGGTACGCCATCTTGGCCTCCTCGGGCCGTCCCAAGGCCACCAGGACCAGGCCCAGGTGATAGTAGGCGGGTTCCTGGGACGGCTCGAGATTGATCGCGAACCGGAGGGTGTCCTCGGCCTCTTGCAGGCGGCCCAGGCTATAGAGCGCGAGCCCGAGGTTGTTGTACACGAGGTAGCTCGAGCCGATGGCCGGCAGCGTCAGCGCGGTGCGGTAGGCGCCGACTGCCTCCTCCCAGCGTCGCTGCTCGGCAAGCGCTATCCCCCGGTTGACCTGCGCGTCGGCGAACTTCGGATCGAGGGCGGTCGCCTTCGCGAACTCGGCGAGGGCCAGGTCAGGGCGCCTGAGCTCGAGGTACAGGAGACCGAGCGCGTTCGGGTAGTCGGCGGCGGAGGGATCGATGTCGATCGCCTCCCTGAACGCGGACAGCGCCAGGGACGCCTGCTTGTCGCGAAACGCGACGAGGCCCCGCTCGAAGGCCGCGCGGGCCTGGAGCTTCCTGACCTCCGGAGGCTCGCCCTTGGCGCTCGTGCAGCCCCCGGCTGCGATCGCCGCGGCGAAAAGCAAAAAGCCCAGTCTTCTTGACACGTTCCACCCTCCCATGTAGCCTTAACTGCCGTGCCGACCTACGAGTACGAGTGCACCGGATGCCGGCGGGTGTTCGAGGTGAAGCAGCGCATCTCCGAGGCGCCGCTCACCACGTGCGACGCCTGCGGTGGCCCGGTGCGCCGCCTGCTGTCCGCGGCCCCGTTCATCCTCAAGGGCGACGGCTGGTACGTCACCGACTACCCCTCCGCGTCCCGGAAGAAGGCGCGCGAGTCGGAGACGAAGGCCACGTCTACCGATTCCTCCGCGACGCCCGCACCGTCGACCGGGTCGCCCGCCCCGGCCCCGGCCGGCCCGGCGCCGTCGTCGAGCCCGCCCGCCGGCTCGTCGAGCGACTGACGACGACCGGCGTCCCCCGCCGCGCCCGGAGCTGGGCGGCGGCGCTGCCCTCCCGCACCGCGATCTCGAGCCGCCCCTCGGAGCCGACGAGCGCGCCGGCCGCGTGGGGCCGGAGGTCGCCGTAGGTGGAGACGACCCGGAGCGTGCGGCCGCCCACCCTGACCGCGGCCTCCGCGCCGAGCGCCGCGAGCGCCCCGGCGCGGATCGACGTGATCAGGTTGCCGAAGCGGTCCACGTGGAGCACGACGCCGGCGAGCGCGCCGCCCACGGCGCGCGCCTCGGGCCAGGGGAGCCTCACCGGGTCTCCGAGCGGCGGGCCGAGGTCGCGCGGCGCCGCCCCGCGCGCCAGGCGCGCGGCGGCGGGCGCGAACACGTCGCGTCCGTGGAACGTGGCGCTCACGGCATGGCGCCCGTCCGCGGCGGCCACCAGCTCGAACGCCTCCCAGCCCCCGCCCGCGAGGAACGGCGTGAAGAGCCCGTTGTCCGGTCCGACGAAGAGCTGACCCCCGGACGCGAGGACGAGGCCGCGCCGCGCGGTGCCGACGCCGGGGTCGACGACGGCGAGGTGGACGCTCCCGGGCGGGAACCACGGCGCCGCCGCCTCGAGCGTGAGCGCGCCCGCGGCGACGTCGTGGGGCGGGATCTCGTGCGTCACGTCCACGAGCTGGACCTCGCGGGCCAGCGCAAGGACGGCGGCCTTCAGCTCGGCCGCGTAGGCGTCGCGGGTGCCGAAGTCTGACGTCAGCGTGATGACGACCACGTCACCGGTCGCGATCGACGACGAAGTCCGCGATCAGCGCGAGCGTGTCCCGCTCCTCGGACGGGGGAAAGGCGTCGAGGTCCGCCTTCGCGGCCCGCGCCCACGCGTGCGCGCGCTCGAGCGCGTACTCCACGCCCTCGTGCTCGACGACGTAGCGCCGGATCTCCTCGACCGCTGCGGCCCCGAGCACGCCGTGCGCGAGGAGCTCGCGCACGCGCGCGGCGGCGGCGGGCGCGGCCCGCGCGAGCATCGCGATGAGGGGCAGCGTCCGCTTGCCCTCGCGGAGGTCCGCGCCGATCGCCTTGCCGAGGCGGTCCTGGTTCGCCACGAAGTCGAGCGAGTCGTCCGAGATCTGGAACGCAACGCCGATGTCGAGGCCGTAGCGGGTCAGCGCGTCCAGACGGGCGGGCGCGAGCTCGCCCAGCAGCCCCCCGATGCGGCAGCAGGCCGAGATGAACGAGGCGGTCTTCTGCGTGATGATCCGGACGTAGTCCGCCTCCGACGTGCTCCCGCTCCGCTTGAGCTGGAGCTGGAAGACCTCCGCCTCGGTCATCGAGACCGTCGAGCGCGCGAGCGTCTCCATGACCGCGCGGTCGTTGTCGCGCACGAGCATCGCGAACGACTTGGAGTAGAGGTGGTCGCCCACGAGCACCGACGCGTCGTCCCCCCACTGCGCGTTCGCCGAGGGCCGCCCGCGCCGGAGCGGCGCCTGGTCCACGACGTCGTCGTGGATCAGGGTCGCGGTGTGGAGCATCTCGACGACGCACGCGAGGCGCACGCCGCGCGCTCCCCGGTAGCCCGCGAGCCGCGCGGCGAGCAGGAGGAGGATCGGGCGCAGCCGCTTGCCGCCGGCGCCAGCGACGTAGCCGCCCATCTCCTGGATCAGCTCGACCGGCGAGCCGAGCTCGCGCCGGATCTCCTCCTCGACGAGCTCGAGGTCTCCCCCCACGAGCCCGGCGACACGCTCCTTGAGGACCTGCTCGAGAGTGGGCGTCGGCACGCGGGGCGCTACTTCAGGACGACCTGGTCCTTGATCTGGATCTGCGCCCCCGCGGCCACGGATTGCACGTCCGCCACCGAGAACTTCTCGCGGATCTCGGTGACGCGCGCGGTCGCGATCTCCTCGTCGAGCTCGCCGAGCACCTCGCCCGTCACGGGGTGCACGATCGGGATCTTGTTGCGCCGCAGGCTCAAGAGGCTCCCCGGGCGCACGCCGTCGGTGGCCGTGAGGTCGACGACGATGCGCGTGGTGTCCACGTAGACGACCAGCCCGCGCCTCGGGCCGGCGACGGCGGGTGCCCCCGCGCCCCGGCCGTTGGCCGTCGTGCCCGTCCGCGCGGCGGGCGCGCGCGGCGGCTCCGTGACCGCGGTCTGGTAGGGCACCCCCTGGCGCGGGCTGATCCTGCCGCCGCCCGGCGGCGAGCCGTACTTCGCCACGATCTCCGGCGGGGCGAGGAGCGCGTTCCGGTTGAAGACCCCCTTGATCGTGAACGGGATCTTGTCCTCCTCGACCCAGATGTACTCGGGCTCGCTCGGCACGTCGCCGAACCGCGGGTTGTTGATCAGGACCCAGCGCGTCTCCGCGGGCCGGATCGCGACCGAGGGGTCGCCGGGGCTCGGTATGCCGAGGACGTCCCGCACCGTCGAGCAGCCGGACACCGCGAGGGCGAGCGCGACCACCAAGGACAGGCGCTGCACCGTCATGCCGGCCTCAACGATAGCACAGGGGCGCCGCGTCGGAGGCCGTGAGGCAATCGGCTCACGTCGGAGCCCGTGAACCAATCGCGTTGTCGAGGGGCGCCCCGGCTGGGCCGGGGCGCCCCGAGCGCCGGGGGGCTCGGGGGGCGCCCGGAGCCCCCCATGACCGTCAGTCCTCGGCGCCCGGCTCCCACGGGAAGCGCTGGGCCTCGGTGGCGGAGGCCGGCACCAGCGCCTCGCGATGCGAGAAGAGCGCCGTGCCCGTGATCGCGGAGATCCACGTGACGTCCAGGTACGTGACCCCGCGCCGCTCCAGCAGCACCGGCACGATCCACCCGGACACCTCCAAGCGCCGCGAGACCCGGACCGCGCGCTCGGGGAGCGCCAGCACCTCCTCGACGCGCGCCTCGCCGCTGGCGAAGACGTCGCCGACCGTCAGCGGGTCCACGACCTGGAAGCGCCGGGAGCGCTCCAGGACCGTCGCGAGCATGAACGGCACGCGCCGCAGGTCCGACTTCTGCTGGGTGAGGTCGAGGACCGGGGTGACCGCGACCTTGATGCGCCCGCGCGTGATGCGCACGCCGTCCTCCGCCTGCGGTCGCGGCTGGCCCTCGACGGGCACGAACCGCGCCTCGGAGAACCGGGCCTGCACGCGCCGGATCTGGGCCCAGCCGAGCCCGTCCTCGTAGCGGCCGAGCGGCTTGCCCGTGAGCGGGTGATGGAACTCCGCGCCCTTGCGGTAGATCAGGAGCTCCTGGCCCACCCGCGCGCCGCGGTTCTCGCCGACGTCGATGTAGACGAGGTCGCCGTCGAGGCCGACCACGAGGCCCTCGACGGGCTGGAACGCCTCGGCGAACCGGCCCGCCAGGAGCGTGAACGTGGCGCCGACGCGGTCGGCCAGCGCGGCCGAGGCCGGCGAGGCGGCGCCGGCGAGCCCGGCGGCGAGCAGCAGGGCCGCGGCGCGACGCCTCAAAACGTCACCGACGGCTGGTGCACCCCGAACACGCCGCGCAGGCGCCCGCAGAGCTCGCCGAGCGTGGCGCCGGCCTCGACCGCCTCGACCATGAGCGGCACGAGGTTCTCCCGCCCGCGCGCGCCGCGCTCGAGCGCGTCGAGCGCCGTCTCCGCCGCCTCGCGGCGGCGCGCCGCCCGGTGGCGCGCGAGCCGCCCGGCGAGCGCGTCGCCGACGGCCGGGTCGACCTGGAACAGGTTCGCCGGCGGCACCTCGTCGGTGACGAACTCGTTGACGCCGACGACGATGCGCCGCTTGTCCTCCACCTCCCGCTGGTAGCGGTACGCGGCGTCCTGGATCTCGCGCTGCATGAACGGGATCGCGGGCACGGCCCCGCCCAGCTCCTCGATGCGGCGGAGGTAGGCGGCCGCGGCGTCCTCGATGTCCGCGGTGAGCCGCTCGAGCGCGAAGGCGCCGCCGAGCGGGTCGACGACGTCGGCCACCCCCGACTCGTGGGCGAGCACCTGCTGGGTCCGGAGCGCGATCCGCACGGCCCGCTCGGTGGGCAGCGCGAGCGCCTCGTCCATGGAGTTCGTGTGCAGCGACTGGCAGCCCCCGAGCACCGCGGCGAGCGCCTGCACGGCGACGCGCACGATGTTGGTCTCGGGCTGCTGGGCGGTGAGCATGCTCCCGGCCGTCTGCGCGTGGAAGCGCAGCGTCAGCGAGCGCGGGTCGCGCGCGTGGAACGTGTCCCGCATGGTCCGCGCCCAGAGCCGCCGCGCGGCGCGGAATTTCGCGACCTCCTCGAGCAGGTTGTTGTGGGCGTTGAAGAAGAACGAGAGCTGCGGCGCGAAGTCGTCGATCGCGAGCCCGGCCTCGAGCGCGGCCCGCACGTAGGCCATGCCGTTGGCCAGCGTGAACGCGACCTCCTGCACGGCCGTGCAGCCCGCCTCGCGCATGTGGTAGCCCGAGATCGAGATCGTGTTCCAGCGCGGCACGTGCGCCTTGCAGTAGGCGAACGTGTCGGTGATCAGCCGCATGGACGGGCCGGGCGGGAAGATGTACGTGCCGCGCGCGACGTACTCCTTGAGGATGTCGTTCTGGATCGTCCCGCCGAGCGCGGCCGGCGCCACGCCCTGCCGCCGGGCCGTGGCCACGTAGAGGGCGAGCAGGATCGAGGCGGTCGCGTTGATCGTCATCGAGGTCGACACGCGGTCGAGCGGGATCCCCTCGAACAGGTCCTGCATGTCCTCGATCGTCGCGATCGAGACGCCGACGCGCCCCACCTCGCCGCGCGCCATCGGCGCGTCCGGGTCGTGGCCCATCTGGGTCGGCAGGTCGAAGGCGACCGACAGCCCCGTCTGCCCCTGCTCGAGCAGGAAGCGGTAGCGCTTGTTCGTCTCCGCGGCCGAGCCGAACCCCGCGTACTGCCGCATGGTCCACAGGCGCTTGCGATACATCTCGGCGTGGATGCCGCGCGTGTAGGGGAACTCCCCCGGCGCGCCGAGGTCCTGGCGCAGGCGGTCGGCGGGCAGGTCGTCGGGCCCGTACGCGGGCCGGAGCGGGGCGCCCCAGCTCGTCTCGGGATCGTGCCCGCTCATCCCCTCGCCTCGCCCGCGCCTGCGACGGCTGTCACAGCGGGATGTTGCCGTGCTTCTTGGGCGGGTTCGCGTCGCGCTTGGTCCGTAAGATTTCGAGCGCCGCGGTGAGCCGCGCCCGCGTGTCCCTGGGCTCGATCACCTCGTCGATGTAGCCGCGCTCCGCGGCGACGTACGGGTTCGCGAACTTCTCGCGGTACTCGCTCGTCTTCGCGTCGCGGAAGGCGGCCGCGTCCGCGGCCTGCTCCAGCTCGCGCCGGTAGAGGATGTTCACCGCCCCGTCCGGCCCCATCACCGCGATCTCCGCCGTCGGGTACGCGAGGTTCACGTCCCCGCGGATGTGCTTGGACGACATGACGCAGTACGCGCCGCCGTACGCCTTGCGGGTGATGACGGTCAGCTTCGGCACGGTCGCCTCGCAGAAGGCGTAGAGGAGCTTCGCGCCGTGCTTGATGATGCCGCCGAACTCCTGCGCGGTGCCGGGCAGGAAGCCCGGTACGTCCTCGAACGTGACGAGCGGGATGTTGAAGCAGTCGCAGAAGCGGACGAAGCGCGCGCCCTTGAGCGACGCCGCGATGTCGAGACAGCCGGCGAGGTGCGCGGGCTGGTTCGCCACGATGCCGACCGGCCGGCCGCCGAGCCGCCCGAACCCGACCACGATGTTGGGCGCGTAGGCGGCCTGGACCTCGAAGAAGTACCGGTCGTCGAGGACCGTGCGGATGATCTCCTTCATGTCGTAGGGCCGGTTCGGCTGGTCGGGCACGGCCGCCTGCAGGGACTCGTCGCGCCGGTCCACGGGGTCCTGCGTGGGGCGCAGCGGCGGGTCCTCCAGGTTGTTCTGCGGCAGGAAGGTCAGCAGCTCCCGGACGAGGGCGAGGCACTCCTCCTCGCCGTCGGCGGCGAAGTGCGCCACGCCCGAGGTCCCGCCGTGGGCGGCGGCGCCGCCCAGCTCCTCGGCCGAGACGTTCTCGTGCGTCACGGAGCGGATCACGTCGGGGCCGGTGACGAACATGTACGAGGTGTTCTTCACCATGAAGACGAAGTCGGTGATCGCGGGCGAGTACACCGCGCCCCCCGCGCACGGCCCCATGATCGCGGAGATCTGCGGCACGACGCCGGAGGCGAGCGTGTTGCGCAGGAAGATGTCGGCGTAGCCGGCGAGCGAGACGACGCCCTCCTGGATGCGCGCGCCGCCCGAGTCGTTGAGCCCGATGATCGGCGCGCCCGTCTTCATCGCGAGGTCCATCACCTTGCAGATCTTGCGGGCGTACGCCTCGGAGAGCGAGCCGCCGAAGACCGTGAAGTCCTGGGCGAAGACGAACGCCGGCCGCCCGTGGATCCGGCCCGAGCCGGTGACGACGCCGTCGCCGGGGATCCGCTGCGCGTCCATGCCGAAGTCGTGGCTCTGGTGGACCACGAACCGGTCGAGCTCCGTGAACGACCCGGGGTCGAGCAGGAGCTCGAGCCGCTCGCGCGCGGTCTTCTTGCCGGCCTTGTGCTGGCGCCGGATGCGCTCCTCGCCCCCGCCCAGCTCGGCCTCGGCCTGGCGGCGCCCGAGCTCCGCGAACCTGTCGTCGAGAGACATCAAGCTTGTAGTTTCATTGACTTCCGTCCATTTTTCCACCAATAATTACAGTCCGCATGGCTGCCTGGTTCCAGGCCCTCCTCTGGCTCGGCCTGCTGGCGCTGCTTGTGGCGCTGGCGGCGGCGGCGCTCGCCCTCAGGCGCGCCGCGCTGCGGGCCGAGGCCGTGCTCGCGATCGTCGAGCAGGAGCTGCGGCCGCTCGTCGCCCAGACCCACGCGCTGCTCGAGGAGACCCGCGGGCTCGCGCGCGAGGCCAAGGGCGAGGTCGAGCGCATCCAGGCCCTCACGGACCGGGTGGGCGACGCGGCCCACGGCGTGGCCCGCGTCCTCACCGCGGTGAGCGGCTTCACGCGCGCCGGCCAGCTCGTGGGCCTCGCGGCGGGGCTCCGCAGGGGCATCGACATGTTCATCCAGCGCATGCGCCGGAACGAAGGAGAGCATCATGAGTGAGCGAAACGACGCGGCCGGCTACCTCGGCTGGTTCTTCCTGGGCGCGGCGCTCGGCGCCGTCACCGCGCTGCTGCTGACGCCCCGGACCGGCGCCGAGACGCGCGGCCTCCTGGCCGAGCAGGGCGGCGAGATGGCGCGGCGGGCGCGCGAGCTCGCCGCGGAGGCGCAGGGGCGCGCGGGCGAGTGGATCGACAAGAGCCGCGAGGTCTTCGAGGAGCAGACGCAGCGGCTCATGAGCGCGTTCGAGGCGGGCAAGGACGCCATGCGCGAGGAGATCCGCCGGGGCTCGACGCCCTCCCATGGCTGAGGTCGAGCTGCCCGACCCGGACGAGCTGCGTGGGCGCGCGGAGAAGGCGTGGAGCCGCCACTGAGGCGGGCACCAGCGTCTGGAGAGTCTGATCTGAAGGCGGCTGCGCGCACCAACGTGTCCCTGCCGTCGCCCACATGCGCGCGAAGGGCGGCCTCCCCCGGAGGAGCTCATGGAACCCGGATCCGCGGCGTGAGGGGCTTCAGCGCCCGGCGGCGAGATACAATGGACACGTGAACGCCCCGCAGGAGGCAGCGGCACGTCGGCTCCAGCTCGCGCTCGACCTGTTCCGGACCGGTGAGGAGCTGATGCGCCAGCGGCTGCGCCGGGAGCACCCCGATCTCTCGCCGATCGTCATCGAACGGCGCCTCGCCGAGTGGCTCCGCGAGCGCCCGGGAGCGGAGTTCGGCGACGCTCCGGGAACCCCGCTGCCCTGGCCGCGCTCCCGCCGCTGAGCAGGCTCGATGCCGTCCTCCGGCGGGCCGCCCGCGACCTCGGCGACCTCGGCCGTCGGTGGGCGCTCGTCGGCGCCCTGGCGGTGTCCG
>Ga0154364_1021_pt1 | contig 10193 bp, 8 predicted proteins | sample RifGroA2_FD_115892 | JGI IMG/M metagenome (GOLD analysis project Ga0154364, IMG submission 115892) | Candidatus Rokubacteria bacterium GWA2_73_35 | reverse complement strand
CTCGAGTTCCGCCTGCCCGAGCTGGTCCCGGCGCCGGCCACGCCGCTCGCCGTCTACGACGCCGACGGCACGCTCGCCCCCCTCGCCCGGCCGACGCTCGAGGCGATGGGCTACACGGACGTGCGCGCCCTCGCGGGCGGCCTCGAGGCCTGGCGGGCCGCGGGACGCCCCGTCGTCCAGGGCCTCAACGTGCCGAGCAAGGTCTTCGGCGAGCGGGTGCTCCACGCGCTCGGCACGCCGCGGATCGCGCCGCGCGAGCTCCAGGCGCGGATCGCGCGCGGCGACGACCTCGTGATCGTGGACGCCCGCACCGCCGAGGAGTACGCCCGCGGGTGCGTCCCCGGCGCGATCAGCGTGCCCGGCGGCGAGCTCGTGCTCCGGATCGGCGGGCTGGTCACGCGGCCGGACACGACGATCGTCGTCCACTGCGGCGGGCGCACGCGCTCGTACCTCGGCGCCGAGTCGCTCCGGCGCATGCGGCTGCCGAACCCGGTCGTCGCGCTCGAGAACGGCACGATGGGCTGGGAGCTCGCGGGGCTCGCGCTCGAGCGCGGCGCCGCGCGCTGGGCGCCGCCGGTCACCGCGCGCGGGCGCGCGCTCGGCACGCTCGCCGCCAAGCGGGTGGCCGCCGAGGACGGCGTCCGCTTCGTCTCCCCGGACGCGCTCCGGGGGCGGGAGGCGCGGGCCGCGCGCGAGAACGTGTACGTGCTCGACGTGCGCACCGCCGAGGAGTACGCGGCCGGCCACGTCGCGGGCGCGGCGTGGGCCCCCGGCGGCCAAGTGGTCCAGGCCACGGACGAGCACGTCGCCGTCCGCGCCGGGACGATCGTGCTCGCGTGCGACGGCCTCGTGCGCTCGGTCATGACGGCTGCGTGGCTCACCCGGATGGGCTACCCGGACGTCGCCGTGCTCGCCGGCGGAGTCCCCGCGTGGGCGGAGGCGGGCGGCGCGGTGGAGCGCGGCCGGCCGGTCCGCCCGCCCGCGGGCTTCGAGGCCGCGCGCGCGGAGGTTCCCGCGGTCGCGCCGGGCGACCTCGGCGACGCTCCGGTCGTCTGCGTGGACCCGAGCGACGTCTACGCCCGCGGCCACGTGCCCGGCGCCGCGTGGCTCTGCCGGAGCCGGCTCGAGCTGACGATCGAGCGCGCGGCCCCCGACCCGAGCCGCCCGGTCATCGTGACGTGCGCCGACGGGCTCGCCTCGACGCTCGCCGCCCTGACCCTCCGGCGCCTCGGGTACGCGGGCGCCCGGACGCTCGACGGCGGCACGCGCGCGTGGGAGCGGGCGGGCCTGCCCGTCGAGCGCGGCGCCACGCGGCTCCTCGACACGCCCGACGACGTCGTCCAGAAGCCGTACGACCGCGGGCGCGAGGCGATGGAGCGCTACCTCGCCTGGGAGGAGCACCTCGACGGCGAGGGCCGGAGCCCGCACGAGCTGCTGCCCCGCGCGTAGCTCACACCAGCCCCGTCCCGAGCGCGAGCGCGACCAGCGCCAGCATGACGCCGACGAGCGCGCGGATCGAGCGCATGGTCACCCGGCGCAGCAGGCGCGTCCCCGCGAACGAGCCCGCGAAGGCGGCCGCGCTCGCGGCCGCCACGAGGGCCACCCCGCCGCGCTCCGCCAGCACCGCGTCGAGGCTGCCCGCGGCGAACGCCATCCCGTAGGCCGAGAGCCGCGCCGCGTCGACGATCACGGCGGCGACGGTGCCCGTCGCGACGAACGCCTGCGCGTCGAGCCCGAGCTTCGCGAGGAACGCCGTGCGCAGCGCGCCCTGGTGGCCGGAGAGCCCGCCGAAGAACCCGGAGAGGAGGCCGCCGAGCGCGAGCCACCGCCGGGCGATCCGCACGCGCTCGAGCGCGGGCACGAGGTCGAGCACGGCGAAGGCGAGCATGAGGGCGGCGATCACCAGCTTCACCACCGTCACCTCGCGCGGGCGACCGGCGAGCGCCCACGTCGCGAGCGGCGGGAGCCCGGCGAGGGTGTCGAGCAGCCCGGCGCCGGCCAGGGCCGCGAGCGCGCCGGGCACGCCGAAGACCGCGACGACCTTCCAGTCGGCGCGCCGCCCGAGCAGGAACGCCTTGAAGACGTTGTTCGCGAGGTGGACCACCGCGGTCGCGGCCACGGCCACCTCGACGGGGAAGAAGAGGGCGAAGGCGGGCATGAGCAGCGTGCCGAGGCCGAAGCCCGAGAAGAGCGTGAGCGCGGAGACGAGCAGCGCGGTGCCGCACACCACCAGATAGATCATCGGCGAGACTATACGTCACGCCGGAGGTAGAATCACGGCTCATGGACGCCCTCGTCACGACCCGCTGGCTCGCCGAGCGGCTCGGGCGGCGCGACGTGCGCGTGGTGGACGGCTCGTGGCACATGCCGCAGCTCAAGCGCGACGCGCGCGCCGAGTTCGGGGAGGCCCACGTCCCCGGCGCCGTCTTCTTCGACATCGACGCGATCGCCGACACGGCGAGTCCCCTGCCTCACATGCTGCCGACCGCCCGCGTCTTCGCCGCGCGCGTGGGCGCGCTCGGCATCGGCAGTCGCGACCGGGTCGTCGTCTACGACACGCGCGGCGTCGTCTCCGCCGCGCGCGTCTGGTGGACGTTCCGCGCCTTCGGCCACGACCGGGTGGCTGTGCTCGACGGCGGCCTGCCGGCGTGGCGCGCCGAGGGCCGCGCCCTCGAGGCCGGCGTGCCGGCGCCGCGCCCGCGCGCGTTCGGCGCGCGCCTGCGCCCGGGCCTCGTGCGCACGTTCGAGCAGATGCGGAAGAACCTCGTGACGCGGCGCGAGCAGGTGCTCGACGCGCGCTCCCACGGGCGCTTCGTCGGCACCGAGCCCGAGCCGCGCCCCGGGCTCCGGCCCGGCCACATCCCCGGCAGCCTCGACCTGCCCTACGACCAGCTCTACCGGCCGGACGGCACGCTCCTGCCCGTCGAGGAGCTGCGCGCGGCGTTCGCGAAGGCCGGGCTCGACCCCGCGCGGCCCGTGGTCACGACGTGCGGCTCGGGCGTGACCGCGAGCGTGCTCGCCCTCGGCCTCTACCTGATCGGCGCTCCCCGGGTCGCCGTGTACGACGGCTCCTGGACCGAGTGGGGCGGGCGCGCGGACACGCCGGTGGAGACCTGAGGAGGCCCCGATGGCGACCGAGAGCTACACGCTCGAGCGCTTCATCGCCGACCTCGACCGGATCACCCGGGAGGAGACCTCCGCGGAGGTCGTCACCGAGCGCGCCGCGCCGCTCCTCGCGCGGCTCGTCAGGCAGCCGGGCTCGATCCCGGCCGAGTACCTGCGCGCGCCGGCCGGCCGGCGCGGGCGCTTCATGCTCCACCGGGCGCCAAGGTTCAACGTGACGTCGGTGGTCTGGCGTCCCGGCGACCGCGCGCCGGCCCACAACCACGAGACGTGGGGCGTCATCGGCGTCATCGACAACGAGATCGAGGAGACGCGCTACCGCGTGAGCGCGGGCGCCGGCGGCCGCGCCTCGCTCGACGTCCTCCGGGTGATGCGCCACAAGCCCGGCGACGTCTCGCGCCTCGTCCCCGGCGACGAGGTCCACGCGATGCACAACCCGACGGGCCGTGACACCGTCGAGATCCACGTCTACGGCCGGGATCTCGCCGGCCTCCGGCGCAAGACCTGGGCCGACGACGGGACGGAGACGCCGCTCGTCAGCCCGAAGTACCTGAACTGCTGATCGGTGCGGCCCCCGCGGATCACGCCGCGCCGAGCCTGGGCCACACCTCATCCGCCAGCCGCTCCATCGTCTCGTGCACCTCGGCCTCGGTCCCTGTCCGACAATCGAAGATCGCGTGCGTCGGCCCCAGGGCGACGATCGGCTTGAGCTGCTCGGCGACCTCGACCGCGGTGCCGACGAAGACGCGCCCGGGCTCCTCGGGCGGCCGGCGCGCCGTGTCGCCGCCCGGCCCGACCACCCGCACCCCGTAGCGCACGCTGAACCCGCAGGCGCCCGGCGGCCGGCCGTGCGCCCGCACCTCCGCCTCCAGGTCGCGCAGGCGGGCCGGCAGCTCCTCGGCCGGGACGCGGAAGGCGTGCCAGCTCTGGCCGTACCGCGCCGCCCGGCGGATCGCGGGCCGGCTGTTGCCGCCGACGAAGATCGGCGGGTGCGGCTTCTGCACGGGCTTGGGGAAGCAGCCGATGTCGCGCACGCGGTAGAAGCGGCCCTCGTGGACGGGGGCGTCCTCGGTCCAGAGCTTCACGAAGATCTCGATCCACTCGTCGCTCACCGCGCCGCGCTCCGCGAACGCGGGGGCCCCGAGCACGGCGAACTCCTCGGCCATCCAGCCGACGCCCACGCCGACGAGCAGCCGGCCGCCGGAGAGGACGTCGATCGTCGCGAGCATCTTCGCGGTCAGCACCGGGTTCCGGTACGGCAGCACGAGCACGCTCGGGCCGAACCGGATGCGGCTCGTCGCCCCCGCGAGAAAGCAGAGCATCGCGAGCGGCTCGAGGTAGTCGGCGTCGGGCGGGACGGCGATGCGCCCGGTGGCGTTGTACGGGTAGCGCGAGTCGATCCGCCGGGGGATGACGACGTGGTCCGTGACGACCAGGGCGTCGTAGCCGAGCGCCTCCGCCTTCTGCGCCGCCGCGAGCACGTGCTCCCGCTTCGCGAGCGGGCCCGAGTTCAGCACCTGGAAGCCGCGCTTGACCATTATGATGTCCTCCTGGCGGCGGACCGCCCGCCGTGACCCTACACCAGTCGCGGGACGAACACACGAGGCAGGGAGGTGTTCCCCATGGACGGCAAGGACGCGTTCGCGGCGCTGCCCGTCGGCCGGACGGTCACCGTGCGGAAGACGATCGGCGAGTCCGACGTCTACCTGTTCGCCGGCATCACCGGCGACCTCTCCCCGAACCACGTGGACGAGGAGTACATGCGGCGGACGATGTACGGGCGCCGGATCGCGCACGGCGCCCTGCTGGTCGGCCTCATGTCCCAGGCCTCGACCCGGATCATCACGGACCTGCCGGGGACGATCGTCTCGTACGGCTACGACCGGATCCGGTTCCCGGCGCCGTGCTTCATCGGCGACACGGTGACGGTGACCTACGAGATCGCCTCGCGCGAGGAGGCCGCGCGGAAGACCTTCGCGCGCGTGACCTGCACGACCCAGCGCGGCGACGTCGTCGCCGCGGCGACGCACATCCTCAAGGTGGTCGAATGAGCGCACGCCCGCCGCTCGCGATCCTGGAGGGCGTCCGCGTGCTGAGCTTCACGCAGTTCCTCCTCGGGCCCTCGGGCGTGCAGTTCCTGGCCGACCTCGGCGCCGACGTCGTGAAGATCGAGCCGCCCGGCGGACGGCTCTGGGAGCGGCACTGGTCGGGCGCGAACCGGTTCCTCAACGGCGTGAGCGTGTTCTTCCTGCTCGCGCACCGGAACCAGCGGAGCCTCACGCTCGACCTCAAGAAGCCGGCGGCGCAGGCGGTCGCGCGCCGCCTGATCGGGGGCGCCGACGTGCTCGTCCAGAACTTCCGTCCCGGCGTCATGGAGCGCTTCGGCCTCGGCTGGGAGGCGGCGCGCGCGCTCAACCGGCGCCTCGTCTACGTCTCGGCCTCCGGCTACGGCGCCACGAGCCCCTTCCGCGAGCGGCCCGGCCAGGACTTGCTCATGCAGGGGCTCTCGGGTCTCGCGAGCATCTCGGGCCGCGCCGGCCACCCGCCGACGCCCGTCGGGACCGCGGTCGTGGACCAGCACGCCGCGACGCTCCTCGCGCTGGGCGTTCTCGCCGCGCTCCTCGAGCGCGCCCGCACCGGCGAGGGGCTCCACGTCGACGTGAGCATGCTGCGCGCCGCCCTCGACCTCCAGCTCGAGGTCGCGACCTACTTCCTGAACGGCGCCGGCCTGGAGAAGAGCCCGACCGGGCTCGCGTCCACCTTCCACCCGGCGCCCTACGGCACGTACGCGACCCGGGACGGCTGGCTCGTGCTGTCGATGGTGCCGCTCGCCCCGCTCGCCGACGCCCTCGAGCTGCCGGAGCTGCGGCGCCACGCCGCCGTCGCGTGGAACTTCGACGAGCGCGAGGCGGTGGCGGCGCTCATCGAGCCCGTGCTGCGCGCCCGCACGACCGCCGAGTGGCTCGCGCGCCTGGAGCCCCGCGGGATCTGGACGGCGCCGGTCCACACGCACGCCGAGACGTTCGCGGACCCGGCGGTGCGCGCCGCCGACGCGACCGAGGAGATCGAGCACCCGGTGGCCGGCCGCGTGACGCTGCTCCGCTTCCCGGTCGAGTTCTCGACGGGGCGCGCCGGCGTGCGCCGGCTCCCGCCCGCCGCCGGCGAGCACACCGAGGAGATTCTGCGCGAGGCCGGCTACGCCGACGCCGAGATCCGGGAGCTGCGCGCGGGGGGCGCCGTCTAGCCCGATTGCCGGCTAGTGGATCCGCTTCTCCTGCCCCTTCCACTCCCGGTCGCGCAGCACGAACTTCTGGACCTTGCCGGTCGAGGTCTTGGGCAGCTCGCCGAACTCGATCGCGGCCGGGCACTTGAAGTGGGCGATGTGCTGGCGGCAGAATTCGATGATCTCCCCCTCGGTGGCCTGCTGGCCGGGCTTGAGCGTGACGAAGGCCTTCGGGCGCTCGCCCCACTTCTCGTCGGGGACCGCGACGACGGCGCACTCGAGCACGGCGGGGTGCTTGACCACGGCCTGCTCGACCTCGATCGTCGAGATGTTCTCGCCGCCCGAGATGATGATGTCCTTCTTGCGGTCCCGCAGCTCGATGTAGCCGTCCGGGTGCCAGACGGCGATGTCGCCCGAGTGGAACCAGCCGCCGCGGAACGCCTCGGCGGTGGCGTCGCGCTGCTTGAAGTAGCCCGTCATGGCGTTGTTGCCGCGCATGACGACCTCGCCGAGGGTCTGGCCGTCGCGGGGCACGTCGTTCATGTTCGCGTCCACCACGCGGACCAGGTCGAAGAGGGCGTAGCCCTGGCCCTGGCGCGCCGCGAGGCGCGCCTGCTCCTCGGGCGGCAGCGCGTCCCACTCCGCATGCCACGCGCACACCGTGTGCGGCCCGTACGTCTCCGTGAGGCCGTACACGTGGACGGGCCGGAACCCCAGCTCCCGGAGCCGGCCGAGCAGGGTCGGCGACGGCGGCGCGCCGGCGACGGTGACCGTCACCGGCCGCGTGAGCGCGTGCGCCTTCGGGTCGTTCACGACGCCGACGTGCACGGTCGGCGCGCCGTTGTAGTGGGTGACGCCCTCGGTGTCGATCAGCTCCCAGATCCTCGCCGGCTCGACCTTCCGGAGGCAGACGTGCGTGCCCGCGACCGCCGTGACGCCCCACGTGAAGCACCAGCCGTTGCAGTGGAACATCGGCAGCGTCCAGAGGTACCGCGTGTCGAAGCTCATGCCGGTCTCGATGACCTCGGCGACCGCGTTGATCCAGGCGCCGCGGTGCCCGTACATCACGCCCTTCGGCCGGCCCGTCGTGCCCGACGTGTAGTTGATCGAGAGCATCTCGTCCTCGTCCTCGAGCCAGCCCGGGACGGGCGCGGGCGAGGCCTGGGCCAGGAAGTCCTCGTAGGGGTCGCCGGCGGCGCCCGTGTCGTCCACGCGCACCACGCGGACGCCCGAGAGGTCGAGCGGCTTCACCACGGGCTCGAACTCCGCGTCCACGAACAGGAACCTGGCGCCCGAGTGCTGGAGGATGTAGCCGACCTCGTCGGCGTTGAGCCGGATGTTGATCGCGACCAGCACGCCGCCGGCGGCGGGGACGCCGTAGTGCGCCTCGAGCATCGCCGGGGTGTTCGGACAGATGAACGCCACGCGGTCCTGCCGCGCGAGCCCCGCGGCGCGCAGGCCGCTGGCCAGGCGGTTCACGCGCTCCTGGAACTGGCGGTAGGTGTAGCGCCGCGCGCCGTGGACCACCGCGGTCTTGTCCGGAAAGACGTACGCGCTGCGCTCGAGGAAGCTCACCGGGGTGAGCTCGGTGCGGTGCACGTGGCGGAACTCGCTCATGTCGGCTCCTCCGGACGCATTTCGGGCAATCTTACCCCAGGACTCCTCGCGTGTGCGCCCGTGAGCGTCTCCGCGCCCGGCCGACCCCTCGTGAGCCCACCCCTGGAGGTTCAGGGCGCCGGCGGTCGCCGCTCCGGGCGATCGCGCCGGCGCCCCGACCGCTCAGTTGCCCGGCTGCGGGGTCAGGCGCAGGTAGGGCTTGAGGGCCTTCCAGCCCTTCGGGAACTTCGCCTTCGCCTCCTCGTCGGAGACGGCCGTCACGATGATGACGTCCTGGCCCTGCTTCCAGTTCACGGGCGTCGCCACCCGGTGGAGGTCCGTGAGCTGGAGCGAGTCCACGACGCGCAGGATCTCCTCGAAGTTCCGCCCGGTGGTCTGCGGATACGTGATCATCAGGCGGACCTTCTTCTGCGGGTCGATCACGAAGACCGTCCGGACCGTGTACACCTCGTCGTGGGCCGGGTGCATCATGCCGTAGAGGTTCGCGACCTTCTTGTCCGGGTCGGCGATGATCGGGTAGTTGGGTGCGTGGCCCTGCGTTTCCTTGATGTCCTGGGCCCATTGCCGGTGCGCGTCCACCGGGTCGACCGAGAGCCCGATGACCTTCACGTTGCGCCGGTCGAACTCGGGCTTCACGCGGGCGACGTAGCCGAGCTCGGTCGTGCAGACCGGCGTGAAGTCCTTCGGGTGCGAGAAGAGGATCGCCCAGCCGTCGCCGATCCACCTGTGGAAGCTGATCGGGCCCTCCGTCGTCTGGGCCTCGAAGTCGGGAGCGACGTCACCGAGTCGGAGTGACATAGGATTCTCCTTTCGTTTTGCGGTCTTGCTCCAGAAACACCGGCGGTCATCAAATACTCCATTGCCGATCGAGTTTTCCAAACGACTCTACGCCCTTCCGGCTATCCCCGTCAAGCGCACTAGACCGCCTGGCCGAGCGGCCCACCGTTGTGGAGGGGCCCGGGGAGCGCATAGAATCGGGGCCCACAGGAGGGCCCCCGGGGATGAGGAGCGTCTACGACGAGGTCTACGCGCGCGCCATGCAGGATCCCGAGAGCTTCTGGGCGGCCGCCGCCGAGGCCATCCACTGGGAGAAGCGCTGGGACCGCGTCTTCGACGACTCGCGCAAGCCCTTCTACCGGTGGTTCACGGGCGGCGTGCTCAACACCTGCTACAACGCGCTCGACGTGCACGTCGAGCGGGGGCGCGGCAAGCAGAAGGCGCTCGTCTACGACAGCCCCGTCACCGGCACGGTGCGGGCCTTCACCTTCGCCGAGCTGCGCGACGAGGTGGCGCGCTGCGCGGGGATGCTCGCCACGCACGGCATCGCCACGGGCGACCGCGTGCTCATCTACATGCCGATGGTCCCCGAGGCGGTCATCGCGATGCTCGCGTGCGCCCGCATCGGCGCGGTCCACTCGGTCGTGTTCGGCGGCTTCGCCGCGAACGAGCTGGCCAAGCGCATCGACGACGCCCGGCCCAAGCTCATCCTGTCGGCCTCGTGCGGCATCGAGGTGAACCGGGTCCTCCCCTACAAGCCGCTCCTGGACGGCGCCATCGAGCTGGCGCGGCACCGGCCCGGGCGCTGCATCATCCTCCAGCGGCCGGAGGAGCGGGCGTCGCTCGTCGCCGGCCGCGACCTCGAGTGGGGCGACGCGCTGGCCGGGGCGCGGCCCGCCGACTGCGTGCCCGTGGCGGCCACCGACCCGCTCTACATCCTCTACACCTCGGGCACCACCGGCGTGCCGAAGGGCGTCGTGCGCGACCACGGCGGCCACGCGGTCGCCCTCAAGTGGTCGATGGAGGCGATCTACGGGGTCGGGGCCGGGGAGGTCTACTGGGCCGCGTCCGACATCGGCTGGGTCGTCGGCCACTCGTACATCGTCTACGCGCCGCTCCTCAAGGGCTGCACGACGATCCTCTACGAGGGCAAACCCGTGGGCACGCCCGATCCCGGCGCCTTCTGGCGCCTGATCGCCCAGCACGGCGTGAACGTCCTGTTCACCGCGCCCACCGCGTTCCGCGCGATCAAGAAGGAGGATCCGCAGGGCGTCCACATGAAGCGGCACGACCTGGCGCGGTTCCGCACGCTCTTCCTCGCGGGCGAGCGCTGCGACCCCGACACGCTCCACTGGGCCGAGGACAAGCTCGGCGTGCCGGTGCTCTTCCTCGCGGGCGAGCGCTGCGACCCCGACACGCTCCACTGGGCCGAGGACAAGCTCGGCGTGCCGGT
>Ga0154364_1099_pt1 | contig 10355 bp, 12 predicted proteins | sample RifGroA2_FD_115892 | JGI IMG/M metagenome (GOLD analysis project Ga0154364, IMG submission 115892) | Candidatus Rokubacteria bacterium GWA2_73_35 | reverse complement strand
CGGCGTAGGGCGCCAGCACGGTCCGCGCGGGCGCCACGCCGAGTGCGATCGCGAGGACGGAGGCCAGCAGCGCCGTGACCGCGAGGGGCAGCGCCGCCGTCATCCAGTAGACGACCGCCCAGGCGAAGATCCCCGCGAGGACGTGGGCCCGCGAGCTCAGCCCCGGCAGCGGCGTGAGAAGGAGCGCGGCGAAGAGCAGCGGCCCGAGGCAGAGCCCGAGGAGCCGCGGCCGCGGCTCCTCGCCCCCCGCCCGGCCCTCGGTCACCAGACCCGGAGCCCCGGGGTGTTGAACGGCGTCGTGAGCGCCAGGCGCACCAGCGTCGGGCCGTAGGCGATCGCGATCAGCACGACCGCGAGCGCGAGCCACGGCCGCCACCGGTCCAGGATCGCCGGGGCGTGGTCCGGCCCGGACAGCGCCTCGGCGAACGCGGGCACGGCGGGCGCCGGCGCGCGCGAGACCACGAGCGTGAGGACCAGGTTCAGGAAGAACAGGACCGAGCTCAGGAACAGCAGCGTGCCGCCGATGCCGACGAGCGGCAGGAGCGCCTTCCACTCGGGCAGGACGTAGGGCGCCGCGCCGATCATCGTCCGCCGCGGCATCCCCATGAGGCCCAGCCGGTGCAGCGTGTTCGAGAAGACGATCATGCCCACGAACCAGCTCCACACCTGCACGAGCGCGAGCCGGCGGCTCCAGAGCGCCCGGCCCGCGAGGTAGGGCACGAGCCAGTACGAGACGCCCATGAAGGTGAGCGTCACCGCGGTGCCGACGGTCAGGTGCAGGTGGCCGACGATCCACGCGGTGTTGTGGACGATGAGGTTCAGGTTGTACGAGGCGTTGATGAGCCCGCCGATGCCGCCGAAGGCGAACAGCAGCATCGCGAGCACCTGCGCCGCCAGCGACGGGTCGCCCCACGGGAGCCGGGCGACCCAGGCGACCCAGCCCCGGCCGCCCCGCGCGCGCGCGCCGCTCTCGAGCGAGGCGACCACGTTGAAGAACGTGAGCAGGCTCGGGAAGAAGACCGCGAACGTCAGGAACGCGTGGACCAGCTTCCAGCCGATCTGGATCCCGGGGTCCGTGTACTGGTGGTGGAAGCCGAGCGGGGTCGACAGCACCAGGAACAGGATGAACGAGGTCCGCGCCAGGGGGTCGCTGAAGAGCTTGCCGCCCGCCTGCCGCGGCGCCAGCGTGTACCACGACATGTACGCGGGCAGGAGCCAGAAGTAGACGATCGGGTGGCCGGTGAACCAGAAGAGCGCGCGGCCGAGCAGTGCGTCCGTCCCGGCGATCAGCCCGAGCGACCAGGGGATCAGCATGACCAGCATCTCGGCCGCGAGGCCGAGCGAGGCGAGCGTCCACATCGCGAAGGTCACCAGGCCCATGAACGCCGCGAGCGGCGTGCGCTCGCCCGGGTGCTGCCGCCGCCACGCGCGCCACGTCAGCGCGAGGTTCAGCGTCACGAGCCACGTGCCGACCACGACGAGCGTGAGGCCCACGTAGAAGGCCCAGTGCGCCTTGAGCGGCGGGTAGAACGTGAACATCACCGTCGCGGCGTTGCCGACCAGCGGGATGGCCGCGAGCAGGAGGCCGCCCAGCATCAGCCAGAACGTGAGCCAGGCGAGCCCGGGCCGCGCCAGCCGCGTGCCGAGCGCCCGTGTCGTCAGGAACGGCACGAAGCCGCAGATGAAGAACGTCGTCCACACGAGGACGTTCAGGACGCCGTGGAGCGTCAGGCTGTGGTAGTAGGACTTCACGATCGGGGTGCTCGGGTAGACGTCCACCCCGGCGTGCTCGATGGCCTGGAAGAACCCCGTGAGCACGCCCCCGAAGAGCGCGACGAGGGCGACGAGCAGGAACGCGGCGGTGAGACGGTCCTCGGAGCGCGTCATCGCCTGGCCTCCACGATCACCGTGCCCGCCATCGTGTGGTGCGCTATTCCACAATACTCGTGGCACATCATCAGGTACTCGCCGGGCGTGTCGAAGCGCGCCTCGGCGAACGCGACCTGCCCGGGCAGCAGCATCAGGTTGACGTTCGCCTTCGGGATCAGGAGCCCGTGGACGACGTCCTTGCTCGTCACCCAGAAGCGCACCGTCGAGCCCGCGGGCACCCGGATCTCCCTCGGCGCGAACGACCAGATCTGCGCGGTCATCCGCACCTCGTACCGGCCGGGCGCGAGCTCGACGAGGCCCGGCTTGTCGAACGGCGGCGTCTCGGCGACCTTCGTCGGGTCGATGCGGCGCTCCAGCCCAGGCAGGTGGATGCCCGCGCCGAAGGCCGTCACGACGAGCGCGACGAGCATGCCCACCGGGATCGCGAAGCTCGGCAGGATCCAGGCCAGCTCGTAGAGGTAGACCGTGGTGCCCTTTCGCGTCGCCATGGCCTCAGTCTCTCCAGAGCTTCAGGTAGGCGTTCGTCCACAGCGCGGCCAGGAGGAACAGGTAGATCAGCATGAACAGCAGGGCACCCTTCGGGTGGTCGTTCTCGTCCATGACCCCCTCCCCGGCCCTACCGGCCCGGTGTCCGACGGTTCACCGCGGGCGACGCCCGCTCCCGGCCGGGCGCCGGCCCTCAGCATCTCAGCGCACACGGACGGCAAGTCAAGCGCTTCCTGCGGGTCGGGCGCGCCGGGGGGCCGCTTCTGGGCCGAACGGGCTACGCGCGGCGCGCCCGGCGGGCCTGCGCGCCGGCGGCGGCGCCCCGCGGGCCGCGGCGCTCGGCCCCTATGACCCGGGTCATACGCCCTCCCCGGGGCGCGGGCGGTATGCTCGGCCCGAGGAGGACGCCCCGCGCATGATCTCGGCCGACACGACGCTCGCGCGCCTGCTCGACGAGCACCCCGAACTCGTCGAGGTCCTCGCCCGCTACCACGCCCACTTCGCCCAGCTCCGCGAGCCCAACGCACGGAGGATCATGGCCCCGCGGGTCACCGTGGCCCAGGCCGCCGCGATGGCGGGCGTCGCGGTGGACGCGCTGCTCGCCGACCTGCGGCGCGCCGCGGGCGAGCCGGAGGGCGCGGCGGCCGGGGGCCCGAGCGTCACGCCGCCCGCCCGCGCCCCGAAGCCCGCGGCGCTCGCCGCGCTGCCGGCCGAGGCGCTCGTGCACCTCGACGTGCGCGAGGACATCCGCCGGGGCGCCGAGCCGTTCGCCCGGATCATGGCGGCCGTGAAGACGCTCGACCGGGATCGGGCCCTCGTCGTACGTGCGCCGTTCGAGCCGTTCCCGCTCTACGAGCTGCTCGGCCGGCGGGGTCTCCTCCACTGGACCGAGTGCCGCGCGCCCGACGACTGGTCAGTCTGGTTCTATCGCGAGGCGGGCGGCGCGCCGCCCGGAGCGGCCCCGGCCAGAACCGCGGCGGCGGCGCCCGCCGTCGTCGACGTGCGGGGGCTCGAGCCGCCCGAGCCGATGGTGCGCGTCCTCACGGCGCTCGAACGACTCGTGCCTGGCCAGCGGATCGAGATCCTCCACGACCGCCGGCCGACGCTCCTCTATCCCATCCTCGACGAGCGGGGGTTCGAGCACGCCACCGACGAGCCCGAGCCGGGCGTGGTCCGGATCCGGGTCACGCGGCGGGCCGGCGCGGCGTGAGCGTCCCCCACCCCGGGGCGGGCCGCGTGCCGGAGGCGACGGTGCCGCTCCGGTACCTCATCGCGGCCGTGCTCGCGTTCGTCCTCGCGGCGGCGGGCGTGGTCGCGCTCGCGGGCGAGCTCGCGGGCCACTACTACCACCCGCGGCTCGCCGCGCTCACGCACACGGTGACGCTCGGCTGGATCACGCTCACGATCATGGGCGCCTCCTATCAGCTCGTGCCGATCGTGTTCGCGCGGCCGATCTGGAGCGAGAGGCTCGCGCGCTGGCAGTTCGCGCTGCTCGTCGCGGGCATGATCGGCCTGGTCGCCCACTTCTACATCGCGGAGTTCTCGGGCATGCTCTGGGCCGCCGGCGTCGTCGGCGCGGGGATCGTCGCCCACCTCGTGAACATGGCGATGAGCCTGCGCGGCCTCGCCCGGTGGACGTTCACCGCGCGTCTGTTCGCGATGAGCCTGGCGGGCCTGGTACTCACCCTCGGCTTCGGCGTCGTGCTCGCCGCCGACCGCGTCGCCCGGTTCCTCCCGGCGGCGGGCTTCTTCCCGACGCTCCACTCGCACTTCCACCTGGCGCTCCTCGGGTGGGTCATGCCCGTCGTGCTCGGCGTGGCGGCGCGCGTCTACCCGATGTTCCTCCTCGCGCGCGAGCCCGCCGGCTGGCCGGGGCGCGCCCAGCTCTGGGGCCTCGGCCTGGGCGTGCCGCTCCTCACGCTCGGCCTGCTCGCCTCGCCCTGGCTCGCGCGCGTCGGCGCGCTCCTGGTCGCGGCGGCCGTCCTCGGCCACCTCGCGTGGGTGGCCGAGATCGCGCGCGCGCGGCGGCGGCCCGCGCTCGACTGGGGCTTGCGGTTCGTGCTGACGGGCGCCGCCTGCCTCCTGCCGGCGACGGCGCTCGGGCTCGGCCTCGCGTTCGACGTCCTCGGCGGACCCCGCCTCGCGCTCGCGTACGCGGTCGTGGCGCTCGGCGGCTGGATCTCGCTGACGATCGTCGGGATGATGCTGAAGATCGTCCCGTTCCTGGTCTGGTACCGGGTCTACGCGCCCCAGGTCGGCCGGGCCGCGGTGCCGACCCTCGCGCAGCTCGCGCGGCCCGCGCTCGAGGGCCTCGCCTGGTGGCTCCTCACGGGCGGCGTCCTCGGGCTCGCGGCCGCGCTCGCGGCGGGAAGCGCGGCCTGGATCCGCGCCGCGGGCGCCGTGCTCACGCTGGGCGCGCTCGCGTTCGCCGCGACGCTCGGCGCGACGCTCCAGCACCTTCGCGCGCGCACGCCGGCGGCGCGCGCCGGGAGCGCCGTGGGGGCTGCGGTCCAATGAGCGCCTTCGACCGGGCGCCGTTCATCGTGATCTGGGAGACGACGCGCGCGTGCGCGCTCGCCTGCGTCCACTGCCGCGCGGCCGCGATCCCCCACCGCGACCCCGGCGAGCTGACGACGGCGGAGGCGCAGGCGCTCATCGACCGGATCGCGGCGTTCGGCCCGCGCCCGCCGCTCCTCGTCTTCACCGGCGGCGACCCGCTGCGCCGCCCCGACATCGTGCCCCTGGTCGCCCACGCCCGCGCGCGCGGCCTCGCCCCGTCGCTCACGCCGAGCGGCACCGCGGCGGTCACCGCCGAGCGCCTGCGCGCCCTGCGCGACGCCGGCCTCGCCCGCCTGGCGGTGAGCCTCGACGGCGCGACGGCCGAGAGCCACGACGCGTTCCGGCGGGTCCGCGGCTCCCACCGCCACACCCTGCGCATCCTCGCGAGCGCGCGGGCGCTCGGGCTGCCGCTGCAGGTCAACACGACCGTCTGCACGCAGACCGTCGCCGATCTCCCCGCGCTGGCGCGCCAGGTGGAGGCGTTCGGCGTCACGCTCTGGGCCCTCTTCTTCCTGATCCCGATCGGGCGCGCGCGCGCCGACCAGGCCCTGTCCGCGGCGGACATCGAGCGCGTGCTCGAGTGGGCCGCGGACCTCGCGGCGCGGGCACCGTACGGCGTGAAGACAACCGAGGCGCCGCAGTACCACCGGGTGCTCGCCGAGCGCGGGCGCGCCCCGGACGCCGTCGGCCGCGCGGGGCGCGCCGTCACCGACGGCAACGGCTTCGTCTTCATCGACCACGTCGGCAACATCTGCCCGAGCGGCTTCCTGCCCGAGGTGGCCGGCAACGTGCGGCGCGACGACCTCGTCTCCGTCTACCGCGAGCACCCGCTCTTCACCGCCCTGCGCGACCCCGCGCGGCTCGGGGGCCGCTGCGGGCGCTGCGAGTACGCCGCGCGCTGCGGCGGCAGCCGCGCGCGCGCGTTCGCGGCGACGGGCGACCCGCTCGGCGAGGACCCCGGCTGCGCGTACGAGCCGCGCGCGGCCGGCGCGCACGCGATCGCGGGCGGCTCGGACGCGCCCCCGCCCGTCACCCTCGAGCAGGTCACGCAGGGGCTCGGCACCGTGCTCGACCCGGAGCTCGGCCTCTCGGTGGTCGATCTGGGGCTCGTCTACGGCGTGCGGATCGCGGGCGACGCGGTCGCGGTCACCATGACGCTCACGGCCCCGGGCTGCCCCGTGCACGATCTCATGCCGGAGTGGGTGCGGAGCGCGGTGCTGCGGGTCCCCGGCGTCGAGCACGTGGACGTCGCCCTCACGTTCGATCCGCCGTGGACGCCGGACCGGATCCTCCCGGGCCGCGGGTCCAACTGAACGTCGCGCACGTAGCTCTCGTAGTTGTAGGCCTTGTGCGGATCGTTCCGGGTGTGGGCGGGGGACGCCACATCCTGGATCAGGTGGATGAGCCGGCCGAGCCCTTCGAAGGTGTCGGCGAGCGCCTGGTCGCGGTCGCCCTTCCGGCGCGCGGTCAGCGCGTCGAGGTAGTACTGCCGGACGTTGAGCCAGGACCAGCTCGGGAACTCCTGGTCTGCATTCTGGCCCCACAGGATGGCCGACTGGCCGAAGTTGCCGCCGAACCCTGCACCGAGCCAGCTGTCCGCGGTGGGGTTGTGGAAGTGGTTGAGGTAACGCGCGATCCTGTCCTCCTTGACGGAGCCCTCTGCAAGCCAGTTGAGTAGGCTCCTCCTCGCGATCTCCTCGTTCAGCCCTCTCGATAGTCCGAGCGCTTCTGTGAGCGTTTCATTCGACGACGACCGTCGACTTGCCAGATCGCTCATCCTGCGATGGGTTTCTACCTCATACGCGATGGCAGGACGAACTGAGACGAGAAATATCACCAGGCCGAGCATAACTGGATATGGGCAGTGCCTCTTCATCGCTCTACTCCTCTTACAGGCTACGGGCGGTACGGCCACAAGCCCAGGGACGCTCGCTCTTGATTCAGCGCGCGGACGAACTGAGGCACTTCCCGGAACGGCCGCTCCGTGAGCCCGAAGGGATCGAGACTTTGCAGCTGGCTGGCTTGCTCTTCCCGAGTCTTGATCCGCGGGAGGCCGATGACGACGCCTCGAGGCGAGAACTCGCCTTGGAGAAATCCCGGCTTCCGGAAGGAGGGGCCGAGCAGAGGCGAAAACACCAGATACCCTGGGAAGAATACCGTGAACGTCGGGTGCAGGGTTCCCCCTGGCGCATACTCTTCGAGCTGAGTCGCGTCGAGGACGAAGCGCCCCTCGCGATCCGTGACGACCTCCCGGGCCGCGTAGTGCTCGGAGATGCTGGCTCCTGGCCAGACGCGGTCCCGTCGCCACGTGGCGACGATCACGGCCCCTTCGATCGGCACGCGGGTCTCGGCATCCACCACCTGGCCGACGTACGGGCCGAAGGTCTTGCCGCCGAGGTAGCGGCGGTCCTGGCTAACCGGCGCACAGGAGGCGAGCAGCAGCGCCGTGAGGGTGACCACACTCATCGCGCTTCTTCTCATCACTCAGCTCCTGAGCCCTTCGGCCTCGGGGCTTCCTGGTTGGGGTTCTGGCCCCACAGGATGGCCGACTGGGCGAAGTTCCCGCCGAACCCCGCGTCGAGCCAGTCGACGGTGGGGTTGTGGAAGTGGTTGAAGAATCGTGGAAACCTGTCCTCGCGAACTGATCCTTCGCGAAGCCGGTTGATCAGGCGCGTGCCTCGAACCTCCTCGACTAGGCCTTGTAGAAGTCCGAGCGACTCTATCAGCGTCGAATCCGCAGAGGAGCGACGCGTGGCAAGATCGCTGATTTCCCGATGCATCTCGACCTCGTAGGCAAGTGCCTGCTGCGCCGTGAGGACGATCAGAAATGAGAGGACGAGTGCAGCCAGTCTATGACCAATTGTCGTGCCCATCTGTCCTACTCCACGCGTCGATATGGTTGGAGGCCGACCGATACTGCCTCCCTGTTGATGAGCCGCATGAACTCAGGGACCTCCCGGAATGGGTCCTCTGAGGCAGAAAAAGGATCGAGGGATCCAGCATGATCCTTACGAACCCACGGTGTCGCGAGGCGCGGAAGGCCGACGACGATGCCTCGCGGGGAGAACTCGCCCTCGGTGAACCCATTCTGCTCCCTAAAGATCCACCGGACCCGCGTCGACGCCGAGGTGTATCCCGCATAGCCTGGGAAGAACACCGTGAACGTGGGGCGCAGGGTCCCCCCTGGCGCGCGCTCTTCGAGCTGAGTAGCGTCGAGGACGAAGCGTCCCTCGCGATTCGTGAGGACCTCCCGGGCCGCGTAGCGCTCCGAGGTGGTGCCCCCTGGCCAGACGCGATCGCGCCACCACGAGGCGACGACAACGGCGCCTTCAATAGGCGCGCGGGTCTCGGCATCGACGACCTGGCCGACGTACGGCCCGAGCGTCTTGCTACCCAGGTACTGGTGATTCTGGCCGGCGAAGGGCGCGCAGGAGGCGACGAGCACCGTGCCGAAGACAGCGATGGTGACTCGGCCGTGGCGCATGGTATCGGTCCTCACGTCGGCAACCTTGGACCGCGACGCGCGGGCGACGCCACGTCCTGGATCAGATGAATGAGCCGACCAAGCCCTTCGAAGGTGTCGGCGAGCGCCTGGTCGCGGTCGCCCTTCCGGCGCGCGGTCAGCGCGTCGAGGTAGTATTGCCGGACGTTGAGCCAGGACCAGCTCGGGACTTCCTGGTCGGGGTTCTGGCCCCACAAGATGGCCGACTGGCCGACATTGCCGAAGTATCCCGCGCCGAGCCAACTCTCGACGGTGGGATTGTGGAAGTGGTTGAGGTAACGCGCGATCCTGTCCTCCTTGACGGAGCCTTCACGAAGCCAGGTGTCTAGCCTTTGGCGAAGAACGACCTCACTAAGACCTCGGGAGAGTCCAAGCGACTCGCGCAAGGTCACGTCCAACGACGAGCGTTCAGCGGCGAGACCGCTGATTTGGTCATGCGTCGGCGTCTCATAGGCCGTCGCTCCTGTCGCTGTGAAAACCAGAACGCCAGCCAAGCAAGACTGCGTGGCCACCCCACGCCAGGCGTTCATAAGTCACTCCTTTGACCCGAGAGGCTGCAACCCCACCGCGACTGCCTCCTCGTCGAGCAGTCGCATGAAGCGTGGCAGGTCACTAAAGGGTTTTGCGGAGAGCATCCGCGGGTTCATGCGCCCAATCTGATCCCGTCGTTGGACCTCCGTCTTTAGACGCGCAAGGCCCACGACGACGCCTTGAGGCGAGAACTCACCGCTCATGAATGACCCCTTGGAGAACCTGATTGCCAGGGGCGGGAAGGCGGCGTACCCGGGAAAGAACACCGTGAAGGTCGGGTGCAGGGTCCCCCCTGGCGCATACTCTTCGAGCTGAGTCGCGTCGAGGACGAAGCGCCCCTCGCGATCCGTGACGACCTCCCGGGCGGCGTAGCGCTCGGAGATACTGGCCCCTGGCCAGACGCGATCCCGCCACCACGAGGCGACGACGACGGCCCCCTCGATCGGCGCGCGAGTCTCGGCATCCACCACCTGGCCGACGTACGGGCCGAAGGTCTTGCCGCCGAGGTAGCGGCGGTCCTGGCTAACCGGCGCGCACGAGGCGAGCAGCAGCGCCGTGAGGGTGACCACACACATCGCGCTTCTTCTCATCACTCAGCTCCTGAGCCCTTCGGCCTCGGGGCTTCCTGGTTCGGGTTCTGGCCCCACAGGATGGCCGACTGGGCGAAGTTGCCGAAGTATCCCGCGCCGAGCCAACTCTCGACGGTGGGGTTGTGGAAGTGGTTGAGGTAGCGCGCGATCCTGTCCTCCTTGACGGAGCCTTCGCGAAGCCAGATCTCTACACTATCGCGTAGAACGACTTCGCTAAGACCTCGGGTGAGTCCAAGCGACTCGCGCAAGGTCACGTCCAACGACGAGCGTTCAGCGGCAAGCGCGCTGATCCGATTGTGTGTCTGCGTCTCGTAGGCTGCCGCTGTGGCTGTTACGGCAATCAGACCGCCAGCCAAACAGAACTGCATGGTCGCTCTACGCCGGACGTTCATGGCCTCACTCCTTGGGTCCGCGAGGCTGCAACCCTACCGCGATTGCTTCCTGGTCGAGTAGCCGCGTGAAGCGTGGCAGTTCACTGAAAGGTTGTGGGGAAAGCAATCGTGGGCTAATGCGCCCTACCTGGTGCCGTCGTTCGGCCTCCGTCTTCAATCGTGGGAGTCCAACGAGCACGCCACGAGGGGAGAATTCCCCTTGGAGAAATCCCGGTTCGCGGAAGGCGGGGCCGAGCAAAGGCGAGAAGACCAGATATCCGGGGAAGAACACCGTGAAGGTCGGGCGCAGGGTACCCCCTGGCGCGTACTCCTCGAGGTGAGTCGCATCGAGGACGAAGCGCCCCTCGCGATCCGTGACGACCTCCCGGGCGGCGTAGCGCTCGGAGATACTGGCCCCTGGCCAGA
>Ga0154364_1060_pt1 | contig 10408 bp, 8 predicted proteins | sample RifGroA2_FD_115892 | JGI IMG/M metagenome (GOLD analysis project Ga0154364, IMG submission 115892) | Candidatus Rokubacteria bacterium GWA2_73_35 | reverse complement strand
GCCGAGGGCGTGCACGCGAGCGTCTTCGTCGTGACGAGCCCGGACCGCCTCTACCGCGGGCTGCGCGCACCGCGCCCGTACCTCGAGGAGCTGGTGGGGGCCGACGAGGAGGGCGTGCCGGTCGTCTCGGTGCTCGACGGCCACTCGCACGCGCTCGCGTTCCTCGGCGCGGCGCTCGGCGTGCCGCAGCTTGCGCTCGGCGTGGACGACTTCGGCCAGTCCGGCGCCCGCGCCGACCTCTACCGTCACTACGGGATCGACGCCCCCGCGCTCGCGCGCGCGGCGCGCACGCTCCTCGGCCGCTAACCCGCCCAGTCGGCGACGAAGACGTTCAGCTCGCCGCGCGCCGTCGCGTTGCGGCTCGAGCAGAAGACGAGCTTGCGCCCGTCGCGCGAGAACATCGGGAACGATGCGAAGGACTCCCCCCACGTGAGCCGCTCGAGCCCCGAGCCGTCCGCGTGGACGAGGTAGAGCGCGAAGGTGCGCCCGGAGGGGTCCTCGTGATTCGAGGAGAACACGATGCGCTCGGAGTCCGGGTGCATGAACGGCGCGAAGCTCGCGCCGCCCGTGCGCGTGACGCGCGTGAGCCCGGTGCCGTCGGCCCGCATCACGTGGATGTCGAGCCGCCGCGGCCGGACGAGCGCCTGGCCGAGGAGCGCGCGGTACGCCGCGAGCTCCGCGCGCGTCTCGGGGCGTGAGGCGCGGAACACGATGAAGCGCCCGTCCCAGGAGAAGAACGGGCCGCCGTCGTAGCCGGGCTCGGCGGTGAGCCGCCGGACGTTGCCGCCGTCGGCGTCCATCACGTAGAGGTCGAGGTCCCCCTCGCGGAGCGAGGTGAAGACGATCCGCCGCCCGTCGGGCGACACCGCGCCCTCGGCGTCGTAGGTGCCGTTGGCGGTCAGGCGCTCGAGCCGCGAGCCGTCCAGGTCGCTCGTGAAGATGTCCCAGCCCGGGTAGAGCGGCCAGACGTAGCCGCGCGAGCGGTCCGGCTGGGGCGGGCACGCGGCGTCCGCGAGGTGGGTCGAGGCGTAGATCACGCGCCGGCCGTCGGGGAAGAAGAACGAGCAGGTCGTGCGGCCGCGCCCCGTCGAGACGAGCCGCACGTCGCCGCCGTCCTCGCGCATCGTGAAGATCTGGTCGCACGCGTACGGCGGGCGCGTGGACTGGAACACCAGCCGCGTGCCCGTCCAGTCCCAGTACGCCTCGGCGTTCTGGCCGCCGAAGGTGAGCTGGCGGAGGTTCGCCAGGCGCCGCTCGCGCGGGTCGAGCGGCGCCGGCACGGCGGCGCCGCGGGCGGCGGGGGCGCAGCCCGCGCCGAGCGCCGCGGCGACGCCCGCGAGGCCGAGCCGGAGGGCGTCGCGCCGGCCGAGGCGGGGCGGGCGCATCAGCGGCGCTCCCCGAGCACCGCGCGCAGGGCCTGCTCGGCGCCGTCGCGCAGCACGACGAAGTCGACGCTCTCGCCGGGCCGGCGGCCGCGCAGCGCGAACGTGAAGTCCTCGAGCGTCTTCACGCTGACGCCGCCGAAGCGCACGAGCACGTCGCCCGCGCGGACGCCGGCGCGCTCGGCGGGGCTGCCGGGCCGCACGCCGCTGATCCGGACGCCGGGCGTCCCCGTGTCGCCGAACTCCGGGATCACGCCGAAGAACGGCCCGTAGCCGCCGCGGGCGCGGATGGGCGCTGCGGGGGTGTCGAGCTTGACCCACGCGGGCGGCGTCGGGGTCGCCGCGACGGCCGAGACGACGCGCGCGGCGAAGGCCGTCACGGCCGCGAGCCCCGCGGCGTCGATCTTCTCCCAGGTGTCGCTCGGCCGGTGGTAGTCCGGGTGCGCCCCGGTGAAGAAGAAGAGGACGGGCCGGCCGGCCGCGTAGAACGGCGTGTGGTCCGACGGCGCGAACGGGTCGCCGCCGAGCACCGGGGTGAGGCCCGGGGCGGGGAGGCTCCCGACGAGCGCGCGCAACCCGGTGCCGCCGTCCACGCCGCTGACGTAGAGCCGGCCCTCGCGCGGGCGCCCGACCATGTCGAGGTTCAGCATGAGGACGGTCGCGGCGAGCGGGTGCGCGGGCTGCTTCACGTAGTGCGTCGAGCCGAGCAATCCCATCTCCTCGCCCGCGAAGAGGACGAAGACGAGCGTGCGCGGCGCGCCGCCCGCGGCCGCGAAGGCGCGTGCCAGGCCGAGGACCGCGGCCGTGCCGGAGGCGTTGTCGTCGGCGCCCGGGTGGACGGCGCCCACCTGATCGGGCGCGAGCGAGCCCTCGCCGCCGCGCCCGAGGTGGTCGTAGTGCGCGCCGACGAGGACGGCCTCGTGGGCCAGGCGCGGGTCGGTGCCCGGCAGGACGCCGACGACGTTGACCGCCGTGCCGCGCTCGCGGACCAGGCTGACCTCGAGGCGGACCCGGACCCCGGCGAGCGCCCGCCCGCGCGGCCGCAGCGGCCGGTCGATCGCCTCGGCGAGGTCGGCGAGCCGCGCGCCGGCCGGTGCCAGGAGGCCGTCGGCGGTCGCGCGGGTGACGACGAGGGCGGCGATGGCCCACGGCTGCGCGATGCCGGAGAGCGGCGGCAGGGTCTCGCCCGGCGCGCCCGGGTGCGCGACGAGCAGGATCGCGCGCGCGCCGTGCTCGCGGGCGTTGATGATCTTGTGGCTGCGCTCGGAGTAGTGGTAGGCCTCGGGCCGCCGGAACGGCGTGCCGGGGTCGGCGGGCCGCGGGTCGCCGCCGAGCACGAGGACGACCTTGTCGCGCACGTCGAGGCCCGCGTAGTCGTCCCACCCGAGCGCCGGCGCGGTGATGCCGTAGCCGGCGAACACGATGTCGCCCTCCACCGCGCCGTCGGCCGAGACGGGCAGCGGCGCGAAGTCGCGCCCGAGGGCGAGGCTCCGCGGCGCCGGCCCGAGCGCGGCGAGCGTGTTGACGGGCCCCAGGCGGATCCCGGTCGGCACCGGGAACGGCTGCAGGTGCGTCCGGAGCCCCGCCGCGCGCAGCTCGTCGGCGATCGCGCGCGCGGCGCGGTCGGCGCCCGGCGTGCCCGAGCCGCGCCCCTCCATCTCGGGCGCCGAGAGCGCCCGCACCTGGCCGAGCAGCCAGTCGGCCGGCGGGACCCGCGGCTCGGCCGCGCCGGCGCCGGCGGCCGCGAGCAGGAGCGCGAGGAGGGCGACGAGGGCCGTCACGGCCGCCATTGTACCCGGCGCCCGGACCCGGGCGCCCGAGCCCGGAATTCACAGGGAGTTGACACCTCGCGGGAATTTCGCGCGCACGCTGGCGGTGACCCGTGGTGCCCCGACGGGGGCGGGGAGGAGGTGAGAGGCATGCGATTGATCGTTGCGCTGATGTCGTGCGTCGCGCTCGCCGCCGCGGCGATCCCGGCGGGGGCGCAGGAGGTCCGCGAGCTGCTCGGCTCGTGGCTCATCGACGGCTACACGTTCAAGCCGGGCGACCGCAGCCCGCGCGGGACGATCGCGTACGACCCCCAGGCCAACACGTTCCGGGGGACGTACGTCGGCGTGAAGCTCCCGGGCGACCGGCCGGAGCTGCACGCCTGGCTCTACAACACGGAGACCCGCAAGGCGCTCCACGTCGGCCGGATCCCGTACCGGGCCGGCACGGTCGGCAAGACCAAGGGCGACTTCGCCCTCCCGCTCCCCGGCGAGTTCAAGGGCGGGAAGTTCGCGGGCTGGGAGCTGATCGCGTTCACGGCCGAGGCCGCGGGCGCCGCGCCCGCGGCGCCGAGCGGCAGCAAGATCCAGAAGGCGCAGAAGCCGGCGTTCTACCTCTACGCGCCGCTCCCCGGCGCGAGCGTGCCCGGCGCCTACTGCGGGCACGGGCAGGACTTCACGTTCACGTCGAACCAGGACCACACCTGCTTCGACTGACTCTGCGGTCAGCCGTACCGCGCCTGCATCGCGGCGGGCCGAGCCCAGCACGCGCCGAAGTAGGCGAGGGACGGCGCCGGGCCACCGGGACGTGGCCCTGGCGGAGCCGGAGTCGCGCGGCCTCCCGCGTCCCCACGCGGGAGGCCGCGTCCCGGCGGGACACGGTATAATCGCCCCCACTATGGCGGTCCTCACGGAGTCCCGGAAGGCGTCGCTGCGCCGGGAGCTCGAGGCCATCGTCGGCGCGGGCGCGGTGCTCGCCGATCCCGACGAGCTGCTCGTGTACGAGTCCGACGGGCTCACCCTCCTCAGGGCGCTGGCCGACTTCGTGGTCTTCCCCGTCTCGGCCGAGCAGGTGTCCGCCCTCGTCCGCCTCGCGAACCGGGAGAGCCTGCCGTTCGTCGCGCGCGGCGCCGGCACGGGGCTCTCCGGCGGCTGCCTGCCGGCGGAGGGCGGCCTCGTCATCTCGCTCATGCGGATGAACCGCGTGCTCGAGGTCGACTACGACAACCAGCTCGCCGTCGTCGAGCCGGGGCTCGTCAACCTGCACCTGTCGTGGACGGTCGGCGCCCGCGGCTACTACTACGCGCCGGACCCGTCGAGCCAGCAGGCCTGCACCCTCGGCGGGAACATCGCCAACAACTCCGGCGGCCCGCACACGCTCAAGTACGGCGTCACGACGAACCACGTGCTCGGGCTCGAGGTCGTGCTGCCGGACGGCGAGATCGTGTGGCTCGGCGGGCGCACCCGCGCGCGCGCCGGCTACGACCTCGTCGGGGTCTTCGTCGGCTCCGAGGGCACCTTCGGCATCGCCACGAAGATCGTCGTCCGCCTCCTCCGGAAGCCGCCGGCGGTGAAGACCGTGCTCGCCGTGTTCGACGCGATCGACCACGCCTCCGCGGCGGTGTCGGCGATCATCGCGCGCGGGCTCGTGCCGGCGGCGGTCGAGATGATCGACCAGCTCACGATCCAGGCGGTCGAGGATGCGTTCGGCTGCGGCTACCCGCGCGACGCGGCGGCCGCGCTGCTCGTCGAGCTGGACGGCCTGCCGTTCGGCATGGAGGCCCAGGCCGCGCGCATCGTGCAGGCGTGCCGCGACGCGGGCGCGCGCGAGGTCCGCACCGCGCGCGACGAGGCCGAGCGCCAGCTCCTCTGGAAGGGCCGCAAGTCGGCGTTCGGCGCCTACGGGCGCATCTCGCCCGCGTACATGGTGATGGACGGCGTGATCCCGAGGACGAAGCTCCCGTACGTGCTCCGCCGCGTGAACGAGATCGTCGCCGCCCACGGCCTGCGCGTCGGCAACGTCTTCCACGCGGGTGACGGCAACCTGCACCCGAACATCCTCTACGACCCGCGCCGGCCGGGCGAGGAGGCGCGCGTGGTCGCGGCCGGCGCCGCGATCATGCGGCTCTGCGCCGAGGTCGGCGGCTCGATCTCGGGCGAGCACGGCATCGGGCTCGAGAAGTCGGACTTCATGCCGCTGATCTTCTCCGCGGCCGACCTCGCCCTCATGCAGCGCCTGAAGAGGGCGTTCAACCCCACCGGGCTCTGCAACCCCGGCAAGATCTTCCCGACCAGCAAGTCGTGCGCCGAGGTCGGGCCCGTCGCCTCGAGGCCGCACGCGATCGAAGAAAAGGGTCTCGCCCAGCGCTTCTAGCGCGGGCGGCGGACGCCTCCGTGCAGGACGCGCTGCTCGACGGACTCCGGGGCGTGGTCGGTCCCGCGAACGTGCGCACGGGCATCGAGCTCGGCCCCTGGGTCGTCGAGGGGCGCACGCCGGACGCCGCCGTCTTCCCCGCCTCGACCGAGGAGGTCGCCGGCGTGGTCGCGCTCGCGGCGGAGGCCGACGTGCCGGTCGTGCCCTGGGGCGGCGGCACCGCCGCGGCCGTCGGGTCGCCGGCGGCGCGCACCGGGCTCGTGCTCGGCCTCTCGCGGATGAGCCGGCTCGTCGAGCACGAGCCCGGCGACCTGACCGCCACCGTCGAGGCGGGCATCACGGTGGCCGCGCTCCAGGCGGCGCTCGCCGGGCGTGGCCAGTGGCTCTCGCTCGACCCGCCCGACGCCGAGCGCGCGACGCTCGGCGGCGTGCTCGCCGCCGACGCGTCGGGCCCGCGCCGCCACCTGTACGGCACCGCGCGCGACCTGCTCATCGGCGTCGCCGTCGTGACCGCGGAGGGCGCCTTCGTGCGCGGCGGCGGCAAGGTGGTGAAGAACGTCGCCGGCTACGACCTGCCGAAGCTCTTCATCGGCTCCTACGGGACGCTCGGCGTCGTCGTCGAGGCCACGCTCCGGCTCCGGCCGCTGCCCGAGGCCGAGCGCCTGGTGGGCGTGAGCTTCGACCGCTTGAAGGACGCGGGCGCCGCCGTGCGCGCGCTCCTGGCCTCGGACCTGATCCCGAACGCCGTCGAGCTGCTCGACGGCGCCGCTGCCGCCGCGCTCGGCGCCGGCGTGGCGCCGGGCGCCGCGCTCGTCGTGGGCTTCGACGGGCTCGAGGAGCAGGTCGCCTGGCAGTGCGAGGAGCTGGCGCGGCTCTGCGCGCCCCTCGGCGGGCGCGAGGCGCGCGCGCTGCCGCCCGAGACGTGGCCGCGGCTCGCGCCGGCCGCGCGCGCGGCGCTCGGGCTGCCGGCCGCGACGATGACGCTCACGGTCCTGCCGATGCAGGTCGCCGAGACGATGGAGCAGGGCGCGAACGCAGCACGCGCCCGCGGGTTCGTGACGGCGTGGGCCGCGCACGCGGGCGTGGGCGTCGTCAGCGCGGCGCTCGCCGCGGAGCCGGCCCCGCCCGGCCCGCTCGCCGCCGTGCTCGCCGAGTGGCGCGAGATGGCGCACGCGGGCGGGGGGCAGGCCACGCTCGAGTGGGCGCCGCTCGCGGTGAAGGCGCAGGTGCCGGTCTGGGACGACCCCGGCGCGGCCGGCCGCCTCATGCAGGGGATCAAGCGCGAGCTCGACCCGCGGAACATCCTGAACCCCGGCCGCTTCGTCGCCGGGATCTAATGAGTCTCGTGGAATACGTCGACGGCGATGGGCGCGAGCCCGGAGCGCGGGGGCCCCGGGAGCACCGTCTGGCGAGCCGTGTCGCCGCGCGAAGCGCAGGGCGGGGCGAGCGCGCCGCCGCGGGTCGGCTGCCCTCGTGCCGCCCCCGGAGGGGGATGGGGGGTCGCGCGCAGCCCCGCCCGAGCGAGCGACGGCGTACAGGCGAGCCAGCCCGGTGCGACCGGGGCCTTCGCGCTCCGGGCTTAGGCGTTACCGTATTCCGCGGGACTCATTAGCGGGCGCGACGATGGCGCACGCGGTCCAGGAGCAGACGCGGGCGGCGGCCGGGCCGCTCGCCCTCCACGGCCTCTCCGTCGAGGGCGTGAACCAGTGCGTCCACTGCGGCCTCTGCCTCGCCTCCTGCCCGACGTTCGCCGAGCTGGGGACCGAGATGGACTCGCCGCGGGGCCGGATCTTCCTGATCAAGTCGCTCGCGGAGGGCCGGATCGCGCTCGGCGAGGCCACGGCGCGCCACCTCGAGCTGTGCCTCGACTGCCGGGCGTGCGAGACCGTCTGCCCGGCGGGCGTGCCCTACGGGCGGCTCATCGAGGCCGCGAAGGCCGAGATCGAGCGGCAGCGCCCGGGCGGCGCCGGGCGGCGCCTGTTCCGCTGGCTCAACTTCGGCGTGCTCCTCACGAGCCCGCGGCGCCTCGCGCTCGCCGCGGCGGGGCTCCGCGCCTACCAGGCGAGCGGCCTGGCGCGGCTCGTGCGGCGAAGCGGTCTGGCGCGCCGGCTGTCGGGGACACTCGCCGCGTGGGAGGCGCTGCTGCCGCCCCTGCCGCGGCGGGCGGAGCGCGCGCCGCTGCCGGCCCTGATCCCGGCGGAGGGCGCGCGCCGCGCGCGCGTCGCGTTGCTCTCCGGGTGCGTCCAGTCGGTCGTGTTCGGCGCGCACAACCGCGCGACGGCGCGGGTGCTCGCGCGGCAGGGCGCGGAGGTCGTCGTCCCGGCGGGCCAGGGCTGCTGCGGGGCGCTCAACGCGCACGGCGGCGACCACGCGCGGGCGCTCGAGCTGGCCCGGCGCACCATCGAGACCTTCGAGGCCGCGCGCGCCGACGCCGTCGTCGTCAACACCTCGGGCTGCGGCGCGCACATGAAGGCGTACGGCCACCTGCTCGCGGACGACCCTGCCTGGGCGGCGCGCGCGCGCCGCTTCGCCGCGTCGGTGGTGGACGTCGCGGAGTTCCTCGCGCGGGAGCCGCTCCGCGGGCCGCTCACCCCGGTGGCGATGACGGTCACCTACCACGACCCCTGCCACGTCGTGCACGGCCAGAAGATCCGGAGCGAGCCGCGCCGGCTCCTCGCGCAGATTCCCGGTCTTCGGGTCGTCGAGCTGGCCGAGTCGGACTGGTGCTGCGGCTCGGCGGGCCTCTACAACCTCACCCAGCCGGAGATGGCGACGCGGCTGCGCGAGCGGAAGGTCGGCCACGTCCTCGCGACCGGCGCCGAGGCCGTCGTGACCGCCAACCCCGGCTGCATCCTCCAGATCCAGGCCGGGCTCGCCGCCCGGGGCGCCGCCGCGCGCGTGTTCCACCTGGTCGAGCTGCTCGATCGGGCCTACCCGGCCGCCACGCCATGAGCGCGCCCGACAGCACGCCGCGCGAGCACAAGGCGCACGCGCCGCGCTCCGTCGGCTGCTTCGTCCTCACGATCTCCGACACGAAGACGCCCGAGACCGACTCGAGCGGCGGCCTGATCAAGAACCTCCTGCTCACGGGCGGCCACCAGGTCATTGGCTCGACGATCGTCCGCGACGAGCCGGCCGACGTGGCGCGCGTCATCCGCGAGGCGTGCGCGGACCCCGCCGTGCAGGCGGTGATCGCGACGGGCGGCACGGGCATCACGTCGCGCGACAGGACGTTCGAGGCGATCGAGGGCCTGCTCGCGAAGCGCCTGCCCGGATTCGGCGAGCTGTTCCGCATGCTCTCCTACCAGGAGGTCGGCGCGGCCGCGATGCTCTCGCGCGCGCAGATGGGGATCCACGCCGGGCGGATCGTCGTCTCGCTGCCGGGCTCCCCGAACGCCTGCCGCCTCGCGGTGGAGAAGCTCCTGCTGCCGGAGCTGCCCCATCTCGTGCGCGAGGCCTCCCGCTAGTCTAGGGAGGCCGGGTAGAATGGGGGGAAGGAGGAGGGGTCTCATGGCGACATCCCGCGGCTGTGTCCTCGGCGTCGTGCTCGTGCTCGGTGGGCTCCTGATCGGCTGCGCCGGGCCGACGAGCGCCGACGGCGTCAGGACGTTCTGGAAGGAGAGCCCGGACGCGAGCGCGGCGCCGGAGCTCCAGCGCTTCAACACCCTGCTCGCGGACCTCGCCGAGCGGCTCAAGGCCGGACTCGTGTACGTCCAGGTCCGCCGGGCGTCCGGGGCGCCCGCCGACGCCAGGCGCGAGGAGCCCACGGAGCCGCGGCGCAGCACGGGCTCGGGCTTCGTCGTGGACGAGAGCGGCCTCATCGTCACCAACGCCCACGTCGTCGAGGGCGCCGAGGCGATCCAGGTGAAGCTCACCGACGGCCGGCGGTTCGCCGGCCGCGTCGTCGGGTTCGACCGGCGCGTGGACCTCGCCCTGATCAGAATTGACGGCGCCGGCAACCTGACCGTCCTGCCGCTCGGCGACTCGAACCGGCTGCGGGTGGGCGAGTTCGTGCTGGCCCTGGGCAACCCCTTCGGCCTCGAGCAGACCGTGTCCTTCGGGATCGTCAGCCGCAAGGGCGCGCCGCTCGCGGTGGCGGCGCCCGGGTTCGACTTCATCCAGACCGACGCGGCCGTCAACCCCGGCAACTCGGGGGGCCCGCTCGTGAACATGGCCGGCCATGTCGTCGGCGTGAACAGCATGGCCGCGCGGAACGGCTCCATCGGGTTCGCGATCCCCTCGAACCTCGTGAAGCTCCTGCTCCCGCAGCTCGCCACCAAGGGCAAGGTCGAGTGGGGCTGGCTCGGCGTGTCGATCGCCGAGGTGACTGAGGAGGACGTCGCCCGGCTCAAGCTGTCCGAGGCGCGCGGCGTGCTCGTGCGCGGCGTGATGCCGGGGGAGCCGGCCGAGCAGGGCGGCGTGCGGCCGAACGACGTGATCGTCGGGATCGACGGCACGCCGCTCCAGACGCCGCGGGACCTGCAGCGCCTCGTCTCGAGCGCGCCGGTCGGCAAGCGCGTGCGCGTCTCGCTCGTGCGCGAGGGGCAGCCGACCGAAGTGGAGGTGACGATCGGCCTCTACAAGGAGCCCGAGCGGGAGCGGCGTCCGGCGCCGCGCCGCGAGCCGACGCGACCCGGCGCGCCGGCGCCCCGGGCCCCCGACGGGAACGCCCCCAGGCCCGACGCGCCGCGGTAGGAGCGTGTCGGAGTAACCGAGGACAACGTTCGTGACTGATCGTCGACCGCGCGGTGTCTCGCTTCGAGCGCGGGCTGTGCCCGCGCAACCGATTCCCGGGGGGAGGCTTCGGAAGGGGGGCGAAGCCCCTCTCCGAGTTCCCTAGTCAGGCGCGCGCGCGGGGCTCCGCGAGCGCCGCCAGCGTCGCGCGC
>Ga0154364_1189_pt1 | contig 10663 bp, 15 predicted proteins | sample RifGroA2_FD_115892 | JGI IMG/M metagenome (GOLD analysis project Ga0154364, IMG submission 115892) | Candidatus Rokubacteria bacterium GWA2_73_35 | reverse complement strand
GTCACGCGGATCCTCGCCGTGCTCGTCGCGCTGCGCGCGGTCTACGTCGCGCGGCTCGCGGTCTCGGGCGCCGAGTCGCTGCGCATGCCGGGCCTGGGCGGCGGGGTGCCGCCGAGCACCGCCGGCGCCGTGCTGATGGCCCTCGTCGCCGCGGCCACGGCCGTCATGCTGATCCGCGCGGGCTGGCAGCGGGAGCCGACGGGGGAGCGCGCGTGAAGCGCTACCGGGACATCGCGGGCGACGGCGGCTCGGACATCGCGGGGCAGGTCGAGGCCCAGCAGGCCCGGCTCCGGAGCCGCCTCGCCGCCGTGAAGCGGATCGTCGCCGTCGTCTCCGGCAAGGGCGGCGTCGGCAAGTCGTCGCTCACCGCGGGCCTCGCCGCCTGCTTCGCGACGGACGGCCGGCGCGTGGGCGTCCTCGACGCCGACCTCAACGGGCCCACGATGGCCAAGATGCTCGGCGTCCGGGGCCGGCAGCTCGTCGTCACGGGCGCGGGCGTCGAGCCGCCCCGGAGCGCGCTCGGCGTCAAGGTGATGTCGATGGACCTGCTCCTGCCCACGGACGCCACGCCGCTCGAGTGGGAGGCTCCGACGCAGTCGGAGTCGCACACCTGGCGCGGGACGATGGAGGCCAACGCGCTGCGCGAGTTCCTCGCCGACACGTGCTGGGGCGAGCTCGACCTCCTCCTGCTCGACCTGCCGCCCGGCGCCGACCGGCTCGCGACGGTCGCCGCGCTGGTGCCCGGGCTCGCCGGCTCCGTCGTCGTGACGATCCCCTCCGACGTCGCGCACCTGGTCGTGCGGCGGTCCATCACCGTCGCGGCCCGGGCGCGGGCGCCGGTGCTGGGGCTCGTCGAGAACATGGCGGGCCTCTTTCCCGGGCCCGACGCCGCGGCGCTCGCGCGGGAGGCGGGCATCCCGTTCCTCGGCCGCGTGCCGTTCGATCCCGAGCTCGCCGCGGCCGCCGACCGGGGCGAGGCCTTCGTCGCGCTCCGGCCGGAAGCGCCGGCCGCGCGGGCGCTCCGGGCCGTCGCCGCGGGGATCCGCGCGGCGCTCGGCGACGCGTGACGGCGAGGTTCTGCCTCGCCTGCGGCGGCCGCCTCGCGAGGGTGCGCGAGGACGGGCGCGCGCGGCGCCGCTGCCGGCGCTGCGGGTGGACCTTCTACGGCAACCCGGTGCCCGCGGCCGTCGGCGTCGTCGTGCGCGGCGGGCGCGTGCTGCTGGCGCGGCGCGCGCGGCCGCCCTACGTCGGCACGTGGGACCTGCCCGGCGGCTTCCTGGAGGCGGGCGAGCTGCCGCAGGCGTGCCTGGCGCGCGAGGTCGCCGAGGAGCTGGGGCTCAGGGTGCGGCGCGCGCGGCTGCTCGGCTTCGCGACGGACCGCTACGGCCCCCGGGGCTTCCCCGTGCTGACGGCGGTGTACCGCGTGGAGGTCCGGGCCGGACGGCCGCGCCCGGCCGACGACGTGTCGGAGGCGCGCTGGTTCCCCCGCGGGGCGGTCCCCTTCGGGGCCATCGCGTTCCCGGCGATGCGGCGGCTCTTGCGGCGTTACCTCAGCGGCAGGTGAACCGGGGGTCCGGCGTGTAGCCGGTCACCCGGTACGTCCGCGCGAAATCGTCGGCCCAGCCCCGCACCTTCACCTCGCCGAGCCGCGTCTCGCCGTCCCACGCGAGCACCTGCGCCCGCTCCGCGAGCTGGGCGACGCCGACCCGCGCGGCGAGATAGTCCGCCACGAGCGGCTTCGCCATGAAGGCGGCGATCGTGTCGAAGACGGGGCGCTCGCGCGCGCCGGGCTCCTTCTGCAGCCAGCTCACGATCACGGTGAAGCCGTCGAGCTGCGGCTCGGCGAGCAGCTCGGCGGCGCCGGTCATCGCGCGGAGCAGGTGCGGCACGTAGCGCGAGAACATCGCGGACGCCCGCCCCTCGACGGGCTGCGCCATGAACGTCGCGTTCGGCTGCTGATCGACGTCGACGTTCAGCGAGAGGTAGCGCGCGTCGCTCGCGAGGTGCTTCGGCTTGTAGAAGCCGATGCCCTCCTTCTTCACGTCGAGCCACGGCATGCAGTTGAAGATCCCGGCGTTGAGCTTCTTCAAGATCGCGTCGTAGCGCTGCGCGAGCGTGCGGCCCTTGTCGGAGGTGTAGCGGTCGAGCGGGAGCACCCGGTCGGCCTGGGGCTCGGCGGCCGACGCGGCGGGGGCCGGGAGCCCGAGCATCCCCGCCACGAGGAGAGCGCCGAGCAGGGCGTGCGTGGATCTCATGCCGAGCCCGTTCCCGCATGCGCCGTGCCAGGCGCGCAAACGCGCGAATCCTCGGCGGAGTGGTGGGGCCGGGGCGGTCCGGCCGCGCCAGAATGGCCCGACACCGTCGAGCGGACGACGCTCCCGCCGCGGGCCGCGCGACTACCGCTCAAGGATCTGTTCCTGGCTCACCGTGATGGGCTTGCCCCACCAGCTCTGCTCGCGCGCCGTCGCGATGTCCTGGCGCGTGACGCGCGGCTGCGTGCCCTCGCGGTTCCGCACCGAGAACCCCATGTGCGAGCCGGAGGCGAAGTGGCTCGGGTTGGCCCGCCACGTCGCCCACTCCTCGCTCGTCGCGCACCCCGACGTCGCCACGAGCGCCCCACCGATCAGCAGCAGTCCGATCCGACGCATTCGCATTGCTGGGCCCCCTCGTGAGGAATGTCTGCGGCCCCCATGCTAGCGTCGGAGCGGCGACGGGGTCAATGGGACATTCGTGATAGACTCGGAGCGCACCTCGAGGTGATCCGATGCTGACCATGCACGCGCAGCCGCAGGGACTCCGCCGGCCGATCCTGATCCTGGCGTGGGGCGGGTGGAACGACGCGGCCGAGGCCGCGACGACCGCCGCCCGCTACCTGGCGACGTCCTTCCGCGCCGAGAAGTTCGCCGAGATCGATCCCGAGGAGTTCTACCACTTCGGCCTCTCGCGGCCCGCGGTGCGGTTCCGCGCGGGCTCGGAGACCGAGCGCGAGCTCGTGTGGCCCGCGACGGAGTTCTCGATCGCGCAGTCGCCCGACCTCGCGCGTGACCTCATCGTGGGCGTGGCGACCGAGCCCCACCTCCGCTGGAAGGCGTACTGCGGCGCGGTGCTCGAGCTCGCGCGGCGCTGCCAGGTGACGCTCGTGCTCACGCTGGGCGCGCTCCTGGCGGAGGTCCCGCACACGCGACCGGTGCGCCTCGTCGGCGGCGCCTCCGACCCCGAGCTCGCCGCGCGCCTGGGCGTCCGCCCGACGCGGTACGAGGGGCCGACGGGCATCGTCGGCGTCATCAACACGCTCTCGCGCGAACAGGGCTTCGCGACCGCGAGCCTGTGGGCGAACGTGCCGCACTACATCTCGGGGATCGAGAACCCGAAGGCGACGCGGACCCTCGTCGAGCGCGTGCTGTCCCTCCTGGGGGCGACGCTCGACCTCGGCGACCTGGACGAGGCGGTCAAGCAGTTCGAGGCCAACCTCGCCGAGATCGTCGCGCAGAACGCGAAGATCGCCGGCTACGTCCGGAAGCTCGAGTCGAAGGCCGCCGAGGAGCAGGCGACGGCCGCGCCGCCCGCGACCGGCAGCGACTTGCCGCCCGCCTCCGAGCTGGTCGCCGAGATCGAGCAGTTCCTCCGCCAGCAGCGGCCCGAGTGAGGGGCTTCGGGGCCGCCCTCGCCGCTCTGGCGGTGCTACTCGCGTCAGCGCCGTCCGCGGCGGCGGGGGAGCGGCTCGGGGTCGCCTGGCAGCCGCCCCGGCCGCGCGTCGGCGACGTCCTGTGGCTCCACGTCAAGACGGTGCCGGACACCGCGACCGTCGAGGGCTCCGTGGCCGGCCGGCCGCTCGCCTTCTTCCCGTACGCCGGTGGCCAGGCCGCGCTGGTCGGGTTCGACCTCGAGACGAAGCCGGGCGCGCGCGCGTGGCGGGTCGCGGTGCTGGAGCCCGGGCGCGAGCCGCGGGCCGCGGGCGGCCGGCTCCCGGTGGGGCGCCGCGCGTTCCCCGTCGAGCGGCTCGCGCTGCCCCGCGGCATGGTCGACCTCGACCCCGCCACGGAGCAGCGGGCGGTCGCCGAGGGCCGGCGGCTCACGACGCTCTACCGCACGATCACGCCCGAGCGGCTGTGGCGCGGGCGCTTCACGCGGCCGGTCGCGGGGACCGAGCCGGGCACCGGGTTCGGCGCCCGCCGCATCATCAACGGCCAGCCGCGGTCGCCGCACGGCGGCACCGACTACGCGGCGCCCCGCGGGACGCCGGTGGTGGCGGCCAACGCGGGGCGGGTCGCCCTCGTCGCCGAGTTCTTCTTCCCGGGCCGGCTCGTGGTGCTCGACCACGGCCTGGGCCTCTACACGCTCTACTTCCACCTCGACGGCGTCGCGGTCGCCGAGGGCGAGCGCGTCGAGCGCGGCCAGACTCTCGGCGGGGTCGGGGCGACCGGGCGCGCCACCGGGCCGCACCTGCACTTCGGCGCCCAGGTCGCCGGCGCGCGGGTCGATCCCGCGACGCTCCTCGGTCTGGCGTTTCGCGACTGACCAGATGGGGGGCCCCGACATGGCCCCCCCCCCACCCCCCAACGCTCGGAGCGCCCCGGGGAACCCGTGGCGCTCCTCGATCGCCCGAGTCTTCGACGGGTTCCCAGGTGGGGGGCCCCGACATGGCCCCCCCATCCCCCGACGCTCGGAGCGCCCCGGTAAAGCCGGGGCGCTCCTCGGTCCTCCGCAAGGCTCCTCGCTAGCGGCGCCGGCGCGCCTTCTTCGCCTTGCCCTTCCGCGCCTTCGCCCGGGCCTTCGCCTTGGCCTTGGGCTTCGGGCGGCGCGCCTTGGCCTTCGGCTTGGGCCGGGCGGCCTTGCGCCGCGGCCTCGCGGGCGTGGCCGGCGCCGGCGCCATCGGGGCTGGCGCGGGCGGAGCGGGGGTCGGCATCCAGGGCTCGGGCTCACCGAACGTGCGTTCCATCGTCGCCTCCGTGTCGTGGGGATCGTCCGGAACCGGACCCTACGGTGCCGTCCCGGCCGGGCGAGCGCAAGGGCGAAATCAGGGCGCGAGGCGGCGCCTCCGGCGCGCGGCGCCGGCCGCGAGCGCGCGATTGGACCACACGGTGAGCGCCGAGCGGGCGAGCAGCGCCCGCACCGCGCCCCGCGGCAGCCTGATCGGCGCCGGCGCGGCGAGCGGGTTCGGGTGCGCCCAGAGCCGCTCCAGCGTCCCGAGCCCGATCAGGAGCGGCCACGCGCACGCCAAGCGCATGCGCCACTCCGCGCGCGGGACGGCGAGCGTGTAGCGCCACGCGGCGTCGTAGTGCTCGAGCGCGACCGCGAGGAGCCGGCGGAGGAGCGGCCGCGCCCGCGCGGCGCCCGAGGCGTCGAGCAGGTCGGCCGGGGCGAGCCCGAGCGCCCCGAGCTCGCGCGCGGGCAGGTAGCAGCGTCCGTGGCGGAGGTCCGCGGGGACGTCGCGGAGCACGTTCGTGAGCTGCAGCGCCTTGCCGAACCGCACGCCGAGCGCGCCCATCTCGCGCACGTCCCACCGCCCGAGCCGCGGCCGGTGCGCGACGTGGAGCGACGTCCAGAAGGGGCCCACGCAGCCGGCGACGAGATACGTGTAGTGGTCCAGCTCCTCGAGCGTCTCCAGCGCCGCGAGGCCTGCTCCATCCTCGCCGGGGAAGCGCGTGAGGTCGAGGATCATGCCCGAGGTGAGGGTGGCGAGCACAGCCCGCACTTCGGCGCGGTCGCCGGACGCGAGCGCCGCCACGCGGGCGAGGGCCTTGGGGACGCGCTCGAGCAGCTCGCGCTCGGCCGCGTGCGCCTGGTGCGGCGCGCAGGCGCGCGCGGCCGCGCCCGCGTCGGCGGGCCCGCCCGCGAACGCCTCGCGCAGCGTGCCGAGGTGGGCGAGGCGCTCGGCGCGCGCGATCAGTCGCGTGTCGGCGACGGTGTCGGCGGCGCGGGCGAGGAGGTACGCGAGCCCGATCGGCTCGCGGAGCTGCCGCGGCAGGATCGCGAGGGAGAGGTAGAAGCTCCGGCTGACCCGCCGCAGGAGACCGCGCAGCAGGCGGTCGCTCCCCCCGACGTCGACGTCAGTCGTAGTCGTAGGGGCGCGGCGGAGGGTCGGGCGAGTCTTTCGCCCGCTTGAGCCCCTCCTGGAACTTCCGATCGAGGAGCTTGCCCTTCTCGCCCTCGGCGCGGAGCTGCTCCTTGAAGGCCTCCTCGCGCTCCGCCGACCGCGTGCGCAGCTTGTCGAAGGCGGCGCCGAGGTTGCCGACGGTGCGCCGCGGGGGCGGCGGCTCGTGCGACAGGACGGCCCGGAGCTCCGGGTCGAGCGTCAGCTTGGCCTTGCAGCACGGGCACTCGACGGTGAACGACGTCGGCTCCATCGCGAGGAGAAAGTACCATACAATGCCGGGGATGGGCGAGATCGCGAACGAGTTCTCGTGGTCGCGCAGCCGTGACAACACCTTCCAGGAGTGCCGCCGCAAGTACTTCTACCACTACTACGGCGCCTGGGGCGGCTGGGACGCGGGGGCGCCCGAGGAGGTCCGGCGCCTGTACGTGCTGAAACAGCTCGCCTCGCGCCAGCAGTGGGCGGGGCGGGTCGTCCACGACGCGATCGAGATGGCCTTCCACGCCTTCGCCGACGGGCACGACATCCCGGTCGAGCCCTTCGTCGCCGACGTCATCGAGCGCATGCGGGGCGACTGGCGCTCCTCGAAGGCGGGCCGCTACCGGGACAGCCCGAAGACCCCGGCGCTCTTCGAGCACGAGTACGCGGTCGAGCTCAAGCCCGAGGTGTGGCGGGCGATCTCGCGGAACGTCGCCACGTGCCTGCGCAACTTCTTCCGGCTGCCGCTGCTCGCGGCGATCCGGAGGACGGCGCCCGAGCACTGGTCGATCGAGCACTGGTCGAAGGTCTTCGACTTCGAGGGCACGGCCGTGTGGGTGGCGCCCGACTTCGGGTTCTGGAGCGAGGAGGGCCGGCTCGCGCTCGTGGACTGGAAGACCGGCGCGGGCAACGGGGAGACCGCCGCGTTCCAGCTCGGCTGCTACGCGCTCTACGCCAACGAGGTGCTCGGCGTGCCGCCGGCGAAGGTGGACCTCTACGAGGCGAATCTGAGAGAGCCCCGGGTGACGCCGCTCCAGTGGGACGACGCGCGGCTCGAGCAGATCAAGGAGCAGGTCCGGCTCTCGGTCCGGTCGATGAAGGCCTACCTCGCGGACCCCGAAGCCAACGTCGCGGCGCTCCCCGACTTCGAGAAGACCGAGGACCTCAGGCTCTGCCGCTGGTGCAACTTCCGCGTCGTGTGCCGGCCGGAGCTCTGACAGGAGAGGGACCGTGAGAGAGAACACGCTGCGGGCCATCTGGGCGAAGGGCGGGGCGGTGGTAAACGGCTGGCTCGCGATCCCGAGCGCCTTCTCCGCCGAGGTCATGGCGCACCAGGGGTTCGACTCGCTGACGATCGACATGCAGCACGGCGTCGTCGACTACCAGGTCGCGGTCACGATGCTCCAGGCGATCGCCACCACGCCGGTGATCCCGCTGGCGCGCGTGCCGTGGAACGACCCCGGGCGACTCATGAAGATCCTCGACGCGGGCGTCTACGGCGTCATCTGCCCGATGATCAACACCCGGGCCGAGGCCGAGGCGCTGGTCGCCGCGTGCAAGTACCCGCCACGCGGCTACCGGAGCTGGGGGCCCGTGCGCGCCTCCCTCTACGCGGGCGCCGACTACGGCGACCACGCCAACCAGGACCTGCTCGTGATCCCGATGATCGAGACCGCCGAGGCCCTGAAGAACCTCGACGCGATCCTGAGCGTGCCCGGGGTCGACGCCGTGTACGTCGGCCCCGGGGACCTGTCCCTGGCGCTCGGCTGCAAGCCGCGCCTCGACCAGACCGACCCGCCCGTGGTCGAGGCCCAGCAGCGGATCGTGGAGGCGTGCAAGCACCACGGCGTCGTGGCCGGCATCCACAACAACACCGCGGCGTACGCGCTCACGATGATCGAGGCGGGCTACCAGTTCGTCACGCTCGCGAGCGACAGCCGCTTCCTCGCCGCCCGGGCGGGCGAGGAGGTGACGGCGGTGCGGAAGAGCGCCACGAAGGCCGGGCGCCTGCCCGCCTACTGAGCGTGACCGTCCCGGACGACTACGCGTTCGCCGACGCGCTGCGCGCGCGGGCGAGCGCCCACCTCGCGGGCTTCGCGCGGCGCGCCGCCGCCCCCGATGGCCGCCGCCCCGCGGCCGTGGCGGTCGTCGTGCTCCCCGACGAGGCCGGCCGCGCGTGCTTCCTCCTGACCCGCCGCGCGGCGTCGCTCCGGGCCCACGCGCGCCAGTGGGCGCTGCCCGGCGGCGGGATCGACCCCGGCGAGAGCGCCGAGGCGGCGGCGCTCCGCGAGCTGGAGGAGGAGGTGGGCCTCCGCCTCGGCGCCGCCGCGGTGCTCGGCGCGCTCGACGACTACCCGACGCGCTCGGGCTTCGTCATCACGCCGGTCGTGGTCTGGGGCGGCCCGGACGCCGCGCCGGCGCCGAACCCCGCCGAGGTCGCGGGCGTGTACCGGGTCCCGCTCGCCGACCTCGACGCGCCCGGCGTGCCGCGGCTCGTCTCGATCCCGGAGAGTGACCGCCCGGTGATCCAGCTCCCGATCCTCTCGTCGCTGATCCACGCCCCCACCGCCGCCGTGCTCTACCAGTTCCGCGAGGTCGTGGTCCACGGGCGCGCGACGCGCGTGGACCACTTCGAGCAGCCGGTGTGGGCGTGGTGATATCCTCGCGCGCGTGAGCCTCCTCTCCGGCCAGGTGGCGATCGTCACGGGCGCCGGCACCGGCATCGGCCGCGAGACCGCGAAGCTCCTCGCGGCCGAGGACGCGCACGTCGTGCTCACGGGGCGCCGCCAGGCGCCGCTCGACGCCGTCGCCGCGGAGATCGCGCAGGCGGGGGGGCGGGCGACGGCGCGCCGGCTCGACGTCGAGGACGCGGCCGCGGCGCGCGCGCTGGTCGAGTGGGCGGAGCGGACCCTCGGCCGCGTGGACGTCCTCGTGAACAACGCCGGCTACTCGAGCCGCGTGCGGAACGTCCGCTGGGTGACCCGCGAGGAGTGGGACGGCGTCCTCAACGTGAACCTGAACGCGGTGTTCACGCTGACCCAGGCGGTGCTGCCCGGCATGATCGCGCGCGGCGGCGGGACGATCGTCACCGTGTCATCGCTGGCGGCGCTCAAGCCCGGCCTGATCGGCGGCGCGCCGTACGGCGCCGCCAAGGCCGCCGTGCGGAACCTGATGGGCCACGTCCACACCGTGCTGCGCGAGAAGGGGATCCGCGCGACGACGATCATGCCGGCCGAGGTCGACACGCCGATCCTCGAGCGCCGGCCGATCCCACCGGACGCGGCGGCGCGCGCGACGATGATGCAGCCGGAGGACGTCGCGCGCGCGATCCTCCTCTGCGTCACGCTGCCGCCGCGGACCGTGATCGAGGAGATCGTGCTGAGCCCGACGATCCTGCGCGACCAGAGCCGGGACATCGAGATCGCGCGGCGGCTCGGCGCCCCCGAGGGGCAGGCGTAGGCCCGCCGCAGGAGGACCCGATGGCGCCGCGGCGGTTCACGCTCATCGACGACGGCCGGCTCCTCGAGGTGGAGGAGGCCGAGGGCCTCGCGCTCGCCGAGCGGGCCCGGGCCGGGGGGCGGCCCGTCGCGCTCGACCCGGAGGAGCGCGCCGCGTACCTCGGCATCCCCGCCAGCGAGCGCGCGGGGCCGCTCGCGGCCCTCGAGGCGCCCGACTTCACGCTGCCCGACCTCGAGGGACGCCCGCACTCGCTCGCGGCGCACCGGGGACGCAAGGTGCTGCTGGTCGCCTACGCCTCCTGGTGAGGCTGCCGCCTCGACCTGCCCGTGTGGCAGGCGCTCTCGGAGGAGCTCGGCGGCGCGGGCCTCGCGGTCATCACGGTGGCGCTCGACCGGAGCCCCGAGGACGCGCGTCCGTGGATCGAGGCGGCCCGCCCGACGCACCCTTCGCTCATCGACACGCGGCACGTGCTGGCCGACCTCTACAACATCGTGAACGTGCCCACGATCCTCTGGATCGACGAGCGCGGGCGCATCGCGCGCCCGAACGACGTGGCCTTCGGCACCGACACCTTCACGCACATCACGGGCCTCGCCTCTGCCCGGCCCCTCGCCGCGCTCCGGGCATGGGTGCGCGGCGCGACGCCGGGACTCGCGCCCGAGGAGGTGCGCCGGCACCTCGTCCTGCCCTCGGAGGAGGACCAGCTCGCGCGCGCGGAGTTCGGCCTCGCCGACTGGCTCGCGCGCGAGGGGCGCCCCGAGGCCGCCGAGCGTCACTTCGTGCGCGCGGGCGAGCTGGCGCCCCACGACTTCACGATCCGGCGCGGGAGCCTGCCGATCCGGGGGATCGACCCGATGGGCCCGCGGTTCCGCGAGATGCTCGGCGAGTGGACGCGGGCGGGTCGCCCGTACTACCGCCCGCTGCCCGACACCCGTGGCTAGGACCGTCCTCGTCGTCTGCCAGGCCAACACGGCGCGCAGCGTGATGGCGCACGCGCTCCTCGAGCGGCTGCTCGAGGCGCGCGCCGCACCGGGCCGCGTGCGCGTGCGCTCCGGCGGCATCGCCCCGTACGCGCGCGACGGCATGCTCGCCTCGCTCGACGCGCGCCTGGTGCTGCGCGAGGAGGGGATC
>Ga0154364_1224_pt1 | contig 10766 bp, 6 predicted proteins | sample RifGroA2_FD_115892 | JGI IMG/M metagenome (GOLD analysis project Ga0154364, IMG submission 115892) | Candidatus Rokubacteria bacterium GWA2_73_35 | reverse complement strand
GACGAGCTGGAGCGCCTGGGCCAGGAACTCGACGTCCACGAGCCCGCCGCGCCCGTACTTGACGTGGAAGCGCCCGCGCGTCTCCTTCCCCAGCTCGACCTCCATGCGCCGCCGCACCTCCGCGATCTCCGTGAGCGACGCGCGCGGCAGCGGCGTGCCGAAGACGAGCCGCCGGAGCGCCGCGCGCACGCGCCGCGCGAGCGCCCGGTCGCCCAGGACGAGCCGCGCGCGCGTCAGCGTCTGGCGCTCCCAGAGGTCGCCGTGCTCGACGTAGTAGCGCTCGAGCGCCGCGACGCTCGAGGCAAACCCGCTGCCCTTGCTGCCGGGCCGGAGCCGGAGGTCCACGGGGAACGCCACGCCCGCCGCGGTGATGTCGCCGAGGGTGCCCGCCAGGCGCTCGACCGCGAGGCTGTAGAACCAGTGGGCCTCGATGCGCTCGGGGCCGTCGGTCTCGCCGTCCTCGCCGAAGACGACGAAGAGGTCGAGGTCCGAGCCCGTGATCAGCTCGCGCCCGCCGAGCTTGCCCATGCCCACGAGGACGGCCGGGACGAAGCGCCCGGCGGCGTCGCGCGGGACGCCGTGCCGCGCGACGAGCGGCTCGAGCGTCAGGAGCCAGCCCGCGAGGAGCGTGGCCTCGGCGAGCGCGGTCATCTCGCGCGCGTAGCCCTCGATGGACGTGACGTCGAGCAGGTAGCGCCACACGACCGCCAGCTCCTCGGCCTGCTTGCCGCGCCGCAGCCTGTCGCGGGCTTCCACGGTCGAGACCCCCGGCGCGAACACCGGCGCGAGCGCCGCGCGGAACTCCCGCGCGGCCTTCCGCCGGAGCAGGCGCTCGGGGCCCGCGAGCGAGGCGAGCAGCTCGGGCTGGGCGATCAGGAGCTGGGTCAGGAGGTCGCCGCCCGCGCAGACCCGGACCAGGCCGACGAGCAGGCCGGGCTCCCCCGCGAGCAGCTCGACGAGCCCCGCCCGCGGCCCCGCGGCGGCCAGCAGGCGCTCGAACTGGTTCAGCGCCTCGTCCGGGTCGGGGCTCTTCCAGAGCGCGTCGAGCAGCGTCGGGTAGAGGCGCTCGAGCGCCGCCCTGAGGTGCGCCGCGTAGGGCACGAGCGGCCGGCCCTCGAGGATCAGCCCGAGGTTGTGGCGCGCGCGCTCGGGGTCCTTGAACCCGGTCGCGGAGAGCGCCATCACGCTCGGCAGCTTGACGCGCGGCCGGGGCGCGGCCGCGCCGGCCGCGAAGAACTCGCGGAACGCGCGGTGCACCCCGGCGGTCACGGCGCGGTGGCGCGCGAGGAAGCGGCGCGCCGCGACCGCGGGCAGGCCCGGGACGCCCACGCGCCGGGCGAGGCGCCCGAGCTCGCGCGCGTCCTCGGGGAGCGTGTGCGTCTGGAACTCGTGGAGGATCTGCAGGCGGTGCTCGACCGTCCGGAGGTGGACGTACGCCTCCGAGAGCCGGCGCCCGAGGTCCGGGGCGAGGTAGCCGCGCTCGGTCAGGCGGAAGATCGCGCGCAGGCTGTTCCGCTCGCGGAGCCACGGGTCGTCGCCCGCGTAGAGGAGCTGGAGCGCCTGGACGAGGAACTCGATCTCGCGGATACCGCCGCGGCCGAGCTTCACGTTGGTGGCCTCGCGCCCCTTGGCCCGGAGGGCCCGGTCGATCTCGCGCTTCATCGCGCGCACCGCGGGCAGCACGCGCGCATCCACGCCGGGCCGGTACACGGTCTCGCGCACGAGGTCCATGAAGCGCGCGCCGACCGCCGGGTCGCCGGCCGCGACGCGCGCCTTGAGGAGCGCCTGGCGCTCCCACAGCTCGCCGCGGTCGCGGTAGTAGTCGCGGTAGTGCGGAAGCGAGAGGCTGATCGCGCCCATCCGGCCCTCGGGGCGGAGGCGGAGGTCCACCCGGAAGGCGTAGCCCTCCTCGGTCACGGCCTCGAGGCACGCGACCACGTCGCGGCACACGCGGGCGAAGTACTCGCCGGTGTCCACGCGCCCGGCCGGCCCCCCGGCGGTCACGCCCTCGGCGCCGTAGACGAACATCAGGTCGATGTCCGACGAGTAGTTCAGCTCCTCGCCGCCGAGCTTGCCCATCCCGATGACCGCGAGCAGCTCCTCGCCGCCGAGCTTGCCCATCCCGATGACCGCGAGCCCGGTCTCGCCGCCGTCCGGGTCGCGCGGCGCGCCCCAGTCCCGCCGCGCCCCGGCGTCGGCGGCGCGGAGCGCTTCGGCGAGGCAGGCGTCGGCGAGGTGCGCCAGCTCGGCCGTCGTCGCGGCGAGGTCGGCATCGCCCAGCAGGTCGCGCGCGCCCACGCGGAGCAGGTGGCGGTACTTGAAGCGTCGGAGCGCGTTCATGCGGGCCTCCCGCGCCTCGAACGGGGCGAGCGCCCGCGCGAGGTCGGCGGCGAGGTCGTCGGCGAGCCAGACCCGCATCGTGCCCGGCTCGAGCAGCCACGCGAGGTGGCTGGGGCGCCGGCGCAGCGCGTCGGCGAGGAACTGGCTCGAGCCCCCGAGCCGCGCCAGCAGGAGGGCGGCGCCCGGATGAGCGGCGAGCGTCTGGAAGAGGACCCCGCGGTCGACGGCGGCGGCGTAGCGCTCCAGGTTGTTGAGCGCCATGTCCGGGTCGGGCGCCGCGGCCAGCTCGGCGAGCAGACGCGGGAAGGCGGGGGCGAGGAGCTCGGCGTCGCGCGGCGCCGGCGTGAGGCTCTCGATGTTCGCCGCCGCGGCGGCGGGGTCGGCGAAGCCGAGCCGCGCGAGCTCCCGCGTGAGCCGGCCCGCGATCGGGCCGGCCGCGGTGAGGAGATCGGTCGGGGACGGCTTCAGACGGCCGACTCGCCCGTCTCGCCGGTCCGGATGCGGATCGCCTCGCCCATCGGCAGCACGAACACCTTGCCGTCGCCGATGGAGCCCGTCTTCGCGGCGCCGACGATGGTCGCGACCACCTTGTCGACGAGGCTGTCGGGCACGACGACCTCGATCTTCACCTTCGGGAGGAAGTCGACCGTGTACTCCGAGCCCCGGTACAGCTCGGTGTGCCCCTTCTGGCGCCCGAAGCCGCGGACCTCGGTGACGGTCATCCCGATCACCCCGACCTCGGTCAGGGCCTCCTTCACGTCGTCCAGCTTGAACGGCTTGATGATCGCCTCGATCTTCTTCATGCCCTCACACCTCCTCGAGGATCGGGAACACGAGCGCGGACACGTGCGAGCTGATCCGCTTCAGGTTCGTGAGGATGTCCAGGTGGATCTCCGAGGTCTCGAGCGACTCGGCCAGGCCCGCGCGCAGCCGCGCCAGGTGCGACTCGCGCAGCTCGCGCTCGCGCTGGCGCATGAGCGGCCGCTGGTCGAGCACCTCCTGCGCGAGCCCGCGGTCGTTCGCGGCGAACGCGCCGAGCGCCCGCTCGAGGTTCTTGGAGACCATCGTGTGGAAGTCCAGGATCTCGGCCCAGCCGGCGTCGGAGAAGCGCCGCCCCTGGTACAGCTTCTTGCGCCCCAGCTCCATCAGGTTCTTGTCGATGATGTCGCCGATGTTCTCGAGGTTGCCGATCACCGAGATCAGCTCGATCTCCTTGCGCGACAGGTCGGGGCCCATCGCCTCGCGGCCGAGGCGGGCGAGGAAGAGCTTGATCTCGCGCTCGAGGAAGTCGACCTGGTCGTCGCGCCGCTCGACCCCCTCGAGCAGCTCCTGGTTGGCCGTCGCGAACACGACGGGCACGTCGCGCAGCATCCCCTGCACCACGTCCGCCATGCGCAGCGCCTCGCGCGTCGCCTGGCCGAGCGCGAGCGAGGGCTGGTCGAGCGCCCGCTCGTCGAGGTAGCGCACGCGGAACGGGTTGTCCCCCGGCTGGTCCTCCGGCACCAGCGACTCGATCGCGCGCGCCGCCACCGGCGTGAACGGCAGGAACACGAGGCTGATGCCGAGGTTGAACAGCGTGTGGGCGTTCGCGACCTGGCGCGCCGGGTCGGCGGCGGTCGTCGCGATCACCGCGGCGAACGGCTCGATGAGCGGGAAGACCAGCGCGGCGCCGAGGAGCTTGAAGGCGATGTGGGCGGTCGCGACGCGCTTGGCCTCGGCGGAGGTGCCGACGGAGGCCGCGAGCGCGGTCGCGCACGTCCCGATATTCGCGCCGAGCACGATCGCGACGGCGCCGTCGAGGGTGAGCAGGCCCTCGGTGGCCAGCGCCAGCGCGAGGCCGATCGTGGCCGCCGACGAGTGCACGAGCGCGCTGAAGATTGCCGCGGTCAGCACCGCCAGGACCGGGCTCTCGCCGGCGGAGGCCAGGAGCTGGACGGCGAGCGGGCTCGTCTTGAGCGGCGCGACGCCGTCGAGAATCAGCTTGAGCCCCAGGAAGATCAGGCCGAAGCCGAGCAGCGCCTGGCCCACGTCCTTCCCGGCGCGCCGGCGGGCGACGAAGACGATCGTGAAGCCGACGCCGACCAGGAGCAGGGCCCAGTCCGTCAGCCGGAACGCGATGAGCTGGACCGTGAACGTCGTGCCGATGTCCGCGCCGAGGATCACGCCGAGCGTCTGGCGGAACGTCATCAGGCCGGCGGACACGAAGCCGATGAGCATCACGGTCGTCGCCGACGACGACTGGATGATCGCCGTGACCGTCGCCCCCGAGCCGAGCGCGACGACGCGGTTCCGCGCGAGCCCGGTCAGGAGCCCGCGCAGCCGGGCGCCGGCGGCCCGCTGCAGGCCCTCGCCCGTGAGCTGGATGCCGTAGAGCAGCAGCGCCATGCCCCCGAACAGCGCGAGGAGCACCGTCACGGCGCCGCCTCCCCGTCGGGAACGGGCTCGGCCTCGAACCACGCGCGGCGCGGCGCCGCAGGCAGGTGCGTCGTCTCGTTGACCCGGACCAGGCGCGGCGGCCGGGCGATGCTCAGCGAGCCGTTGTCGAGCCGGAGGCGCCACAGGTGGTTGAACGAGACGCCCAGCAGGTGGCAGAGGTAGACGCTGATCACGCCGCCGTGGGCGACGACGAGTACGTCGTCGCCGTTCGGGTGCGCCGCGCCGATCCGCTCGACGCCGGCGAGGACGCGCGCGCAGACGGCCGGGAGCGCCTCGCCGCCGGGCGGCGGACAGTCGAGCGGCGCCCGCACCCACGCCGCGTACGGATCGCCCGCGAGCGCGCGGATCTCGCCCACCGTCCGCCCCTCCCACTCGCCGAGCGACAGCTCGCGCAGCTCCTCGAGCGTCACGAGCCGGATCCCGGTGCCGGCGAGCGCGATCTCGGCGGTCTCGACCGCACGACGCATCGGGCTCACGTACGCGGCGGCGAGCCGCCGGCCGCGCACGGCGCGACCGAGCGCCGCCGCCTGGGCCCGCCCGAGGTCGGAGAGCCCGACGTCCGCCCCGCCCTGAAAACGCCGGCCGGCGTTCCAGGCCGTCTGGCCGTGGCGGGCGAGCAGGAGCCTCACGCGCCCCCGCCCGCGGCGGCGCGCGCGCGGCGCAGGCGCGCGAGCGCCTCCTCCCGGCCGAGCAGCGCCAGCACGTCGAAGATCGGCGGCGAGGCCGTCCCGCCGGTCAGGGCCAGGCGCGCGAGCTGCGCCAGCTCCACCAGCTCGATCCCCAGCTCCGCCGTGAGCGCCCGGTAGGCGCGCTCGATCGCCGGCGGGCTCCACTCGCGCTCGGTGCCGAGGCGCGCCAGCAGCCGGTCGAGCCGCCCGGCGCCCTCCGGCGTCAGGAACTCCCGCGCGGCCTTCGGCTCGTACACGGACGGCGGCTCGAAGTAGAAGCGCGCCCGCGCCACCAGCTCGACGAGCGTCCGCGCCCGCTCCTTGACGGTCTCGAAGATCGCGGCGAGCCGCGCGCCGTCGGCGGGCGGCGTGAGCCCCGCCGCGCGCAGGAACGGCGCGGCCAGCACGGCGAGCGCGGCGCCGTCCCGGGCCTTCAAGTACTCGTGGGAGAGCCACTCGAGCTTGGTCGCGTCGAAGACCGCGCCCGAGGAGGCGACGTCCTTGATGTCGAACAGCGCGATCAGCTCGTCGCGCGTGAAGATCTCCTGGTCGCCGTGCGACCAGCCCAGGCGCGCCAGGTAGTTCACCAGCGCGTCGGCGAGGATGCCGGCGTCGCGGAACGCCTGCACGGAGGTGGCGCCGTGCCGCTTGCTGAGGCGGCTCCGGTCCGTGCCGAGGATCATCGAGACGTGGGCGAACGCGGGCGCCGCGTACTCGAGCGCCTCGTAGCAGAGGATCTGCTTCGGCGTGTTCGACAGGTGGTCGTTGCCGCGGATGACGTGGGTGATCCGCATGCTCACGTCGTCCACGACCACGCAGAAGTTGTACGTCGGCGTGCCGTCGGTCCGGACGAGGATCCAGTCGTCGAGCTGGCCGTGCTCGAACGTCACCGGGCCGTGGATCAGGTCGTCGACGATCGTCGCGCCCTCCGTCGGGATCCGCAGGCGCAGCGCCCCGGCGGCGAGGCCGCGCTCGCGGCAGCGCCCCGAGTACCGGAACGTCTCGCCGCGCTGCTGGGCCGCCCGCCGCTGGCGGTCGAGCTCCTCGGGCGGGCAGTCGCAGTGGTAGGCGCGGCCCGCGGCGCGCAGCCGCTCGGCGTGCGCTCGGTAGGTCTCGAGTCGCTCGGTCTGCCGGTAGCCCGGCGCCGGCGGGCCCTCGTCCCAGTCGAGTCCGAGCCACCGGAGCGCGTCCACGATGGATGCGATGTTCTCGTCGGTCGAGCGCGAGCGGTCGGTGTCCTCGATGCGCAGGATGAACGCGCCCCCGCTGTGGCGGGCGAAGAGCCAGTTGAAGAGCGCGGTGCGCGCGCCGCCGACGTGCAGGTGGCCCGTCGGGCTCGGCGCGAAGCGGACGCGCACGGGGGACGTCATCCCGGTACGTCCATCTCAGTACGTCGCGAACAGGCGCCCCCACGGCGTCGCCGCGAACGCGCGGATCCGCGCCCGCCCGACGGTGGGGTACCAGAGGAGATCGTGGTAGACGTTCGAGGCGAACGGCGCCCAGACGACGAGCGGCGAGTGGAGCAGGAGCCGCTTCAGCGGGCGCAGCGGGCCGCGCCGGATGAGCTGGTCGCCCCAGATCACGAGGCTCCGTCGCGTCCTGAAGCCCAGGTTCAGCTCGGCGAGGTCGGTGTCGCCGACCAGCTCGATCCGCTTCGGGTCCGCGGTGCCGAGGCCGCGCTCCGCGCACATGCGGAGGTAAGGGATCGCGAGCGGGTCGAAGCCCATGATCCGGGCCGCGATCGCGTCGATCGCCACCTGGTCCTCGGAGGCGAGCAGGAGGTTGCCCACGCGCGGTACCATCGTGCGCGGGCCCGCGCCGTCGCCCATCACGGTGCCGTCCATCACCGCAAGCACCGACGGATGAAGTTCTCTCTGCATGTACATCAGATCGACAAGGACCTCGTGCATGTATTCGTGCGCGTAGTGCCGGACTTCCTTGAGGAGACCGCCAAAGCTGTTCTTGATGGCGCCGGTTGTCGTCGAATGACCGTGGGTATTGTGGAGGATGATGCCATTTCCGACGAACGAGTGAGTATCACGAACGGACAGGTCATAGAGAAATGGCGAGTCCGCCGACTGGGAATACACATCGTCTACACGGTCCCAAGCGATGTCCTCGCTTGCGAGAAGACGCATGTAAGCCAGTTCGTTCGCGAATCGCCCATCTGAATCGGCTCCCGAGAATAGGCCGATGAACCTCGCGAGAATACGCCGCGTAGCCTCTGTCCGGCGGATCTCGATATTGCTGACACCGGCCGGCATCCCCGTTGATGCATGTGTGAATCCCAACCCCTCACGGACCATTCGAAAGAGTGCCGGTGGAAGCGGCACTGTATCCCAATGACTCGGCTGACTCCCTCCCTTTCGCCGGAACACGTGCCCAGCAAGGCGTCGCCGCTTATGCCTGGACTTCAACTGTATCCATTGCGCAAGCCGAACAACGTCATCGCCGTGAATCGAAACCTTCGCGTATACAGCTGTCCAACCTCTCCTGCGATTGCTCTGGCTACACCGCACGTGCCTGATGAAACTGACAACTCCCAACCGGGCCAGCAGCATCTGCACCTGTCGAGCGAGTTTCTGGCTCTTCGTCGTGACGTGAACACCGTCACTGCAGACGGTTCCGTCGCCATCGAGGTAGCCCTGGAGAAACGCCGCGATCTCGGCGTCTGGACAGCGGAATAGGACGTCCGGAACCGCCTTCGTCGCGGCGCTGGTTGGAAGACTGAAACCGAGGCTCTCGAAGAACGGCCTGAGATTCTGTGCGCAAAACCCGATCGTGATCCCACGGCGCACGGGAGTCGCGCGGAATAGCCTACGGCAAAGAGCCGTGTAGTCTCGCTGGATCCCTGTATCACCGTTCGCCATCGATACGTCGAGACTCGAGTGATTGTCGCGCGCCCAGCCTTCCGCCGTGAAATAGCCGAGCCAACGGCAAAATTCAGTTGACGTGACGTCCGGCGCAATGACCCAGTTCCGCTGTCCACGGCCAGGGACACCAGATGACCTCAGGATGTTACGAATGGATGACCAAGGTCGCTCCAGCGCTTCCGCGATCTTCTTGACCGATGCTCCCCGGAGATAGAGGTGAACGATGCGCTTCTGGGTCGCGAGGTCGAACGACGGTCTCCTTCTGTATCGCAGACGGTCGACATCGATCACCTCGTGACCGAGCCGTGCCACGCGAGGAAGGGGCTGACTAGTGCCTGCCACGCGGATCCGCCGCGCGATGGCGATCCGGTCACCGACTCTCAAGCGCGCGGCCGGCGTCCAGCCTTCCGGCGTGAGGAAGGGGTGCTGAGGAGAGGTCGTCACCTCACGTCCCGTCCGTGTCCGCACGGTCCAGACCGTGCCGTCCCCGACGGGAGTCCTCCAGAAGTGTGTCGCATGGCCAGAGGTGAGCGAGCTGCCATCGAGCGAGACGATGCGAACCTCCCCCTCGCTCACCCGATCGCCGTCCGGAAGGTCCCGGGTCGGCTCACGGACCTGCCACTCCTTCACCAGCGCCTCGGCGCGCACGAGGCTGCCGTCGGCGAGCACGATCTCGGTGTCGGGGTGCACACACTTCACCGTCGGCAGATGGAGCACGTTCTTCCCGACGTACATCTTCGGGATCTCGATCCCCTCCGGGAAGATCTCGTTCAGCCGGAGCAGCGGGCTCTGGAATCGATGGACGACCCACTCGACGTCGGGGAGCGGGATGAACGGGAGCCCGTGGCGCCGCAGCACGGGTTCCCACCGGTTGTTCCGGCAGCCCGCGAGGGGGTTCGTCACCACGGTCTTGTTCTCGACGGGGAAGAGGCGCGCGCGCGCGAAGCCGTCCTCGAGGAGCGTGCGGAGCACGCCGTCGAGCTGCCAGGGCTGGCTCGAGCACGCCGGGAAGTACTTCGTCCACGACAGGTTGAGCTTCAGCACGAGGTCCTGGTCGCGCCGCAGCACCTGATCGTACTTGACCAGGCGCATGAGCCGCCCGTAGTCCTCGACGACGGTTTCGGGACGGGTCCGGAGGATCGCGACCTGACTCGCCATGGACTTCGATTCTACTCCAGCCCCGGGCCGTAGATGATCAGCAGGACCGCGAGCAGCCAGCCGAGCGCGTTCAGCAGCAGCGCCCGGTCCCCGAGCAGCAGTTCGGACGGGTTGCCGCCGAGCTGCCGCCGGTAGAGCAGGTAGAGGTAGCGGAAGATCCCGTAGAGCACGAACGGGAGCGTGGCCGGCAGGAGCTGGGTGCGGAACTTCGCGACCGTCTCCGGCGACATCGTGTAGAGCGCATACGCGGTCACGGTGGACGCGGTGACGACCGCGATCATCTGGTCGAGCAGCCCCGGGCTGTACTCGGCGAGGATCGGGCGGTGCGCCGCCGCGTCGCCCCCGAGCGACAGGTACTCGAAGCGCCGCTTGCCGAGCGCGAGGAACAGCGCGAGCAGGATCGTGCAGATCAGGAGCCAGCCCGACATCTCCACGCGGATCACGACGGCGCCCGCGACGGCGCGCAGCACGAAGCCGCCCGCCACGACGAGGACGTCCACGATCACGAGGTGCTTGAGCCACGCGGAGTAGGCCGTGAGCAGGACGACGTACGCGACGGCGGTCGCGAGGAACGCGCCCGAGAGCAGCGCCGCAGCGCCCAGGCCCGCGAGGATCAGCGCCGCGGCCGCCGCGACCGCGGCGCCGACCCCCAGGCGGCCGGCGGCGATCGGCCGCCCACGCTTGCGCGGATCCAGCCGGTCGCGCTCGCGGTCGGCGACGTCGTTCAGGAGGTACACCGAGCCGGAGAGGGCGCAGAACACGGCGAACGCGGCGAGCGCCGGCCACACGGCCGGCGTGAAGAGCTTCTGCGCGAAGATCAGGCCCGCGAACACGAAGAGGTTCTTCACCCACTGCCGCGGGCGCAGCGAGACGAGCACGGCGGCGGCCGTCGACATCGGCGGCCTAGAGGCGGAGGACGTGGGGCGGGAGGGGCGCGAGGCTCCCGGTCGCGTTGCGCGTGTCCACGACCAGGCGCGCGTCGCGGACGATCGCCTTCCAGTCATACCCGTCGTGCGGCGTCAGGATCAGCACCACGTCGCGCCCGCCGAGGTCGGCGGCGCTCCAGGCGATGGACTCGCGCGTCGTGGTCCCCACCTGCACCGCCGGCACGAGGGGGTCGTGGTACTCCACCTGCGCGCCCTTGCGGGCGAGCGTCTCGAGGATCTCGAGCGCCGGCGAGTCGCGCGTGTCGCTCACGTTCGGCTTGTACGCGACGCCGAGCACGAGGATGCGGGCGTCGCGCAGCGCGCGGCCGCGCTCGTTGAGCGCGTCGGCCACCAGCCCGACGACG
>Ga0154364_1157_pt1 | contig 10897 bp, 9 predicted proteins | sample RifGroA2_FD_115892 | JGI IMG/M metagenome (GOLD analysis project Ga0154364, IMG submission 115892) | Candidatus Rokubacteria bacterium GWA2_73_35 | reverse complement strand
CGGCGCTCGGCATCGCGCTGATGGGCGGCCAGGTGGGCCGCTACGTCGTCGGCTTCCCGGTCGTCTACGCGCTGGCCTGGCTCGCCCAGCTCCTCGCGGGGAACACCGCGCTCCACTACTGGGGGCTCGAGTACGTCATCTTCGCCCTGCTGCTCGGGCTCTTCGTCAGCAACGTGCGGGGCGTCCCGGGCTGGCTCCGCGAGGCGGTCCGCACCGAGTACTACATCAAGACGGGTCTGGTCCTGCTCGGGGCCGGCATCCTGTTCCTCGAGATCCTCAAGGCGGGCGCGCTCGGCATGGTGCAGGCCGTGCTCGTGGTCTCCGTCGTCTGGTGGGTCTGCTTCTGGTGCTCGCGCAACCTCCGGGTGGACGACGAGTTCGGGGCGATGCTCTCGACGGCGGTCTCGATCTGCGGCGTCTCGGCGGCGATCGCCGCCTGCGGCGCGATCCAGGGCGACAAGAAGAAGCTCTCCTACGTCACCTCCCTGGTGCTGATCGTCGCGGTGCCGATGATGATCGTCATGCCCTGGATCGTCCGGGCCACCGGCATGCCGGACGCCGTGGGCGGGGCCTGGCTCGGCGGCACGCTCGACACCAGCGGCTCGGTGGTGGCCGCGGGCGCCCTGATCAGCGAGCCCGCCCTGAAGGCCGGCGTCATCGTGAAGTTCTCGCAGAACGTCCTCATCGGCGTGGCCGCCTTCCTGCTGTCCGTGTGGTGGACGTTCAGGCAGAGGGCCGAGGGCGGGGAGAGGCCGCGCGCGCGGGTGATCTGGGACCGTTTCCCCAAGTTCGTGCTGGGCTTCCTGGTGACCTCGGCCGTCTTTTCCTTCGTGCTGGACGCCGCGACCGTCAGCACGACCAAGGGCACGCTCAACGGGCTTCGCACGGTCTGGTTCGCCCTGGCTTTCACCTGCATCGGCCTGGAGACCCGCTTCACCGAGCTGGTGTCGATGGGCCGCGGCCGGCCGGCGGCCGCGTTCCTCGCCGCGCAGGCCTTCAACGTCGTCTGGACGCTGCTCCTGGCCTACCTGCTCTTCGGCGGCGTCCTGTTCCCGGCTCCGCTCCTCCGGTGAGGACGCGGCGGCGGCTCAGCGCCGGTACTTCGCGAGCGTGCGGAGCGGCGCGAAGAACGGCGGCCGCCCCATCCGGCCGACCGGCACCTCGATCAGCACGGGCCGGTCCATCTGGATCGCGTCGCGGACGAGCCGGCCGACCTCGGTCGGCTCCCGGGCGCGCAGGCCGGCCACGCCGAAGGCGTCGGCGAGCTTCATGAAGTCGGGGTTCGCGAGCGCCGCGGCGAAGGTCCCGCCCCAGGCCTCGTCGAGGTCGCGCGAGACGTTGCCGAAGGCGTTGTCGTTGAAGACGACGGCGACGACCGCGATCTTGTGGAGCACGGCCGTCGCCAGCTCCTGCACGTTGTACATGAAGCCGCCGTCGCCGGCGAGCGCGAGCACCGGCCGGTCCGGGCAGGCGACCTTGGCGCCGAGCGCGGTCGGGTACTCGAAGCCCAGGTTGCCCGAGTAGGACGAGGTGAGATAGGTGCGCGGCTCGTACACGGGCCAGAACGGGCGCGAGTAGTAGCCGATCTGGGTCATGCCCGCGACGACGACCGCGGACTCCGGCGTCCCGGCGCGGAGTGCTCCCAGGATGGACGCGTTCGGCTCGAGCGTCATCGTGGCCGCCGTCGCCGCGCGCAGCGCCTGGTGCTCAGCCTTGCGCGACGGACGCGCGGGCGCCCCGGCGCGCAGCCGCTCGAGGAGCCGCTCGAGGCTGGCGCGCGCGTCGCCGACGAGGGCGAGGGTCTTCCTGTGGTTGCGCCCGATCTCGTCGGGGTCCACGTCGAGCTGGATCACCTGCTGCGCGAGCCGGGGGCCCGCGAGCGCGAAGCGGCTGCCGACGACGAGGATCACGTCCGCGGCCTCGAGGTGGAGCCTGAGCGGGCTCCCCGGCCAGAGGGCGGCGCCGAGCGAGAGGTCGTCGCGGTCGCTCACGGCGCCCTTGCCCTCGGCCGACTGGGCGACGCCCGCCTGGAGGTGCTCGGCGACCGCCAGCAGCGCCTCGTGGGCGCCGCCGAGGTTGACGCCGCCGCCCGCGTAGATCAGCGGCCGCGCGGCGGCGAGCAGCAGCTCCGCGGCACGGTCGAGATCGGCCTCGGGCGCGGCGGCCCGCGCGACGCGGACGGGGGCCAGTAGCTCGGCCTCGCCCTCCTCCTCCATCGTGTCCCACGGGACTTCCAGCTCGACGGGCCGCGGCCGGCCCGTCCTGAGATGCCAGACGGCCTGGTGGACGGCGGCGGGGACGTCGGCCACCTGGAGCACGCGCCGGCGCCACTTCGTGATGGGTGCGATCGCGTCGAGCTGATCGTTGACCTCGTGGAGCACGCCGATGTCGCGGCCGAGCTGGGCGCGCGGCACCTGGCCCGAGATCATGAGCACGGGCGAGGAGGCCGCGTAGGCGGTGCAGAGGCCGGCCGTCGCGTTGAGGAGCCCGGGGCCGGGGACGACGAGCGCGGCGCCGACGTCGCCGCCGGCCCGCGCGTAGCCGTCGGCCATGTAGCTCGTCGCCTGCTCGTGGCGCGTGGTGACCAGGCGCACGCCGGGCTCGTCGCGCAGGGCCGCGAGGGCGCCGTAGATCTGCACGCCGGGCAGGCCGAACACGACGCGCACCCCCTCCCGCACGAGCTGCTTCACCAGCGCCTCGCCGCCGGTCATCTGGGCCATCGCTCCGGGTCCCCCTGGGCTCGAGTCATTCCGGGATTGTATCGCGGGCGTGGGACGGCGCCGATTTCCCCGCCCGCGGCCCGCGCCTGATATATAGTATCTACCTACATTGAGCCGACATAACCCGTGAGACCGCTCTCCCTCGCGCACATGATCCTCGGGCTCCTGCTCGACGCCCCGGCGCACGGCTACGAGCTCCGCCGCTGCCTGGCTCCGTTCTTCGGGGCGGGGACGCCCCTGAACGCCGGGCTCCTGTATCCGGCCCTCGCCAAGCTCGAGGCGCGCGGCTGGGTGACGAAGCGGAGCGTCCGGCAGGAGCGCGTCCCGGAGAAGCACGTGTACTCGGTCACGGCCGCGGGCCGCCGCGAGATCCTCGACTGGCTCGGACGCTCGGACACCGGCGAGCGGCCCGTCCGCTACGACTTCTTCCATCGTGATCCCCTCCTCGCCCGGGTCGTGTTCTTCCGCCACCTGTCGGGCGACCGGCTCCGGGTGATGCTCCGGGACCAGGTCGCCCAGGCCGAGGCGCGGTGCGACGACTACACCCAGGTGCGGGCGGGCATGCTGGCGCGGAAGGCCGACCCGTATCGCATCCGGGTGCTCGACTTCGGCCTTCGATACCACAGGCTCCGGTGCGCGTGGATCACGGAACTCCTCGCCGGGTTGGACCGGCAGCGCCGACCGAGTCCGTCGCCGCGGCGGCGGCGGCGCTGAGCGGCGGACGATTTCAGGAGGAGGGCGCCATGGAGTTCGCGGTTCCCGAGGACCTCGCGAAGCTTAAGGCCCGCGTTCGAGAGTTCGTGGATCGCGAGCTCGCGCCGCGGGACGACGAGATCGAGACGACGGGTCAGATCCCCGCCGAGGCCCTGAGGGCGATGGCCGGGCTCGGGCTCTTTGGAACCAACACGCCCCGCGCGTGGGGCGGGCTCGGATTGAGCATGCTGGGCAACTGCCTCGTCATCGAGGAGCTCGCCCGGGCGCACATCGCCTACTTCTACACCTCGAGCATGAACGTCCACATCGCCTCGAAAGGCATCGAGTACGACGGTAGCGACGCCCAGCGACGGCGCTGGCTGCCGGAGCTCGCGAGCGGCCGGCTCGTCGGCGCCTACGCGCTGACCGAGGCGGACGCCGGCTCGGATGCCGCGGGAATCCGGACGGCGGCCGTCCGGGACGGTGCGCACTACGTCCTGAACGGCCGGAAGCGATACATCACGAACGCGCCGATCGCCGACCTGTTCACCGTCTTCGCCGTCACCGATGCCGCCCGCGACTCGCGCACGGGCGTGAGCGCGTTCCTCGTGGAGCGCGGGACCCCCGGTCTCACGGTCGGCCGGACCCATCGCATGTGCGGAGGGCGGGGGGCGCTCCACGCCGAGGTGATCTTCGAGGACTGCCGGGTGTCGGCCGAGAACGTCATCGGCCAGGTGGGCCGGGGCTTCGCCACCGCCATGAAGTGCCTCGATGCCGGCCGCGTGAACTGGGCCGCCTACAGCGTCGGTGCCGCCGCCCACCTCCTCGAGCTGGCCGCGGGCCACGTGACGGCGCGACGGCAGTTCGGCCGTCCCCTCGCCGACAACCAGGGCATCCAGTGGACGCTCGCGGACATGGCGGCCGACCTGCACGCGGCCCGGCTCGTCTGCTACGAGGCCGCGTGGCGCTACGACCACGACGAGGCGCGGCGCGCCCAGGTCGCCGCGCTCGCGAAACTCGTCTGCGCGGAGATGGTCTTCCGGACGGCCGACCGCACCGTGCAGCTCTTCGGCGGGGCCGGGTACACGAAGGACCTGCCCGTCGAGCGGATCTGGCGGGACGTCCGCATCATCCGGATCCTCGAGGGCACGTCGGAGATCATGCGCCACATCGTCGCCCGGCACCTGCTCCGGGAGCGCGAGAGCGTCTGGACCCCCGGCGCGAGCGAGTCGTCACGGCTGGTCCCGTGGATCTGACCGGCGCCCGGCGGTCGGTCGAGAACCCGCAAGGAGGCGGAGACACATGAACGAAGAACCGCTCATCGCGGAGCGAGACGGAGCAGTGGCCGTGCTCACGCTGAACCGGCCGCAGGCCTTCAACGCGCTCGACCTCCGGCTCGGGGAGGCGCTCCTCGACGCGCTGATCGAGTGCGACGAGGACGAGCGCGTGCGGGCGGTCGTGCTCACGGGCGCCGGCCGGGCGTTCTGCGCGGGTGGCGACATCCGGGCGATGGCCGCCGCGACGGACAGGGCCGCGGCATTCCTCAAGAAGCTCACGGTGTTCCTGCATGCCGCGGTGGCGACGATCGTCCGGATGCCGAAGCCCGTGATCGCTGCGGTGAACGGGCCGGCGGCGGGGGCCGGATTCAGCCTGGCGCTCGCGGCGGATCTCGTGCTCGCCTCGGAGCGGGCCAGCTTCACCGTGGCCTACACCAGCATCGGCCTGGCGCCCGACGGCAGCTCGACCTTCGTCCTGCCGCGCCTCGTCGGGAGCAAGCGAGCGTTCGACCTGATCGCCTCGAATCGGGTCCTCGCGGCCGAGGAGGCCCGCGCGCTCGGGCTCGTGACGGACGTGTGTCCCGAGGCCGAATTCCCGGCGCGGGCTCGCGAGGCGGCCCACCGGTTAGGGGCGGGGCCGACACAAGCCCTCGCGCGGGCCAAGCGCCTGGTCCTGCTGGGGCAGGGCGAGACTCTCGAGACGCAGATGGAGCACGAGCGCCGGGCGATCGCCGAGTGTGGGCGCACCGAGGACTTCACGACCGGCATCCGGAGCTTCCTGGAGAAGCGGCGGGCCGCGTTCGCCGGACGCTGAGACCGGGACGGGATCGCGTGGCCGAGCCGGGTCGCACGTGACTGCCGCCGGTCTCCTGGCCCTCGCCGAGCGAGGGTGCCCGTGCGTCGTTCCCCTGCTGAAGCGGTTCTTCGTCGAGCAGTTGGTCCCCGCCAATCGGCTGCTCGGCATCAAGGTGCTCGAGGTTGCGCCGGACTCCCGGTCGGTGGTGCTCCGCCTCCCCTACCGGCGGCGGATCCTGAACCCTGCCGGCACGGTCCACGGCGCGGCAATCCTGGCCCTCGCGGAAACGGTCCACGGCGTCGCGGTGCTCTGGCAGTTCTCGCCGTCCGCGCACCAGATGGTCGCCCGGCGCAGCACGCTCGAGTTTCTTCGACCGGGACGCGGTGACCTTTTCGTCCACTTCGGACTCGCTCCCGAGCTGAGGGCACGCATCGCGCGAGTCCTCGCGACGGAGGGACGCGCGGAGTTCGAGCTCGAGAGCGTCGTGGTGGACGGACAGAACCAGGTGGTCGCGCACCTCCGGGCCGCGTACGTGCTTCGACGGCGACCGGGGGCGGCTTGACGCGCGCGCGCGCCTCTCACTACACTGCCCCGGCCGGCACTCATGGACATCCTCGCCGCCCACGCCGAGCGCACCCCCGACGCGCTCGCCCTGATCGAGGGCGAGCGCGCGCTGACCTGGCGCGCGCTCGTGGAACGGCGCAACCGGCTCGCGCGCGCGCTCCGCGGCCTCGGCCTCGCGCGCGGCGAGCACGTGATCGTCTACGCGCAGAACTCGCTCGAGGCCGTGGTGATCCCGGCGGCGGTGCGCGCGGCGAGCGCGATCCCCGTGCCGATGAACCACCGGCTCGTCGCCGAGGAGGTCGCCTACATCCTCGAGCACTCCGACGCGCGCGCGGTGTTCGTGAGCGCGGAGTTCCTGCCGGTCGCCGAGCGGGTGCGCGGGGGCGCGGCCTCCGTGCGCGACTGGATCGCGGTCGGCGCCGCGCGGCCGGCGTGGGCGCGCCACGTGGACGACCTGATCGCGGCAGGCGACCCGGCGCCGCTTCCCGCGGACCCGGCGCAGGGGATCGGCGGCTCGATGATCTATACGGGCGGCACGACGGGGCGGCCGCGCGGCGCGCTCCGGCGCGGCACGGACCCGAGCGTGACCCGCCGCTTCATGGAGGCCTTCGGCCTCGCCGAGCCCGACCACGTGCACCTCGCCGCCGGGCCCCTCCATCACTCGGCGCCGGGCGGGTTCGTCCAGTTCACGCACGTCTTCGCCGGCGCGGTGGTCGTCATGCCGCGGTTCGACCCGGAGGAGGCGCTGCGCCTGATCGCGCGGCACCGCTGCACGAGCACGTTCATGGCGCCGACGCTCGTCCAGCGCGTCGTGGACCTGCCCGAGGCGGTGCGCGCGCGGTACGACGTCGCGTCGCTGCGCGTGCTCGTCGTCGCCGCCGCGCCGTGCCCGATGCGCGTGAAGGAGGCGGCGCTCGCGTGCTTCGGCCCGGTGCTGTGGGAGTTCTACGGCTCGACCGAGCTCAGCATCAACACGGTCCTCCGGCCCGAGGACGTGCTGCGCAAGCCCGGCTCCTGCGGTCGCGCGGCGCCGGGTGTCGAGCTGGCGATCCTGGACGACGCGGGCCGCCCGGTGCCGCCGGGCACCCCGGGGGAGCTCTACGTGCGGCGCTTCGGGGGCATGTTCGACGGCTACTACAAGGACGCGGCGGCCACACGCGAGGCCGAGCGGGGCGAGTGGGCCACGGTCGGCGACGTCGCGTACGTGGACGCCGAGGGCTTCGTCTACATCTGCGACCGCAAGCGCGACATGATCATCTCGGGCGGCGTCAACATCTACCCGGCCGAGGTCGAGGACGTGCTCCACCGGCACCCGGCGGTCGCGGACGTCGCGGTATTCGGCGTGCCCGACGACGAGTGGGGCGAGCGCGTCCACGCCGCGGTGAGGCTGCGGGAGGGTGCCACGCTCGCGGCGCCGGAGGTCGTGGACTTCGCGCGGCGCCACCTGGCCGGCTACAAGGTCCCGCGCGAGGTGTCCTTCCACGCGGACTTCCCGCGCGACACCGCCGGCAAGCTGCTCAAGCGCCTGCTGCGCGACCCCTACTGGGCCGGCCGCGCGCGCAGGATCTGAGGGGGGCGACGCGATGCGCATGCGCGACAAGGTGGCCTTGGTGACGGGCGCGGGCTCGGGGATCGGCCGGGCGACGGCACTGCGCCTGGCGGCGGAGGGCGCGCGCGTGACGTGCGCCGACGTGACGGCGTCCGCCGCCGCCGAGACGGCGCGGGCGATCGAGGCGGCGGGCGGCGAGGCCCTGGCGCTCACGGTGGACGTCACCGACGAGCGCGCGTGCGCGGGCATGGTCGAGCGGACCCTCGCGCGCTGGGGCCGACTCACGACGCTCGTGAACTCGGCTGGCGTGCGCCCCGCCGCGCGCGACGCGGCGCCCCCGCCCGCGGAGTGGCAGCGCGTCCTCGACGTGAACCTCACCGGGACCTACCTCGCCTCGCGGGCCGCGCACGCCGCCCTGGCGGCGAGCGGAAGCGGCGCGATCACCAACCTCGCGTCCATCTTCGGGCTGGTCGGCGGGTCGATCTCGCCCTCGTACACGGCGTCGAAGGGCGGGGTCGTGAACCTCACGCGCCAGATGGCGCTCAATTGGGCGCCGGCGGTGCGCGTCAACTGCGTCTGCCCGGGCGTGATCGAGACGCCGATGACGGCGGAGCTGCGGCAGGACCCGGCGTGGCGCGAGGTGATCGTCCAGAAGCACCCGCTCGGGCGCTTCGGCCAGCCGGAGGAGGTCGCGGCGGCGATCCTCTATCTCTCGAGCGACGAGGCGGCGTTCGTCACCGGCGTCGCGCTGCCGGTGGACGGCGGCTACACCGCGGCGTAGCGAATCGCGAGGTCGAGGGGCGCCACGGCTGTGCCGGGGCGTCCCGAGCGTTGGGGGGCATGGGGGGCGCCCGGAGCCCCCCATGAAGCTCAGAGCGTGTGAACCGATCGCGGTGTCGAGGGGCGCCACGGCTGCGCCGGGGCGTCCCGAGCGTTTGGGGGGCATGGGGGGCGCCCGGAGCCCCCCATGAAGTCAATACAGGAGAAAGTCGGTCGGAACGAGGCGGCGCTGGACGGGGTCGACGGCGAGACCGAGCTGTTCAAGCACGGTGAGGCCCAGCAGGATGGCGTCCCCCGATTCGCCAAAGACCACGCGACACGGAGCCGCGTCCCCATTGACCGCGACGTCGGCGTCTCCGACATCCCGCTCCGCTCGCCGTCCATCGGCGAGCACCAGCGAGACCCGGCGAAGCGCCCGGATCCCGAGCCCCTGGAGGACATCGCGGGGAATCACCGTCAGCGTCGCACCGGTGTCGGCAAGGGCACGGATCTCGCCGGAGCGCGCCCCGGTGCGAGGATTCACCACGACGATGCCGACGCGGACCTCCCCCATGGACCAAATCCAATCACGCGGCGTGGCGCGCGTCAAGAACGCGTGGTCGAGTGGTCAGGGGCCGCGAAGTGCTCGAGGATGAAGCCGGCGATGCTGTGGCGCGTGGGGCCGGGCGGCAGCGCGCCGCGCGGGAACCAGCGCGCGTCCTCGAGCTCGTCCGGGTCGGTGGTGATCTCGCCGCCCGCCCAGGTCGCGACGAAGCCGACCATGAGCTGGCTCGGGAAGGGCCAGTTCTGGCTGCCGACGTAGGCGACGTCCTTCACGTCCACGCCGACCTCCTCCTTGACCTCGCGCGCCACGGCGTCCTCGAGCGACTCGCCGTTGTCCACGAAGCCCGCGACGAGCGCGTAGCGGCCCGGCGCCCAGCCCGCCTTGCGCGCGAGGAGCACGCGGTCGCCGTCGCGGACGAGCACGATGACCGCCGGGTGCAGGTGCGGGTAGTGCTCGTAGCGGCACCGGGGGCAGCGCTTGCCCCACTCGCCCGCGATGCGCTGGGTGGACTCGCCGCAGCGCGGGCAGTGGCTGCTCGTGCGCTGCCACCAGAGCGCCTGCATCGCCATGCCGCCGAGCGTGAGGAGGTCGTCGGGCAGCCGCGTGCCCTGCATCGGCACGAGGGTCTCGCGGCGGAACCCCGGCGGCAGCGCGGCGCCGCGCGCGAGCGACGCCGTCCAGCACTCGGCGCCCTGGACGGTGCCGAGCCAGAGCGGCTCGCCGAGCGCCTCGCCGAAGCCGCGCGGCGCCTCGCCCTCCGGGAGGCGGAAGTCGTCCCCTTCGGGGAGCACGAGCGCCTGCTCCTGGACGACGAGCCAGCGGCCCCGCGCCTCCGGGGGCGTGGCGCCGCGCTTGGCGGGCGCGAACGCGCCGCCGAGCGCGCCGCGGTTGTAGGGGAGGTAGACCGTGAGCGGGGTCAAAACCCGAGCGCCACCTTCTGGTCGCCGCGCTCGCGCGGCGCCGGCGGTGCGGGCGGCGGCGGGGGCCCGAGCGTCCGGAGCGCCGGCATCACCTCGGCGGCGAAGAGGCGCAGGCTGCGCTCGGCCTCGTCGTACGGCATGCCCGCGTAGCTGAACACGCCCACGAAGGTGTCGTGGCCGACGCGCGTGCGGACGTCGAGGATGCGCTGGTAGCACTGCTCCGGCGTGCCCCACACCTGGAGGTTCGTGAAGTAGTCGATCACGGCGTCGGTGCCGTGGGTCGCGATCTTCTCCGACATCTTCCCGTAGTACTCGTACCCCTTCGTGGTCTTCAGGTGGTCGCCCGCGAACTGGTAGTGGTCGAGCACGGTCTGGTAGTAGCCGCCGATCCAGCGCCGGGCCATCTCGCGCGCCCGGTCGGGATCGCGGTCGCAGAAGGTCCAGCCCGCGCAGACCGGAGGCGGCGCCTCGGCCCGGTTGACCTCGCGGTACGTCGTGCGGTACGCGTCGAGCTCCCTGGCCACCTCGTGCCAGGGCTTCTGCGGGATGACCAGGATGCCCACGCCCAGCTCGGCCATGATGCGCACGGACTCGGGCGAGACGGCGGCGGCGTAGGTGCGCCCGCGGAAGGACTTGAACGGCGCGGGCCGGATCGCGGCGCGCGGCTGCGTGTAGAAGGCGCCGTCGGACTCGCAGAAGCCGGTCTCGAGGCCGCGCAGCACCATCCGGGCGGCCTCGACGAAGCGCGGCCGCGACTCCTCCATCGACAGGCGGAAGCCGTCGAACTCGACCTTGCCCGCGCCGCGGCCGAGCCCGAGGATCAGCCGGCCGCCGGAGATGTTGTCGAGCATGGAGATCTCCTCGGCGACGCGCAGCGGGTCGTGCCACGGGAGCACGACCACCATCGTGCCGAGCCTCGCCGTCGTCGTGCGGCCGGCCATGTACGTGAGGAACTGGAGCACGTCGGGGCACATCGTGTAGTCGGTGAAGTGGTGCTCGACGCCCCAGACGGACTCGAACCCGAGCGGCTCGGCGAGGTCGGCGAGGCGCAGCT
>Ga0154364_1280_pt1 | contig 11067 bp, 9 predicted proteins | sample RifGroA2_FD_115892 | JGI IMG/M metagenome (GOLD analysis project Ga0154364, IMG submission 115892) | Candidatus Rokubacteria bacterium GWA2_73_35 | reverse complement strand
CGATCAGCGTGGCGCCCGAGTTCGTGGACGAGCCGCCGGCGACCTCGCGTGCGGGCCTGCTGCAGGAACTGGGGATCTCCGCCGAGTTCCTCGGCGTCGGCGTCGAGCGCGTGGACTACACGAAGGGCCTGCCCGAGCGCTTCCGCGCGCTGCGCTGGTTCTTCGAGCGCTATCCGGAGTACCGCGAGCGGGTCGTCTTCGTCCAGCTCGCGGCGCCGAGCCGGGTGGCGATCCCGCGCTACCAGGAGCTGCAGCGGGAGGTGGAGGACACGATCCGGGAGATCAACCAGGCGCTCCAGACGCGGACGTGGCGGCCGATCATCTTCCTCAACCGCCACTACGAGCACCGCGAGATCTGGAGCTACTACCGGCACGCCGACTTCTGCATGGTGACGTCGCTCCACGACGGGATGAACCTGGTCGCGAAGGAGTTCGTCTCGGTCCGCGACGACGACGACGGCGTGCTGATCCTGAGCCGCTTCACCGGCGCCGCGCGGGAGCTGCGCGACGCGCTCCTCGTCAACCCGTACGACATCGAGGAGACCGCCGAGGCCATCCGCGCGGCGATCGAGATGGCGCCCGAGGAGCGGGCGGCCCGCATGGCGCGGATGCGCCGCACGGTGCGCGAGCACAACATCTACCAGTGGGCCGGCCTGCTCCTGAGCGAGCTGACCCGGATCCCGCTCGAAGTCGCCGGGGCGAAGGAAGCCTGAGCCCGCCGCCGCGCCTCCTCGCCCGCCTGGCGCGCGCGCTCGCGCCGGGCGGGGCGCTCGTTGCGGTCCTCGACTACGACGGGACGCTGACGCCCATCGTCGGCGCGCCGCGGGCGGCCCGCCTCGCGCCGAGGGTGCGGGCGACGCTCGCGGCGCTCGCGGTCCACCCGCGCGTGGGGCTCGCGATCCTCTCCGGCCGCGCGCTCGGCGACGTCCGGCGCCGGGTCGGCGTGTCGCGCGTCGTCTACGGCGGCTGCCACGGGCTCGAGATCGCGGGCGCGGGCCTCGCCTTCCGCCACCCGGCGGCGCGCCGCGCCCGCGTCGCCGCCGCGCGCCGGCTGCTGCGCGCCGCGGTGCGGGGCCTCCCCGGCGTCCGGCTCGAGTCGAAGGGGCTCGCCGTGAGCCTCCACTACCGCCACGTGGCCGCCGCGCGGGTCGACGAGGTGCGCGAGGCCGTGGCGCACGTGGCGCGCCGCGTGCCCGACCTCGCCGTGATCGCGGGCCACCGGGTCTTCGACTTCGTCCCGCGCGTCGGCTGGGACAAGGGCCGGGCGGTGCGGTGGATCGCCCGCCGTCTCGGGCCCACGCTGCCGGGGCGCGTCACGCTGCTCTACGTGGGCGACGACACGACGGACGAGGCGGCGTTCGCCGCGCTCCGGGGGCGCGCCGTCACCGTGCGCGTCGGCGCCGCGCCGACCGCGGCGGACCACGTCGTGCGCGGCGTGCGGGAGGTGCACGGGCTTCTGCGCTGGATCGCCGGCGCGCTCGTATGAGACGCGCCGGCGCAGCGTCACCCTGTCGAGGGGGCGACACCGTGTCGCCCCACGGCCACGCGCGCGGTGCTCGCGACGGCGCTAACTGACCGCCCGACCGCGCCTTTTCGAGGCGAGTCGGGCCGTCCAGGCGCTGGCACCGGCCTTGCGTCGCACCGGGCCCCATGAGATCCCGACACGCGATGCCCTTCGGCGCCGACGTGCTGCCCGGCGGCGGGGTCCGGTTCCGCCTCTGGGCGCCTCGCGCGGCCGCAATCGAGCTCTGCCTCGACGCCGCCGGCGAGGCGCCCCGCGCGCTCCGGCCCGCGGCCGACGGCTGGTTCGAGACCACGGTCGAGCGCGCGGGCCGTGGCACGCGCTACCACTATCGCGTCGACGGCACCCTGTGCGTGCCCGATCCGGCCTCGCGCTTCCAGCCCGGGGACGTGCACGGCCCCAGCGAGGTCGTGGACCCCGGGCGGTTCGAGTGGACCGACGCGGCCTGGCGCGGCCACGCGTGGGAGACCCTGGTCTTCTACGAGCTGCACGTCGGCACGTTCACGCCGGAGGGCACGCTGGCGGCAGCCGCGGCACGGCTCGATCACCTCGCCGACCTCGGTGTCACCGCGCTCGAGCTGATGCCGCTCGCCGACTTCCCCGGCCGCTGGGGCTGGGGGTACGACGGCGTGCTGCCGTTCGCGCCCGAGAGCTGGTACGGGCGCCCCGAGGACCTGAAAGCGTTCGTCCAGGCGTGTCACGCGCGCCGGCTCGCGGTCTTCCTCGACGTCGTCTACAACCACTTCGGCCCGGAGGGGAACTTCCTGCACGCCTACGCGCCCGCCTTCTTCAGCCGGCGCCACGCAACCCCCTGGGGCGACGCGATCAACTTCGACGGCGAGGGCTGCCGGGAGGTCCGCGCGTTCTTCCGCGAGAACGCGCTCTACTGGCTCGAGGAGTACCACATGGACGGGCTCCGGCTCGACGCGGCGCACGCGATCCACGACGACTCGGCGCCGCACATCCTCGAGGAGATCGCGACCGCCGTGCACGCACGCTTCGCGGGCCGCCGCCGCGTGCACCTCGTCCTCGAGAACGACGGCAACGAGGCGCGCTGGCTCCGCCCGGACGCGACGGGCCGGCGGCTCTACGCCGCGCAGTGGAACGACGACGTCCACCACGCGCTCCACGTGCTCGCCGCGGGCGAGCGGGACGGCTACTACGCGGACTACCCGGACCCGGTCGGCGCGCTCGCGCGCTGCCTCACCGAGGGCTTCGCCTATCAGGGGGAGCGCTCCGTCTACCGTGACCGCCCACGCGGGGAGCCGACGGCGGGCGTGCCGCTCACCGCGTTCGTGAGCTTCCTGCAGAATCACGACCAGGTGGGCAACCGCGCCCTGGGGGAGCGACTCACCGAGCTGGCGCCGCCGGCGGCCCTCCGCGCGGTGACGGCGCTCGTGCTCCTCGCGCCCGCACCCCCCCTGCTCTTCATGGGTCAGGAGTGGGGCGCGCGCGAGCCCTTCCACTTCTTCTGCGACTTCGGCCCCGACCTCGCCGCGCGCGTGAGGGAAGGGCGCCGGCGCGAGTTCGCGCGGTTCCCCGCGTTCGCGGACCCGGCGAGTCGCGCGCGCATTCCGGACCCGCAGGACGAGGGCACGGTGCTCCGCTCGACGCTCGACTGGGGCGCGCTCGCCCGCGCCGGCCACCGGGAGTGGTGGACCTGGACGCGCCGGCTCCTGCACCTCCGGCAGCGCGTGCTCGTCCCGCTGCTGCGACACGGCCTCGCCGGGGCGCGGGCGGCGCGCGCGGGCGAGGCCGGGCTCATCGTGGAGTGGACCTTCGCCTCGGGCGCGACGCTCGCGCTCGCCGCGAACCTCGGCCCGGCGCCCGGCCCGGCGCCGGCGCGCACCCCCGCGGGGCGCCGGCTGGTCGCGCTCGGCACGGGGGACCCGGGCGCGAGCCTCCTCGGCCCGTGGCACGTGGCGTACTATCTGACGGAGCGGGTGGAACCAGTCGATGGATAGCCTCGAGGCGGCCCGACGCATCCCGGGGTCAACGTACCGGCTGCAGCTCGACCGGACGTTCACGTTCGCCGACGCGCGGGAGGTCGTCCCGTACCTCGACGCGCTCGGGATCACGGACTGCTACCTGTCGCCGCTGCTCGCGCCGAGCTCCGCGTCCTCGCACGGCTACGACGTCTCGGACCACGGGCGCCTCAACGAGGCGCTCGGCACGGAGGCGGACTACGCGGCCTTCGCCGACGCCCTGCGCGCCCGCGGGATGGGCCAGATCCTGGACGTGGTGCCGAACCACATGGGGATCGCCGGGAACCGCAACGCGTGGTGGATGGACGTGCTCGAGAACGGCCCCGCGTCGCCCCACGCGGGGTCCTTCGACATCGACTGGGACCCGCTCAAGCCGGAGCTGAAGAACAAGGTCCTGCTGCCGATCCTCGGCGACCAGTACGGCCGGGTCCTCGAGAACCAGGAGCTCGCGCTCGAGTTCCGGGAGGGTGCGTTCTTCGTCCGCTACGGCGACACGCTCCTGCCCGTCGCGCCGCGCTCCTACGCGCGCGTCCTCCGCGTCGGGCTCGACGAGTCGCTCGCGGCGCTCGGGCCCGACGACCCGCAGGCGCTCGAGCTCCAGAGCATCCTCACGGCGCTCGGCCACCTGCCGCCGCAGACCGAGACCGATCCCGCCCGGCTCGAGGAGCGCAATCGCGAACGCGTGGTCATCAAGCGGCGCCTCGGCGCCCTCTGCGCGGAGTCGCCGGCGGTGGCCGCCCACGTCGAGGCCGCCGTCCGCCGCCTCAACGGCGTCAAGGGCGACCCGACGAGCTTCGACCTGCTCGACGAGCTGCTCGGCGCGCAGGCGTACCGCCTCGCCTTCTGGCAGGTCGCGGCGGACGAGATCAACTACCGGCGCTTCTTCGACATCAACGACCTCGCCGCGATCCGGATGGAGGAGCCCGCGGTCTTCGCCGCGGCCCACCGGCTGATCTTCCGGCTCGTCCGCGAGGGGTGGGTCACGGGGCTCCGCGTGGACCACCCGGATGGCCTCTACGCGCCCGCGCAGTACCTCGCCGCGCTCCAGCGGCACTGCTGGATCGAGCGCAGCCTGGGCTCCGACCCCGGCGCCGACGCGGCCGCGCGCGCGGCGCTCGAGGGGGAGTACGACCGGCGGCTCGCGACCGAGCCGCGCGGCGCGGGCGCGCGCCCCTTCTACATCGTGGTCGAGAAGATCCTGGCGCCCGGGGAGGACCTCCCCGCGCACTGGTCGGTGGACGGCACGACGGGCTACGAGCTGCTCGCCGCGCTCAACGGGCTCTTCGTCGACGGCGGCGCCGCGCGCGCGGCCGAGGACACCTGGGCGCGGTTCGTCGGCCACCGCCCGCGCTTCGACGACGTCGTGTACGCGGCCAAGAAGCTCGTCATGGACACCTCGATGTCGAGCGAGCTCAGCGTGCTCGGGCACCGGCTCGCGCGGCTCTCCGAGCGGCAGCGCGTCTCGCGGGACTTCACCGACCGGAGCCTGACGGCCGCGCTGCGCGAGATCATCGCCTGCTTCCCCGTCTATCGGACCTACGTCGACGACGCCATCGGCGGCGCCGGCGAGCGCGACCGCCGCTACATCGAGCAGGCCGTGGCGCTCGCGAAGTGGCGCAACCCGGGCACGAGCGCCTTCGTGTTCGACTTCGTCCGCGACGTGCTCTGCCTCGAGTTCCCGGCCGGGCGGAGCGAGGTCGAGCGCCAGGAGCAGCTGGCGTTCGTGCGCAAGTTCCAGCAGCTCACCGGCCCGATCACGGCCAAGGGCGTCGAGGACACGGCGTTCTACCGCTACAACCGTCTCGTCTCGCTCAACGAGGTCGGGGGCGATCCGGGGCGCTTCGGCACGCCCCCCGAGCGCTTCCACCGGCTCAACGCGCTCCGCCAGGAGCGGTGGCCCGGCTCGCTCACGGCGACGTCCACGCACGACACGAAGCGGAGCGAGGACGTGCGCGTGCGGATCGCCGTGCTGTCCGAGATCCCTCGGGAGTGGCGGCGGCGGGTGCGCGCGTGGCATCGCCTGAACCGCCGTCACCGGGGCGTCGTCGACGCGCGGCCGGCGCCGGCCGAGGACGAGGAGTACCTCCTGTACCAGACGCTGGTCGGCGCCTGGCCCCTCGGGAGCCCGGCGCTCGACGAGGACCGGGACTTCGTCGAGCGCATCCAGCGCTTCGTGTACAAGGCGCTGCGCGAGGCCAAGGTGAACGCGAGCTGGATCAACCCGCGCCCCGAGTACGACGCGGCCGTCCGGCGCTTCGTCGCCGCGATCCTCGACCGCTCGGCGTCGAACCGGTTCCTCCAGGACTTCGTGCCGTTCCAGCGGGACGTCGCGGCCTGGGGCATGTACAGCGCCCTCTCGCAGACGCTGCTCAAGGTCGCGGTGCCCGGCGTGCCGGACTTCTACCAGGGCACCGAGCTGTGGGATCTGAGCCTGGTGGACCCGGACAACCGGCGTCCGGTCGACTTCGCGCTCCGCCGGCGCACGCTCGAGGCGCTCACGGCCGAGATCGAGCAGGCCGGTGACCTCGCCGCGCTCGCCCGCACGCTCGTGGAGACGAAGGAGGACGGGCGCGTCAAGCTCTACGTGATCCGCCAGGCGCTCGCGCTGCGCCGCGCGCGGCCGGCCCTGTTCCGGGACGGCGACTACCGGCCACTCGAGGCGCGGGGGCCGCTGGCGGCGCACGTCGTGGCGTTCGCGCGCGTGCACGGGGCGGAGGTCGTGCTGGCGCTGGCGCCGCGTCTCTACGCCCGGCGCCCCGCCGCCGAGCCGCCGTTCGGCCGCGGGTGCTGGCCCGACGACACGCGCCTCGTCGTGCCGGCGGCGCTCGAGGGCCGGTACCGCAGCGCGTTCACCGGCGAGCGCGTCGAGGCGCGCGACGGCGTGCTGCCCGTCGCCGACGCGCTCGCGAGCTTTCCGGTCGCGCTGCTCGAGCGGGAGGGCTGATGCGCGCGGCCACGCACCCGTTCGTCTTCACCGGCTGCGTCGAGCTGCGGCAGACCCTGGACGTCCACGCGCTCGACGAGCGCGAGCTGCTCGACCGCCTCCGCGAAGTCCCGCTCGACTCGATCTTCTTCCACACACACGGCTACTTCCTGCACCACCGGGCGTTCACCACCGCGTGGGGCAACGACTTCGCGCGCTGGGCGGCGGTCGAGGTGCGGGACCAGGTGCTCGCCGAGCGCCTCGCCGTGGTGGATCCGTTCGCCGTCGAGACGCTCGACGACCTCCGCGAGGAGCTGGCGACGATCGTCGACCAGCACCTGCGCGGGCTCGGCGCGGTGGTGCGCCTGCCGTTCGCCCGGGGCTTCCACTTCCAGCAGTCGCGGCTCGTGGAGGTGCCGCTCGGGCCGCGCGCGACGAACCTGCGCGAGTTCCGCGACGGCCTCGCCGCGGTGGACGCGAGCGCGATCTACCTGCACATGGTGCACGCGCGGGCCCGGCGCGGGCGCGCCGCGGGCGACTTCGCCGAGTGGCTGCGCACCTCCCTCGGACAGCCGGCGCTCGCCGAGCAGTTCGGGCGGATCGACACCTACCTGACCTCGCTCGAACGGGTGCGCGGGCGCCTGCTCGACCTCGTGGACCGGGCGCTCGAAGAGGAGGCCGAGTGAGCCGGATCGCCGAGTACCGGCAGGTCGCGCCGCAGGGCGCGCTGGACATCCTCGAGCGCCTGGCCGCCCGGGCGCGCGGGCGCCGCCTCCTCCACGTGAGCGGCGGCCGGCTCGGGGGCGGCCCCGCCGAGGCGCTCCGCGCGGCGGTGCCGCTCCTCGGCGACCTCGGCGTCGACGCGCGCTGGGAGGTCACCGGCGGCGACCCCGCGTACTACGCGACGGTGCGCACGCTCCAGGCGGCGCTCGAGGGCGGCGAGCGGGTGCCGAGCGAGGAAGGGCTCGAGCGCTACCTCGCGATGAACCGTGTCAGCGCGCGGAAGCTCGACCTCGAGGCCGACCTGGTCCTGGCCCACGACGTCCCGCCCGCGAGCCTCGTCGAGGCGCGGACGGGGGGGCGCTGGATCTGGCGGTGCCACTTCGACTGCGCGGGGGCGCAGCACGGGGCGTGGGCGTTCTTCCGACCCCTCGTCGAGCGGTTCGACGCGGCGGTGTTCTCGCTGCCGCAGTACGCCCACCGGCTCGGCGTCCCCGCGTTCGTCCTGCACCCCTCGATCGATCCGCTGTCGGACCGGAACCGGGACCTCGCGCCGCGGGAGCTGCAGACGGTCCTCGCGACGCTCCGGGTGGCGCAGGACAAGCCCCTCCTGCTCCAGGTCGGTCCGTTCACGCGCGGCCACGACCCGCTCGGCGTCGTGAACGCCTACCGCATCGTCAAGAAGCACCACGACGTCCGGCTCGTCCTCGCGGGGGCCGCCGGGGAGGACGGCGAGAGCCTCGAGATCCTGGCGAGCCTGCGGGACGCGGCCGAGCACGACCGGGACATCGTGGTCCTCGAGTTGCCGGTCGACGCCCACGTGCAGCTCAACGCGCTGCAGCGCGCGGCGACGATCGTGCTCCAGAAGTCCGTGCAGGAGGGGTTCGACCTCGGCCCCGCGGAGGCGATGTGGAAGGGCAAGCCGGTCATCGGCGGCGCGACCGGCGGCATCGCCCAGCAGATTCTGCACGACGTGACGGGCTACCTCGTGCGCTCGGTCGAGGGCGCCGCCTTCCGCATCCGCCACCTGCTGAACAACCGCGAGTTGATCCCGCGCATGGGCGCGGCCGGCCGCGAGCACGCGCGCCGGGCGTTCCTGATCACGCGCCACCTGCTCGACGACCTGGCGCTGATGGCCCACCTGGCGCCGTGACGGACACCCACGAGACCCCCGCCCCGGCGCCGCCGCCGGCGCTCGACGAGCAGCTCGCCGCGCTCGGCGCGCGCGAGATCGCCGTCGGCCTGCCCACCTACAACAACGCGGCGACCGTGGGGGCCGTCGTCGCCGCGGTGGAGGCGGGCCTCCGGGCGCACTTCCCCGAGGCCAGCGCGGTCCTCATCGACGCCGACGCCGGCTCGCTGGACCGGACCCCCGAGGCGCTGGCCGCCGCCGGGGTCCCCGTCGTCCTGGCCCGGCACGAGGCGCCCAGCAGCGAGCGGGCCGCGGTCCCGTTCCACGGCGTGCCGGGCCGCGACGCGGCGCTGCGGCTCACCTTCGACGTGGCCCGGCGCGTCGGCGCGCGCGTCCTGGTCGTGCTCGAGGCCGACGTGCCTTCGATCGACGCGGGGTGGATCGAGCGCCTCGTGCGCCCGGTGTGGGAGGAGAAGGCCGATCTGGTCGTGCCGGCGTACGCGCGGCACCGGTACGAGGGCACGATCACGAACCTCCTGCTCGCGCCGCTCGTCCGGGCGCTCTTCGGCCGGCGCCTGCGGCAGCCCCTCGGCGGCGCCTCCGCGCTGTCGCTGCGGCTCCTCGAGCACGCGCTGGCGCGGCCGGACCGGCCCACGAGCGGGCGCGACCTGCTGGAGCTCTGGCTCGTCGGCGCCGCGATCGCCGACGGCTTCGCGCTGCGCGAGGCCTGGCTCGGCCCCCGCCGCATCGAGTCGCGCACCCGCACGACCGACCTGCCGACGATGCTCGCGCAGGCCCTGGGGGCGGTGTTCACGCTCATGGAGCGGTACGAGGCCCTCTGGCTCGACGTCGTCGGCAGCGAGCCGGTGCCGGCGCTCGGCGAGGCCGCGCCGCCCGCGCCGGCCCCGACGGCGGTGGACGTCGAGCGCCTCGTCGGCGCGTTCCGGCGCGGCGTCCGCGACCTCGTCCAGATCTGGGAGCTGGTCCTGACGCCGGACACGCTCGGCGACGTGCTGAGCCTCGAGGTCCGCGACGCGGCCGCGTACCGGTTTCCCGACCCGCTCTGGGCCCGCGTGGTGTACGAGTTCGCCCTCGGCCACCACTTCGGCGTCGTGCACCGCGACCACCTGCTCCGCTCGCTCGTGCCGCTCTACCTCGGGCGCACGGCGGCGCTCGTGAACGCGACGCAGGCGGCGAGCGCCCCGGCGACCGAGGCGGCGCTCGAGCGGGTGGGCGCCGCGTTCGAGCGGGCGAAACCGTACCTCGTGGACCGCTGGCGCTAATGAGTCTCGCGGAATTCGGTATCGCCTGGGCCCGGAGTGACCGTGCCACGGAGGCTACGCCATCGTGATTCGAGATGGCATCGACGGGGAACGTCATGAGCTCTCCTCCACGCCCGCTGGTCTCCGAGGAGGCGCTATGGTCCGGCGCGCGCATGCGCAGCGCCGCGTCTTCGAAGTCCTGCTCCCCGACGGGGACAAGCTCTGGGATCCCGCGCTGCGAGAGATCGACGCCATCCTCGATGACGACCCCCTCGTCGACCTGATCGTCGAGGCCCTCGCGCGACGGCACCCACCGAGTCGCCGCCGCGGCCGACTGGGCACCCCTGCCACCGTCGTGCTCCGGGTGCCGGGAGCTGGATGCTGGGCTCCTGGGCGGCGGCTCCCCTGCGTGACACCTGCGTGATACGTGACACCCACGTGATAATGGAAGACGATCTCCATGCGAACCCCGATCCGGGCCACTCCCTATGCGGTGGAGCGCTGGGCCTCGCGCTTCCGCTACCTCCGGTGGCTCGACGCGCTTGTCGCCTGGCTCGCGGCCTGGGCGACCCTTGCGGCGGCGCTCGACGTCGGTCCCGATGCGCAGGCCGGCCTCGCCGCCGTGGCCACCGGCCTCTTGGCGCTGGTCCCTCCCATCCGGGTCCGCTGGCGTCCGGTGAGCGCCTGGGTCGGGCTTGCGATGAGCGTGAGGCTCGGCCCGGGCGACCGGGCCTGGTACGTCGTCCCGGGGCGCGCGGAGCCGGTCCTCGTGACAGCTCGGCGCGGTTTCCGTCTCGTCGTTGCCGGCGTCGACCGCGGCCGAGCTGAGGGGATCGAGGTGCGGCGGACGCGAGTACTCCTGCTGCCGGAACGTCGCGGGGCCCGGGTGGAGTGACGGCGGCGCAACAAGGACCCGGTCGATGACGCGCTCCGAGGGTCGCATACTCGCCCGCTACCTGGCCTGGCAACTGCCCGGCTGGCTCCTCGGCGCGCTGGGGATCGGCGCGCTGACCTGGGGCCTCGCGCTTCCCGGTTGGGTGGTCCCCGTTGGCGTCGCGCTCCTGGTTGTGCGGGATCTTTTGCTCTATCCCGCGATGCGTGTGGTGTTCCGGCCCGCGCCGCCCGTGCAACCCCTGGGTGCCCGGGGCGTCTGCGTGGAATCGCTCGCACCCTCCGGATACGTCCGCGTGGGCGGCGAGCTGTGGCGGGCACGGGCGCGGGACCCGGTGCCGGCTGGCGCCGTGGTTGTCGTTCGGGCGGCACACGGCCTCACGCTGCTCGTGGAGCCCGCGCCCACTGACAGAACCGGCGGCTCATGACCGCTCTGTCCGAGGATCAGCTACACCGAAGCGGGGCCAGCATGCACCGGAAACGACGAAGCGGGCGCACTTCCTGGGTCAGCTCCGCGATCTCTTTGTTCGCTCCCTAGTCTAGCCTAGGAACAATGCCGTTTAGTTAACCGCATTCGGTAACGTTGACAAGGCTTTAGCCCCGAGTCCCTTGCATCTCCGGAGATGCAAGGG
>Ga0154364_1042_pt1 | contig 11152 bp, 9 predicted proteins | sample RifGroA2_FD_115892 | JGI IMG/M metagenome (GOLD analysis project Ga0154364, IMG submission 115892) | Candidatus Rokubacteria bacterium GWA2_73_35 | reverse complement strand
TCGGAGAAGGCGCGCTACGACAAGGTCCTGTCCCACAACGAGATCCGGCTGCTGATCTCCGCGCTGGGCACGGGCATCGGCACCGACGAGTTCGACCTCGCGAAGCTCCGCTACCACAAGATCATCCTGATGACGGACGCCGACGTGGACGGCGCCCACATCCGGACGCTGCTCCTCACGTTCTTCTTCCGCCACATGAACGCGGTCATCGAGGCGGGCCACCTCTTCATCGCCCAGCCGCCGCTCTTCAAGGTCAAGAAGGGCAAGGTCGAGAAGTACCTGATGTCGGAGCGCGAGTTCGAGGACTTCTTCCTCGCGGCCTGGGTGGAGGGCGCGCGGGTGAAGGTGCCGGGGACGAAGGCGCCGCTCACGGGCGAGCCGCTCCTCGAGCTGCTGCGCGCGGGCCTCGAGTACCGGGCGCTCTTCGGCAAGCTGGTCAAGCGGGGCGTGCCCGCGCCGATCCTGGCCGAGCTGGTCCGGAACAGGTTCCGCGGCACGAAGCGGGGTGTGGGCCACGACGAGATCGCCGAGGCGATCAAGGGCGCCGCGGCGGCGATCAACGGCTACACGGTCCAGGTGGACGCCGGCGACAACGGCGACGGCCACCGGGTGACGATCGCCGGTCCGCCCACGCTCACGTTCAGCACCGACCTCTTCAAGTCGGCGGACTACGCGAGCGTGCTCGAGCTGTGGGACAAGGTCGCGGCGGCGGCTAAGGGCCCGCTCACGATCCTGGGCGACGGCGACCGCGAGACGCCGGTGAAGAGCCTCGAGGCCCTGCTCGCGACCGCGCTCGCGCGCGCGCGGCAGGGCGCCAGCTTCCAGCGCTACAAGGGCCTCGGCGAGATGAACCCCGAGCAGCTCTGGGCGACCACGATGAACCCGGAGACGCGCACGCTCCTCAAGGTCACGATGGAGGACGCGGTCGGCGCGGACCAGATGTTCACCGTGCTCATGGGCGATGCCGTCGAGCCCCGCCGCGAGTTCATCGAGCGCTACGCGCTGGACGTCGCGAACCTGGACATCTAACCCGCCCGAGGAAAGAACCCCCGTGCCCAACGAGCGTCAGGTCCCGGTCCCGATCGAAGAGGAGATGCGGAAGTCGTACCTCGACTACGCGATGTCCGTCATCGTCGGGCGCGCGCTGCCGGACATCCGTGACGGCCTCAAGCCCGTGCACCGCCGCGTGCTCTACGCGATGCAGGAGCTCGGGCTCACCTGGAACCGGGCCTACAAGAAATCGGCGCGCGTCGTCGGCGAAGTCCTCGGCAAGTACCACCCCCACGGGGACTCTCCCGTGTACGAGGCCCTCGTCCGGATGGTCCAGGACTTCTCGCTCCGGTACCCCCTCGTGGACGGGCAGGGGAACTTTGGCTCGATCGACGGCGACCCGCCGGCCGCCATGCGCTACACCGAGACGCGCCTCGCCAAGATCGCCCACGAGATGCTGGCCGACATCGAGAAGGACACCGTCGACTTCGCGCCGAACTTCGACGAATCGCTCCAGGAGCCGATCGTCCTCCCGACGCGGATCCCGAACCTGCTCGTCAACGGCTCGGCCGGCATCGCCGTCGGCATGGCGACGAACATCCCGCCCCACAATCTCTCCGAGGTCGTGGACGGGCTCGTCGCGCTGATCGACCGCCCGGACACGACGCTCGAGGAGCTGATGGGGATCATCACGGGCCCGGACTTCCCGACGCGCGGGTACATCTACGGCACCGGGGGCATCCGCGAGGCGTACACGACCGGCCGCGGCACGATCACGCTGCGCGCGAAGGCGCACGCCGAGAAGCTGCGCGGCGGCCGCGAGGCGATCATCCTCACGGAGCTGCCGTACCAGGTCAACAAGGCGAGCCTCATCGAGAAGATCGCCGAGCTCAAGAGGGAGAAGAAGATCGACGGCATCGCCGAGATCCGCGACGAGTCGAACCGCGAGGGCATTCGGGTCGTGCTCGAGCTGGGACGCGGGGAGATCCCGCAGATCGCGATGAACCAGCTCTACAAGCACACCCAGATGCAGACGACGTTTGGCATCATCATGCTCGCGCTGGTCGACCGGCGCCCGCAGATCGTCACCCTCAAGGAGATGCTCGAGGCGTTCGTGCGGTTCCGGCGCGAGATCGTCACCCGGCGCACGCGCTTCGACCTGGCGCGCGCCGAGGAGCGGGCCCACATCCTGGCCGGCCTGCGGAAGGCCGTCGAGCACCTCGACCTCGTGATCCGCCTGATCCGGCAGGCCGAGAGCCCGGACGCCGCGAGGGACGCGCTGATGTCGCGCCTGGACCTCTCCGAGATCCAGGCCCGCGCGATCCTCGACATGCGGCTGCAGCGCCTGACCCAGCTCGAGCGGCACAAGGTCGTCGAGGAGCACGAGCAGACGCTCGCGCTGATCGAGGAGCTGAAGGGCATCCTCGCCTCGGACGCGAAGCTGATGGCGATCATCAAGCAGGAGCTGCTCACGATCAAGGAGGAGTACGGCGACGCGCGGCGCACCGAGATCCTCACCGAGACCACGGAGCTGACGATCGAGGACCTCCTGGCCGACGAGGAGATGGTCGTCACGATCACGCGGTCGGGCTACATCAAGCGGACGCACGTCGAGGCGTACCGGAGCCAGCGGCGCGGCGGCAAGGGCGTCACGGGCATGGAGACCAAGGAGGAGGACGTCGTCGAGGACCTGTTCGTGGCCTCGACGCACTCGTTCCTGCTCTTCTTCACGAACCTCGGCAAGGTGCACTGGCTCAAGGTGCACGAGATCCCGGAGGGCGGGCGCCAGGCCAAGGGCAAGGCGATGGTGAACCTCCTGTCGCTCGGCGAGGGCGAGCGGGTGGCGACGTGCGTGCCGGTCCGCGACTTCGGCGCGGGCGGCTACGTCCTGTTCGCCACCAAGCAGGGCAGGGTCAAGAAGACCGAGCTCGACGCCTACTCCCACCCCCGCGCCGGCGGCATCCAGGCGATCGGCCTCGACGACGGGGACGAGGTGATGACCGCGCGGCGCACCGACGGCCAGCGCGAGGTGATGATCGCGACGCGCCAGGGGATGATCATCCGCTTCGGCGAGGACCAGGTGCGGTCGATGGGCCGGAGCGCCGCCGCAAGGGCAAGGGGATCATCGACATCAAGACGGGCGGCCGCAACGGCACCGTCGTCGGCATGCTCCAGGTGCGCTCTGGCGACGACCTCCTCGTCGTGACCACGAAGGGCAAGCTGATCCGGATGCACGCGGACGACGTCTCGTCCCAGGGCCGCAACACGATGGGCGTGCGCATCATTGACATCGACGCCGACGACCGCGTCGGCTCGATCGCCCGCGTCGAGGCCGAGCAGGCGGCGCCCGAGGGGCAGTAGCCCCCGTGCTCGACCTGCGCCTCGTCCGCGAGCAGCCCGACGCGGTCGCCCGCGGCCTCGCCGACAAGGGCGGCGCCGAGCTGATCCCCGAGGTCCTCGCCCTCGACGCCGACCGCCGCCGGCTCGTCAGGGAGGCCGAGGAGCTCAAGGCCCGCCGCAACCGCGCCTCGGAGGCCATCGGCCAGGCGAAGAAGCGCGGGGCGGACGCCTCCGCGGAGCAGGCGCGCATGCGCGAGGTGGGCGAGAGGATCAAGGCGCTCGACGCCGAGATCGCGGTCGCCGGCGCCCGGCTCGAGGCCCTCCTCGCCCAGCTCCCCAACCTGCCGAGCCCGGCGGCGCCGGCGGGGAAGTCCGAGGCGGACAACGTCGAGGTCCGCCGCTGGGGCGAGCCGCGGGTCTTCGACTTCGCGGCCCGGCCCCACGAGGAGCTGGGCGCGGCGCTCGGCCTGCTCGACCTCGATCGCGCGAGCCGGCTCGCGAAGTCGCGGTTTGCGGTGCTCTGGGGCGCGGGCGCGCGCCTCTCGCGGGCGCTCGCGCAGCTCATGCTCGACCTCCACACGCGCGAGCACGGCTACACCGAGCTCTGGGTGCCCCACCTCGTGAACGCCGAGACGATGCTCAAGAGCGGGCAGCTCCCGAAGTTCGAGGAGCAGCTCTTCAAGACCGTCGAGGCGGACGAGGGCCGCGTGCTCTACCTGATCCCCACCGCCGAGGTGGCGCTGACCGCGCTCCACGCCGGGGAGACGCTGCCCGCGGCCTCGCTGCCGCGCCGCTACGCCGCGTTCACGCCCTGCTACCGGCGCGAGGCCGGCACCTACGGCAAGGACATGAAGGGCATGATCCGCCACCACCAGTTCGACAAGGTCGAGCTGGTGAAGCTGACCGCGGCGGAGCAGTCGGCCGTCGAGCTGGAGGCGCTCGTCCGGGAGGCCGAGGAGGTGCTGCGCCGCCTCGGCCTGCCCTACCGGGTCGTGGACCGCTGTGTCGGCGACCTCGGGTTCAGCGCGGCGCGCGGCTACGACCTCGAGGTGTGGCTGCCGGGGCAGGGGCGGTACCGGGAGATCTCGTCCTGCTCGAACTACGAGGCCTTCGGCGGCCGGCGAGCGGGGATCCGCTACCGCGCGGCGGCCGGCGCCACGGAGTTCGTCCACACGCTGAACGGCTCGGGCCTGGCCGTCGGCCGCACGCTGATCGCGGTCCTCGAGAACTACCAGAACGCGGACGGCACCGTGACGCTCCCGCCGGCGCTCCGCCCGTACATGGACGGGCTCGAGCGCCTCACCCCCCGCGCCGGCAGGTGAGCCGGGGCGGCGCGCTCGCCGCGCTCCTCCTGGGGCGCGGCTAGATCCGTCCGGCCAGGCTCCGTCCGGCCTGGGGGCAGAGGATGTCGTTCTGGACGTGCGCGACGCCCGGGATCGCCGTCACCGCCCGCTCCGCCGTCTGCCGCACCGCCTCGCCGCGCACGCTCCCGGTGAGCGTCACGCGGCCGTCGTGGCAGGAGGCGAGGATCTGGTGCTGGCGCGTCAGCGGGTCCGCGAGCAGGATCGCCTTCGCCTGCGCCGCGAGGCTCAGGTCGCCGAGCCGCCGCCGCCCCTCCTCGCTGGACCGGAAGCGTCGCTCCTCCAGGAGCGGCAGGACGAGGCGCGCGCCCTGCTCGGCGTCGAGCCGCGCCGTGTTGAGCGCGAGGTCGTACAGGAGCGGGTCGTCCCAGTCCACGTGGTAGAGGAACTTGAGCCGCGCGCCGCGCTCGCGGTCGCTCTGGCGCACGGAGTCGAGCGCCGCGTCCCGCGTGAGCCCCTGCGCGTTCTGGAGCCGCTCGGCGCGCACGTCCTCGGGCGCGGTGATGCGTACGCGCAGGACGTGGGGGATCCCGCGGAGGATCACGGCCGCGCCGCGGCCGAGCAGCACGACGTCGTCGCGGGCCGCGAGCTCGAGGAGCACCGCCTCGACGTAGGTCATGTAGCGGTGCTGGCTGTCGGTCAGGCGCTCCCAGAGCGTGGGCCGCTCCTCGGTGACGTGGGTCAGCTCGACGACGCCTTCGTGGAAGCGCTCGGCGGTCTTGGCGATGATCTCGCGGTCGGCGAGGGCGAAGCCCCGGGCGGACGCCACCCGGCGGCCGATCTCGTGGCCGAGGCTCCCGAGCGTGTCGGAGATCGCGACGATACTCATGGCGCACCTCCTGGGGGGCGGAGACACGAACGCCCCCGGCGGCCACCCCGGTGGTCGACGAGGGCATCGAAGGGCTGTCCGAGGGCCCGGTTCAGGGGCATGCGGCGCTCCCCGAGCGGTCGGACACGGCGCGGCAGGACGTCGAGCGCAGTCTAGGGGCCCCGGAGGAGGCCTGTCAAGGCGGGGCGCCGTGCGAGAATTCTCGTCGACGATGACGAGCCGACCTCGCCCGCTCCTGCTCGCCGGCGCGCTGCTGCTCGCGGCCGGCTGCGCGCGCGCCGTGGTGCGCGCGCCGGCGCCGCCGGTCGCCGTCGGCTGGGAGGAGACCGGGAACGCCTCGTGGTACGGCGAACCCTACCACGGCCGCCGCACCGCGAGCGGCGAAGTCTACGACATGGCGCAGATGACCGCCGCGCACCGCACGCTGCCCTTCGGCACGTGGGTGCTGGTCGAGAGCCTGCGCGACGGCCGCGTCGCGGAGGTGCGCGTGACCGACCGGGGCCCGTTCGTGGATGACCGGATCCTCGACCTTTCGGCGGCCGCCGCGCGGGTGCTCGGCGCGATCGGGCCCGGGGTGATCCCGGTGCGCCTGCGCGTCGTCGCGCTCCCGGGCGGCGCCGCGCCCGCGGCCGCGGCGCGCGGCACGTTCGCCGTCCAGGTCGCCGCGTTCACGTCCGAGGCGCGCGCGGGCGCGCTCCGGGAGCGGCTCGAGGGCGCGTGGCCCGGGGCGCGAGTGGAGCGCGCCGAGGTCCCCGGCCGGACGCTCTGGCGCGTGCGCGTCGGCCGCTACGCGACGCGCGCCGAGGCCGCCGTCGTCGCCGCGCGCCTGGCCGCCGCGGGCTTCGCCGCGCTGGTCACCGCGGAGTAGCGGCGCGCGCGGCGCAGCGGCGCGCGAGAGGACCGTTCACGAGCGAAGGGGAGGCGAGCGCATGGAGACGAGCCCGGCCGAAGTGAGTCGCACGGTGGACCTGGTCGCCTACCAGCCCGGCAGCGTCGTGAGCCGCATCGTGCTCAAGCGGGCCGCGGGCAACGTCACGCTGTTCGCCTTCGACGCGGGGCAGGAGCTCTCCGAGCACACCGCGCCCTACGACGCGCTCGTCCAGGTGCTCGATGGCGAGGCCGAGGTCACGATCGCGGGCCAGCCGCACCGCCTGCGGGCGGGCGAGCTGATCCTGATGCCCGCGAACCGGCCGCACGCGGTGCGCGCGCTCGCGCGCTTCAAGATGCTGCTGACGATGATCCGCTCGTGAGGTGCCCCGCCGCCGGCACGGGCGGGCTCGGCGCGGGCGCGTGACGCCGCCGTACGTCGTCGTCTGGCTCCTCTTCGTCTTCGCGTGGGCCGCGAACTTCGTGATCCGCGTCGGCTTCTCGGCACTGCTGCCGCCGATCATCCGGGACCTCGAGCTGTCGTACGCGCGGGCCGGCGCGCTGGCCTCGGCCTTCTTCTGGGCCTACATCGCCGTGCAGATCCCGTCCGGGCTCCTGGGGGACCGGTTCGGCCGGCGCCGCGTCCTCGTACTGGGGCTCGTCGCCGTCGCGGCGGCGACGGCGCTGACCGGGCTGGCCGGCTCGTTCGCGGCGCTCGTCGCGGCCCGGCTGGCCACGGGCGCGGGGCAGGGCTCGATGTTCTCGAACGACCGGGCGATCATCGCCGCCGTGACGCCGCGCGAGAAGATCGGCCTCGGGCAGGGGGTGTCGTTCACGGGCCCGGGCCTGGGCATCACCCTGGGGCTCGCGCTGGGCGGCCTGCTCGCCGACCTCCTGTCCTGGCGCGCGGTGCTGTTCCTGTTCGCGCTGGGGCCCCTCGCGGCCGCGCTCGCGATCGCCCGCTGGGTGCCGCCGACGCCGCCGGCGGCCGACGCGGCCGCGCTCGGGCCCCGGCTGCGCGCGGTCCTCGGCACGCGCGCCGTGTGGGTGCTCGGCGGCGCCGGCGCCTGCGGCATCTACGTGCAGTTCGTCCTGGCCACGTGGGCGCCGATGTTCTTCGTCGAGACCGGCGTGCCCGGGCTCGCGCGGGCGGGCGCGCTCGCGAGCATCCAGGGGCTCGCCGCCGTGGCGGGGCTGGTCGCGGGCGGCTGGGCGGACGACCGGCTGCGCCGGCGCGGCGTCAGGCACCGGACGCTCATCGCCGCGGGCCTCGCGGCGCTGGCGCTCAGCATGGGGGCGCTCGCGCTGGCGCTCGCGCGCGGCTCCGTGTGGGGCCTCGCCGCGACGCTGGCGCTCGCCGCCTTCTTCGTCTGGACGATCTGGGGCCCGGCGTACGCGCTCCTCGGCGAGCTGGTCCGGGCGGCGGACCTCGGCGCGGCGTTCGGCGTCTTCAACTCTATCTGCTTCGTCGGCGCGATCGTCGGGCCGGGCGTGACCGGCTGGGTGCGGGATCTCACGGGCAGCTTCGCCGGCGGCTCCGCGGTGGCCGTGCTGGTGGCGCTCGCGGGCGCGGCGGTGGCCCTGGCGATCCCGGCCCCGCGGCCGGTCCCGGCCCCGGCGCGGCCATGAGGAGGAGGGCTCCGATGAGGAACTCCGGGACGATCGTCGCGTGCGTGCTCGCGGTCCTCGTGGCCGGCTGCGCCGCCGGGGGCACGGTCAGGGGCTGGCCCGGCGTCGGGGGGAATCGCACGGGGCCGGAGGCCGGCTGCCCGCCGATCATGTCGCACTTCGACGACCCGATGAACAACTACGGCACGCGCGACCGGATGCTGAGCAACGACCCGCCCTGGAACAAGCCTCACAGCGGCATCGACTTCGACGTGCCCGCGGGCACCCCGGTGCTCGCGGTGGCCGACGGCCTCGTGACCCCGATCATGTACAACGAGCTCTCGCCGATCGGCGCGATCAGCATGGTCCTCTACCACGGCGAGGACACCGACGGCCGGTACGTCTTCTCCTTCTACTCGCACCTCTCCGAGCAGCGGAAGAAGCCGGGCGAGCGCGTGCGCCGCGGCGAGGTCATCGCGCTCTCCGGCACGACGGGGACGAAGGAGGCGCACCTGCACCTGAGCCTCTGGCGGACGCCCGTGGGACCGCACCCGACCGCGTTCCGCGCCTTCATGTGGCGGGCGATCGGGCGCTCGGACCGCTCGATCCTCGCCGACCCCGCCCTCTCCTGGGCCGACCCCAGGCGCCCGGGGTTCGATCCGGGGCGGAGCTACGCCGAGCGGCCGATCCGGCTCACCTATCCGCTGCCGTGCACGCCGCCGCCCGCCCGCTGAGTGGGGGGCCCCGACATGGCCCCCCACGTCCCCCAGCGCTCGGGAGCGCCCCGGCGGAGCCGTGGCGCTCCTCGACTCTGCGATTCGTTCACGGGCTCTGAGCGCGGAATACCGCCGGCGTCGGCGAGTGTGCGACCCTAGGAGCACGGAGGGCTAGCCTCAACTGGTAAGGCAGTGGACTTGAAATCCACCGGGCCGCTGAGGCCCTTGGGGGTTCGAATCCCTCGCCCTCCGCCACTCTTCACCCCGTGATGATCGCCGAGCGACTCCTCTTCCTGCCCGGCGCCGGCGGCGAGGCCGCCTTCTGGCGGCCGCTGGCGGAGCGCCTGCAGCACCCGGCCGAGCGCGTGCTCCTCGGCTGGCCCAGCGTCGGCGTCAGGAGCCTCGACGACCTCTACCGGCTCGTCGTCGAGCGCATCGACCGCCCCGTGGACCTGATCGCGCAGTCCATGGGCGGCGTCCTGGCGCTGCGCGCCGCCCTCGAGCGGCCCGAGCGCGTCCGGCACCTGGTGCTCACTGCGCCCTCCGGCGGCTTCGACCTGACGCGCCACGGCGCCGCCGACTGGCGTCCGGCGTGGCGGGAGAGCCGGCCCGCGGAGCCCTGGTGGGCCGACGACCGAAGCGACTTCGAGGAGCGGCTGGCGGAGATCGCCGCGCCGACGCTCTTGCTCTTCGGCGACGCCGACCCGATCAGCTCCGTCGCCGCGGGGCGGCATCTCGCGATCCGGCTCCGCGACGCGGAGCTCCGCGTCGTGGCCGGCGGCGACCACGGCTTCGCGCGAGACCGCGCCGCGGAGATCGCGCCCCACGTCGAGCGGCACCTCCGACGGGCGGCGGGAGGCGCGGGCTGAGGTAGAATCGCGGCGGCGCGACCGAACCACACCGTCGGGCGAGGGGGAACCGATCCGATGAGCACGGTCTTCGCGGCGTTCGAGCGGACGGCCGCGGCCCACCCCGAGCACGCCTTCCTCTGCGCGCCGCCGGCGCCCGCGCGCGCCTCTCACCCCGAGGGCGTCGAGCTCTCCTACCGCGCGGTGCGCGACGAGGTGCTCGCGCTGCGCGAGCGCTACCGGGCCGCGGGCTACGGCCACGGCCATCGCGTCGCGCTGCTCCTCGAGAACCGCCCGGAGTTCTTCTTCCACTACCTCGCGCTGAACGCGCTCGGCGCGGGCATCGTGCCGGTCAACCCCGACTACCGCCACGACGAGATGCTCTACCAGATGGACCACTCGGAGGCCAACCTCGCGGTCGTCGTCGGCGCCCGCGTCGGCGACCTCGAGCGGGTCGCCCGCGCGCGCCCGAGGCCGCTGCCGGTCCTCGACGCCGGGGCCCTCCCGGAGCGGTTGCCGGCGCCGGGGTCGCCGCCGCGCGCGGGCGCCCCGGGGCTCGACACCGAGTGCGGCCTGCTCTACACGTCGGGCACGACGGGGCGGCCCAAGGGCTGCATCCTGACCAACCGCTACTACCTGACCGCGGGCGCGTGGTACCGCGACATGGGCGGCCTCTTCGCTTTCGAGCCCGGGCGCGAGCGCATCTACAACCCGCTGCCGCTCTTCCACATGAACTGCCAGGCGGTGACGGCGACGTGCGTGATCCTCACGGCGGGCTGCCTGATCCTCCCCGAGCGCTTCAGCCCGGCGCGCTGGTGGCCCGACGTGGTCGCCACGCGGGCGACGATCGTCCACTACCTCGGGGTCGTGCCGCCGATGCTCCTGAACCAGCCGCCCGCGCCCGAGGAGCGCCGGCACGGGATCAAGTTCGGCCTCGGCGCGGGCGTCGAGCCGGAGCTCCACGCGCCGTTCGAGCGGCGCTTCGGGTTCCCGCTGGTCGAGTGCTGGGGGATGACGGAGACCGGGCGCATCTTCGGCGACCGCTTCGAGCCCCGGAGGATCTCGACGCGCGCCTTCGGCCGGCCCCACGGCGGCTTCGAGGCGCGCGTGGTGGACGAGCAGGACCGCGAGGTGCCGCGCGGGACGGAGGGCGAGATGCTCGTGCGCTGGGGCGGGCCCGAGGGGCCGCGCGACGGCTTCTTCGCCGAATACTTGAAAAATGCCGAGGCCACGGAGGAGGCGTGGCGCGGCGGGTGGTTCCACACGGGCGACGTCGTGCGGCAGGAGGCCGACGGCATGCTCGTGTTCGTCGACCGGAAGAAGAACATCATCCGCCGCTCGGGCGAGAACATCGCCGCCGCCGAGGTGGAGGCGGCGCTCCAGGCCCACGACGCGGTCGCGCAGGTGGCGGTCCTCGCGGTACCCGACGAGGTGCGCGAGGAGGAGGTCATGGCGTGCGTGGTGCCGATGCCCGGCGCCGCGGCCGACCGCGCTCTGGCCCAGGGGCTCCAGGACTGGTGCCTCGCCCGGCTCGCGTACTTCAAGGCGCCGGGCTTCATCCTGTTCGTCGAGTCGCTCCCGACGACGGGGACG
>Ga0154364_1109_pt1 | contig 11258 bp, 11 predicted proteins | sample RifGroA2_FD_115892 | JGI IMG/M metagenome (GOLD analysis project Ga0154364, IMG submission 115892) | Candidatus Rokubacteria bacterium GWA2_73_35 | reverse complement strand
ATCGTCCTGACCTGGTGCGCGAGGACCAGCGAGGCCTCCGGCAGCCCCGCGGTTCCGGAGGGCAGCAGCACTTCGGTGGGGTAGACGCGGCGGCCCGTCCTCCACGTGGTGAGGGGCAGCACGGTGACGAGGCCGATCGGGCCGGCGATGACGTCGTTGCAGAAGACGAGCACGGGCCGGCGCCCGGCCTGTTCGTGTCCGACGGTGGGATCGAGAAAGGCCCAGGCGAGATCCCACTTCCGGACGCTCACCGGAGCGCCTTGCCCGCCTCGCGGTCGAGCGCCGCGAAGTCCTGCTGGACGGCGTCGTTGTCGGCCTGGAACTGGGGGTCCTGGGCGGCCTCGGCGTAGAGCAGCGCCAGGGCGCGCCGGTCCTGGGCCGCGAAATAGAACGCCAGGGCCTCGGCGACGAGTCGGCTCTTGCCGCGCTCGGACCCGGCGCAGCGCCGATCGACCTCGTGGGCCACCGCCGCGGGGAGGCTGTAGGTGACCTTCCGGCTCGACGCCCTGGCCCGCTTCGGGGCGGTATCCTTCGCCACCGTTCTGCCCATACTTTCTTATGGCACGACAGCCGGCTCCTCGTCAACAGGCGATCCCGGCGCCGTTGCGGGGCGAGGCCCCGGCCCCTGCGGGCCCTCAGAGGATCGCCGCGTGCACCACCTGGCCCTCGGCGACGAGCGCGGCGCCGCGCGCGCCCGCCACGCGGAACTCGAAGAGCCGGCCGACCCCCGCGCTCTGCCGCAGCACGCCCTCGGCCGCGCCCGCCGCGCGCAGGAGCTGCGCGACGCGGGCGCCCAGCGCGTCGGCGTCGGCCGGCTTCGCGCCGCGCCGGGCGTACGCCTCGACCGCGTGGGCGCGCAGGAGCTTCGGCCACTCGCGGGCGAAGAGGCCGGGGTCGGCGAAGAGGTCGAGCCCCGCGAAGCCCCCGCCGACGAACGCCGCCGCGCCGAGCGTCCCCGGCGGGACCCCGGCGCCCAGCGCGCGCTCGGCGTCCTGCCGGTGGGCGCGCACCCCGGGCGCGTCCTGCATCGCCTGGTAGCTCGACGTCGCCGAGGGCGCGGCGAGCCGCGCCGCGTAGCGGTCCACCTCGCGCCACACCTCGTCCTGCCCGCGGCGCTCGAGCACCTTCGCGCGCAGCCCCGGCGCGGCGACGGTGTCGCCGCCGCCGAACCCGCGCGCGGCGCCGCTCCAGCGCCCCTGCTCGACGCAGTAGACCTGGAGGTCCACGGGCCCGCTCCGTGGCGGCAGCAGGACGTCCTCGACGACGACGCGGTTCTGCTTGCCGCCGAGCAGGATCTCGCCCGCGAGCAGGAGCACGTGGGTCGTGCCACGGTTCTCCACGAGGAGCGCGGGCACCGTCGCCCGCTCGCGCTCGACGACGGTGAGCGTGCCGGCCGCGCGCGCCTCGTCGAGCGTGGCCGCCGCGAGCGGCGACGCGACCACCGCCCCCCGGAGCCAGAGCACCTCGAGCGCGCCGTACGCGCGCCGCCCGCCCGGCGTCACGCCCGTGACGAGCGTCCGGAACTCGGCGCTCGACCGCCCCTCCACCAGCAGCGTCTCGGCCCCGGGCGCGCCGCCGAGAATCCGGAACCGCTCGGCCCGCGCGGCGCCCGGCCGGACCGCCGCGACCACCGCGCCCGCCACCAGCCCGCGCACGAACTCCCGCTTGGTCATCGCCGTGCCTCCTCCCGGCGCCCGCGGCGTCGCGGGTCCGCCTGCCCCGTGAGACCGGCCCCGCGCGCGGGAGTTCCCGGCTGCGGGCGGGCCCGCGCCGGTGGTAAGCTGGCCGCCTCATGAAGTGCGCCGGCTGCCAACACGACAACCCCCCGGGCGCCAGGTTTTGCAACGACTGCGGCGCGCGGCTCCAGGCAGCCGGCCCGGGCCCTGGCCCAGGCGCGTACACGCCCCGCCACCTCGCCGAGAAGATCCTCACGTCGAAGGGCGCGCTCGAGGGCGAGCGCAAGCAGGTGACCGTCCTCTTCGCCGACCTCAAGGGCTCGATGGAGCTGCTCGCCGACCGCGACCCGGAGGAGGCGCGCGAGCTGCTCGACGGCGTGCTCGAGCGGATGATGGAGGCGGTGCACCGCTACGAGGGCACCGTCAACCAGGTCATGGGCGACGGGATCATGGCGCTCTTCGGCGCGCCGCTCGCGCACGAGGACCACGCGGTGCGCGCCTGCTACGCGGCGCTCCGCATGAAGGAGACGCTCCGCTGCTGGGCGGAGGAGATCGAGCGCGCGCGCGGCGTGCCGCTCCGGTTCCGCATCGGCCTCAACTCCGGCGAGGTCGTCGTGCGCTCGATCGGCAGCGACCTCGACATGGATTACACCGCTGTCGGCCAGACGACCCACCTCGCGGCGCGGATGGAGCAGATGGCCGACCCCGGTGCCGTGTTCGTCACGCCGTACACGCTCCGGCTCGCGGGCGACGCGGTGCGCACGCGCCCGCTGGGAGCCCGCCCCGTCAAGGGGCTCGACGCGCCGCTCGAGATCCACGAGCTGGTCGGCGCCGCGCCCACGCGCTCCCTCCGCCGCGCCGCCGCCGAGCGCTGGAGCCGCTTCGTCGGGCGCGACGCGGAGCTCGAGCGCCTGCACCGGATGCTCGCCGACGCGCGCGAGGGGCACGGCCGGGTCGCGGCGCTCACGGCCGAGCCGGGCGTGGGCAAGTCGCGGCTGGTCTACGAGTTCGTCACCTCGCCGCTCGCGCGCGAGTGGAAGGTCCTCGAGTCCAGCTCGCTGTCCTACGACAAGGCCGGCGCGTGGCAGCCGATCATCGACGTCCTGCGCCGGCACTTCGCGATCGACGAGCGCGACGGGGCCGAGACGATCCGGACCCGGGTGACGGACCGGACGCAGGCGCTCGGTGGCGATCTCGAGAGCGCGCTGCCGCCCATCCTGGCGCTGCTCGACGCGCTGCCGGACGACGATCCATTCTGGGCGCTCGAGCCGCACGAGCGGCGGGACGAAACGCTCGGCGCGCTCACGCGGCTCGTCCTCAAGGAGACCGACCACCAGCCGCTGCTGCTCGTGTTCGAGAACCTCCAGTGGGTCGACCCCGAGACCCAGGCCTTCCTCGACGCGCTCCTGACACGCGTGCACGCCGCACGGCTCCTGCTGCTCGTGGACTACCGGCCCGAGTACGAGCACCACTGGGCGGACGAGCCCGGCTTCACGGAGCTCTCGATCGAGCCCCTCACGCCGGCCGCCGCGAGCGAGCTGCTCGACGCGCTGATCGGGCGCGACCGCTCGCTCGGGCCGCTCCGCGAGCTCCTGGTCCAGCGGAGCAGCGGCAACCCGTTCTTCCTCGAGGAGCTCGTGCGCACCCTCGTCGAGACCGGGGTGCTCGTCGGCGAGCGCGGCGCCCACCGGCTCGCGACCGAGGCGGGGGGCCTGCAGGTGCCCGCGACGGTGCAGGCCGTGCTCGCCGCGCGCATCGACCGGCTCCCACACGACGAGAAGCTCCTGCTGCAGTCGGCGGCCGTGATCGGGACCGAGGTGCCGTTCGCGCTGCTCGAGGTGGTCACCGACCTGCCGGCCGACTCGCTGCGCGGCGCGCTCCAGCACCTGCAGGCCGCGGGGTTCCTGCACGAGGCCGGCCTCTTCCCGGACCTCGAGTACCGCTTCCGGAACGCGCTCACGCGCGACGTCGCCTACGCCAGCCTGCTGAGGGAGCCGCGCCGCACCCTCCACGCGCGCATCGTCGAGGCGATCGAGCAGCTCTACCGCGACCGGCTCACGAGCTACGTGGACCAGCTCGCCCACCACGCCTCGCGCGGCGAGGTATGGGCCACGGCGGCGATCTACAACCGGCAGGCCGGCGCCCGCGCGGTGACGCGCGCGGCCAACGTGGATGCGGTGCGGGCCTTCGAGGCCGCGCTCGCCGCGCTCCGCCACCTGCCGCCGGGCCCCGAGACCATGGAGCAGGCGATCGACCTCCGGCTCGACCTGCGCCCGCCGCTCCTCCAGCTCGGCCGCCTCGACGAGGTCCTCGCGGTCTCCCGGGAGGCCGAGGAGATGGCGCAGAAGATCGGCGACGAGCAGCGGCTCGCGCGGATCTACGCCTACCTCATCAACTACCACTACCTGAAGGGCGAGACGCGGCTCGCGATCGAGTACGGCGCGCGGTGCGCGCGCGTCGGCGAGGCGTGCGATGACATCGCGCTCCAGGGGCTCGCGCGCCAGTACGTGGGGCAGAGCTACCACGTGCTCGGCGACTACGGGCGCGCCGAGCAGACGCTGCGCGAGAACCTCGACCTCCTCGGCGAGCGGTACCAGGGCGGCACGCCCTACGTCGCCTCGTGCGCGTGGCTCGCCCTGACGCTCGCCGACCTCGGCGAGTTCGAGGCCGCCTACGCCTGCCTCGACATGGCCCACCGCGCCGCGGAGGCCTCGCGCCACGCGTGGAGCCAGGTGATCGCCTGGACCATGGCGGGGCTGGTCTCGCTCCGGCGCGGCCATCTGGCGCGCGCGGTGCTGCCCCTCGAGCGCAGCGTCGAGACGTGCCGGCGCAAGCGCCTCACGCTCTGGCAGCCGATCCCGTCGTCGCTCCTCGGGCTCACCTTCGTCCGCCTGGGCCACATCGGCGAGGGCCTCGGGCTGCTCGAGGAGGGCGTGGCGCAGAGCCGGCGGCTCGGCGTGCGCGCGTACCTCGCGGCGTGGACGGCCAACCTCGCCGAGGGGCTCCTGGCCGACGGCCAGATCGCGCGCGCGCGCGCGACGGCGCAGGAGGCGCTCGACCTCGCGCTCGCCGCCGGCGAGCGCGGCCACGAGGCGGCGGCGCTCGAGCTGCTCGGCCGCGTCGCCGCCCGGAGCGGCGCGCCCGGCGCCGCCGAGGCGCTCCAGCACCTGGACGCCGCGCGGGCCCTCGCCGAGACGCTCGGCCTGCGGCCGCTCGCCGCCTCGATCCACCTCGAGATCGCCGACCTCCTGGGGCGCGCCGGCGACGAGCGCCGGGCCGCGGACCACCGCGCCAGGGCCGACCGGCTGGCGGGCGCGCTCGGCCTGCGCCGCTGGCGGGACCGCTCGGAGAGCGAGGTGGCGGAGCTGGGCCACCTGTTCATCGTCGCCCGCTCGAGCCCCGAGCTGTACGACTTCCTCGCGCAGGAGCTCTCCGGGGCCCAGCGGATCCGCGTCCTCCTCGACCGGCGGCAGGGCGGCCGCGCGGAGCCCGTGGACCAGGACCTCCAGACCTGGGGGCTCGCGCTGGCGCCCCGACAGCACGAATGAGCGCGGCGCACCTGTCTCAGGCCACCCACGGTTGGAGCCGGACTGGCGGGCCCCGCTACAAATGACCGACGACCTCCTGCTCGAGCGCGACGGGCGCGTCGCGCTCGTCACGGTCAACCGCCCGGACGCGCGCAACGCGATAACCTTCGCGATGTACGACGCGCTCCACGACCTCTGCGAGCGGTTCGACGCGGACCCCGAGGTGCGCGTGCTCGTCCTGCGAGGCGCGGGCGAGCGCGCGTTCGTGAGCGGCACCGACATCCGCCAGTTCCTCGAGTTCCGGACGCGCGAGGACGCGCTCGCCTACGAGGCGCGGATCACGCGGGTGCTCGCGCGCCTGCACGGCATGCGGAAACCGACGCTCGCGATGGTGCAGGGCGACGCCGTCGGCGGGGGCCTCTTCCTGTCGCTCGCGTGCGACCTCAGAGTCGCGGCGGCGCACGCGCGCTTCGGCGCCCCGGTCGCGCGGACGCTCGGCAACTGCATGGCGCCGCTGGCGTTCTCGCTGCTCGCGGCCACGGTGGGGCCGGTGCGCGCCCGCAACCTGCTCCTGACCGCCCGGCTCCTCGACGCCCCCGAGGCGCACGCGATCGGCCTCGTGGACGAGGTCCACCCGGCGGCGGCCCTCGAGGCGCGCGTGCGCGAGCTGGCCCAGCACCTGACCGAGCTCGCGCCGCTGACGCTCGCCGCGGTCAAGGAGGCCACGCGCCGGGTCACCGCGCCCGCGGCGCTCCGCGACGCCGAGGATCTCGTCCTCTCGTGCTACCTGAGCGACGACTTCCACGAGGGCGTGCGCGCCTTCCTCGCCAAGCGCACGCCCGAGTGGCGCGGGCGCTGAGCCCGGTGGCGCCCGCGCGGGCGCTCGCCGCCGCCGCGCTCGTCCTCTCCGCCGCCGGCGCGGCCGCCGCGGCGCCGAAGCTGACGCTGCCGCAAGGCTTCGTGATCCAGGAGTTCGCCGCCGGCCTCGCCGGCCCGCGCCTGCTCGCCGTGGACCCGGCCGGCACGCTCCTGGTCTCCCTGCCGCGCGCCGGGCGCGTCGTCGCGCTGCCCGATGGGGACGGCGACGGCCGCGCCGACCGCGCCCTCACCGTCGCCGACGGGCTCGATCTCCCGCACGGCCTCGGATTCCACGCGGGCCGGCTCTACGTCGCCGAGACGGGCCGCGTCCGCCGCTTCCGCTACGACCCGACGACCCGGACGGCGAGCGATCCGGTCGTCGTCGTCGCCGGCATCCCCCGGGGCGGGGGCCACTGGACCCGGACGCTCGCCTTCGGCCCGGACGGCGCGCTCTACCTCTCGGTCGGCTCCTCGTGCAACGTCTGCCGCGAGGCGGACCCGCGCCGCGCGGCGATCACGCGCTACCGCGCCGACGGCGCCGACGAGCGGCGCTTCGCGACCGGCCTGCGCAACGCGGTGGGGCTCGCGATCCACCCGGCGACCGGCGCGCTCTGGGCGACGGTCAACGAGCGCGACTGGCGGGGCGACGAGCTGCCGCCCGACTACGTCACCGAGGTGCGCGAGGGCGGCTTCTACGGCTGGCCCGACTGCTTCGCGGCGGGGGGCCGCGCCGTGCCCGACGACGAGGCCGGCGGCGACGCCGGGCGCTGCCGCGGGATGGCGCTGCCGACCCTCGAGATCCCGGCGCACTCCGCGCCGCTCGGCCTCGCCTTCTACACCGGCACGGCGTTCCCGCCCGAGTACCGCGGCAGCCTCTTCGTCGCGCTCCACGGCTCGTGGAACCGGTCGGTGCCGACCGGCTACAAGGTCGTCCGCGTGCCGTTCCGGGACGGCCGCCCGGGCGCGCCCGAGGACTTCGTCACGGGGTGGCTCGCGGGCGGCGCCGTGACGGGCCGGCCGGTCGGGCTCGCGGTGGGCGCCGACGGCGCGCTCTTCGTGTCGGACGACGGCGCCGGCCGCGTCTGGCGGATCACCTACCGCCCCCCGGGCCGCTAGCCCGAGGTGTTCGTGAACGATGAGCTCGGGAGATGATCGGGCGACGGCGGGATCGGTGGGTCGCCCGAGAGGCGACGCCGGGGAGGGGTCAACGAGGACCCGTTCCCTCCATGCGCCAATGCGGGCCTCACCCGTCGGGATGGAGTGAAGCCGCAACACGGGGATGCGATCGCGTGCCGCGTGGTCGAGCGACCCCTCCCCGGCGCCGCCTCTCGGGCGACTCACCCGCCCTTCGGGCGGATCGCGTCGCCCACCCGGATCACGCCGTCGCTCAGGATCCGCGCGCGCAGGCCGCCGCGGTGGATGAGCCCGGCCATGACGCCGGGCTGCGTCAGCTCGTCGAGGTGCTTGCACGGCTCGCAGAGCCGCGTGCCGACCAGCAGGACCGGCCCCACCCAGAACTCGCGCTCCACCAGGTGGTTGAGCGGGACCCCGACCGTCGCGATGTTGCGCCGGGTCTCGGCCGGCCCGAGCGTGATCCCGAGCCGGTGGCCCTCGGCGTTCTGCACGCCGCCGAGGAGCGCCGCCACGGCCTCGGTCTCGATCAGCGTGACCTCGCGCCCGCCCCAGCTCGGCCTGGCCGAGTAGAAGCCGGTGCCCAGGAAGTAGCGGTCGCCCTCGAGGCCGTGGCCGGGCACCGCGCGCACGGACGGGACGGAGTCCATGGGCGCGGAGGCCTCGCGGGCGATGTGGAGCGAGACGACGCTCCCCTCCCACATGGAGGGGATTCTACTACTGCTTTTCGCGGACCTGCTTCACCAGCTGCTGGAAGGAGGCGCGGCGGATGATCTTGTCGAACTGGCTCCGGTAGTTGGCGACGAGGCTCACGCCCTCGATCGTGACGTCGTACGCGCGCCAGCCGTCGCCCCGCCGGAGCATGCGGTAGTCCACCGGGATCTCGGTGCCCTGCCGGGTGACGACGCGCGTCCGCACGGTGACGAGGTCGCCGTCCACGGAGTCGCCGAGGAGCGCGATCCGCTCGCCGCTATACAGCTCGAGCTTGCCGAGGTAGGCCCGCTCGAGGAGGTGGCCGAGGAGCCGCACGAACTCGTCGCGCTCCTCGGGCGTGCGCGCCTGCCAGTGGCGGCCGAGGCTGCGCCGGGCGAGCTCCTCGAAGTCGAAGATGTCGTGGGCGACGCGGCGGATGGCGGCCCGGCGCTCCTCGGCCCGCTCGGCCGGCTTGAGCGCGGGGTCCTCGAGGATCCTGAGCACCTGGTCGATGCGCGCGGAGAGTTGCTCGGCGGGCTCGCCGGCCCACGCGCGGGGGGCCGCGGCGAGCGCCAGCGCAAGCGCCAGGGCGGTGAGCGCCGCGCGCCGGATCGGCATCAGTTGAGGCTGGTCAGGTTGAGGATCCGGCCTTCGAGCTGATGCAGGAGCGGCACGTACTCGTCGCTCCCGCAGGACGGGCACGTCGAGACGCCCAGCTCGAAGCACTCCTCGCACGCGACGCACACGGCGAGGCTCCGGAGCTGGACCGGGACCCGCGAGAGCGATCTGACCACTGTGCTGATCATTGTCGACGTCCTCCTGCCAGGGCTCTCTCGCAAAGCGGATACCAAACCGGAAGTGAGCCAGAACAGACCGGATTCATGGGAGTTTTCCGGATGGGCTGAGCGCCCTCGAGCCGCCGCCGGCCGGTTTCTTACCATCGGGCGCCAGGGGCGGGTGGCCAGGGCCTGAGCAGCCGGCCACCCGGGGAGCGACGACGCCTAACGGCGCGTGATGGCGACGATGCGGCCGCGGTCGCTGACGAACGCGTTCAGGACGAAGCTCACGGCGCTGATCAGGAGGGCGCCGAAGAGCGCTGCCCAGGCGCCCTGGATCTCGAAGCCCCGGACGAGCTGGGACGTGAGCCAGAGGCAGAACGCGTTCAGCACGAAGAGGAAGAGGCCGAGCGTCAGGAGCGTGGCCGGCAGGGTCAGGACGACCAGGATCGGGCGCACGATCGCGTTGATCAGCCCGAGCACGAGCCCGGCGCCGAGCGCGGTCAGGACGCCGCTGACGGCGATGCCCGGCACGACCTGCGCGATCAGGTAGATCGCGAGCCCGTTGACGAGCACGCGGACGAGGAAGCCCACGGAGCCCATGCTCGCGCGCCGCCGCCGGCGCCGCAACCCCGGGCCCGTGGCGCGGCCGACGCTGGTATGCTGGGCGCGCCCATGACGACGCCGGGGAGCCAGCGGTGGGCGGAGCTCGCGGGCACCGCGCTCATCATCGGCGCGGCGCTGCTCGTGCTGCGGCCGTTCCTCGTCCCGATCGGGTGGGCGGTGATCCTCGCCTTCGCGAGCTGGCCGGCGTTCACGTGGATCGAGCGCCGGCTCGGCGGGCGCACGGGCTGGGCCGCGGCGCTCACGACCATGCTGGTCGTGCTCGTCGTCATGGTGCCCGCCGTGCTCGTCTCGCTCGCGCTCGCCGCCGAGCTGCAGCGCGCCTTCGCGGATTTCAAGGTCTGGGTGCGCAGCGGCCCCGGCGAGCTGCTCGCGGTGGCGCGGCGCCTGCCCGTGCTCGGCCCCGAGCTCGCCGACCGGCTCGCGGGCATCCTGGCCGACCCGCTCCGGCTCCAGGAGTGGGCGACGGCGCGGGCGGGCCCCGTGGTCGTCGCGGTCACGAGCGCCGCCGGCGACCTCGGCCGGTTCGCGATCGAGGCTGTGCTCGCCGTCTTCACGCTCTTCTTCGTCTACCGCGACGGCGGGGCGCTCGCCCCCGCGATCGACCGCGCGGCGCGGCGGCTGGGCGGTCCGCGCACGGTGGTGCTGTTCCGCCCGATGGGCCGGACGGTGCGCGCCGTGATGTACGGGACCCTCTTCACCGCGCTCACCCAGGGCGCGCTCGTGATGATCGGGACCTGGGCCGCGGGCCTCCGGGCGCCCGTCCTGCTCGGCGCCCTCACCGTCCTCCTCGCGCTCCTGCCGGTCGGCGCGCCGCTCGTGTACGGGCCGGTGGGCGCGTGGCTTCTCCTCCAGGGACGCCTCCTGGCGGGCGCGCTGCTGCTGCTCTGGGGCGTCCTCGTCGTGAGCATGGTCGACAACGTGATCCGCTCGTGGTTCCTCGCCGGCGCCGGGCGCATCCCGTTCCTCCTGGGCTTCTTCGGCGTCCTCGGCGGCCTGGCGGCCTTCGGCTCGATCGGCCTCTTCCTCGGCCCCGCCGCGGTCGCGCTGCTGCTCGCGCTCTGGCGCGAGTGGTCGCGCGAGGACGGGACCGCGCCGTGAGCCGGCCCGGCGGCGCGACCCGCGCGGCGCGCGCGCTCTGCCTCGCGGCGCCCGCGCTCGCGGCCGCCGCGGTCCTGCTCGGGCTCCCGCGGATCGCCCAGGACTCCGCCTACCACGCCTTCGCCGACGGCCGCACGCTCCTCGGCGTGCCGAACCTCCTCAACGTCGCCTCGAACGCGCCCTTCGTCGTCGTCGGCGCCCTCGGCCTCCTGGCACTCCTCCGCGGTCGGCCGGCGCCGGTCTTCAGGGAGCCGTGGGAGCGCACGGCGTTCCTCGTGGTGTTTGCGGGAACGGCGCTGACCGGTGTCGGCTCGGCCTGGTACCACCTGGCGCCGGCGAACGCGGCCCTCGTGTGGGACCGGCTGCCGATCACGCTCGTGCTCATGGCGCTCCTGGCCGCGGTCGTCGGCGAGCGCGTGGGCGCGCGCGCGGGCCGCCGGCTCTTGCCCGTGCTCCTGGCGACGGGCGTGGCGAGCGTCGTCTACTGGTACGCCTCCGAGGCGGCCGGCGCGGGTGATCTCCGGCCCTACGCCCTCGTGCAGTTCGTGCCGCTCGTCCTGATCCCGCTCCTGCTCGCCCTGTGCCCGCCCGCGTACACGCGCGGCGGCGACCTCCTCGTCGCGCTCGGCTGGTACGTCGCCGCCAAGCTCCTCGAGCAGGCCGACGCCGCCGTCTTCGCCGCGGGCCGGCTGGTCAGCGGGCACACGCTCAAGCACCTTGCCGCCGCGGCCGGGGCGTGGTGGCTCCTCCGGATGGTGCGGAGCCGGCGCCCGGCGTGAAGGACGCCCTTGCGCGCGCGGTCGAGCTGGCGTACTTCATGGCGCCCGCGTACGTGGCGAACATGGCGCCGCCCTTCGTCAGGTACTGGCGGG
>Ga0154364_1216_pt1 | contig 11289 bp, 9 predicted proteins | sample RifGroA2_FD_115892 | JGI IMG/M metagenome (GOLD analysis project Ga0154364, IMG submission 115892) | Candidatus Rokubacteria bacterium GWA2_73_35 | reverse complement strand
GACGATGTAGTCGTCGGCGCCCGCCTCGAGCCCGGTGACGATGTCCTGGGTGCGCGCCTTGGCGGTGACGAAGATGAGGTACGGCTTCTGCGGCTTGGCGAGCGCGCGGACCCGGCGACAGAGCTCGAGACCGTCCAGGCCGGGCATCGTCCAGTCGAGGATGGCCAGCGAGGGCGCGTCCTCGCGCTGGAGGATCGCCCACGCCTCCTCCCCGCCCCCCGCCGAGATGACCTCGTAGCCCCACTCGGTGAGCGAGGTCTCGAGGAGCCGGCGGACGATCGGCTCGTCGTCCACGACGAGGGCCTTCACGCGGAGGCTCCCCCCTCGAGCCGCGCCCGCCAGGCCGGATCGTCGAAGAACGCCGAGACCCGACCGACCTCGCGCTCGACGTCGGCGAGGAGTTCCGGCGCCGCATCCAGGCGCCGGCTCCGCGTCGCCTCCTCGAGGGCGAGCGCGGCGCCGCGCAGGTCCCCGGCGCCGAGAATGGCCGCCGAAGCCTTCAGGCTGTGGGCCAGCCGCTCGAGCTGCCGGACGTCCCGCGTGGCGCTCGCCTCCTTCAGCCCGGTCAACCGCCCGGGCAAATCCTCGACGAAGAGCCCGATCAGCTCGAGCAGCAGGCGCCGGTCGCCGCCGACCCAGCGGAGGGCGCCGTCGAGGTCCACCGCAGGCTCGGCGCTCACGGGGCGCCCCTCCGGAGGCCGCGGAGTCCCTCGCGCATCCGGTCCTCTCCGTCACGGATCCCGCCGTGGGGGCCGACGCCCGCCTCGGCGGGAATGCCCGGCCGGCGGGGGCGCTCGTGGAGGAGCAAGTCGAGGAGCATCGGGAACCTCCCGGAGCGCGGGCTTGCGAGCGATACTAGCACGGGAGAACCCGGTTCGAGGACGGGGAGCGGAGCTTCGCCGTCACGCCCCCTCCGTCGCGTCCTCGAACCGGTGGAACACGAGCCCGTCGAGCAGCTTCGGATAGAAGTGGGTGGACTTCTGCGGCAGCACGTTCCCGCCCTGGACCACGGCCCAGAGCTCCTCCGAGGTCGTCGGCGCGATCAGGAACGCGGCCTGGCAGCGGCTCTCGCGCGCGAGCCGCACCGCCTCGGCGCGGTCGGCCGTGTAGTCCACGTGGGTCCTGGCCTCGAGCTTGGCCTCTGTGATGCCGAGAAGCGGTCGCAGGACGCCCTCGTGGAGGATCGAGACGGCCAGCTCGCGCCAGGCCTGCGAGGTCCCGTCGGGCCACCGGATCGCGTCGAGCCCCTCGGCCCGAAGGCGCAGCACCGCGGCGTCGCGTCCGGCGACCACGCCGATCGCGCGGTTCTCGGGCCGGAAGCCGAGCGGGTCGGCGAGCGGTGCCACGTCGAACCACCGGCCGGCCGCGCGGAGCAGCGCGTCGAAGTCGAAGCCCTCGACGTCGTGGAGCAGGCGGTGGTTCGGGAAGATGGTGAGGCTCGGCGCCTCGAGCGCGAAGAAGGCCATGAGCTTCCAGCGCGCCGCCGGATGACGCCGCGCGTAGTCCACGGCGGTCTCGTAGCGGTGATGGCCGTCGGCGATGAGCACCGTCCGCGACGCCATCAATGCCTGCGCCCGCGCGAGCGCGGCCGTGTCGGTGATGCGCCAGAGCCGGTGAACCTCGCCCCGCAGGTCGCGCGCCTCCGCGATCGGCTCGCCCACGGGCACGGTGACGCGCCTGAGATCGCCGGCGGGGTCGCTCACGAGCATGAAGAGGAGCCCGACGTCCGCGCCCGTCGCCTCGAGCAGCCTGAGCCGGTCCCGCTTGGGCCCGGCGTGGGTGCGCTCGTGCGGGCGCACGACGCCCGCGGCGTAGTCGCTCACCTCGCCGAGCGCGATGAATCCCGTGCGGGTCACCGGGCGCCCGGCCACCGTGTACGTCTGCTGGTAGGGGTAGATCGCCGCCTCGGCCTCGCGCGCCCACGCGCCGTCGGCGAGCCACGCGTCGAGGGTCCGCCGGGCGGCCGTGTACCGGTCGGCGTCGGGCGCGTCGCACGGGTAGGAGACGCGCACGATGTTCCAGGCGCTCATGGCGTAGAGGCGCGCCTGCGTCTCCTCCGTGATCTGGTCGTACGGCGGCGCCACGACGCGCGAGACATCCCGCTCCGCCCCGCCCCGGAAGCGGTAGCCCGCGACGGGCCGGACGTTCACGCTCAGTGTCCCCCGGCGCCGGGTCCCGCGCCCTTCACCACCTCGGCAGCGCGTGTCGCGAGCGGCGTGTTGCGGCAGTGGCCGCTCGTGGTCCGGCCGTCGATCCGCACCAGCCGCAGCGGGCGCCGGATGTCGCCGCTCGCGAGCTGCCCGATGTTGCGGACGCGTGTCCTCATGGCCGCGGGACGCCCTCCGCCCGGCACTCTCAGATCAAACCCGGACGAAGTCAAGGCGCGAGAATGGCGGCATGCGGTCGCGCGCGCTCGTGCCCTGGCTCCTCGCCGCCGGACTCACCGCGGTCGGCGAGGCGCTCAAGGTGTGCCGCTGATGAACCTCGTGGAATCGGGTGACGCCGGCCCGGGGCGCGGGGGCGGGCGCATGCCCGCGAGCACGACCGCCGCGTAGTCGGCGAACGCCTCCGCCAGCCGGATCTCGCGCGCGTCGAACGTCCTGCCGGCCGTGTCACCGATCGCGAGGACGCCGAGCACCGCGCCCCGCACGGCGAGCGGCACGGCGAGCACCGCCCGCGTCCGGTCGCCCGCGATCCACTCCCGCAGCGCCGGCGGGTACTCGACCCGGGGATCCGCGAGCACGTCGGGTGAGACGAGCGTCCGCCCCTCGCGCATCGCGACCCGCATGAGGGCCGTGTCCGAGGCCAGCAGGTCGCGCCGCTCGGCCGGGACGGACCCGCCGGCCGCCCGGGCGACGACCGTCGTGCCGTCGAGGCCGGGCTCGACGTGGGAGAGGACCGCGACCCGCGCGCCGAAGAGCCGGCGCACGCTCTCCGCGATCCGCCGCGAGACCGCGTCGCGGTCGAGCGACTGCGCGTGGAGGCGGCCGATCTCGCCGAGCGCCCGCGCCGCCCCGGCGGCGAGCTTGCTCTCCGTGACGTCCACCATGACGCCGTGGAGCCGCCGCGCCTGCCCGTGCTCGTCGCTGAGCATGCGCACGCGGTCACTGAGCCAGACCAGCCGCCCGTCCGCGGCGATCATCCGGTATTCGAGCTCGGCCCCCTCCTCGGCCAGCGCCGGACTCCGCCGCAGTGCCTCGAAGCGCGCGCGGTCGTCGGGGTGCAGGTGCGCGAGCCAGAAGTCCGGCTCGGTCTGCCAGCGCGCCACGGGATAGCCGAGGACGCGCTCGACGGCCGGGCTGATCGACAGCGGGCGCCAGGTCGCGGGGTCGGCCTCCCAGACGATGCCCGTCAGCCCGCGGACAAGGCTCGCGAACCGCTGCTCCGTGCGCGCCGCCGCCGCCTGCGCCCGCGCCCGCGCCCGCTCGGCCTCGCGGTACAGCCGGGCGTTCTCCAGCGCGAGCGCGGCCTGGTCAGCGAACGCCTGGAGCAGCCGCGCTTCCTCCTCGTCGAAGCTCCGCCCCGTGCGGTCCTTGACGACGAGGGCGCCGATCGCGCAGCCCTGGACGAGCAGCGGTGCGGCGAGCTCCGCCTGGAAGCTCGCCTGCTCGAGCTGCGCGCGCAGCTCGGGCGTGAGCGTGATACGCGGGTCGGCCAGGATGTCCGGCGATGCCACGGCCCGCCCCTCGCGGACGGCGAACCCGACGGTGCCGATCCCGGCGGGGAGCACCGTGCGGTCGACGGCGAGGGGCCAGGGATCTCCGGAGACGGCCACGGTCGTCGAGGCGCCGGTGTCCGGCGAGATCCGGACCAGCACCGAGGCGTGCCCCTGGAACAGCCCGAGCACGCTGTCGGCGATGCGCTGCGCGACGACTTCGGGGTCGAGCGACTGCGAGATGAGCCGCCCGACCTCGGCCAGGCCCTGCGCCGCGCGGCGGCGGTGCTCGCTGCGCTCGTAGACGCGGGCGTTGCGGAGCGCGATCGCGGCCTGGTCGGCGAGCCGCGCCAGGATGGACTCATCCCGATCCGTGAACGCCCGCGGCGCGCGGTTGTGGACGTAGAGCAGGCCCTCGACCCGGCCGTCGATCGAGACCGGAACGACCAGGGCGGTCCGGATGCCGTTGGCCTCGACGAACGGGAGGTAGTCCTTGCTGAAGCGGGGATCGCCGGCGTAGTCCTGCGTCCTGAGGGGGCGGCCGCTCCCCAGCACCAGGCCGCCGAGGCCCTTGCCCGGCTCGATCGGCATGCCGGCGAGCGAGTCGGTGAACCCGGCCGAGTAGCGCATGAGCGCCACCTCGCCGTCCGGCTCCCGGAGCGCAATCATCGAGAGGTCCGAGCCGCAGAGCTCTCGCGCGCCCTCGGCGACGGCCGGCAGCACCGTCGCGAGGTCGAGCGAGGCGTTGATCGTCCGCGCGAGGTCGGCGACGACCTCGGCCTCGCGCCGCCGCCGCTCGGCGTCCTCGAACAGCCGCGCGTTCTGCAGGGCGAGCGCCGCCTGGTCGGCGAAGCCCGAGAGGACCGCGAACTCGTCGGCCGCGAACACGCGTCCCGGGACGTCGGCCAGCGCGAGCGTGCCGAGGATCTCGCCGCGCGAGACGAGCGGCATGCTCATGACCGAGCCGTGCCCCTCGTCGGCGCCGAGCTGCCGGAGCCAGGCGGGGACCACGAGCCCGTGATCGCGAGCGACGTCGCTCGACCACGCCGGCTGCCTCTCCGTCACGGCGCGGCCCGAGACGCCCGACCCCGCGGGCAGGCGCTGGCCGATCCACTTCGCGGGCTCGCGCACGCCGGCGACCGCCACGCACACCAGGCCCCCCTCGGCGGGATCGAGCCGGAACAGCGACGCCGTCCGCACGCGGAAGATGCCGACGACCGCGGACACCACGCGCTCGGCCGCCTGGGCGACGTCGAGCATGGAGGCGAGCTCGCGCCCGGAGCTCACGAGGGCGCGCGTCGCGTCCTCAGCGCGCTTGCGCTCCGTGATGTCGCGCACGATCAAGAGGAGCCGCGGGTGGGCCGGGGGGCGGTCGGCGAGCGGTACGAACCGGGCCTCGTAGCTCCTGACGGCCGGCTCCTGGCCCTCGCCGGCCCGCGACGGCAGCGAGAACTCGACCGAGGCCGGCGCGCCCGCGCCCAACGCCTCGCGCCCCGCCGCCTCGAGTCTCGGGGCGATCTCCGGCGGAAAGGCGTCGCCGAGCTTCCGGCCGAGCACGGTCTCCGGGGCGACGTGGAAGCTCGAGCCGCGACCGGCCTCGTGGGCGAGAAAGGTCCCGTCGGCATCCAGCCAGAAGTAGAGGTCCGGGAACGCGCGGAAGATCGCCTCGAGCTCGGTCTCGAGCCGGACGAGCCGGCTCGTGACCTCGCGGAGCCGCGTGAAATCGATGATCTTGGGCTGGCGCGCGCCCGCCGCGGGATCGGTCGCCCTGCGGGGCGTGACGGCCACCGTCGACGGGCCGGCGCCGAACATCACCCACTCCGGGGAGACGTCGAGATCGCGGGCGAGCCGCACGAGATTCTCGTAGGTGGGCAGCCGGTCGCGCAGCCAGGCGTACAGGTACTGGGGGCGGTGCTCACGTTCCTGGCAAAATCTGAGGACGTCGGGCCGTCCCTTCTTCCAGTATCCCAGCACCCTCAATCGGGCCCGGATGCGGGTGCCGATCCCGGGAAAGCGGCTCATCGCGGTTCTTCATATCATAGAATGTTTCACGTGATACATGAAATGTATATCGACATTAAATCAATATCTTGTAGTCAATATACCACCTATCAGTCGATGATCTGGCGGGCACACGGGCCTGCGGACGGACAACCCGGGTGGCAGCGAGTACACTAGGGCGCACCTCCGGGGACTCATGGACGGCGGGTTCGCCGAGGCCAGAGGATGAGCGTGACAGCTCGGGCGGGAAGCGAGACGAGCCGATGAGCGGCCCCGAGGCCGCGGGGGCCACTCTGAAGGTCACGCTCGGCGTGATCTTCGTCATGCGCTGGTGCCTGATCGTCGCCCACGTCGGCGGCGTCCGCCGGGGCATCGCCGGGCCGATGGCGCCGCGGAAGAACGGCGGCCGCATGGACGTGAAGCAGCTCACCAAAGGCGCGACGCTCGAGTCCGTCTTCGGCGGGCGAGGCCCCCGCCAACCCACCATCCTGACGAGGAGAGAGGAATGCACATCGGCGTCTGCATGTTCAACACGGACTATGCCATCCGCATCGAGGAGCTGGCGCGCGCGGCCGAGGAGCGCGGGTTCGAGTCGCTCTTCCTCCCCGAGCACACGCACATCCCCGCCAGCCGCCGCACGCCGTTCCCGGGCGGCGGCGAGCTGCCACGGGAGTACTCGCACACGCTCGACCCGTTCGTCGCGCTCGCGTACGCGGCGGCGGTCACGACCCGGCTCAAGCTCGGCACCGGTATCTGCCTCCTGATCGAGCGCGACACGATCACGACGGCCAAGGAGGTCGCGAGCGTCGACTTCGTCTCCAACGGGCGCTTCCTGTTCGGCGTCGGCGGCGGCTGGAACATCGAGGAGATGGAGAACCACGGCACCGACGCCAAGACCCGCTTCAAGCGCCTGGGCGAGCAGATCCGGGCGATGAAGGAGATCTGGACCAGGGATCCCGCGTCGTTTCACGGCGAGCACATCCGCTTCGATCCGATCTGGATGCACCCCAAGCCCGTCCAGAAGCCGCACCCGCCCGTCCTCCTGGGCGGCGAGAGCGGGCACACGCTCCAGCGCGTCGTCGACTTCTGCGACGGCTGGTTCCCGCGCGGGCGCGGGGGCGAGGCGATCCTCGCGGGCCTCGCCGACCTCAAGGCGCGGGCGGCGCGGGCGGGCCGGGACATGAAGACGATCTCCGTCTCCGTCTTCGGCGCGCCGGCCGAGCCGCCGATGCTCGACCGCTTCGCCGGCGCCGGCGTGACGCGCGCGATCCTCCGGCTGCCCTCGGAGCCGCGCGACGCGGTCCTGCCGCTGCTCGACCGCTACGCGAAGCTCATCCGGTGAAACTGTCCGTCCCCGCCTGGGCCGCCGCGTTCCTCCACGAGGGACGCGTGGCCCGGCTGGGCACGGCGGACGCGGCGGGCCGGCCGCTCGTGGTCCCGGTCTGCTACGTCTTCGACGGCGAGCGCTGCTACACCCCGATCGACGCCAAGCCCAAGCGCGCCCCCGGACGCGCGCTCAGGCGGGTGCGGAACATCGCGCAGAACCCCCGGGTCTCGCTGCTGGTGGACCGCTGGGACGAGGACTGGGCCGGGCTCCGCTGGGTCGTCGTCGAGGGGCGCGCCGACGTTGTGCACGAGGGCGCCGAGCTCGCGCGGGCGGTGTCGTTGCTCGTCGCCAAGTACCCGCAGTACACCGCGCTCGGGCTCGCGGACCGGTTCGCGGAGGTGATCCGGATCGCGCCCGAGCGGGTGATCGCCTGGAGCTGGCGCTAGCGGTGGTCGACCTGCAGGCCGGCCTTGGTCACCAGCACGCCCGCCTGGCCCGCCTGGCGGAGCGCCTGCGCGAGCTTGTGCTTCTCGATCCAGGCGCGGACCCCCGGCTCCTTGTGCTCGTCGAAGAAGTCGGCGGTGAGCGCCGCGAGCTGCATGACCTTGCCGTGGTTGTCCTGGAGCTGGAACACCTGCGCGTTGCGCTGGAAGTCGTGGAAGTCGTACACCGTGCTCATCGGGAACTCGCGCTGCAGGTACTCGCGCACGACGCCGGTCTTGCCCTCGTCGAAGGCCGAGGGCCGGTCGAGAAACTTCCGCCACTGCGGCGCCAGCTCGCCGTTGGACGGGAGCTTGAGCCCCTCGAGAAGGAGGGACTGCTTGTCGTCGGCGGCCGGGCGGCGCGGGTCCCTCCCGTCGCGCGGTGAGGGCGACACGGGGAGGGCCGGCGCGCCGGCCTCGATCTCGTCCCCGACCGGCGCGGGCGGTTCGACGGCCGCGGGGGACGGCACCGCCGCCGGGACGCTCGCCGCGGGCTCGGGGGGCCCGACCTCCTCGACCGGCGGCGCGGGACGCGCCTCGAAACCGCTCGTGAGCTTGTCGAGGAACTTGCGCCACGTCGGGGTCAGCTCACGGGTCAAACCGAGATCGATCTCGTCGAGCGCAGGCCGCGCGCTGTCAGTCGCCGGCTCATCCGCCGGCCCCGCCGGCGCGGCCGTCTCGATGTCGAGCGCAGGCGTCGCGGGCGCCTCTGCGCCGTCCACGTCACGCCGGGCGCCCTCGGAGAGCCCGCCGAGGAGCTCGCTCCGGTCGGGGGCGCCGAGCCTCGAGAGCGGCGCGCGGTGGCCGTTGGCCCACGGCCCGCTCCGCTCGCCGCGCTCCTCGAGCGGTCGGGGCTCGGCGTCGGCCGGCACTGGCCGAGGCCCCGACTCCGTGGCGCCCGCGGCGGGCGGCGCGCTGGCGCTCCGCGTCCAGTCGACAGGATCGAGGTAGAAGCCGGTGGAGCCGTTGACCTCGACGTAGCTGTACTCGAAGCAGTCCACGCGCGGGAACTTCAGCAGGCGGATCTTCCTGAGGAACGACTCGAGCATCCGCTCGGCGACGAACGCGACACGGGGCGGCCACTCGCCCGGGCCGTCGCCGCGCGCGAGCCGCCGGAGGGACTCCGGGTACTCGAGGCACCACGCGTACGCCTCGACCATCTTGAAGATCATCGCGTCGTCGGCCGTCAGACCGACGGCGACCAGCACGGGCCGCCGCGACGCGTCGAGGCCGGCAAGCTCGATCGACGAGCGTCCGAGGTTCACGCCGGTCGCGATGATCTGCAGGCCCGGCTCGATCGCCTCGGCGTTGTCGGCAACGAGGGACTCCAGCTCGGTGAGGTTCTTGACTTCGCACTTGCGGAATGTCAGCTTCATGCTCGTCTCCCCACAGGCGTCGAGCAACCGCTGTGCCATGGGGAGCAGAGGACCCGAGCAAGCAAAATCAATCGGTTGGGCTGGTCCCGGCGGCTGCCCGGCCCGCGGAGCCGCCACCCTGACACGTTGCTATAAGACGATCTGTCACGGAGAATTGCTGGGCCGTCGCGTGGTCGTTGCCTGATCAGAGAATTGCCGTTGCCCAAGAACAGACTGGTCAAAAACATGCCGAGCTAGTGGAGTCGCCTTCCGAGTGTGTGACGTAAGGTGTTGATAGATAAGGTGCGGGTCAGTATCGTCACGGGGCCAGGAGCTGGCATTCCGTTTGCTGAAACGTCTCGGCCATGTCTTCGGTGGAGTCTATGCGTCTGCCCATAAACTTGACCGAGGCGTTCCGGGATCTCGTCCAGATCGGGATCGCCCTGACGAGCGAGCGCGACCTCGCGAGCCTGCTCGATCTCATCCTGAGCGAGGCGCGGCGGTTCACGCGCGCCGAGGCGGGCACCCTGTTGCTCAGAGAGGACACCACGCTGGGCTTCGCGGTCCTCCAGAACGACCGGCTCGTCCGTGAGCTCGGCGAGACCGAGATGCAGCGCCGGCTCCAGGCCGAGCCCCTCAAGCTCAGCGAGATGAGCCTCGCCGCGTACGTCGCGCTCACGGGGGATGTCGCCAACATCGCGGATACGGCGGCGATCCCGCCCACCACCCCGTACACCCTCAATCCGCTGTTCGACGCCCGGTGCGAGTACCGGACGCGTGCGGCCCTCGTGGTCCCGATGCAGGACCCCACGGGAAATGTCCTGGGCGTGCTCGAGCTGCTCAACCCCCTCGACGAAGCCGGCGAGATCGTCGCCTTCGATGCGGAGTACGAGGCGCTCGTGCGTTCGCTTTCCTCGCAGGCGGCGGTCGCGATCCGCAACGCCCGCCTCGAGGACCTGTCGTTCAAGGACGCTCTGACCGACGTGTACAACCGACGGTACTTCATGGTGCGGTTCGAGGAGGAGACGCGCCGGCAGGCTCGGTTCGCCGAGCCGGTCTCGCTCGTCCTCCTCGACCTCGACCATTTCAAGCACGTCAACGACCGCTTCGGGCACCGGACCGGCGACGAGGCCCTCCGGGAGGTCGCCCGGATCCTGCTCAAGCACTCGAGGAACTTCACGGTCGTCACCCGCTTTGGGGGTGACGAGTTCGCCGTGCTCCTGGTGAACACGCCCAAGGCCGGCGCCCTGACGTACGCCAGCCGGATCCGCGAGGTCATCGCGGGCCACGAGTTCCCGCACGGCTCGGTCACCGTGAGCCTCGGCGTCGCGTCGCTGCCCGAAGACGCCGCGGTGGGCGACGATCTCGTCGTCGCCGCGGACAGGGCGCTGTACGAGGCCAAACGCCTCGGCCGGAATCGAGTGGCCGTCCTCTAGGGGGGCGCCGTGCGCCAGCCAGAACCTCCGTCGCTCAACATGACCCAGGCGTTCCGTGAGCTGGTGCAGATCGGCATCACGCTCACCGGCGAGCGCAACCTCGCGACGCTCCTCGAGCGGATCCTGACCGAGGCGCGCCGGTTCACGCACGCCGAGGCGGGCACCTTGTTCCTGCGCGAGGGCGAGATGCTCCGGTTCGCGGTCGTCCAGAACGACCGGCTCGCCCGCGTGCTCGGCGAGGAGGAGATGCGGCGCCGGCTCCAGGAGGAGCCCCTGCACCTCCGCGCGCTGAGCCTCGCCGGGCACGTCGCGCTCACGGGCGACATCCTCAACCTCCACGACACGTACGCGATCCCGCCCGACCGCCCGTACAGCTTCGATCCCCGGGTCGACGCGCGCCTCGACTACCGGACGCAGTCGATCCTCGTCGTGCCGCTGCAGGACCCGGCCGGGAACATCCTCGGCGTGCTCGAGCTGATCAACGCGCTGGGGCGCAACGGGGCGATCGTGCCGTTCGACGCCCAGTACGAGGGGCTCATCCGCTCCCTCGCCTCCCAGGCGGCGGTTGCGATCCGCGGCGCCCGCCTCGAGGACCTGTCGTTCAAGGACGCCCTCACCGACGTCTACAACCGGCGCTACTTCATGGTCCGGATGGAGGAGGAGTTCAAGCGCCACACGCGCTTCGACGAGCCCCTCGCCCTCGCCCTGGCGGACCTGGACCACTTCAAGGACGTCAACGACCGGTTCGGGCACCGGACGGGCGACGAGGCCCTGCGCGGCGTCGCGCGGCTCCTGCTCAAGCACTCGCGGAGCTTCAGCGTGGTGACCCGCTACGGCGGCGACGAGTTCGCGATCATCCTCGTGAACACGAGCAAGGCCGGCGCGCTCACCTACGGCGAGCGGATCCGCGCCGTCGTCGAGCAGCACGCCTTCGGACACGGGCGGGTCACGGTGAGCCTCGGCGTCGCCTGCCTGCCCGACGACGGGACCTCCGCCGACGATCTGATTGCCGCGGCCGACCGGGCGCTATACG
>Ga0154364_1241_pt1 | contig 11388 bp, 12 predicted proteins | sample RifGroA2_FD_115892 | JGI IMG/M metagenome (GOLD analysis project Ga0154364, IMG submission 115892) | Candidatus Rokubacteria bacterium GWA2_73_35 | reverse complement strand
CCCCTCCACGTCGACGCCGTGCAGACGCTCGGCAAGATCCCGTTCGACGTGCACGCGCTCGGCATCGACGCGCTCTCGTTCTCCGGCCACAAGATCTACGGCCCGAAGGGCGTCGCCGGCCTCTTCATCCGCAAGAGCACGCGGATGGTCTCGATCCAGCACGGCGGCGAGCACGAGCGGCGCCGGCGCGCGGGGACGGAGAACGTCCCGGGGATCGTCGGCCTCGGCAAGGCCGTCGAGATCCGCGCGCGCGAGATGGCGGCGGAGGCCGAGCGCCTGACGGCGCTCCGCACGCGTCTGTGGGAGGGGATCCACGCGCGGGTCCCCGAGGTGCGGCTCTCGGGCCATCCGGTCGAGCGCCTGCCGGGGACCGCGAGCCTCCTGGTCCGGAACGTCGAGTCGGAGTCGCTCGTGCTCGGCCTCGATCTCAAGGGGATCGGCGTCTCGGCGGGCTCGGCGTGCACGGCGGGCAACGTCGAGCCCTCGCACGTGCTCGTCGCGATGGGCGTCCCGCTCGACTGGGCGATGGGCTCGGTGCGGTGCTCGCTCGGCCGCTCCACCAGCGCGGAGGACGTCGACTACGTCGTCGAGAGCTTCGAGGCCGTGGTGCGCAAGCTGCGCGCCGCGCTGCGGGTCGGGGCCGCGTGAGGTACAGCGCGACGCTGGTGGATCACTTCCTGAACCCGCGCAACGCCGGGATGATGCAGGCGCCCGACGGCGTGGGCGAGGACGAGTACGAGGGCTGTGGCGACCTCACGCGGTTCTTCCTCCGCGTGCGGGACGGCCGGGCCGTCGAGGTGAGGTTCCAGACCTACGGGTGCGGGCCGACGATCGCCGCGGCCAGCGTCGCCAGCGAGCTGGCGCGGGGGCGGGCCGTGGAGGAGCTCTCGCAGGTGAAGGCCGACGAGATCGAGGCGGCGCTCGACGGGCTCCCGGACGACCGGCGGCACGCGGCGGAGGTCGCCGCGGCGGCGCTGCGCGCGGCGGCCCTCGCCGCCCGGGCGCGCAGGGGCTGAGCGTGCTCGACGCGTTCCGTCGTGATGTCCGCGCCGCCCTCGAGCGGGACCCGGCCGCGCGCTCGGCCCTCGAGGTGATGGTCTGCTATCCCGGCGTCCACGCCCTCGCGTTCCACCGGGTCGCCCACGGCCTCTGGCGGCGCGGCTGGACGACGCTCGCGCGCTTCGTTGCGCACCTCGGCCGCTTCCTGACGGGCGTCGAGATCCATCCCGCGGCGCGGCTGGGGCCGGGGCTCTTCATCGACCACGGCATGGGCGTCGTCGTCGGCGAGACCGCCGAGATCGGCGCCAACGTGACCCTGCTCCAGGGCGTGACGCTCGGCGGCACCAGCCTCAAGCGCGAGAAGCGCCACCCCACGCTCGGCAACAACGTCGTCGTCGGCGCCGGGGCGGCGATCATCGGCGCGATCACCATCGGCGACAACGCGCGCATCGGCGCCGGGTCGGTGGTCGTCCGCGACGTGCCCCCGAACTGCGTTGTCGTCGGCGTGCCCGGCCGGATAACATACAAGGACGGGCAGCGGGTCGGCGGGCTCGACTTCAACCAGACGGACCTGCCCGACCCGGTCAGCCGGGCGCTCGAGCAGCTCGTGGAGCGGATCCGCTCGCTCGAGGCGGACGTGGAGACGCTGCGCAAACGCACGGAGGAGGAACGTTCGTGACGCCGAAGGACGTGCTGAGCATCAAGGAAGCCTCGACCTACCTTGCCATGGACGAGCACACCCTCGCGCAGCTCGCGACCGAGCGGCGCATCCCCTCGCTCCAGCTCAACGGCGCCTGGGTCTTCTCCAAGAAGTCCATCGACAAGTGGCGCAGCCAGCAGGCACATCGGAGCTGATCAGCCGCGACGCGGCCTGGTCGGTCCTCACCGAGTTCACCCGGAGCGACAGCCTCCGCAAGCACGCCCGCGCCGTCGAGGCGTCGATGCGCGCCTACGCCCGCCGGTACGGCGAGGACCCGGAGGCGTGGGGCGTCGCCGGCATGCTCCACGACTTCGACTACGAGATGCATCCTCGGGCGCCCCAGCACCCCCTCAAGGGCGCCGAAATCTTGTTGGCCCGCGGCGTGCCCGAGCGGCTCGTGCGCGCGATCCTCGCGCACGCCGACTACGCCGGGATGCCGCGCGTCGCGCTCCTGGAGCGCGCCCTGTACGCGTGCGACGAGCTGTCGGGCTTCGTCCACGCCGTGGCGCTGGTGCGGCCCGGCCGCGTGATCACCGGGCTCGAGCCGGCGTCCGTGAGGAAGAAGCTCAAGGACAAGGGCTTCGCGCGGACGGTCAACCGGGACGACGTCTACCGGGGCGCCGACGAGCTGGGCGTCCCCCTCGACGAGCACATCGCCTTCGTCGTCGCCGCGCTCAGCGACATCGCCCCCGATCTCGGCCTCGCCCGCGCCTGACGTCCCCGGGGCCATAGCTCGCGGCCGCGCGCGCGGGCGAGTCCGAGGGCGACGCCCGCCGGGCCGCCCGGCCGCGGTTCCCGCCCCGGGGTGGTCTCCGAGACCCGTGGAGTCAGGGTTGACCCGGGCTCCAGCAGGAGCGATCGTCACCGAGAGTGGTGGCTGGCGTGGTCGAGGAGAGCACCCCAGGGCGGGAGCCGCGGCCGTGAGGCGGGAACGGGCGATCGCGCACGTGGACATGGACGCCTTCTACGCGTCCGTCGAGCAGCGCGACCGGCCCGCGCTCGCCGGCCGGCCCGTGATCGTCGGCGCCGACCCGCGGGGCCGCGGCGTCGTCTCCGCCGCCTCCTACGAGGCCCGGGTCTACGGCGTCCGGTCCGCCATGCCGATCGGCCGCGCCGCGCGCCTGTGCCCGCACGCCGCGTTCCTGCCGGTGGACATGGCGAAGTACCGCGAGGTCTCGCTCCAGATCATGGCGATCCTCGCGGGCTTCTCGCCCCTGGTCGAGCCCGTCTCGGTGGACGAGGCGTTCGTGGACCTCACCGGGACCGAGCGGCTCTTCGGCAGTCCGGAGGCCGCCGTGCGGCGGATCAAGGTGCGCATCCGCGAGGAAACGCGCCTCACCGCCTCCGCGGGCCTGGCGCCGAACAAGTTCCTCGCGAAGGTGGCCTCCGACCTCGAGAAGCCGGACGGCCTCGTCGTCGTGGCCCCGGGCGGGGAAGCCCGATTCCTGGCCCCGCTGCCGGTCGAGCGGATCTGGGGCGTCGGGCGGGTCATGGCGCGGGCGCTCCGCGAGCTGGGGGTCACGACGGTCGCCGAGCTCCAGCGCGTGCCGCGCGCGGTGCTCGTGCGGCGCTTCGGCCGCCACGGGGAGGCCCTGCACGCGCTGGCGGCCGAGCTCCGCGCGGGCGGCTTCGCCGCCGGCCGGGTGACGCTCAAGCTCCGGCTGGCGCCGTTCGAGACCCGCACCCGGAGCCTCACGGGGGAGCCCACCCAGGACGCCCTCGAGCTCTACCGCCGCGCCGCGGCCCTCCTCGAGCGGGAGCGCGTGGCGCGCCCGGTGAGGCTCATCGGGCTCTCGGCCTCCCGCCTCGGGCCGGCGGGCCGGGGCCAGCTCGACCTCCTCGACCCCGCCGCGCTACGCCGCGAGCGCCTCGGGCGCGTCGTGGATCGGCTGACGGCGCGCTTCGGCCAGGGGACGGTGATCCCGGCGTCGCTCTTGTCCAAACGTACTAGGAGCGAGTAGGGGCGGGCGGCCCGCGGACGGCGCACCGCGTCGATGCGGCCCGCGGAGGGTTCGCGTATAATCCCGGCGCATCACTGGCGCAACGTCGGCTGTGGGTGGGACCCAGACCAGTCACCATGAGGAGACGGCACATGAGGATCCGGACCGCCGCACTGACGCTCGCGGCGCTGCTGGCACTGGCGCTGCCGGTGCTTGCCCAGACGAAGGTCCCGGGCGTGACCGACACCGAGGTCGTGCTCGGCATCACGACGCCCCTGTCCGGCCCGGCCGCGGCCTGGGGAACGACCGCCCTCGGGGCGGAAGCGTGGACGAAGTACGTCAACGCCCAGGGCGGGGTGAACGGACGCAAGCTCAGGGTCATGATGCGGGACGACGGCTACAACCCCGGGCGCGCGGTCGCGAACGTGAACGAGCTGAAGGACCAGGTCTTCGCGCTGGTCGAGCTGCTGGGCAGCGCGGTGCTCAACGCGAACAAGGACAACATCGCCGAGGCGAAGCTCCCGACCATCTGGCCGTACGGGAACCCCCAGATCTTCGCCAAGCAGCCCCGGGAGAAGGTGCGCGGCGTGTTCATGGTGTATCCCGACTACGGGGACGAGGGCGAGTTCCTGGTCGGGCAGGCGCGGAAGCTCGAGAAGGCCAAGAAGGTCGGCGCCTTCTTCCAGAATGACGACTACGGCAAGGGCGGCCTCGAGGGCGTGCGGCGGGGCGCGGCCAAGTTCGGCGTGACGCTCGCGGCGGAGGTCGCCTACGAGGTGGCCGACCGCGAGCTCGGGACCCACGCGCTGAAGCTCAAGGAGTCGGGCGCGGACGCGATCGTCATCTACTCCACGGCGACCCACGGCGCCGGCCTGATCAAGGAGATGGCCAAGGTCGGCTACCGGCCGAAGATCTTCGCGTCGTTCCCGCTGGGGGACCGCTTCGTGATGTTCCGCCTGCTCGGGGAGCTGTGGGAGGGCGCCTACTACAACGTCACCGGCGCCGTTCCGGGTGAGCCCGAGGCCGACCGCGTCATCGAGATCATCGTGAAGCAGGATCCGAAGCTCAAGGGCCGCGAGAGCTTCGCGCTCGCCGGCGTCGCCGGCATGGTCGCGACCGTCGAGGGGCTCAAGCGCGCGGGGCGGAACCTGACGCGCGACAACTTCATCGAGGCCATGGAGACGATCAAGGACTGGTCGCCCGAGGGATTGACGGGGAAGATCACCTGGGGCCCGAACCGGCGCCACGGGCTCAACCCGATCCGCATGATGCGGGCGGGGAAGGCCGCGGGCGCAGCGTTCACCACGGTGACCGGCTATCAGCCCTTCCCCTCGCACTTCTAGGACGGGGATCTGAGCGGAGGGAGGGCGGGGGAGGGGCTCCGGACGGGCCCTTCCCCCGCCGTGTGCCGACCGGGAATGGGAGACCTGCTCGAGGTCAGGGACCTCTCGCTCAACTTCGGCGGGATCACGGCCCTCCAGGACGTCTCGGTCTCGGTCGCCGAGGGCGAGACGCTCGCCGTCATCGGTCCGAACGGCTCCGGCAAGACCTCGCTCTTCAACTGCGTCACCGGGATCTACCGCCCGACGGCGGGCGGTGTCGCCTTCCGCAGCGAGTCGGTGCTCGGGCGCACGCCCGACGCGATCACGCGTCTGGGGATCGCGCGGACGTTCCAGAACCTGCGCCTGTTCCACAACATGAGCGTGCTCGACAACCTGATGGTCGGACGGCACCTCCACTTCCGGAAGAACTTCCTCACCGCCCTCCTGCGCGCGCGCGGCGAGGAGATCCGCCACCGGCGACGCTGCGAGGAGATCATCGAGTTCCTCAACCTGGAGCCCGTCCGCAAGAGCCGGGTCGCCGACTGTCCGTACGGCGTCCAGAAGCGCGTCGAGCTGGGGCGGGCGCTCGCGACGGAGCCCAGACTCCTCCTCCTCGACGAGCCGGTCTCGGGCCTCACGCAGGAGGAGAAGGACGAGTCCGCGTACTGGATCCACGAGATCCGCGGGCGCTTCGGCATCACGGTGCTCCTCGTCGAGCACGACCTGCGCGTGGCCTCGCGCCTGGCGGACCGCATGGTCGCGCTCGATCACGGCGTGAAGATCGCCGAGGGGACGCCGGCCGAGGTCCAGCGCCACCCCGAAGTGATCAAGGCGTACCTCGGTGAGTAGCGCGCCGCGCGCGCCGGGGGGGCGCGGGGGGGACGGCTCGCCGCAGCCGCTCCTGAAGGTCGCCTCGATCGAGACGCTCTACTTCGACCGGATCTACGCGCTCTTCGGCGTGTCGCTCGAGATCGAGGAGGGCGAGATCTTCACGGTGCTGGGGCCGAACGGAGCCGGAAAGACGACGCTGCTCCGGACGATCGCGGGGCTGCTGAAGGACCAGCCCAAGAAGGGCGAGCTCGTCTTCGGAGGCCGCCGGATCGACGGCTGGCAGCCGGAGGCGATCGCGCGGCTCGGCGTCGTCTACGTGCCCGAGGACCGGGGCCTGTTCAGGGAGCTGACCGTCCGGGAGAACCTCGAGCTGGGCCTCTGGGGGCGGCACGACGACGGCGTCCGCACGGACCTCGAGTTCGTCTACGGGATGTTCCCGATCCTCCACGAGCGCGCGCGGCAGGAGGCGGAGACGCTCTCCGGGGGCGAGCAGCAGATGCTCGCCCTGGGGCGCGCGATGCTCAGGCGCCCGCGGCTCCTGATGCTCGACGAGCCGTCGCTGGGCCTCGCCCCCCGGGTCGCCAAGAGCGTGTACGAGGCGCTGACCGCGATCAGCCGGACGGGCACGACGATCCTCCTCGTCGAGCAGAACGCGCGGCTGGCGCTCGGCGTGGCGCGCCGGGGCGCGATCCTCGAGGCCGGGCGGATCGTGCTCGAGGGCACGTCGAAGGAGCTGATGGAGAACGAGGACGTGCGCGAGGTCTACCTCGGCGTCGGGACGGCGGAGGCGGCCGTGAAGGGCTGGCGGCTCTACCGCAAGAGGAGGCGATGGTGATGACGGACGCGGCGCGGAGCGTCCCGGCGCTGTTTGCCGGGCAGGTCGAGCGACAGGGCGATCGTCTCGCGATCCGCTTCAAGGAGTACGGCATCTGGCACCGGGTGAGTTGGCGCGAGTATCACGACGCGGTCCGCCGGGTCGCGGCCGCCCTGCTCGCCTTCGGCCTCCGCCGCCAGGAGAACGTCGCAGTCCTCGCGGAGAACCGGGCGGAGTGGCTCTACTGCCACCTTGGCATCCAGACGGCCGGCGGCGTCACCGTCGGGATCTACCCGACCTCCGCGCCGGAGCAGGTCCGGTACCTCCTGAACCACTCGGAGGCGCGGCTCATCTTCGTCGAGAACGAGGAGCAGCTCGACAAGATCCTCGCGATCGCCGGCGACACGAAGCTCGAGCGCATCGTCGTCTGGGACGCGAAGGGGCTCTGGGGCTTCACCGAGGAGCGCGTCAGCTTCTTCGAGGACTTCCTGAAGCAGGGGACGACGTTCGCCGAGTCCCATCCCGCGGCCGTGGACGAGCGCCTGGCGGCGATCGGCCCCGCGGACACCGCGATGATCATCTACACCTCGGGCACCACGGGGCCGCCCAAGGGCGCGATGCTGTCCCACGGCTCGATCCTCTGGGTGACCGAGGCGTTCCTCGGGGTCAACCCCGTCACGGCGGACGACGAGGTCGTCTCGTACCTGCCGTTCGCGCACATCTACGAGAACCTGATCTCGGTCTTCGGCCCGCTCCGGACGGGCTACATCGTGAACTTCGTGGAGAGCCTCGACACCCTCTTCCAGAACCTGCGCGAGATCTCGCCCACGTACTTCGCCAGCGTGCCGCGCATCTGGGAGAAGCTCGCCTCGACGGTCGAGCTGCGGATGGCCGACTCGACGTGGCTCAAGCGGCGCGCGTACCGCGCCGCGGTCGCCGTCGGCCGGCGCTACGCCCGCGCCAAGCTCGCGGGCGGGCCGATCCCTCCCGGGCTCGGGCTCGCGTACCGGCTCGCCTCCTGGACGGTCCTGGCGCCGCTCAAGCGCCGGCTCGGCTTCGACCGCACGCGGATCGCCGTCTGCGGCGCCGCCCCGGCCTCGCCGGAGCTGTTCGAGTACTACCACGCCCTCGGGATCCCGCTGATCGAGGGCTACGGCCAGACCGAGTCCACGGGCGTGATCTCGGTCAACCGGGTGGCGCGCCCGCGGGTCGGCACGGTCGGCCAGGCCATCCCCGGCATCGAGGTGGTGCTGGCCGACGACGGCGAGATCCTCACGCGCGGCCCGCACGTCTTCAAGGGCTACTTCAAGGACCCGGAGCTGACCGCCGAGACGGTCGACCGCGAGGGCTGGCTCCACACCGGGGACGTGGGCGCGTGGGAGAACGGCTACCTCAAGATCATGGACCGGAAGAAGGACATCATCATCACGGCGGGCGGCAAGAACATCACGCCGGCCTACATCGAGAACAAGCTGAAGTTCAGTCCCTACATCCAGGACGCCGTGGTCATCGGCGACACGCGGAAGTACCTCGTCGCGCTGATCCTCATCGACGAGGACAACGTGACGAAGTTCGCCCAGGACGAGCGGATCCCGTTCACGACCTTCCAGGACCTCACCCAGAACCCCGCGGTCGTGCGGCTGATCGACGGCGAGGTGGACCGCGTCAACAAGACGCTCTCCCAGGTCGAGACGGTCAAGAAGTTCGCGCTCCTGCCGCGCCGCTTCTACGCCGAGGAAGGCGACGTCACGCCGACGATGAAGGTGAAGCGCCGGGCGCTCGAGACACGGTACGCGGACCTGATCCGGACCCTCTACAGGGACTAGCATGGATGGGGCATTGCGAGCCGCAGCCGCAGGCGAGGTGAGCGCGTGGATCTAGTCGAGTCCTACGCTCAGGACCTGCGCTTCGCGCGAAAGTCCTTCACGCGGGCGCTCCTCGGCCTCGTGCTCCTGGCGGTCGTGGCGTTCCCGTGGGTGGCGCCGGACTACATGGTCTTCATCGCCACGCTCGTGGCGCTCTACTCGATCGGCGTCATGGGCCAGAACATCCTGATCGGTTACACGGGGCAGATCTCGTTCGGGCAGGCGGGCTTTCTCGCGATCGGGGCGTTTGCGTTTGGCCACCTGAGGATCTGGGGCGCGCCGTTCCTCCTGGCTCTCGTCGGGGCGGGAACGGTGGCCGCTCTCGCGGGGATCCTGGTCGGCTTTCCCTCGCTCCGGCTCAAGGGGCCGTACCTCGCCATCGCGACGCTCGGCTTCGGCGTGGCCGTCTACCAGATCTTCGTGAACTGGGAGGTGCTCTCGGGCGGGCGCTCCGGCCTGGCCATCGCCAAGCTCAAGCCCATGCTCGGCCTCTCCCCGGTGCGGTACGAGTACTACGTCTACGTGCTCCTCCTCGCGGGCTTCACGCTCGCGACGTACAACCTCGTCTCCTCCTACGTCGGCCGCGCCTTCGTCGCCATCCGAGACGCCGACATCGCGGCCGAGGTCAACGGCGTCAACCTGACGCGCTACAAGCTCCTGTCGTTCGCGATCTCGTCCTTCTACACGGGCGTCCACGGCGCGCTCTACGCCCAGGTGCTCGGCCACATCGAGCCCCAGATCTTCAACATCCTCGAGTCGATCACGCTCTTCGTCGCCGTGATCATCGGCGGCGTGGCGTCCATCGAGGGATCCATCCTGGGCGCCCTCTTCGTCATCCTCGTGCCGAAGGTGTTCTCGAACTTCCGCGAGATGGTCCCGGTCGTCTACGGGGTGACGATCCTCCTCGTGCTCATCTTCGAGCCGCTCGGCCTCTTCGGCCGCTGGCTCAAGACGCGCTTGTACTTCCAGCTCTGGCCCTTCCGTTGAATCGGCCCGCGGGGGGGCCGCCCGAACGTCGGGCGCCGGAGGCCCGGCGCAGGCGCCCCGACGGAGAATAAGAAAGATGGAAAAGCTCCTCCAGTACGCGTTCACGGGGCTCGCCGCGGGGAGCCTCTACGCGCTCGTGGCGCTCGGCATCGTGCTGATCTACCGCTCGACGCGCGTGCTCAACTTCGCGCACGGGGACATCGCCACGCTCGCGACCTTCGTCGCGTTCTCGCTCCTGTCGAGCGAGTACTCGTTCCCCGTCGCGTTCCTCGGGAGCCTCCTGGTGGGCGCGGCCGTCGGCATCGCGTTCTACTTCGGCGTGCTCGTCCGGGCGCAGCGCGAGGGCGCGAACCTCCTCGGCATGGTCATCCTGACGCTGGGGCTCGCGCTGATCATCCAGGGCGTCGTCGTGTGGTGGTGGGGGGCCGAGCCCACCTCGCTCCCGTTCCCGATCTCCGACACGAAGACCTACAAGGTCGGCCTCGTCGTCATGAGCCAGCTCGCGCTCGCGACCCTCGCGGCGGGGCTCGTCGGGAGCCTGCTGCTCTACCTGCTCGTGCAGAAGACGCGGCTCGGGCTCGCGATGCGCGCGACCTCCGAGAACCTGATGGCGGCGCAGACCCTCGGGATCCCGACGCGGATGGTGCTCTCCGTCTCCTGGGGGGCGGCCTCGGCCCTCGGCGTCGTCGCCGGGATCTTCCTGGCGCCGGCGCTCCTCCTCGACCCCTTCTTCATGCTCGACCCGTTCCTGAAGGGCTTCGCCGCCGCCGTGCTGGGCGGGCTCAACAGCCTGCCGGGCGCCGTCGTGGGCGCGCTGATCCTCGGCGTGGCCGAGAGCCTGACGGGCGCCTACCTCACGATCCAGTTCAAGAACACGCTGGCGTTCCTGGTCATCATCGTCGTGCTCCTGCTCCGGCCCGAGGGGCTCCTCGGCAAGGAGTTCAAGGAGCGCGTGTAGTCTGCTACACTCGCCGAACGTCGGTTCATTCCGGGTCCAGCCGGCAGGGGGAGCCCGATGGAGCGCCCGATCGCCTACGACAAGCTCGCGCGCGAGGACCGCTTCGTGCGGATGCGCGCGCGGGAGGTGGCCCGGCTCAAGCTCGAGCAGGGGCTCCCGCCCTTCCCGGACCTCGCAAGCCGCGAGGCGATCCGCGAGCGCGTGCACGGGATCCTGGTGGGCGAGCTGCAGGCCATGGAGGGCGCGGGCCGCTCGGTCTGCGACTTCCCCGACGCGCCGTGGGAGTTCACGCTCGACATGGCGCGCCAGGTCTGGGACGAGTCGCGCCACGTCGAGATCTACCTGCGCCTGCTCGAGCACCTCGACGGCCACGCGGGGGAGTTCCCGGAGACCACGATCCTCTGGCGCTGCGCCTGCGCCGAGGACGCCGCGGCGCGCGTCGCGGGCGTCAACCGCGGGCTCGAGGGCCTCGCCTGCGACGTGTTCAACCAGCTCGTCCACATCGCGCGGAGGATCGGCGACCCGATCCTCGAGCGCGCCGTCGAGTTCGTCCTGGCCGACGAGATCACCCACGTGCGCATGGGCTCGAAGTGGCTCACGCGGCTCACGGAGGGCGATCCCGAGCGCCGGCGCCGCGCGATCGAGTTCCAGGAGACGATCGACGAGCGGTTCAACCTGGGCGGGATGCGGCGCACGGGCGACCCCGAGGCGGTGCCCGTCTCGGTCGCGACCGACGTGCGCCGCCAGGCGGGCTTCACCGAGGAGGAGATCGAGCGGCTGCTCAGGACGACCCAGCGGTCGCCGGTCTACTGAGCGCCGGTGACGCACCCGCTCGAGGGGCAGTTCGCGGTCGAGGCGTCCGCGCGGCGCCTGCGCGCCTATCGCTACGTCGTCGAGCGGACGCTGCGGGCGCTCGGCGGCTTCATCGCGCTGACGCCCGAGATCTCGGCCAAGCTCCTGCTCGGCCGCCAC
>Ga0154364_1237_pt1 | contig 11571 bp, 10 predicted proteins | sample RifGroA2_FD_115892 | JGI IMG/M metagenome (GOLD analysis project Ga0154364, IMG submission 115892) | Candidatus Rokubacteria bacterium GWA2_73_35 | reverse complement strand
TCGCGCCTCATCGCTTCCATGGCGACTGGAACTACACGCTTCATCCGACGCGTCGACGACAATGATTCGTTCACTTATTCCCTGACGCTGCCTTAGGGTTTCCCCTCACCACATGCACGAACGCAAGCCCAGTGCCGACCGCAACCTCCAAGACATGCTCTCCAGGCTTGACGTGTGCGAGTTCAAGAGCACGATTTCGTGCTCGTGACTCCGTCAGATGGCCCCATATGTCGTAAAGCCGAGCCAACTTGTCGTACAGAGCGGCGGCATCGCGTTGCGACACTCTCGCTTGCTGAGGTGCTTGTTCCTGTTGCATACGGTCGCTCTCCTGCTCGACGCTCTTGGCGGGACGATAGTCCCGAGTTCCTCGCAGGGCAAGCCCGCGCGGGCGGCCCGAGCAGGCGGCGCGCCTACGCGGGGAGGAGCTTCAGGAGCGGCTCGAGGTTCTTCGGGTCGGGGGTGAGCCGGCCGACGCCGTGGCGCCGGTACTCGGCGACGATCGTCTCGTTGAAGGGCGTCGGGACGCCGAGGCGCCGGCCTTCGGCGACGACGTGACCGTTCAGGTACTCGATCTCGGTGCGCCGCCGGCGCATGACGTCCTGGAGGAGCGAGGGCCGGCCGCCGGCGCGGCTGACCGCGTCGCGGCTGATGTCGGCCTCGACCGCGGCGAGACCGCGCCCCTCGGCGGCATCCACGAGCCGCTGGGGCGCGATCTTGAAGATCGACTCGACCTCGTGGCCGCACGCGCGGCCGACCAGGATGGCCTCGGCGCCGAGGTGCACGGCGAGGCGCCGCGGGCCGGGCTCGGTGCGGACCTCGGCGGTGCCGAGGCCCGAGAGGCCGGCGACGGGGTTCAGCATGCAGTTGAGCGCGAGCTTGGACCAGCGCTCGCCCCAGAGGTTCTGCGTCAGCCTGGTGAGCGCGACGTCGTTCATGAGCGCCACGAGCGCCCGCGCCCGCTCGGTGTCCCGGCCGTCCAGCTCGCCGATCTTGAAGCCGAGCGTGCCGGAGTCCGTGCGCATGGCGTGACCGGGCTCGTAGAGGCCCGCGCCGATCGTGATCACGCAGCCGAGTGTCCGCCCGCGCCCGGCCACGGCCGCGACGCGCTCGTCGTTCAGCCCGTTCTGGAAGTCCACGACGACGCCTTCGGGCGCCAGGTACGCGCAGGCGAGCGCCGTCGCCCACTCGGTGTCGTACGACTTCACGCTGACGAACGCGGCGTCGAAGGGCGCCTCGATGGTCTGGGCCTCGTGGAGATGCAGGGCCCGGACGGGAATCCGGTGCTCGCCGCAGGTGCCGCTGAGCTTGAGGCCCTCGCGCTTCATGGCCTCCACGTGCTCCGGCCACTGGTCGAGGAGCGTCACGTCGCGCCCCGCCTTCGTGAGGAGCCCGCCGACGATGCAGCCGATCGCGCCCGCGCCGACGATCCCGATGCGCATTGCGTGCCCCTCCCGGCGGCTGAGCATACCACCCCGGCGCCGGGCCTATGGCGCCGGCGGCTTTCGCGCTAGGGTAGGGGGCCGTGACCTGGGACTTCGACCGGCCGATCGAGCGGCGTGGGACCGAGAGCAACAAGTGGCGGAAGTACGACCCGGACGTGCTGCCGCTCTGGGTCGCCGACATGGACTTCCCTTCACCGGAGCCCGTGGTCCGGGCGCTCCGCGAGCGCGTCGCGCACGGCGTCTTCGGCTACGGCCCGACGCTCGAGCAGGTGACCGAGCTGCACGAGCTGGTCGCGGCGCGGCTCGGGCGGCTCCACGGCTGGCGCGTCGCGCCCGAGGCCGTCGTGCTCCTGCCCGGCGTGATCCCGGGCTTCAACGTCGCCTGCCGGATGCTCGCGACTCCCGGCGCCGGCCTGCTCCTCCAGGTGCCGCTCTATCCGCCCATCCTGCGCGTGCCCGGCAACGCGGGCCTCGCCGCCGACCTGGCGGACCTCGCGCGCGGGCCCGACGGCCGCTACGCACCGGACTGGGACGCCTTCGAGGCGGCGATCGGCGCGCGCACGCGGGTGTTCCTCCTCTGCAACCCCCACAACCCGGTGGGCCGCGCCTTCACGCGCGCGGAGCTCGAGCGCATGGCGGCGACCTGCCTGCGCCGGGGGCTCGCGATCGTGGCCGACGAGATCCACGGCGACCTCGTCTACGCCGGCCACCGGCACACGCCGATCGCCGCGCTCGCGCCCGAGGTCGCCGCGCGCACGGTCACGCTGCTCGCGCCGAGCAAGACGTGGAACCTGGCGGGCCTCAAGTGCGGGCTCGCCGTGATCCCGGACGCGACGCTGCGCGCGCGCTTCCACGCCGCGCGCGCGGACCTGGTGCAGACGGCGAACATCCTCGGCTACACGGCGGCGGTGGCGGCCTACCGTGACGGCGAGGCGTGGCTCGCGGCGCTCCTCGGCTACCTGGAGGCGACCCGGGGCTTCCTCGTGGACTTCGTCCGCCGTGAGCTGCCGGGCGTGAGGCTGGCTGCGCCGGAGGCGACGTACCTCGCGTGGCTCGACTGCCGCGGCGCGGGCGCCGCCGCGGGCGACCCCTACACGTTCTTCCTCGAGAAGGCGCGCGTGGCGCTCAACGACGGACGCGCGTTCGGCCGGGGCGGCGAGGGGTTCGTGCGGCTCAACTTCGCCTGCCCGCGGGCGACCCTGACCGAGGCGCTCGAGCGGATGCGCCGCGCGCTCGCCGCCGCCTGAGCAGGGCGCGCCGAGGACTCCGCCCCGGACCGATGCTCGGTGCGCGCAAGTGGCCGGGCACGCGGGGTAGGGATCGCGGGACCACGCGGCACGCGTCTGCTGCCCCTGTGCGGCTGGGCTCCATCCGGGTTCGGGCGGCTCGCAGCTGACGCGGCGGGAACGGGTCCCGCGGACCCCGACCCCACGTGCCCGGCCACTTGCGCGCGGTCGCTGGCGTGGCCCGCAGACGGCTCACTCGCGCGAGTCGGGCGCGGGGGCGCGCAGGGCGACCGCGGGGACCGGCTCGAGGGGCTCGAGCGCGGCGAGCCGGTCCTCGAGCGCCGGCTCGATCGCGAGGAGCGGGCCGCCCCGGGGCGGGCGGTTGACCGCGGCGGCGGCGCGCAGCGCGTCGGCGAGCGCGCGGCGGGGCGCCTCGTGGCCCATCCCTCTCAGGATTTCGACGGCCTTGAGGTCGGCGGCGATCACCTGGTCGCGCGTGAACGCGCGGACGATCAGCGGGTTCGCGACGAGGTCCACGAGGCCGAGGCCCGGGACGGCGATGCCGAGCACCGTGAAGCCCGCCGAGATCGAGATGGACAGCGCGCGGCGCTGACCGGCGTGGCCGAGCGTCTCGTGGGCGACCTGCTGGGCGATGAGCGCGTCGAGCCGGGGCTGCGGGAGTCGGGCCAGCGCCTCGGAGACGTAGAACGTCGCGTCCTCGGCGGCGTAGCCGGTGACCTGGCCCGAGCTGAACAGCGCGAACGAGTAGCGCTCGGGGTCGTCGCCCGCCGCCTGGGCCGCGCGGTAGAGCGTCCGCGAGACCGCAACGGTCTCGGGGTTGCCCGGCAGCGGGAAGTAGGCGCCGCGCGGGTACGAGCTGACGAGCCCGCACCCGGCAGCGGTGACGGCGAGCGCGACGAGCGCGAGGCTCCGACGCATGGAGCCATCCTACGGAGCGCGCGACTGCGAACCCCGCGAAAAAAAGGACGTCGCGCACGCCTACGGGTTGGGGCGCGCCCGGCGTCGAACCCCCACGCCTGGGCGCGCCCCTATGCGATCCGCCCGCTCTTCAGGGCGCCGGCGCGGGCGGCGGAGGCGGTGGCGGCGGCACCGCGGGGATCCACACCCAGACGTACTGCTGGTTCTGCCAGCGCAGCTCGTACCGGCCGTGCGGGTACTGCACCACGTTCGGGTACACCGGCGGCGGCGCGGGCGCCGGCGCGACGTACACCGTGGGCGCGGGCGCCGGCGCGTAAACGACCGGCGCCTCGCGCACGTAGACGACCTCGCGCCTGGGGTACGCGGGCTCGCGGTGCTGCGGCCTGAGCAGCGGCCCCACGACCTGGTTGAACACGGCGAACGAGGCGAGCCCGAGCGCGATGTCCGTGGACCTGCCGGCCCAGGCGGCCGGCGCCGAGGCACCGAGCAGAAGTGCCACCAGAGCGACCGAGGCGATCACGCGACGCATGGGCGATCCCTCCTTTCGGCCCGTATGACGCAGGTGGGGGGCCGGGTATTTCAGGGGGGCGTCAGGGGCCCCGGAGGAGGGGGCGGAGGTAGGGCCAGAGCCGGTCGGCGATCGCCTGGTGGCCGGCGGCGTTCGGGTGGATGCCGTCGGCCTGGTTGAGGCGCGGGTCGGCGGCGACGCCCTCGAGCAGGAAGGGCATGAGGGGAACCGTCTGGCGGCGCGCGACCTCCGGGAACACCCGGGCGAACGCCCGGGCGAACTCCGGGCCGTAGTTGGGCGGCACGCGCATGCCGGCCAGCAGCACGCGGGCGCCCGCGCGGCGCAGGCGGGCGACGATGCGCTCCAGGCTGTCGCGCGTCGCGCGCGGGTCCTGGCCGCGCAGCCCGTCGTTGGCGCCGAGCGCGACGATGACGACCTCGGGCGCCGCGCGCAGCACCCAGTCGAGCCGGCGCAGGCCCGCCGCGGCGGTGTCGCCGCTCACGCCCGCGTTGACGACGCGGTAGTCGAAGCCCTCGCGCCGCAGGCGCGCCTCGAGGCGCGCCGGGTACGCCTCGTCGGCGGCGACGCCGAGCCCCGCGGTGAGGCTGTCGCCGAGCGCCACGAGCACGCGCGCGGCGCGGGCGGGCGCGGGGACCAGGAGCGCCGAGAGGGCGGCGGCGGCCAGGAGGGCGCGCGCGGCGAGAGGGCTCACAACGCCAGTGTAGTATGGGTCCGATGATGATCCGCGTGCGCGACCTCGCGCTGCGCCTGCCGAGCGGCGGCCGGACGCTCACGATCCTCGACGGCGTGACGCTCGACGTAGAGGCCGCCGAGGTGTGCGCGGTCACCGGGCCCTCGGGCAGCGGCAAGTCCACGCTGCTCGGCCTCGTCGCGGGGCTCGACCGGCCCAGCGCGGGGACGATCGAGGTGGCGGGCGTCGAGCTGACGCGGCTCGGCGAGGACGCCCTCGCGCGGTTCCGCCGCGACACGCTCGGCTTCGTCTTCCAGGCGTTCCACCTGATTCCGACGCTGACCGCGGCGGAGAACGTGGCGGTGCCGCTCGAGCTGGCCGCCGTGGCCGACGCGCCCGCGCGCGCCCGGGCGCTGCTCGACGAGGTCGGGCTCGCCGACCGCGCCCACCACTACCCGGTGCAGCTCTCCGGCGGCGAGCAGCAGCGCGTCGCGATCGCGCGGGCGCTCGCGCTCCGGCCGCGCGTCCTGCTCGCCGACGAGCCCACGGGCAACCTCGACTCGGCGACGGGCGGCGGGATCATCGCCCTCCTGCTCGGGCTCAACCGCGAGCGCGGCTCCACGCTGCTCCTCGTCACCCACGACGAGGCGCTCGCGGGAAGGGCCGACCGCGTGCTGCGGCTGCGCGACGGCCGGCTCCTCGACGGCCACTCGTGAGTCGGCGGGACACGACCGGACGGCGATGCGGGGCGTCGACGCCGGGCGCCTGCCGTCGGCGCTGAGCGCGCGCTGAGATGACCGGCGGTCTCGGGTTCGCGCTGCGGATGGCCTGGCGCCAGACGCGCGGGGCCTGGCGCCACTTCGTCGGGTTCGGCGCGTGCGTCGCGCTCGGCGTCGCGGCGCTCGTCGCCGTCGGCGCGCTCGCGGTGAGCCTCGACGGCGCGCTCACGCGCGAGGCGCGGACCCTGCTCGGCGGCGACGTCGAGCTGCGCGCGGCGCGCCCGCTCGGCGCCGACGCGGCCGCCGCGCTCGCGCGCCTCGGCGCGGCGGGCGCGCGGACCACGACGCTGCGGGAGCTGATCGGCATGGCGCGGAGCCCCGCCGGCCGCACGCTCCCCGTCGAGGTGAAGGCCGTCGAGCCGGCGTACCCGCTCTACGGGCGCGTCGAGACGCGTCCCGCCGCGCCGCTCGCGAGCCTCCTCGCCCCGCGCGGCGGCGCCGACGGCGCCGTCGTCGAGCCCGCCCTCCTCGAGCGGCTCGGCCTCCGCCCGGGCGACCGGCTCGCGCTCGGTGCCGCGACGCTCGCGATCACCGGCGTGCTCGTGCGCGAGCCCGACCGGCCCGCGAGCCTCGTGCATCTCGGCCCCCGCGTGCTGGTCGCGGCGGACGCGCTCGCCCGGACGGGTCTCGTGCAGCCCGGGAGCCGCGTGCGCTACCGCGCGCTCGTGCGGCTGCCCGAGGGGCTCGCCGCGGGCGCGGCGGGCGATGCCCTCGCGCGCGCCGTCGCCGATCCCGGCGTGCGCGTGACGACGTTCGACGCCGCGCAGCCCGGCCTCCGGCGCTTCTTCGGCTCTCTCGCGACCTACCTCGGGCTCGTCGGGCTCGCGAGCCTGCTCGTCGGCGGGATCGGCGTCGCGGCCGCCGTGACGACGTTCGTGCGGCGCCAGCTCACGACGATCGCGGTCCTGAAGGTCCTCGGCGCCGACGGGCGGACCCTGCTCGCGATCTACCTGCTGCAGACGCAGGCGCTCGGCGTCCTCGCGAGCCTCGCGGGCGCCGCGCTCGGCGCCGCGAGCCAGCCGCTCCTCGTGCGCGCGCTGGCGCCCATCGCCCCGGTCGCGCTCGAGGCGCGGCTCGACCCCTGGACGCTCGCGCGGGGCGTGGCGCTCGGCGCGCTGACGGCGCTCCTCTGCGCGCTCCTGCCGCTCACGGAGGTGCGCGCGGTCCCGCCGTCGCTCGTGCTCCGCCGCGACGTCGAGGCGGCCGGCTGGCGCGCGCGGCGGCCGTGGCTCGCCGCGCTCCCGGTCGCCGCCGGGCTCGCGGCGCTCGCGGTCTGGCAGGCGGGATCGCCCGGCCTCGGCGCGATCTTCGTGGGCGCCGCGCTGGCCGCGCTCGGCGGGCTCGCGCTCGTCGGGCGCGGGCTCGTGGTACTCGGGCGCCGGGCGCCGCGCGTGCGCGGCCTCGCGTGGCGGCAGGGCCTGGCGGGTCTCGGGCGGCCCGGAGGCCACACCGCGCGCGTCGTCACCGCGCTCGGGCTCGCGGTGATGCTGCTCGTGGCGGTGGCGCAGCTCGAGGCGGCCCTGGCGCGGCAGCTCGCGCTCGAGGAGAAGCGGTCGGCCCCGTCGCTCTTCTTCGTGGACGTGCAGGGCGACCAGCGCGAGGCCCTCGGGCGGCTCCTCGCCGCCGCGGGCGGCGGGACGCTGCCGGCGCCGACGCCGGTGGTGCGCGCGCGCCTGGCCGCGCTCGACGGGGCGCCGGTGACGCGCGAGCTGATCGCGCGCCGCCGCGCCGAGGCGCCCGATCGGGTGTGGTACCTGACGCGCGAGTACGTGCTCACCTGGGCGGCCGAGGCGCCCGGGGCGAACGCGCTCACCCGGGGCCGGTGGTGGACCGCCGCCGAGGCGGCCGCCCGGCCGCGCGTCTCGCTCGAGGAGGACGCCGCGCGCTGGCTCGGCGTCGGGGTCGGCGGCACGCTCACCTTCGACGTGCAGGGCGTGCCGGTGACGGCGGAGGTGATGAGCCTCCGCCGGGTGGACTGGCAGAGCCTCGCGCCCAACTTCTTCGCGATCCTCTCGCCGGGCGCCCTCGACGGCGCGCCGGCCACCTGGGTGGCGACGGCGCGCGTGCCCGCGTCGGCGGAGGCGGGCCTCCAAGACCGGGTGGCGGCGGCGTTCCCCAACGTCACCGCGATCCCCGTGCGCGAGGTCCTCGAGCGCGCCGCGGCGCTGCTGGCGCAGATCGCCTTCGCCGTGCGCTGGATGGCGGCCTTCAGCCTGGCGACCGGGCTCGTCGTCGTCGCCGGCGCGCTCGCGGCCACCCGCTCCGAGCGAGTCTACGAGTCGGTGATCCTCAAGACGCTCGGCGCGACGCGCGGCGCTGTCGCCCGCGCCTTCGCGGCCGAGTACGCGTGCCTGGGCGCGGCGGCGGGCGCGGGGGGCACGCTCCTCGCCGTCGTGCTCGCGTGGGTCGTGCTGCGCTTCGTGCTCCACGTGCCCTGGGTGCTCGAGCCCGCGACGCTCGCCCTCGGCGTCGCCGCGCCGACGGGTGTCGCCCTCGGGGTCGGCTTCCTCGCGACCTTCCGGCTGCTCGGCCGGAAGCCGCTCGCGGTCCTGCGTCGGGAGTGAGCCGCGCCGTGGTAGCCTCGGGGGCCTGAGGAGGGCGCCATGCTGGAGGCGCGGGCATGACCAAGCTCGAGCGCGTGCGCGCGGCGGTGGCCGGCGGGCCGGTCGACCACCCGCCGTTCAGCGTCTGGTACCACTTCGGCCTGCAGCACGCGCCGGCCGAGCGGGCGGCGCAGGCCCACCTCGAGTTCTTCGAGGCCTACGACCTCGACTGGCTCAAGCTGATGAACGACTACTCGTACCCGATGCCGCCCGGGGTCGAGACGCTGCGCGCGGCGCGGGACCTGGCGCAGCTCACGCCGCTCGACCTGCCGCGCACGCCGCTCGGCGAGCAGCTCCGGGTCCTCGAGCTCGTGGCCCGGGAGCTGCGCGGCCGGGCGCTCGTCGTGGACACGGTCTTCAACGCGTGGAACACGCTGCGCCGCAACGTCGTGAAGGAGGCGATGGGCCCGCTGATGCAGGACCACCCCGCGGACCTCGAGGCGGCGCTCGCGATCGTCAACGAGAACCTCACGCGCTACGCCCAGGCCGCGCTCGAGCGCGGCGCCGCCGGCATCTTCTTCTCGGTCCCCGCGACCGAGGAGTCCGTGACGCGCGAGCAGTTCGAGCGCTTCATGCGCCCCTACGACCTGGCGCTGCTCGAGGCCCTCCGCGGCCGCGGCGAGCTCCACGTGCTGCACGCCCACGGCGACCGGCTCCACCTCGACCGGCTGCTCGACTACCCGGTGCACGCCATCTCGTGGGCGGACCGCGACGCGGGCCCCTCGCTCGCCACGCTGCGGGCGCGGACCGGGCTCGCGCTGATGGGCGGCCTCGGCCACGCGAACTTCCCCGACACCTCCGCGGCGGCGGTCCGCGCGGAGGTCCGCGAGGCCGTCGCGCAGGCGGGGCGCAAAAAGCTCTTCCTGGCGCCCGGGTGCGCGCTCCCCACCTACACGTTTCCCGAGCTGATCCGCGCCGCGCGGGACGAAGCCCGGCGTTGACGCCCCCGGCCGGCGGCGCGGGACGCAGAAGGCTCGAAGCCGGGGAGCGTCCCGGACGTCGTGGAAGGCAAGGGGGCTCCCTCGGTGCAGAAGGGGTCCGCTAGCGTAGCTAGGCGCGGCTGCCGGGCTTGACGGCCTGACCGCCGCTCCAGCAGAGCGGGCACTCCTCGGGCTTCCAGGTCGTCGCCGTCACCGTCGCGAGCGCGGCGCGCGGCACCGCGAACGTGGCCGCGCCGCCGCTCCGGTCGATCAGCGCGCCCACGCCCGCGACCACGCCGCCCGCCGCCTCGACGCACCGGACGACCTCGCGCGTCGAGCCGCCGGTGGTGATCACGTCCTCGACGACCAGGCATCGCTCGCCCGGGGCGAGGGCGAAGCCCCGGCGCAGGCGCATCACGCCGTCCTCGCGCTCGCTGAACAGCGCGCGCGCGCCGAGGGCGCGCGCGACCTCGTGCGCGACGAGGATGCCGCCGATCGCGGGCGCGAGCACCGTGCGGGCGCCTCCGGCGGGCAGGCGCGCGGCCAGGGCGCGCCCGAGCGTCTCCGCGTGCTCCGGGTGCTGGAGGACGAGCGCCGACTGCAGATAGACGTCCGAGTGGAGCCCCGACGTGAGCCGGAAGTGGCCGCGCAGCAGCGCGCCCGTCTTCTCGTAGAGGTCGAGCGTCTCCCGCTCGGTCACGCGGCGCCGAGCTCCCGGACGATGGCGGCGGCGGCGGCGGCCGGGTCCGCCGCCCCGGTGATCGGGCGGCCGACGACGAGGTAGTCGGCGCCGGCGGCGAGCGCCGCGCGCGGCGTCGCGACGCGCGCCTGGTCGTCCATTGGGAGAGGGGGGCTCCGCCTGTCCGGGATGCGGCCAGGCTCCGCCGGCCGGATCCCGGGGGCGACGATCACCCAGGCCCGGCCGAGCGCCAGGCGGAGCGGCCGGACCTCCTGCGGCGAGGCGACGCAGCCGTCGAGCCCGGCCTCCCGGGCGCGCTCGGCCAGGTGGAGCACGTGCGCCGCCACGGCGGCGGGCACGCCGACCTCGCGCTGGAGCGCCGCCCGGTCGAGGCTCGTGAGGACCGTGACGCCGAGGCAGACGGGGCGCGGCGCGCCGAACCCCGCCGCCGCCTGCGCGGCGGCCTCGGCCGCGGCGCGCATCATCGCGACGCCGCCGCTCGCGTGCACGTCGAGCATCGCCACGCCGAGGCGCGTCGCCTCCCGGACGGCGCCCGCGACGGTGTGCGGGATGTCGTGGTACTTGAGGTCGAGGAAGACGCTGAAGCCGCGCGTGCGCGCGGCCTCGACCGCCCGCGGCCCCGCCGCGGTGAAGAGCTGCGAGCCGATCTTGCAGCCCGTGAGCGTGCCCGCAAGCCGGTCGAGCAGGCGCTCGGCCTCGCCGAGCGTCTCGACGTCGAGGGCGACCAGGACGCGGTCGGCCGGGCTAGCGGGCGCCACCATGGTACTCCTGCAGGCTCAGCACGCGCTGCTCGCCCTTCAGGAGCGCCTCGATCGCGCCGATCGCCGTCTGGGCGCCGTCCATCGTCAGGTAGTAGGGGATGTGCTGGGTGACGGCCGTCCGCCGGATCGTGTACGAGTCCTTGCGCGCGCGCCCGTCCTCCGGCGTGTTGAGCACGAGCGCGATCTCGCCCCGCTTCATGAGGTCGATCACGTTCGGGCGGTAGCCCTCCGCGACCTTGTGGATCAGCTCGACCGTCATGCCGTGGCGCTCGAGCACGCGGGCCGTGCCGGCGGTGGCCACGAGCGTGAAGCCCATCTCGACGAGCCGCTTGGCGAGCGTCATCACGAGCCGCTTGTCCCGGTTCTTCACCGAGACGAAGACCTTGCCCGAGGTTGGCAGCGCCGAGTCCGCGGCGATCTGCGACTTGAGGTACGCCTTGCGGAAGTCGCGGTCGATGCCCATCACCTCGCCGGTGGACTTCATCTCCGGCCCCAGCACGATGTCCACGCCGGGGAACTTGACGAACGGGAACACCGACTCCTTGACGGCGATGTGCGCGAGCTCCCGCTCCTCGACCCACGCGTGCGGGGCGATCGGGTGGCCGAGCATCGCGGCGGTCGCCACCTTGGCGAGCGGCAGGCCGATGGCCTTCGAGACGAAGGGCACGGTGCGCGAGGCGCGCGGGTTCACCTCGAGCACGTAGATCGTCTCGTTGCGGATCGCGAACTGCACGTTGATGAGCCCGACGACGCCGAGCGCGCGCGCGAGCGCCCGCGCCTCGGCCGCGAGCTGGCGGACCTGGTCCTCGCCCAGCGAGTAGGGCGGGAGCGCGCAGGCCGCGTCCCCCGAGTGGACGCCGGCCTTCTCGATGTGCTCCATGACGCCCCCGACGATCACGCGCTCGCCGTCGGCGACCGCGTCCACGTCGATCTCGATCGCGTCCTCGAGGAACTTGTCGATGAGCACCGGGTGCTCCGGCGAGACCAGGACCGCCTCGCGCA
>Ga0154364_1085_pt1 | contig 11587 bp, 9 predicted proteins | sample RifGroA2_FD_115892 | JGI IMG/M metagenome (GOLD analysis project Ga0154364, IMG submission 115892) | Candidatus Rokubacteria bacterium GWA2_73_35 | reverse complement strand
GCCTCCACCGACGTCCCGGCCATCATGGTGACCGGGGGGCCGATGCTGCGCGGCACCTGGCGCACCGAGGAGCTGGGCTCGGGCACCGACCTCTGGCGCCTCTGGAACGAGCGCCGCGCCGGGCGGCTCACCGACGAGGAGCTGTGCGAGGCGGAGTCGTGCATGTCGCGCTCCGCCGGCCACTGCATGGTCATGGGCACGGCGTCCACGATGGCCGCGATGGCCGAGGCCCTCGGCATGACGCTCCCCGGCGGCGCGGCGATCCCCGCCCCCGACTCGCGCCGCCTGGCGCTCGCGGAGCTCTCCGGCCGCCGCGCCGTCGAGCTGGCGCAGGCGGGCGGGCCCCGCCCGTCCGAGATCCTCGCCGCGCGCGCGTTCGACAACGCGATCCGCGCGGACATGGCGATCGGCGGCTCGACCAACGCGATCGTGCACCTCGTCGCCCTCGCGGGGCGCGTGGGCGTGCCGCTCCCGCTCGCGCGCTTCGACGAGCTGTCGCGGACCACGCCGCTGCTCGTCAACCTGCGCCCCTCGGGCAAGTACCTCATGGAGGACTTCTTCTACGCGGGCGGCCTGCCCGCGGTGCTCCGCGAGCTGCTGCCGCTCCTCCACGCCGACGCGCTCACCGTCAACGGCCGCTCCCTGGCCGACAACGTCCGCGACGCGCGCTGCTGGAACGAGGACGTGATCCGCCCGCTCGGGCTGCCGCTCGCGCCCGAGGGCGGCACCGTGATCCTCTCCGGCAACCTCTGCCCCGACGGCGCGGTGCTCAAGCAGTCGGCGGCGTCGCCGCACCTCCTGACCCACCGGGGCCGCGCCGTCGTGTTCGAGGACCACGAGGACCTGCACCGGCGGATCGACGACCCCGGCCTGGCGATCGACGAGCGCTCGGTGCTCGTGCTCAAGCACGTCGGCCCGCGCGGCGCCCCCGGCATGCCGGAGTGGGGCGCGGCGCCGATCCCGGCGCGTCTGCTCCGGCAGGGCGTCAAGGACATGGTGCGCATCTCCGACGCGCGCATGAGCGGGACGTCCTACGGCACGGTCGTGCTCCACGTGGCGCCCGAGTCGGCGGTGGGCGGCCCACTCGCGCTCGTCAGGGACGGCGACGAGATCGAGCTCGACGTGCCGCGGCGCCGCCTCACGCTGCGCGTCGCCGACGAGGCGCTCGCCCGCCGCCGGGCGGTCTGGCGGCCCCGGCCGCCGCGCTTCGAGCGCGGCTACGGGCGCCTGTTCCTGGACCACGTGCTCCAGGCCAACGAGGGGTGCGACTTCGACTTCCTGCGCGGCCGGACGCCCGTGCGCCTGGAGGACACGGCGGGCCCGTCGCACAGCTAGAGCGGTGAGAAACTGAACGCGCTGCTGGTCCGGGAGTGATCAACCCCACCGGGTCGCAGTGGTCACGCTCGGTCTAAGTAGCTGGAAACCCGCCCTGGCACCGTCCTTGCTCTTCCCGCGCGCCGGGAGGACAAGCGATGGGCTGGATCGAGCGACTGCGCGGCATCCCGATGACGGGTCCCGAGGCGTTCTGGCGCAGCCCGGGCTTCTGGCTCCTGGTCGCCGCGATCGTCCTGCCCTTCGGGCTCCTCCTGCTGACGCCGCTGACCCTCCGGCTCGCGCCCGTCCGCGCCCGCGTCCGCTCCCTCTACCGCGCGTAGCGCCGCCGACCCTCGAGGGCGCTCCGGGTCGAGACGGAGCCTCGCCCGAGGCGGGCGTCAGGCAGCGCCCCCGGCGCGCTCCGCCTCCGTCTGCTCCAGCCAGAACCGCATGTCCATCTCGGCGAACATCGCTCTCGCGACGCGCAGGTCCTCCTCGGCCTGCTCCCGCCCGCCCGTCCGGCGACGCACCCGAGCCAGGTTGAGCCGACAGAGCGCGAGGAGCGGGCGCATGTCGAGCTCCGCGGCCAGCGCGCCGGCCCGCTCCAGGAAGGCGGCGGCCGCTCGGTCGTCGGGCGGCCGCTCGGCGGCGGCGATCTCTCCGAGGACGTGCAGGGCCAGCGCCTCGCGCGGCCGTTCCCCCGTCTCGAGCGCCAGCTCCAGGGCGCGGTCGGCGGCTCGCCTGGCCTCCTCCGGACGGCCGCCGAGCAGAAAGGCCTCCGCAGCGGCCGCATACGTGAGGGGCACGAAGAACTTCCTCTCCGTGCCTTCCTGGAACGTGATGCCGCGGTCCAGGACCTGGAGCGCCTCGGCGCATCGGCCCGACCACGCCAGGATCCATCCGTGCGTGATCGAGGTCATCCAGAGCAGCGCGAGCAGGCCTTTCGTCTCGCACAGCCGCACGGCCCGCTCGATCCACGGCAAGGCCTGGGCGAACTCGCCTTTGAGCATGAACACGATCGCCCGGAAGTTGTACGCGAAGGCCTGGGCCTGGGGAACGTCGGCGGCGTCCACCGCCTGGATCGCGCGCTCGGCATAGGCGCTCGCGCGGGCGAACTCGCCGCGCTCCGCCCAGCACAGGGCCAGCCAGCAGCACGTGGCCTCGTACAGCGAGCCGAACATGCCGGCGGCCCGCCGAGCCCGGTCGGCATCGGGACCGTCGACGAGACGGCTGAGCCCATCGATGGCTGATCGAAAGTCCCCGAGCGCCAGATGGCTCACCGCCATCAAGTACGTGGACCGGGCGGCCAGCTCACGATCGCCGAGGGCGGTCGCGATGTCGAGGGCCTCGCGGCCAGCCGCGAGGGCGACCGGGTACCGGCCGTTCATCATCGAGCCGACGCCGATCATCACGGAGATGTGTCCCAGACGACCCCGGTCCGCGATCTCCCGCGCGAGCTGGTCCGCCTCGCGGAGGACGTGCGCGAGCCTGGACATCTGCCCCAGCGCGAACAGCGGCCAGTAGAGGGTCCACCGCACGTCGACGGCGCGGCGGACGTTCTCGGGGGTCGCGGGAAGCCTCACGAGGGCCTCGAGAGCCTGCTCGGACCGCTCCAGGCTCTCCTGGACCGCCCCTCTGGCCCAGGCGCCCATCGCGGCCTCGCGGAGATAGTCCACGCCCTTGTCCCAGACCTCGGCCCGCACGGCATGGCGCGCGAGGCTCTCCGCATGCTCCGCCACGCGTTCCCCGGCGAGCCGCTCGATCCCCTCCACGACTCTGGCGTGCAGGCCCTTCCGCCGCTCGTGGAGGAGGCCGCGGTAGACGACCTCGTGAGTCAGGGCATGCTTGAACGTGTACTCCGGCTCGGGAAAGAGCGTGGTCTCGTAGAGGAACTCGCCCGCCTGAAGGCGCGCCAGCCCTCGACGCAGCCCCTCGTCCGGCATCTCGGCGATCGTTGCGAGGAGCGGAAACGGCACGTCCTTGCCGATGACCGCGGCGCATTGAAGCAGCCGCTTGTCCTCCGGCGAGAGCCGGTCGATCCGCGCCGCCAGCACGGCCTCCACGGTGGCGGGGACCTGGATCCCGGGCAGCGGCTTCGCCAGACGATACGCTCCACGCTCCCCGACGAGGACCCGGGTCTCCACGAGCGTCCGGAGGCATTCTTCCAGGAAGAACGGGTTCCCCTCGGTGCGATCGATCAGGAGCCTGCCGAGCGGCTCCAGCGAGGCGTCCTCTCCCACGAGGGCCCGGAGCAGCTCCCCGGCGTCCTCGCGAGGGAGCGGATCGATCCGAAGCTGGGCGTAGCAGGTCCGGCTCCCCCAGTCGTGGCGGTACTCGGGCCGGTAGTTGACCAGGAGCAGGAGCCGCGCGGTGGGAAGGCTCTCGACCAGGCTGTCGAGCAAGAGCTGGGTCTCCGAGTCGATCCAGTGGAGGTCCTCGAAGACGAGGCAGAGGGGCTGGACCTGGCTCTCGCGAAGCACGAGGCGCTTGACGGCCTCGTGGGTCCGCTCGCGACGCTGGCGGGGATCGAGCGCCTGCCAGCCGGGATCGTCGACCGGCAGGCCCATCAGCGTCAGGAACGCCGTGAGCGTCGGCTCCAAGCTTCGATCCAGCGTGAGCAGCTTGCCGGTCACCTTCTCCCGGATCTCGCGCGGATCGTCCTTGTCCTGGATCTTGAAGTACGCCTTCAGCAGGTCGATCACCGGCAGGTAGACGGTCGCCTTGCCGTAGGAGACCGACCCGCTCTCGAGGACCAGCCAGCCGTGGGTCAGATGGGACCGGGTGAACTCCCAGAAGAGGCGGGACTTCCCGACGCCGGGCTCGCCGACGACCGCCACGATCTGGCCGTGGCCATCACGCGCCTCTTCGCGCGCGTGACGAAGCGCCTGGATCTCGGGGGCGCGCCCGACGAACGGGGTGAGCCCGCGCGCGGCCGCCGCGTCGAGGCGCCTGCGCGCCGGGCCGGCCCCGGCCAGGGCATAGATCTCGACGGGAGACTCGAGTCCCTTGACCGGGACCGGACCCAGGGGCTTCACGTGCACGAAGCCCTCGGCGAGCCGAAGGGTCGCCGACGTCAGCAGCGTGCTTCCGGGGGGCGCGAGCTGCTCCATGCGTGCCGCGAGGTGCGTGGTCTGCCCGACAGCGGTGTAGTCCATGTGGAGGTCGCTGCCGACGGATCGCACCACGACCTCGCCGGAGTTCAACCCGATCCGGATCTGGACCGTGAGCCCCTGGCTCCTGCGGAGGTCCTCGGCATAGCGGCCGACCGCCTCCTGCATCCGGAGCGCGGCGTAGCACGCCCGGACCGCGTGGTCCTCGTGAGCGAGCGGCGCGCCGAAGAGCGCCATGATGCCGTCGCCCATGACCTGGTTCACCGTGCCCTCGTAGCCGTGCACCGCGTCCATCATTCGCTCGAGGACCGGATCCAGGATCCTCCGCGCTTCCTCGGGGTCGCGATCGGCGAGGAGCTCCATGGAGCCCTTGAGGTCGGCGAAGAGGACGGTGACCTGCTTCCGTTCGCCCTCGAGCGCAGCCTTCGACGTGAGAATCCTCTCCGCGAGATAGGAGGGCGTGTAGGACTCCGGCGCGGCGAAGCGGGTGGCCGGCGGCGACACGGGAGCGCCGCACGAGCGGCAGAACCTCTTGCCCTCGCCGACCGGCCGGCCGCACGCGGCACAGAGCGACTCGAGGCGGGCTCCGCAGTCCTCGCAGAAGCGAGCGCCGTCAGGATTCTCGGCGCGGCACCGGGGACAGCTCATGGCGCGGTCTCCCACGGGTGGGGTCGGGCGACGCAAGGACCGCTCGCCAGAACCTAGTGGCGGAAGCGGAGAGGGTCAATGAGGCGATCAGCCCAGGGCGGGGCGCGGCGCGGGCCCTGTCGGCAGCGCCGCGAGCGCCGTCGCCTCAGGGGGCGTGGCGCGCGGGCGCGAGGACGGCGCGGAGTGAGCCGCCCGCCCGGGCGAGCGCGCGGGCGGCCGCCGCCCGCCCGAGGCCGGTGCGCGCCATCACGACCGCCAGCCTCACGCGCCCGCCGGACGCCGCGAGCAGGCGGCGCGCGCGGGCGCGCGGGACGCCGCCGAGCTCGGCGACCAGCGCCTGGGCGCGCGCCCGGAGCTTCGCGGAGCGCGGGACGACGTCCACCATGCGATTGCCCCAGACGCGCCCCAGGCGCGCCATGCTCGCGGTCGTCAGCGTGTTGAGCACGAGCTTGGTCGCGGTGCCCGCCTTGAGCCGCGTCGAGCCGGCGAGCACCTCGGGGCCGGGGGCGGGGGCGATGACGAGCCTCGCGCGCGAGCCCCGCGCCGGCGCCGCCGGGGCGCACGCGACCAGCACCGTCCGCGCGCCGCGGCGCCGGGCCGCGGCCAGCGCGCCGCGCACGAACGGGGTCACGCCGCTCGCCGAGACGCCGACGACGACATCGCCCGCGCGCACCCGGCGCCGCACGGCGCGCGCCGCCGCGCGCGCGTCGTCCTCGGCGCCCTCCCGCGCGCGGAAGACCGCGCCCCGGCCGCCCGCCATGATCGCCTGCACGAGCCGGGGCGGCGTGCCGAAGGTCGGCGGACACTCGGCGGCCTCGAGCACGCCGAGCCGCCCGCTCGTGCCCGCGCCGACGAAGACGAGCCGGCCGCCGCGCCGGAGCGCCGCGACGATCAGCTCGACGGCCGCGGCGATCTGGCGCCGCACGCGGCCGACGGCCGCGACCGCGCGCCGGTCCTCGCGGTTCATGAGCGCGGCGATCGCGAGCGGCGGCAGGCGGTCGAGCGCGCGGCTCGCGCGGTTCGGGCGCTCCGTCGCGAGACGCGCGTAGCGAATTCGCCGGGCCCTCACGGCCGCATGCTACTACTATCGGGCGGAATGCCCCGCGTCGAATCCGGTCTCGAGGTCCTCGTCCGCCGCCGGGGCGCGCTGCTGCGGGGGCGGCGGGTCGCGCTGCTCGCCCACCAGGCGTCGGTCGATTCGCGGCTCACCCACGCCGCGGCGCTGCTCGCGGATCTCCCGCGCGTGAGGCTCGTGCGCCTGTTCGCGCCGGAGCACGGGCTCTGGGGTGCCGCGCAGGACCACGCCGCGGTGCGCGCGGCGCGCGACCCGGCCACCGGGCTCCCGGTCGTGAGCCTCTACGGCGCGCGGCGCGCGCCGGCCCGGGCGTCGCTCCGCGGCCTCGACGCGCTCGTCATCGACCTGCAGGACGTCGGCGCGCGCTACTACACGTTCGCCTGGACGCTCGCGCTCGCGCTGCGCGCGTGCGCCCGCGCGCGCGTGCCGGTCGTCGTCTGCGACCGCCCGAACCCGCTCGGCGGCGTCCGCGTCGAGGGCAACCTGCCGGATCCGGCGTTCGCGTCGTTCGTCGGCCTCTACCCGCTGCCCGCGCGGCACGGGCTCACGCTCGGCGAGCTGGCACGCTACCTGAACGGGGCGCACGCCCTCGGCTCTCACCTCACGGTCGTCCCGATGCGCGGCTGGCGGCGCGCGATGCTCTGGGAGGACACGGGGCTGCCGTGGGTGGCGCCCTCGCCGAACATGCCGACGCCCGACACCGCGCGCGTCTACCCGGGCGGCTGCCTCGTCGAGGGCACGAACCTGTCCGAGGGGCGCGGGACGACGCGGCCGTTCGAGTGGATCGGGGCGCCGTGGCTCGACGCGCATCGCTACGCGGCGGCGCTCGAGGCCGAGCGCCTGCCCGGCGTCCGGTTCCGCCCGGCGCGCTTCCGGCCGACCTTCCACAAGTGGGCCGGACGCCTCTGCGGCGGCGTGCAGGTCCACGTGACGGACCGCGACCGCTTCCTGCCCTTCCTCACGGGCCTGGCGCTGCTCGCCGGCGCGCGCCGCCTGGTACCGCGCCGCTTCGCCTGGCGGCGCCCGCCCTACGAGTACGAGCGGCGCCGGCTGCCGATCGACGTCCTCTGCGGCACCGACGCGCTCCGCCGCGCCCTCGAGCGCGGCGTGCCGGTCCGCGCGCTTGCCGCCACGTGGCGGCGCGACCTCGCGCGGTGGACGCGCGCGCGGGCCCCGTACCTCATGTACCGGTGAGCCCGCTCCCCTGGCTCTTCGCGCTCGCCGCGTGCGTGTCGCTCGACGGCCGCATGCTCGCGCCGATCCTGCCGGCGCTCGCCGCGGCGTTCGGCGCCCCGTCGGGCGCGGTCGGCCTCGCGATGACCGCCTACACGGCCGCCTACGGCGTCTGCCAGCTCGTGTACGGCCCGCTCTCGGACCGCTACGGCCGCGTGCGGGTGCTCCGCGTCACGGCCGTGCTCTTCGCGCTCGGCACCGCGCTCTCGAGCCTCGCGAGCTCGCTCGGCGGTTTCATCGCGGCGCGCCTGCTCACCGGGGTGTTCGCCTCCGCGACGATCCCGACGACGTTCGCGTACCTCGGCGACACGGTCCGCTACGAGCGGCGCCAGGCGGTGATCGGGCGCTTCGGCGCCGTGATCTCGGGGGGCGAGGCGCTGGCCGCCGCGCTCGCGGGCACGGTGACCCACTTCGTCTCCTGGCGCGTGCTGTTCGCCGCGTACGCGGTCCTCACGGCGGCGCTCGGCGCGGCGCTCCTGCGCGTGCGCGAGGCGCCGCCCGCCGCGCGCGCGGCCGAGCCCCCCGGCTACGCCGCGATCCTCGCCGACCCGCGCGCGCGGCGCTTCTACGCCCTGGTCTTCGCGGAGGGCTTCCTCGTCTGGGGCGGGTCCACGTACTTCGGCGTGCTCGCGAGCCAGCGCTACGGGTTCAACGACCTCCAGATCGGGCTCCTGCTCGCCTGCTACGGCGTGGGCCGGGTCGGCGGCGCGCTCTGGGTCGGGCGCCTGGCCCCGGCGCTCGGCGAGCGCACGCTCGCGGCGTGGGGCGGCTGGATCGAGGGCGGCGCCTTCGCGCTGCTGCTGCCGGGGCTCCCCTGGCCCGCGTTCGCGGTGAGCCTCGGCGCGATCGGGCTCGGGCTCGCGTGGCTCCACTCGACGCTCCAGACGCGCGGCACCGAGATCGCGCCGGCCGCGCGCGGCCAGGCGTTCGCGCTGTTCGCGCTCGGCTACTTCGTGGGGGGCGCGGCGGGCACCGCGGTGTTCGGGCGCCTGGTGGACGCGGGCGCGCTCCAGCTCGTGCTGGCGGCCTGTGCCGTCGGGCTCGCCGCGCTCGGCCAGGTCGTGGCCCGCCGGAGCTGAGTCAGGACGGGACGACGAGGTGCGACAAAGGGCGGCGGTGCCACTGCCCCGACCGAGGCCCCGCCGGTGTCATCGCCTGGAGACGCTATACGCGTCCGGCAGCACGTGGTAGCGTTCGCGCGTGAGCACCTTCACCGTTGCGGCGACGGTCGCCCATCCCGCGCGCCCCGACCGGCGCCTCACGCTGGATCTGTTCGTCGACACCGGCTCCACGTGGACGCTGCTTCCCACCGAGGTCGTCACCCGGCTCGGCCTGGAGACGCCCGGCCAGCGGACGGTCGAGCTGGCCAGCGGTGAACGGGTGACCTACCCGATGGGTCAGGTCGCGATGCAGGTCGACGGCGAGCAGATCGTGACGATCTTCCTGGCCGGCCCGCCAGGATGTCAGCCGCTGCTCGGCGCCGTGACGCTGGAGGAGTTCAGCCTCTCCGTGGACCCGGTCAGGAAGCGGCTCGTCTCCGTCCCCGGCTTCCTCCTCTGGAGTCAGCCGCCGAAGAGGCGCGAGAAGAAGTTCTTGACGCCCTGGCCGAAGTCCACGGCGCCGTCGCGGACCTTCTCCCAGGCGCTCCGGGCCGGGGGCTCGGCGGCCTTCCCCGCCTCCTTGACTTTCTCGCCCGTGAGCTTCGCGCCCTCGACGACGGTCTTGCCGATCCCCTTGGCCGTCTCCTCGGCGCCCTCGAGAACCTTGCCCTCGCCGATCTTCTTGGCGCCGCTCTCGACCTGGCGGGTGGCGGCCTTGACCTTCGCGTCGGCGGCGGCGGCCGCGGGGGCCGCGGCGCCGGCGACGAGCGCGCACGCGAGCGCGATCGCGACTGCCGGCTTCATAGGGCACCTCCTGCCGTTGCCCTCATCCTAGCGGGATGCTCGCCGGGGGCGCTAGCCCGCGTAGCCGCGCGAGCGGAGGCAGCGGGCGTACGCCTCCCGGTAGCGCTCGTCCTGCCGCCGGTTCTCGTTGAGCCCGTAGAGGGCCCCGCCACCGGCGCCGATCGCGGTGTCCCTCACGACCTCGAGGGTCTCGTCGCGCGGGCCCGTCTCCCGCGCCGCGGCCTCGTTGCAGGTCGCGATCACCCCCGGCGTCGGCAGCGCGGGCGCCGCGGGCGCCGGGGGCGCGGCCGGCCGCGCCATGGCGCGCGGCTCTTCGGTGGCCTTCTCGGCCGCCTTCGGGATCGCGTCCGAGCCCGTCCAGTTCGCGACGACGAGCCCCGTCACGAGCGCCGTGGCCAGGACGAGCGCCATCGCGATCGCCGTCACCTTCCAGGGGTTCCAGGCGTCCATCACTTGGGCCCCCCGCGGCCGTGGCCTCCCGAGCCTCTGCCCGAGGACCCGGCCATGCTCCCGGAGTCGGACCCCCCGCTCCCGCCGCCGGCCGTGTAGGTCCCGCTCCGCCCGTGGTCGCTCCCGCGGGACTCGTAGCGGGACTCGCTCCGGCCGGGGCCGCGCGAGGCGCTGACGCCGTCGTCGGGAGCCTCGCCCTTCCAGCCGTGGCGCCCGTCCCGGCCCTCGGACCGGTATTCGCGTCCCGAGGCCGTCGTGACGCTGCCGTGCGAGGGCCGCCGCTGGCTGTAGCGGCTCACCACCTGGCCGAGGTTCTTGTCCTGCACGAGCCCCTGCGCCTTCATGTCCTTGAACACGTTGCCCCAGCCCCGCCCGCTCTGCTTCATCGCCGCGATCTCGTCGAGCGTGAGCGTCTTCGGGGCGGTCGAGGTCGTCGTCGTCCCGGTCGTCAGGGCTTCGAAGAGCGCCCGCGCGATCTTCTGGTTCCCCGGCGACAGCGACTCGTAGGGGCTCCGCGCGGGCGGCGTGGTCGTCGGCGTCCCGGTCGTCGTCGTGGTCGGGGACGGCGCCGGGCTCTGGGCCAGCGCGCCCGACCCTGCCGTGAGGATCAGCAGCGCTCCGGCGAAGCTCGCTGCGGTCTGGCGAAGCATGGCGGTCCTCCTCCTATCGCGTCGTCTGGCTCAGCGCGGGCAGCTCGTCGAGGCTCCGCTCGGTCTGGGCGATGATCTCGCCCGCCGTGGCGCGATCCCTGAAGAACCAGCCCTGCTTGGCGGTGACGCGGATGCGCGTGGCGCGCGCGGTGAGGCGCTCGAGGTCGACGTACACGGTGCGGTCCGCCGCCTTCGCGACGAGCGCCCGGCCCTCGTCCGTCGCCTGATCGCTCTGGACGGCGATGTCCATGCGCTTGAGCGACGCGAGCGTCGCGCGGCGCATGTCCTCCATCGGCGCCGTGAACGTCCGGTAGGCGATGCCGTCGAGCGTGTAGGCGGTGCCCGTGCCCGCGGCGATGCCGGCGCCCGTCGCGAAGAGCGTCAGCCCGACGGCGGCGCACCCCTGCGCGCCGAGCAACGCCAGCACGGCGAGCGGGGCGCCGAGGGCGGCGTGAAGTCTCGACATGGCGTCGGCTCCTTTCGCCGACCCGAGAAAGCAGCCGGCGTGCCACGGAAAGACCGCCTGGAAAGTCGAGCACTTGACCACGCCGGGGTCTGCCGGTGTGTCACTCGCCTCCCCGGCCGTCAGCCCGCTGACGGTGGCCGGGCTAGAATGGCCGGATGCCGGAGATCGAGGACCTCGTCGGCGAGCGGCTGATGATCGGCCTGGCGGGGCCGACGCTCAGCGACGCCGATGTCCGCCTCTTCAGCGACACGCGCGCCGCGGGGCTGATCCTCTACCGGCGCAACTTCGAGAGCCCGGCGCAGCTCCTCGCCCTGCTCACCCGCCTCGAGGAGGCGCTCGGCCGGCGGCTCCTCGTCGCGACCGACCACGAGGGCGGCCGAGTGGTCATGCTCGGCCGCGGCGTCACGATTTTCCCCGACAACCTCGCGGTCGGGACCGCCGGGGAGGAGACCTTCGCCGCGCGCCAGGGGCTCGTCGAGGCGCGCGAGCTCCGGCGGCTCGGCGTCGACCTGAACCTGGCACCGGTGCTGGACACGCTCACCGAGCGCTACAGCCCGAACATCGGGATCCGCGCCTACGGCAAGGACCCGGCCGTCGTCGCGCGCCTCGGCGTCGCGCGGATCCGCGGCATGCAGCGGGGCGGGCTCGCGGCGTGCGCCAAGCACTTCCCCGGCAAGGGCCACGCGCCGGTCGACGCGCACCTCGGGCTCCCCGTGATCGAGTCCACGTGGGCGGAG
>Ga0154364_1056_pt1 | contig 11614 bp, 9 predicted proteins | sample RifGroA2_FD_115892 | JGI IMG/M metagenome (GOLD analysis project Ga0154364, IMG submission 115892) | Candidatus Rokubacteria bacterium GWA2_73_35 | reverse complement strand
ATCCTGCGGCGCGACACGGTCACGCTCGTGCTGGAGCTGGCGGACCTCGCCGAGCTGCACCGCGACACGCTCATGGCGGGCCGCACGCACGCGCAGCAGGCGCTGCCGATCACCTTCGGCTTCAAGGTCGCCACCTGGGTCGCCGAGGGCGTGCGCCAGGTGGAGCGGCTCGACGAGACGGCGCCGCGCCTCTTCGTGGGCCAGCTCGCCGGCGCGGTGGGCACGCTCGCCGGCTTCGGCCCGCGGGGCGAGGCGGTCCAGCGCGCCGCGTTCGCGCGCCTCGGCCTCGGCGTCCCCCCCATCGCCTGGCACGCCTCGCGCGACACGATCACGGAGTTCGTCACGCTGATCGCGCTCATCGGCGCCACGCTCGCGCGCATCGCCAACGAGGTCGTCCAGCTCCAGCGCTCGGAGATCGGGGAGCTCGAGGAGCCGTTCGCGCCCGGCAAGGTCGGCAGCTCGACGATGCCCCACAAGCGGAACCCCGCGCACGCCGAGCGCATCGTGGCCATCGGGCGGCTGCTCCGCGGGCTCGCCACGACCGCGCTCGAGACGGCCGTCGCCGCGCACGAGCGGGACATGAGCGTCGGCCGCGCCGAGTGGGTGGTCGTGCCCGAGGCGGCGTGCCTCGTCGCGGCGGCGCTCCACTGGTCCCTCGTGGTGATTCGCGGCCTCGGCGTCAACACCGCGCGCATGAAGGAGAACCTGCAGCGCCTCGGCGGTCTCTTGCTCTCCGAGGCCGTCATGCTGCGGCTCGCCGAGACACTGGGCCGCCACGTGGCCCACGACCTCGTGTACGAGGCCGCGATGGCGGCGTTCGAGGGACGGGGGAGCTTCCGCGAGCTGCTGCTGGCCGACGCGCGCGTCCGCGCGGCGCTCGACGCCGAGGACCTCGACCGCCTGCTCGACCCGGCCGCCTACGTGGGGCTCGCGGGCAGCTTCGTGGACCGGGTGGTCCGGGAGGCGCGCCGGCTCAACACCTAGCCGGCGGGCGCGGGCTTGGCCTCGAGCGGCAGGCCCGCGTTGGCCCAGCTCCCGAGCCCGCCCTTGAGGATCCGCACGTCGTGGAACCCGAGCCGCCTGAGCTTGTGCGCCACCCGGGCGCTCGTCGCCTCGTCGGGTCAGGTGCAGTAGGCGACGACGATGCGCGCGGGGTCCACCACGAGGCTCGCCTGGCCCGAGTCGAGCGCCTCGGGCGGGACGTGGAGCGACTCGGGGATCCGCACCGGGCTCTTGGCATAGGTGGGACCGTCGCGCACGTCGAGGATGACGGGTTTGAGCGGCGCGGTCTCCATCAGCCGCAGCACCTCGGACGGGCGGATGCGGAAGCGGTTGCGCCACCAGCGCCGCCACGCGAGCACGCCCCAGGCGCCGAGGCTCAGGGCCGTGAGCGCGCCCCCCAGCGCCGCCCACGGGAACGGCCGTGGCGGCGGGTTCCGGGCCTCGGCGGTCAGGCGGCGCACGTCGGGCAGGTCGGGCACGAGACGATCGGCCTCAGCGAACCGGCGCTCCGCCCGCGAGTACTGACCCGCGAAGTAGTCGCGCAGACCGGCGTGCCAGGCCGTGTTGAAGCGGCTCGGCTCGGCGAGCGGCGCGGGCGTGCCCTCGAGGAACCGGCGCACGGTCGCCGACGGAATCACGAAGTTGAAGCCCTGCACGACGTCGCCGTCGCTGCCCGCGACCGAGACGAGCGTGAGCACGCCGAGCACCTCGCCGCGCGAGGTGACGGCGGGCCCGCCACTGTTGCCCCAGGCCGCCGGCGCGTCGGTCTGGATCACGGGCTTGTTGGCGACGTCCTGCTTGAAGCCCGAGATCGCGCCGGTGGTCACGGAGGCCTCGACCTTGGCCGAGGCGCTGAGCAGCTCGTGGCTCAGCACGACACCGGGAAAGCCGAGGATGTGGATCTTGTCCCCGAGCTGCGCACCGGAGGAGTCGGCCAGCGCCAGGGTGGGCATGTCGGCAGCCTCGATCTTCACGAGCGCGAGGTCGTAGCCGGACATCGCCTCGCCGCCGAGCGGCGCGCTGTACTTGACGACCTTCGCCGGGAGCCGGACCCCGTTCGAGAGGATGACGTAGAGCGTCGGCTCGAGCGTGAGGCCGGCGCGCGCGATCGCGGCGGCGAGCGCGCCCGGGGCGAGGTCGCCGCAGGCCTGGCGCACGCCCCGCTCCACCTGCTGGCGCCTGACCGCGTCCGTGGGCCGCCACGCGGGCGAGACCACGTGCGCGCTGGTGATCATCCACCCGCTCGGGCTTACGAACCAGCCGCTGCCGGTCTCGCGAAACGGCGGTGGCGCCACGGTGACCTCGGCGCTGCCGCCGCAGCGCACGCGCACCCGGGACCCCACCTCGGCTGCGACGAGCGCCACCGCCGGCTTGGCGCGCAGCAACGCCTCCTGGACGGAGATGTCCGCGGCGAGGGCGGAGCCGGGGAGGAGGGCGAGGGAGGGCAGGACGAGCCACCTGCGCATCTGGCGGAATGGTATACCCCCGGGCAAGCGGGAGAAAAGAAGAAGGCTCCAGGGACGGACCCCTGGAGCCTTCGGTGGCTCGAGTGGACCTGCTACTTCAGGGTCGCGATAGCGGCCTCGGCCTTCGCCTTCGCCGTCGCCATGTCGCCGGCCTTGCACGCGGCCTCAGCCTCGCGAACCAGCTTCCGCGCCTCGCCGGTCGTCTTGGCGCCGGCGAGCGAGCGAGGAGCTTGGACGTCCTGACCACGCGGGGCCTGGACATCCTGCTTGCCACGCGGGGCCTGTACGTCCTGACCACGCGGAGCCTGGACATCCTGCTTGCCACGCGGGGCCTGTACGTCCTGACCACGCGGGGCCTGGACATCCTGCTTGCCACGCGGGGCCTGCACGTCCTGACCGCGCGGGGCCTGGACATCCTGCTTGCCACGCGGGGCCTGCACGTCCTGACCACGCGGAGCCTGGACATCCTGCTTGCCACGCGGGGCCTGCACGTCCTGACCGCGCGGGGCCTGCACGTCCTGACCACGCGGAGCCTGGACGTCCTGCTTGCCACGCGGGGCCTGCACGTCCTGACCGCGCGGAGCCTGGACGTCCTGTCGGGCACCGGCCAGCGAGCGCGGCGCCTGGATCTCCCGGGCGCGCGGCGCCTGGGTCTCCTGGCTCTTGGCGACCTTGCTGATCATCGCCTTGGCCTGGGCGACCTCAGGCGGGCACGGCGACTGGGCGTCGGCCATGGGCGTCACTGCCCCAAGGAACGCCACGCTCATGAGCGCTGCGAGAACCTTCTTCATCAGGTTACCCCCGTTTTCTGGTAGTTGCGGCCTCGCTACGGACCGGTTGACGCCACCGCGCCCGGCACCATCTCCCCATCCACGTCCCCTCCAGTCATGGGCAAGGAAAAGCAAGGGCGGTGCCAGGCGGGGCGCGGCCTTGTATTCTGAACTGGACCAGACACTTACGAGGATGTTCAGCCACGGACCGTTGGCGTTGTGCCCGAGCCAGGCGCGGGGGCGGGCACGGCATTCTGCCCGGGAGGCCCGCAAAGCACGGCCCCCACCGACCCGTATGGTAGGCTGGCTCATACGTATGGCGCGTCCGGCACGCACGGTGCCCGTGCTGCTGCTCGTGTTGCTGACGACTGCGTGCGGGGTGACGCGGCCGACCCCCGCCCCCACGACATCGCCGGGGCCGGTGCGCCGCATCCTGGCCAACGGCGTCCGCGTGGTCGTCCAGGAGCTCCCGACCAGCGAGGTGGTCGCGCTCCAGCTCTGGGTGCGGGCGGGAGGTCGCGACGAGGCCGCCTCGGAGCTCGGCCTCGCCCACTACCTCGAGCACATGCTCTTCAAGGGCACCACCACCCGGCCACGCGGGTTCGTCGAGCGGGACGTCGAGGCGGCCGGCGGGCGGATCAACGCGGGCACCTCGCTCGACTTCACGTACTACCACGTGGTGCTGCCCGCCGCGCGCGCGCTCGGGGCCGTCGAGATGCTGGCCGACGTCGCCGTCAACTCCTTGCTCGACCCGCAGGAGCTCGAGCTGGAGAAGAAGGTCGTGCTGGAGGAGATGCGCCTCGGCGAGGACAGCCCGCGCCGGCGTCTGGTGCGTCAGCTCTACGAGCGGCTCTTCGAGGGGCACCCGTACGGCCGGCCGGTCCTCGGCACCCCGGAACTCGTGCGCGGGCTCAAGCGCGAGACGCTGATGGGCTTCTATCGCCGTCACTACGTGCCCGAGTCGTTCACGCTGGTCGTCGTCGGTCCGGTGACGGCGGCCGAGGTGATCGGCGCGGCCGAGGGGACCCTCGGGCGCCTGCCGCGGAGCGGTGTCCCGCGCCTGCCCGCGCCGCCACCGCCCCCGCTGGTGCCGGCGCGGCTCGAGGTGGAGCGGCCGGGGAGCCAGGCGTACCTCGCCCTCGGCTGGCCGGCGCCGCGCCTGGACAATGCCGAGACACCGGTCGTGGACCTGCTCGCGGCCATTCTCGGCCAATCGCGCTCGGCGCGGCTCGTCCAGGCGCTGCGCGAGCGCGAGCCGGTCGTGAGCTCGATCAGCGCGGGCTACTCAGCCCTCGAGGCCGCCGGGATCGTGACCGTGACGGCGGAGCTCGAGCCCGGCAATCTCGGGCGTGCCGAGGACGGGATCCTCGCCGAGATCCGGCGGCTGCGATCCCGGGGCGTCACGCCGGACGAGCTGCGCCGCGCCGTGACGGCGGCCGAGGCGCGCCACGCATTCTCGCTCGAGACCGTGGAGGGTCGGGCCTACAGCTACGGCCGCGCGGAGACGGTCTGGCGGCTCGAGGAAGAGCTCGCGTACGTCGACCGGGTGCGCTCGGTCACGGCCGAGCAGGTGCGCCAGGCGGCCCGGCGCTATCTGGACCCGGAGCGCTACGTGCGGCTGGCGTTCGTGCCGCGCGCCCGATGAGACGGCGCGTCGGGCTCGCGCTGGCCGCCGTCGTGGCGGCGCTGCTCGTCCACGTCTCCGCCGCCGCGGCGCCGGGCGCGGTGAGCCGTCGGGTCCTTGCGAACGGCCTCACGATCCTCGTCCGCGAGCGCGGCGACGCCCCCGTCGTCGCCGTCTCGCTCCAGGTGCGGGGGGGCTCCCACTTCGAGACCACGGAGACCGCGGGGGTGACGAACTTCCTCCAGCGGGTCCTCCTCCGCGGCACGACGAAGCGCTCTGCGGTCGAGCTCGCCGAGGCGGCCGAGGACCTCGGCGGCCGGCTCGAGGCCGCCGGGGAGGTGGAGTCGGCCGAGGTGCGGGGCGAGGCGCTGGCGCGCCACTGGGAGGCGCTGCTCGAGCTCGTCGCCGAGGTCGTTCGCGCGCCGGCGTTCGCGCCGCAGGAGGTCGAGAAGGAGCGGCGCCTGCTGCTGAGCCAGTTGAGGGCGCGCGCCGACAACCCCTTCCCGGCGAGCCTCGACGCGCTCACTCGCGAGCTCTACGGATCCCACCCCTACGCCTGGCCGAGCCTCGGGACGCGGCAGAGCCTCGAGCGGCTCGGGCGCGAGGCTCTCGTCGCGCGCTACCGCGAGCTCTACCGGCCCGACCGGATGGTGCTCGCGGTGAGCGGCCAGGTCGAGCGGGCGCGGGTCGTCAAGGCGGCCGAGCGGCTGTTCGGGACGCTCGAACGCCCGGCGCGCGCGGCGCCCGCGCCGCCGCCGGTGCCGCCGCGCGCGCCCGCGCGGCGGGTGATCGAGCGCCCCGTGCAGCAGGCGCACGTCCTGGTCGGCTACCGCGGGCCGGGCCTCGCCGAGCCGGCGTACCCCGCGGTCCGGGTGCTGGCCGCGGTGCTCGGCAGCGGCATGGCGTCGCGACTCTTCGTCGAGCTGCGCGACAAGCAGGGGCTCGCGTACTCGGTGGGCGCCTTCGTGCCGTACCGCACCGGGCCGGCCTTCCTCGTCGCCTACCTCGGCACCGCGCCGGCGAGCCTCGGCGCGGCGGAGGCGGGCGTCCTGCGCGAGCTCGAGCGGCTGCGCGCCGGGAGCGTCGGCGCCGCCGAGCTGGCGCGCGCCAAGGCGTACCTGCTCGGCAACCTGGCGCTGGACCGGCGGACGAACGCGCGGCAGGCCTGGTACCTGGCGTTCTTCGAGGTCGTCGGCGTCGGCTGGGACTTCCCCGAGCGCTACGCGCGGGCCCTCCGGGCGGTGACCGCGGAGGACGTCGCGGCGGCGGCCGCGCGCTGGCTTGCCGCGCCCACCGTGGTCGTCCTCACCCCGGCCCGCTGATGCTGCCGCTCAAGGACGACATTCCCAGCCGCACGGTGCCCTTCGTGACGGTCGCGCTCATCGCCGCCAGCGTGCTCGTGTTCCTCTACCAGGCGTCGCTCGGCCTCGGCCCGGACCCGCGCAGCGCGGGCGCGGCCGAGGCGTTCGTCAGGGAGTTCGGCGTGATCCCGTGCCGGCTCGCGGGCCGCTGCGTGCTCGGCGGGGAGCTGCCGCCGCCCGTGCTCACGGTCTTCACCGCGATGTTCGTGCACGGCGGCCTCTTCCACGTCGGCGGCAACATGCTCTACCTCTGGATCTTCGGCAACAACGTCGAGGACACGCTCGGGCACCTCCGGTTCACCGTCTTCTACTTCGCGTCGGGCGTCGCGGCGGCGCTGGCGCAGACGGCGGTGGCCCCGCAGTCGCAGATCCCCATGATCGGCGCGAGCGGCGCCGTGTCGGGGGTCCTGGGCGCGTACCTGCTGCTCTTCCCGTACGCGCGCGTGCTCACGCTCCTGGTCTTCGGCTTCTTCGTCCGGCTGGTGTACGTGCCGGCGATCGTCGTGCTCGGGTTCTGGATCGTCGTGCAGTTCCTCAACAGCTTCATCACCCTGGGCGCCGCGGTGTCGGGCGGCGGGGAGACGGGGGGGACGGCGTGGTTCGCCCACATCGGCGGGTTCCTCGCGGGGATCGTCCTGCTGTTTCTGCTGCGGCCGCGGCGCAGCCGTCGCCTATAATGAAAAGACCCATGGCCGCGCGCGTGCGTATCGACCGCTACCTCGTCGACAGCAGGCTCGTCGAGAGCCGCGAGAAGGCGGCGCGCCTGATCCTCGCCGGCGAGGTGTTCGTGGACGGTGAGCGGGTCGACAAGGCCGGGGCGCTCGTCCCGCCGGACGCGGCGGTCGAGCTGAAGGGGCGGTCGCCGTTCGTGAGCCGTGGCGGCGAGAAGCTGGCCCACGCGCTCGAGCGCTTCCAGGTCCGGGTCCAGGGGCGCGTCTGCATCGACGTGGGCGCGTCGACCGGGGGGTTCACCGACTGCCTGCTCCAGCAGGGCGCCGCCCGCGTGTACGCCGTCGACGTCGGCACCGGGCAGCTCGACGCGAAGCTGCGTCGCGACCCGCGCGTGGTGGTCATGGAGCGGAGCAACGCCCGCGCCCTCGACCCCCGCGTCTTCGGCGAGCCGCCGACGCTCGCGGTCGTCGACGTGGCGTTCATCTCGCTCGAGAAGGTGCTGCCGGCGGTCTTCGGCGTGCTCGCGCCGCGCGGCGAGGTCGTGGCGCTCGTGAAGCCGCAGTTCGAGGTCGGCCGCGAGCACGTGGGCAAGGGCGGCGTCGTGCGCGACCCCGCGCTCCACCGCAGCGCGGTCTCCCGGCTGGCGCGCTTCGCCGTGCTCCGCGGCTGGCACGTCCTCGGCGTCACCGCCTCGCCCCTGCGCGGGCCCAAGGGCAACCATGAGTTCTTCCTCCACTGCTCGTCGCACGGGCGGACCGCGGCGGACCTCGAGGCGATGATCGACCGGAGCGTCGAGGCGCTCGCGTGAAGCGGATCGGCGTCGTCGCCAGGGCGGGCGCGGTCGGGGCCCAGGCCGTGATCGCGGAGCTGCTCGCCTGGCTCGCCGCGCGCGGCCACGCCGTCGTGCTGGAGAAGGAGACGGCCGGCCTGGTGCCGGCGGCGGCGGCACCCTCGGTCGGCAAGGCCGAGCTGCCCGGGCAGGTGGACCTGATTGTGGTGCTGGGCGGCGACGGCACCCTCCTGTCGATGGCGCGGGCCGTCGGCGACCAGGGGATCCCGCTGCTCGGCGTCAACCTCGGCGGCCTCGGCTTCCTCACCGCGACGACGCTCGAGGAGATGCTGCCGGCGCTCGAGGCCTGGCTCGCCGGGCGCATGGCCGTGGACGAGCGGATGATGCTGGCCGCGCGCGTGCTCCGGCAGGGCCGGGCGCTCGGCGAGTACGCGGCGCTGAACGACGTGGTCATCACCAAGGCGGCGATGAGCCGCATCATCGACTTCTCGGTGTCGGTGGACGGGCAGTTCGCGACCTCGTACCGCGCCGACGGCCTGATCATCTCGACGCCGACCGGCTCGACGGCGTACTCGCTGTCGGCCGGCGGGCCGATCCTGTGGCCCGGGATGGACGCGATCGTGCTCACGCCGATCTGCTCGCACACGCTCACCAACCGGCCCATCGTGGTCCCGGGCGCGCAGCGGGTGGAGGTGACGATCCTGACCGACGAGGAGGTCATGGTCACGATGGACGGCCAGGTCGGCGTCAACCTGCGCGCGCGCGACGCCGTCGAGGCGCGTCGGGCGGCGGCCCGCATCCGCCTCGTCCGCTTCCCCCAGCAGAGCTTCTTCTCGGTCCTCCGCGCGAAGCTCAAGTGGGGCGAGCGGTAGCGCCGTATCCGCCGCGATACCGCTTGAGCTGCCCCGCCCGCTGACCTAGCATCGAGCCCGATGCTGCGGGAGCTGCGCGTCCGCAACTTCGCCGTGATCGAGTCCGTCGCGGTGCCGCTGGCGCCCGGGCTCAACGTGCTCAGCGGCGAGACGGGCGCCGGCAAGTCCATGCTGATCGACGCGATCCTCCTGATCCGCGGCGCCCGCGCCCAGGGCGACGTCATCCGTGCGGACACCGAGACGGCGGCGGTCGAGGCGGTCTTCGACGTCGAGCCCCGGGGCCCGGTGGCGGCGCTGCTCGACGAGGCGGGGCTCGCCCTCGACGACGGCCAGCTCGTCCTGCGGCGCGAGCTCAGCCGCTCGGGGCGCCATCGCGCCTTCGCCAACGACTCGCCGGTGACGGTCGGGCTCCTCGAGCGGCTGGGCGACCACCTCGTCGAGGTCCACGGCCAGCAGGAGCACCAGCGCCTCCTCGAGCCGGCGCGCCAGCTCGAGCTGCTCGACCGGTTCGCGGACGCCGACGAGCTGCGGGAGGAGGTGGGCGGCCTGTTCACGAAGTTCCGGGAGGCGCGCGCCGAGGTCGAGCGGGCGCGCGCCGCCGAGCGCGACCGCGCGCAGCGCGAGGACCTGCTGCGCTTCCAGGTCGGGGAGCTCGACGCGGCCCGGCTGCGTCCGGGCGAGGAGGCCGAGCTACGGGCCGAGCGCAAGCGCATCCAGCACGCCGGGAAGCTCGCCGCCGGGCTTGGCGAGGCGGCGGCCCTGCTCGACGACGACCCCGACGCGGCGACGAGCCGACTGGGCCGCGCGGCCCGGCTGCTCGGCGACCTCGGCCGGATCGACGCGGCGTTCGCGGCGCCCGTCGCGGCGCTCGACGCGGCGCAGGCGCACCTCGAGGAGGTGCTCGCGGCGCTCCGCGCGCTCCGCGACGGTGTCGTCGTCGAGCCGGGCCGGCTCGAGGCGATCGACGAGCGCCTCGACGCGCTCACGCGGCTCAGGCGCAAGTACGGCGACAGCGAGGAGGCGATGCTGCGCTTCCGCGACGAGGCCGCCGCGGAGCTCGAGCGGCTCGGCCGCCACGAGGAGATCCTGGCCGAGCAGGAGCGGATGCTCGGCGAGCTCCGGGCCGAGCTCGGGGCGGCCGCGACCGCGCTCGCCGACCGGCGGCAGGCCGCCGCCGAGCGGCTCGCGCCCCGGGTGGAGCGCGAGCTCCGCGCGCTCGGCATGGAGCGCGCGGTCTTCCGCGCCCCCGTCGAGCGCGCGCCGATCGAGGACGTCGGGGCCCGCGGGCTCGACCGGGTGGAGTTCCGCCTCTCGACGAACCCGGGCGAGGAGCTCCGGCCGCTCGCGCGCGTCGCGTCCGGCGGCGAGCTGTCGCGCACGATGCTCGCCCTCAAGGCCGTGCTCGCGCGGGCCGACCGCGTGCCGACGATGGTCTTCGACGAGGTGGACGCGGGCATCGGCGGGCGCGTGGCCTCCGTCGTCGCGCAGAAGCTCGCGGCCACCGCGGAGGGCCGGCAGGTGCTCTGCGTCACGCACCTGGCGCCGATCGCCGCGGCGGCCCAGCACCACGTGCGGGTCGCGAAGAGCGTCCGCGGCGGGCGCACGCGCGTCAGCGCCGAGCCGCTCGCGGGCGAGGCGCGCGTGGAGGAGATCGCCCGCATGCTCGGCGGCGAGACCGTGACGGACACGGCGCGGGGCCACGCGCGGGAGCTGCTGGGCCTCCCGGGCGGCCGGCGCCGGGGCTGAGCGCGCGGGACCGTCTCCGCGGGCCTGTATAATGGACGGCGAGACATGATCGAGGCCCTCCTCAAGAAGGTCTTCGGCACCAAGCACGAGCGCGACGTCAAGCGCATGACGCCGGTCGTCCAGACGATCAACGCGCTCGAGCCGGCCGTCGGCGCCCTCGACGACGCGGGCCTCCGGGCGAAGTCGGACGAGTTCAGGAAGCGCCTCGCGGACGGGGAGACCGTGGACGACGTCCTCCCCGAGGCCTTCGCCGTGTGCCGCGAGGCCGCGCGGCGCACGGTCCGCATGCGCCACTTCGACGTCCAGCTCATCGGCGGCATGGTGCTCCACGACGGCAAGATCGCCGAGATGGCGACCGGCGAGGGCAAGACGCTCGTCGCGACGCTGCCCGCGTACCTGAACGGCCTGACGGGGCGGGGCGTGCACATCGTCACCGTCAACGACTACCTGGCCAAGCGCGACGCCCAGTGGATGGGCCCGATCTACCGCGCCCTCGGCCTCGCGGTGGGCGTGATCCAGCACGAGGCGTCGTTCCTCTACGACCCGGCCTACGTGACCTCCGACGTCCGGATGAGCGCGCTCCGCCCCTGCACGCGGACGGAGGCCTACCGCGCCGACATCACGTACGGCACCAACAACGAGTTCGGCTTCGACTACCTGCGCGACAACATGCGCTTCGCCCTCGAGGAGCTGGTCCAGCGCGAGCTGCACTACGCGATCGTGGACGAGGTGGACTCGATCCTGATCGACGAGGCGCGCACGCCGCTGATCATCTCGGGCCCGACCGAGGAGTCGACCGACCTCTACTACAAGATCGACCGGATCATCCCGCGGTTGCACCGCGCCGCGACGATCGTCGAGGGCAAGCTGTCCGAGATCGAGGAGCAGAAGGCGGGCGACTACATCGTCGACGAGAAGGCCAAGGCCGTCGCGCTCACCGAGCAGGGGATCGCGACCTGCGAGCGACTGCTCGCGGTCGACAACCTCTACGACCCGCAGCACATCGACGTCCTCCACCACATCCAGCAGGGGCTGCGCGCCCACGCGCTCTTCCGACGCGACGTGGACTACGTCGTCAAGGACGGCGAGGTGCTGATCGTCGACGAGTTCACCGGGCGGCTCATGCCGGGCCGGCGCTGGTCGGACGGCCTGCACCAGGCCGTGGAGGCGAAGGAGAGCGTGCGGATCGAGCGCGAGAACCAGACGCTCGCCACGATCACCTTCCAGAACTACTTCCGCATGTACGAGAAGCTCGCCGGCATGACGGGCACGGCCGAGACCGAGGCCGAGGAGTTCGCGAAGATCTACAAG
>Ga0154364_1115_pt1 | contig 11960 bp, 9 predicted proteins | sample RifGroA2_FD_115892 | JGI IMG/M metagenome (GOLD analysis project Ga0154364, IMG submission 115892) | Candidatus Rokubacteria bacterium GWA2_73_35 | reverse complement strand
AGATGGGGCGGCGCCCGCGCTAGACTCGGCGTCCGGGGCATTCGCCCGGGGGAGGGAGGCGCCATGGCCTGGACGCTCGCCGGCATCGTCCGCGATCACGCGCGCGCGCGGGGCGGCGCGCCCATGCTCACCTACGGCGAGCGCACGATCACCTGGAGCGAGATGGACGCGCGCTCGAGCCGGGTCGCGCAGGGGCTCCTGGCGGAGGGCCTCGCCGCGCAGGACCGGGTGGCGCTCGTGGACAAGAACGGGCCCGAGTACTTCGAGGTCCTTTTCGGCGGCGGCAAGGCGAACGTCGTGAACGTGGCGGTGAACTGGCGGCTCGCGCCGGCCGAGATGGCCTACATCGTCAACGACGCCGGGGCGAAGGTTCTCTTCGTCGGCCCCGACTTCCTCGGGCACCTCGAGCAGATGGAGGGCACGCTCAAGACCGTCCAGAAGATCGTCGTAATGGGCGCGCACGCGCGCCACGAAGCCTACGCGGCGTGGGTCGGACGCCACGCTGCCGAGGACCCGCGCCGGCCCACGGCGCCGGGCGACGTCGCGATGCAGCTCTACACGTCGGGCACCACGGGCCTCCCCAAGGGCGCGATGCTCACGAACGCGAACCTCGGCACGCTCCTGCCCCACGCCGGGCCGTGGTGGCGCTTCGACGCGTCGTCGGTCAACGCCGTCTGCATGCCGCTCTTCCACATCGGGGGCTCCGGCTGGGCGCTCGTCGGGATGGGCTACGGCTGCCACTCGATCCTCTTCCGGGAGTTCGTGCCGCAGGAGATCCTCACGGCGCTCGCGCGCCACCGGATCACGAACGCGCTCTTCGTGCCGGCGATGCTCCAGTTCCTCACCCAGGTGCCCGGCGCCGCCGAGGGCGACTACGGGGCGCTCCGCGCGATCGTCTACGGCGCCTCGCCGATCACGAACGAGGTGCTCGTCCGCTCGCTGAAGACGTTCCGCTGCCCGTTCGTGCAGGTCTACGGGCTCACCGAGACGACGGGGGCGATCACGCAGCTCGCGGCCGAGGACCACGCGACCGAGGGCCCGCGCGCGCGCCTCCTGCGCTCGGCCGGGAAGCCCTTCCCCTGGGTGGAGTTCCGGGTCGTCGAGCCGGGCACCGAGCGGGAGTGCGCGCCGGGAGACGTGGGCGAGCTGCTGACGCGCTCGGTCCAGAACTTCCGCGGCTACTGGGGAAACCCCGAGGAGACCGCGCGAACGCTCGGGGCCGACGGCTGGCTCCGGACGGGCGACGCCGGGTACCTCGACGCGGAGGGCTACCTCTTCCTCACCGACCGCGTGAAGGACATGATCATCACGGGCGGCGAGAACGTGTACCCGGCGGAGGTCGAGAACGCGCTCTCGGACCACCCGGCGGTCGCCGACGTCGCGGTGATCGGCGTACCCGACGACCGGTGGGGCGAGACGGTCAAGGCCATCGTCGTCCCGCGGGCGGGCGCCGCGCCGCGCCCGGAGGAGCTGATCGCCTTCGCGCGGGCGCGCCTGGCCCACTTCAAGTGCCCGACGTCCGTGGACTTCGCCGACACGCTGCCGCGCAACCCGTCGGGCAAGCTCCTCAAGCGCGAGCTGCGCGAGCCCTACTGGCGGGGCCGCGAGCGCCGCATCAACTGAGCCCGCGCCGGGCGATGGGCGAGCGGACCGCGGAGGTCGTGATCTGCGGCGCGGGGATCGCGGGCGTCGCGCTCGCGTACCACCTGACGGTGCGCCACGGCCTGGCCGGCGTGGTGCTCGTCGACGAGCGCCCGCCGCTCTCACTCACGAGCGACAAGTCCACGGAGTGCTACAGGAACTGGTGGCCCGGTCCCGACGACGCGATGGTCGCGCTGATGAACCGGAGCATCGACCTCCTGGAGGAGCTGGCGCGCGAGAGCGGCAACGTCTTCCGCCTGAACCGGCGCGGCTACCTCTTCGCCACCGCCGACCCCGCGCGGGTGCCGCTGCTCGTGCGCGCCGCCGAGGAGGCGGCGGCGCGCGGTGCCGGGCCGGCGCGCGTGCACGCGGGGGCAGGGAGCGACTACGCGCCCGCGCCGGCCGAGGGCTTCGAGGGCCAGCCGACGGGGAGCGACGTGCTCACGGACCCCGCGCTCGTTCGGCGCCACTTCCCCTACCTCGCGCCCGAGACGCTCGCGGTGCTCCACGCGCGGCGCTGCGGCTGGTTCAGCGGCCAGCAGCTCGGGATGTACCTGCTGGAGCGCGCGCGCGAGAAGGGCGCGCGGCTCGTCGAGGGGCGCGTGACGCGCGTGGACGCGGCGGGCGGGCGCGTGGGCGCGGTCCACGTGAGCGCGCGCGGGGGCGAGCGCGTGCTCGCGACGCCGCGCTTCGTGGACGCGGCGGGTCCGTTCGTCGGGCCCGTGGCCCGACTGCTCGGCGTGGAGCTGCCCGTGTTCTCGGAGCGCCACGCGAAGGCGGCGTTCAACGACGTCCTGGGCGCGGTGCCGCGGGACGCGCCCATGCTGATCTGGACCGACCCCGTGCGCCTGCCGTGGACCGAGGAGGAGCGGCGCGAGCTGGCGGGCTCCGCGGAGCACCGCTGGCTGCTCGACGAGATCCCCGCGGGTGTGCACGGCCGCCCCGAGGGCGCCGGCGGGAGCCCGGTCGTGCTCCTGATCTGGACGTACGACGTCGCGCCCGTGGAGCCGACGTTCCCGATCGCCTTCGATCCGCTCTACGGCGAGATCCTCCTGCGCGGGATGTCGCGGATGATCCCGGCGCTCGCCGCCTACCTGCCGCGCCTGCCCCGGTGCGTCGTGGACGGTGGCTACTACACGAAGACGCGCGAGAACCGGTTTCTCGCGTGTCCGCTCCCAGTCGAGGGTGCGTACGTGCTCGGCGCGCTCTCGGGCTACGGGCTCATGGCCTCGAACGGCGCCGCCGACCTCCTCGCCGCCCGGATCGCCGGGCAGCCGCTGCCCCCGTGGGCGCCGGCCTTCGCCCTCGCGCGGTACGACGACCCGGCGTACCGCGCCCGGCTCGAGACCTGGGGCGACTCCGGCCAGCTCTGAGCGCGCCGTCTCGGCGGGGGTAGAGTAGGAGTCCATGGCCTGGGACCGGCGCCTGCAGCCGCTGCTCGCCCGCCACCCCGCCCTCCGGGCGATCGGCCAGACACCGCTCGTGCCGCTCGACCTCTTCCGCGACGAGCTGCCGGCCGTCGAGGTCCTCGCCAAGCACGAGGGACTGAACCCCGGCGGCTCGCTCAAGGACCGCCCGGTGCTGCGCATGCTGCTCGCGGCGCTCCTCGACGGGCGCCTGCGCCCGGGCCTGACCATTCTCGACAGCTCCTCGGGCAACGCGGGGATCGCGTACGCGATGGTGGGCCGGATCCTCGGCTATCCCGTCGAGATCGTGATTCCCGACAACGCCAGCGTCGAGCGCACGCGGCGGATGCGGGCCCACGGCGCGCGGCTGGTGTTCACGGACGCGCTCGCCGGCTACGACGAGGCGCTGCGCGAGGTGCGCCGCCGCTTCGAGGCCGCGCCCGACCGCTACTTCTTCTGCGACCAGTACGGCAATGCGGACAACTGGCGCGCGCACTACGAGACGACGGGCGCGGAGATCCTGGCGCAGACGGGCGGCCGGCTGAGCCACTTCGTCTGCGGCGTCGGCACGGGCGGCACGCTGACGGGCGTGGCGCGGCGGCTCAAGGAGCACGACCCGCGCGTGCGCGTGGTCTGCGTCGTCCCCGAGGCCTTCCCCGGCGTCGAGGGCCTGAAGCCGCTCGGGAGCCCCGACGACATCGTGCCGGCGATCCTCGACGGGGGGCTCATCGACGAGCGCGTGGACGTGGGCGTCGAGGAGTCGTACACGATGTGCGTCCGGCTCGCGCGGGCGGGCTTCTTCGTCGGCCAGTCCTCGGGCGCGTACGTCGCGGGCGTCGAGTGCGTCGCCCGCCGCGCCGGGGCCGGGCGCTTCGTCACCGTGCTGAACGACATCGGCGAGCGCTACTTCTCGACGCGCCTCTGGGATTGAGATCATGGGGGGCTCCGGGTGCCCCCCAAGCCCCCCGGCGCTCGGGGCGCCGCGGCGCAGCCGTGGCGCCCCTCGACAACGCGATTGGTTCCCCTACCAGTACTGCATCGCGTCGCGGAGGATCCAGTCGAGCTCGGCGGCGCCGACGTGGCGCGGCGCGCCGGCGAGCAGCCGCGGCTGGCGCAGCGTGCCCTCGATCAGCGCGGGGACGTCGCGCTCCGTGTACCCGATCGCGGCGAGGCCGCTCGGGATGCCGGTGTCGCGCATGAGCGCGATCAGCGCGCGCGGCAGCGCCTCGCGCCGCTCCGCCTCGCCGAGGCCCGTCACGGGCGCGCCGAGCAGCTCGGCGGCGCGCAGGTGGCGCTCGGGCGCCGTCGCGTAGGTGAAGCGGAAGGCCGCCGGCGCCGTGACGATGACAGACATGCCGTGCGGCACCATCGGGTGCCGCGTCCGGTACCCGCTCGGCACGTAGTCGCGCACGAGCCCCGCGATCGGGTACGCGGCCGCGTGGGGGATGTGCACGCCCGCGTTGCCGAAGCCGATGCCCGCGTAGTTGGCCGCGAGCGCCAGGTGCACCCGCGCCTCGAGGTCGAGCCCGTTCAGCACCGCCCGCCGCAGGTAGCGCGCGACGTACTCGATCGCCTTCTCGCACCAGACGTCGCTCGCGGGGTTGGCGCCGACGTACGCGGGGCGGTCGGGCGGGTGGTGCTTCGCCCGCGCGTTGTACGGCCGGGTCGTGTACGACTCGATCGCGTGGGTGAGGATGTCGACGCCCGCGGCCGCCGTGACCTCGGGCGGCGCGGTGAGGGTGTTGAGCGGGTCCACGAGACCGAGCGTGGGCCGGAGCAGGCGGTGGGAGACGCCGGCCTTCACGTTCTGGTCCACGACGTGGGTCACCGCGACCGCCGTCGTCTCGCTCCCCGTGCCCGCGGTCGTCGGCACCGCGATGAGCGGCCGCAGCGGGCCGGGCACCGGCACGCCCTTGCCGACCGGCTTGTTGATGTAGTCGAGGAGCGGCGCCGGGTGGCAGGTGAGGAGGTTCGCGGCCTTGCAGGTGTCGATGGTGCTGCCGCCCCCGACGGCGACGAGCCCGTCGAACTCCTTGGTCCGCGCGTACTCGGCCGCCTCCTCCATCGAGCGGTCGGTGGGCTCGACCTCCACGCCGTCGTAGACCTCGGCCTTGACGCCCTGCTCCTCCAGCCGCGCGCGGACGCGCTCGGGCAGGCCCAGCTCGCCGAGGTTCTTGTCGGTGAAGATCAGCGCCTTTCGGATCCCGAGCCGGCTCGCGTCGAAGCCGATCTCGTCCGTCGCGCCGAGCCCGAACTTGATCGGCGACATCTCCATGACGAACACGGTCTCGGTCGGCAGCGTCACGCCCTTCATGGCGACCTCCGGTGGCGGTGCGGTCTCCCCGGGATTATAGGGCCGCCCGGGCCGCCCCGGGGTGGAGACTCGGCGGATTTCTGCGGCCACGGAGCGGCCCCTCGGCTACCCTATAAGGGATGAGCACACAGTGGGCCGGCGTCGAGGACCTGAAGGGGCGGGTCGCGGAGGCCTTCGTCGAGACGATCTTCCGGCGCGCGGGCTACACGGTGTCGCGCATCGGCCGCGAGAGCCAGGTCCAGAGGCTCGTGAAGGTCGGCACCGACGAGTTCCTGGCCGACTTCCTGCTGCGCAAGCCGGTGGCGGAGACCAGCACGGGGCGGCCGCTGCACCGGCTGATCCCGGTCGAGGTGAAGTACCGGGCGAACATCGAGGAGTTCCTGAGAAGATACGGCGACGAGCTGCTCTCCAAGATCGGCGAGCAATGGCCGGAGCTGTGCATCGTGCTCGTGACCGACAATCCGGCGCCGGGCCGCTCGTGCTTCCAGGTGATCGACCTCTCGATGATCCCGCCGGACGCCCCGCTGGCGTCGCTGGACCTCCACGAGATCCGCGATCTCGACGTCTTCGGCACGACCGTGCGGGAGTACGAAGGGCTCGTCAGGCGGATCTTTCCGCTCCTCCGGCTCGTCGCCGCGGCGGGCACGCCCCGGGGCCAGGTCGCGCCGTAGTCTCCGCCGCGGCGTTGTTGACAGGCGGGACGCTGGCCGCCTAGAGTCCGGGCATGCCCACCCTCCCGTTCCGCTCGGCCCGGCAGCTCGCGTCCGAGATCCGCCGCAAGAGGATCGGCGCGCTCGAGCTCCTTGAGCTGTACCTGGCGCGCGTCGAGCGCTACAACCCCCGGCTCAACGCGATCATCGCGACCGACCTCGACGCCGCGCGCAAGCGGGCGCGCGCCGCGGACCGTGCGCTCGCGCGCGGCGAGGTCCGGGGGCCGCTCCACGGCGTGCCCATGACGATCAAGGAGTCGTTCGACGTCGTCGGCATGCCGACGACGTGGGGCCTGCCCGAGCTGAAGGACAACTTCCCGGCGCGGAACGCGCTCGTCGTGGACCGCCTCCTGGCCGCGGGCGCCGTGGTCTTCGGCAAGACCAACGTGCCGCTGCTGCTCGCCGACTGGCAGAGCTTCAACGCGATCTACGGCACGACCAACAACCCCTGGGATCCCGCGCGCGTTCCCGGCGGCTCGTCGGGTGGCTCGGCCGCCGCACTCGCCGCGGGCCTCACCGCGCTCGAGGCCGGCAGCGACATCGGCGCCTCGATCCGGAACCCCGCGCACTACTGCGGCGTCTACGGCCACAAGCCGACGTACGGGATCGTGCCGCTCGCGGGCCACGCGCTGCCGGGCACCTTCGGCACCCCGGACATCGCCGTCGCGGGCCCGCTCGCCCGGAGCGCGGACGACCTCGCGCTGGCCCTCGAGGTCATCGCGGGCGCGGACGCGATCGACGGCACGGGCTGGCGGCTCGCGCTGCCGGCGCCCCGGCGCCGGGCGCTCCGTGAGTATCGCGTGGCCGTGATGCTCGACGACCCGAGCGCCCGGGTGGACCGCGAGGTGCAGGACCGACTCCAGACGCTCGCCGACTTCCTCGGGCGGAAGCGCGCGAAGGTGAGCGATCGCGCGCGGCCCGCCGGGGACACGGCCGAGGCGGACCGCGTCTACGTCATGCTCCTGCGCGCCGCCACGTCCGGGCGGCAGACACCGGAGGAGTTCGAGAAGAACCTCGAGACCGCGCGCGGGCTCGCGCCCGCCGACGAGAGCTACGTCGCGCGGATGGTGCGCGCGAACACGATGTACCACAAGGACTGGCTCGCCTGGAACAACGCCCGCCACCGGATGCGCCTGGCGTGGGCCGGGTTCTTCCAGGAGTGGGATCTGCTCCTGTGCCCCGCGGCGGCCTCGGCCGCGTTCCCCCACGACCACGCGGGTGAGCGGTACGAACGGACGATCCGGGTGAACGGCAAGGACGTCCCGACGACGGACCAGCTCTTCTGGGCGGGCTATCCGGGGATGGCGTACCTGCCGTCCACCGTCGCGCCGTGCGGGTTCACGCCGGGTGGCCTGCCCGTCGGCGTGCAGATCGTCGGGCCGCAGTACGGCGACCGCGCGTGCATCGCCTTCGCGCGGCTGCTCGAGCGCGAGTTCCAGGGCTTCGTGGCGCCGCCCGGGTACGAGGCCTGATCAGCGATCCGGCCGCGGCGCCGGGACGGGCTGGAGCACGCGGCCGTAGTGCTGGGGCTGGCGGCGACCGAGGAAGTTCCAGCGCCGGCGCGCCGGCAGCATCTGGTCGAGGTCGAGCCGCGCCACCACCAGCTCGTCGCCGCTCGTCGCCGCGCGCGCGAGGACCTGGCCGAGCGGGCCGATGACCGCGCTGCCGCCGATCAGCTCGACCCCGTCCTCGACGCCCGCCTTGGCGACGCCCACGACGAAGCAGAGGTTCGCGTACGCCCCCGCGCGCATGCACAGCTCGTTCAGGTCGAGCGCGAGCGGCGAGGCCGGGGTGTTGTAGCCGATCAGGATCAGCTCGGCGCCCTGGAGCGCGAGGCACCGGTAGCTCTCCGGGTAGCGCCGGTCCTGGCAGATCGCGATGCCGATCCTGGCGCCGGCGGCGTCGAAGACCTGGTACCCGGTGTCGCCGTGGGCGAAGTAGCGGGGCTCGTAGACCTGGGCGAAGCCGTCGGGCGCCGTCGCGCCAGGCAGGTGGATCTTGCGGAACGTGCCGCAGAGCCGTCCGTCGCGGTCGGTGAGGAGCGCGCTGTTGTAGTAGCGGCCGCCGGCCTTCTCGCAGAAGCCGGCGTGCACGGCCACGCGCGCGGCGGCGGCGCGCTCGAGGAGCGGTACCAGCGCCTTGGGCGGCACCTCGGTCTCGAAGAACTGGTCGAAGTCCTCGCGGACGCGCTTCGGGAAGTACGGCGTGAGCGCCATCTCGGGGTAGACGATCAGCTCGACGCCCTCGCGGGCGGCCTGCTCGAGCAGGCCGAGCATGCGCGCGACGACCGCCTCGCGCGGCGTCCCCTCCTGGTTCGGCCCGAGCTGCGCGGCGGCGACCCTCAGCTGACGCGGCATCGGCGCTCCTCTACCTGGCGACCGCGAAGCGGCGCAGGGCGATGTTGTTGTCGAACGGAACGAGGTCCCCGTGCGGGACCGCGGCGCCCGCCCCGAGCGTCTCCGTCACGGCCGGGTCGGCGGCGCACTCGAGGACGACGAGGACGTGCGCGGTGCCGGCGGCCCCGGGCGTCCACGCGAAGGGCCCGACGACCTGCCCTCCCGCGGGCAGGGGTGCCACGTCCGCCACGGTGAGCGCGGGCGCCGCGGCGTCGAGCGGCGCCCAGTCGGCGGGCCACATCATCGCGGGCGCCGCCGCGCGGAACGCCTTCACGCTGACGGGCCCGGAGCCGACCGTCCCGCGGTTCTTGACCCTCACCCAGACGCTCACGGGCTGGCCGGCGCGGGGCGTGACCGGCGGGTCGCCCGCGTGCGGGCCGGCGGTGGCCCAGACGTCGGGCGTGTTGCCGACGTCCTGCTTCCAGAGGCTCGCCCCGAAGTCGTCCCGGCCGTCGGGTGTGCCGTAGCCGCCCTCGCGCCCGTCGAAGACGTAGACGTCCACCGGCGGCGGCGCGTAGCCGGGGGCACCCCGGCGGACGAAAGTGTCGCGGATGACCTTGCGGTGGAGGTCCGCGGCGTCGGCGGCCTCGAGCTGCTGGACGACCTGCGCGAGCGTGGCGCCCTGCGCCGGGATGCCGGCGTTGGCGACGAGGTGCAGGCGGAGGGCGAGATCGCGCGCGGCGAGCTTCGTCGGCCCGTGCGCGGCGTCCCCGCCGAGCTTCCGGTAGAGCTCGAACATCGCCGAGCACCAGATGGCGCCCCGCCCGTAGGCGTTGGCGGCGGCCCACGCGGGGCTGTCGAAGCGGTGTGGGAGATCGTAGGTGCGCGCGGGCGGGGAGGCGGGTGAGGCGTCGGTGGGGTTCGAGTTCCAGGAGAACATGAGGCCGCGGGTCTTCGCGGGGTCAGCGTGCTTGTCGTCGTAGTACACGGCGGCGAGGAAGTCGGGGAAGCCCTCGGAGAGCCCGCTCGCGTGGTTGCCGGTCGACGACGTCGGCAGGATCGACTCCTGGATGACGTGCCCGTACTCGTGCAGGATCAGCATCGCGTCCGACGCGTCCGGGACGCCGCCCTCGCCGAAGGTGATCGCCACGCCGTCGGTGCCCGACTGGTCGAGCCCCTCCTGGCCCTGCGGGTCCACGGCGACCGAGGCGGCGGCGACGTCCGCGAAGCCGAGGCTCTCGAGGTAGCCGCGGAACCGGTCGATGTGGAAGTACGCCATGACGGAGAGGAACTTGCGGCTCTTCGCGCCGTACGTGAAGCGCGGCGTCTTCTTCACCGGCTCCGCGTAGGTCGGCGGGTCGTAGTCCTCCATGTGCACCCACGCGCCGTCCAGCCGGTACCGGCCGTCGGCGCGGGGCGGATCGAGGTGCTCGAGGTCCACGCTGATGCGCGCCCGGTCGAGCGTGCGCGCCGGCGTCGCCGACGACAGCGTGGGGTCGCCGCTGGTCACGATCGGGTTCGGGTCGAAGACCCTGCCGCGGCCGGTGGCGTAGGCCAGCTCGTCGCGCACGTCGACGAGCCGCCCGCTCACGGCGTCCACGAGGACGCGCCAGCGCCCGAGGGGCCGGCGCGTCCTGACCGTCACGTCCCACGCCAGGACGTAGGCGCCCGCCGCGGGGGCGGGGGAGCCCGCCAGGAGCGCGCGCACGCCGCGGACGAATGCCGCGCGGGCGCGCGGCGGTCGGGGCGAGCGGCTCGCGGGGCTGAGGCCGTGGTCGCGGTGCGGATAGACGATCAGCCGCGGCGGGCCGATCTCGCGGTGCCTGAACATGCGCGTGAGCCGCGCGGCGATCCGGCGGGCGCCGACGGCGTCGACCCGCGCCGCGTCGGGCCGCAGGGTCGCGGGGATGTCGTGCCGGTACTGGCTGTAGACCGACTGGACGCGGGAGTCGGCGCGGAGGTTGACGACGACCTCGGTCGCGTCCACCGGGAGTCCCTGGTGCTCCTGGACGAGGCGCACCGACAGGGCGCCCGCGAGCCTGATCGGCGCCGCGGGTGTGAGGTCGGCGAGGGCCGGCGTCCAGCCGAACGCGGGCGCGTGCCGCGCGAGGAAGCGGCGCGCCACGTCGGCGGGCGCGAAGGCCTCGGCGGTCAGTCGCGGCGCGGCGAGGTCGAACCAGTCGCGCAGCCGCCCCACCGCGTCGAGGGCGACCCGCCCGCCCGGCGTGAGCGACGGCGGCCGCCCGCGGTCCTGGGCGCCCTTCATCGCCTCTCCGCGCTACCGGCGCGTCTTGGGCCTCGGCGCCTTCTTCGCGGCCTTCTTCTTCGGGGCGGGCTTCTGCGCCGGCCCCGCCGCGCCGACGTCGATCGGCAGTCCCTGGCTGTTCTCCCCGGGGAGGAGGCTGACGCCGTAGACGTAGTGGTCGTTCGTGAAGGACAGCGCGTCGTAGGTGATCGCGATCGTGAAGACCCGGACGCCGTTCGGGTGGCACTCGAACGGGCTTAGCGTGAGCCGGGTGTCGAACCGCTTCCCGAACCTCGCCGGGTCCCAGTCCGCCTTGTAGGTGACCCACTTCTCGTCGGCGGCGACGCCGAGCGCGGTCCCGAGGTCGGCGGCGATCGCCGGATCCGCCGCCGGCGTGAGCGCCAGGACGTTGCCGCCCCGGCCGACGATCTCGAACTGCTCGACGCTCTCGGCCTGCTTGACGCGGACGCCGAGTTTGATCCGGCCCGGCGGCGCGGTCGCGGTCCGGAGCTGGACCTCGCTCTGCTTGTGGATCTTCCTCCGCGCGCCGGCCGGCGGATACGCCGGGTTGTTCGGGGCCGGCTTCTTGTTGATAACGACGTCGCGCCTGGCACCCTTCACGAAGGTCGCGCCTGCCATACCCCGTCCTCCCGTTGTGGTCAGTCCGTGAGCGTCATGCCGCCCCGCGCCGCGGCGCACCAGACCCTAGCACCCATGAGTCGCCTCCGCAACGACGGAGCGGGACGCTCAGCCGAGCGCCGCTAGCTCGGCCTCGGCGCGCGCGCGGTACCAGTCCATCCCGAGGGTCCCGAACATCTCGGCCGCGGTCTCGAGCGCCGCGCGCGCGGTGTCGCCCCGCCCGAGCCGGCGCGCCACGGCGCCGAGCCCGAGGTGGCAGCGCGCGACGGCCGGCCGCATGCCGAGGCGCGTCGCGAGCGCCAGGGCCTGGGCGAGGTGCGCCTCGGCGGTGCCCGGCTCGTCGTCCGTGGCGACCTCGGCGAGCAGCAGCAGCGCGTGCGCCTCGGTGCCGCGCGAGCCGACGAGGCGCGTGAGGTCGAGGGCCCGGCGCGCGAGGGGCAGCGCCTCGGCCGCCCGGCCCGCGAGCAGGTACGCCTCGGCGAGGCCGGCGGTGCGGAGCCACCGCCCGTAGGGATCGCCGATCGAGATCGCGCGCTTGACGGCCAGGTCGAGGAGCTGGATCGCCTCCGGGACGCGGCCCACCCGGGCCAGCGACGCCGCGAGCGGCGCCGCCACCGTGGAGGTGACCACGGGCACGTCGGCGGTCCAGCACAGGTCGAAGGCCGGCTC
>Ga0154364_1139_pt1 | contig 11994 bp, 9 predicted proteins | sample RifGroA2_FD_115892 | JGI IMG/M metagenome (GOLD analysis project Ga0154364, IMG submission 115892) | Candidatus Rokubacteria bacterium GWA2_73_35 | reverse complement strand
CTCGGTGGTCGGAATCCACATCGGGGCTTGCTCGCTCGTGCGTTTCCCCATCGCCATGCTTCGCAGTTTACGCAGCCACCGCCGGATCTGACGATGGATCTTTCATCGACTTTCACCACGGGCTGTTAGGTATAATTCCTCCCACGTTTACGCCACCCGGCGGGCGATTCACACGATCACGAGGAGGGCACGCGATGCGGAGGATCATCGGCTCCGTAGGACTGGGTTTCGGCCTCCTCCTGGCGTCCGTGGCCGCGGCCAGCGGCCAGGGGAGCCAGGCTCTCCTTCCAGGTGACTGGGGGAAGGTGCCCCCCACCACGATCACGCTGTTCTATCCGGCCCAGGCGACGTGGCAGTTCCTGACCAGCGACGGACACCCCGGCGCCGAGCCGCTCAAGACGGGGACGTCCTGTGCCGACTGTCACGCGGGGAAGCAGGAGGAGATGGGGAAGAGCCTCGTCACGCATCCCAAGCTCGAGCCCGATCCGATCCCGGGGAAGCGGGCGACGGTCCCGCTCACCGTCCGCGCGGCGTTCGACGCGCAGTACGTCTACTTCCAGTTCCAGTGGGATGCGCCCGACCCGGGCGCCACGCACACGCTCTGGCGGTACGACGGAAGCAAGTGGGTCCGGGCCGGCGGCCCGAAGCCGGATGTGCTCAAGAAGGGCGCCGCCCCGAGCTACGAGGATCGCGTGGCCGTCCTGATCGGCGACCGCGACAGCCTTCCGGCCTACGACGGCGCCCAGGTGGGCTTCTCCCAGGCCGGCTGCTTCATCACGTGCCACAACAGCATGCGGGCGATGCCCAAGGAGCCCACCAAGGATGCACTGAAAGCCCATCCGTACTGGGGCGATGCGGGCAAGAAGCGGAGCGACATCCGGAAGTACCTCCTGATTAGCCGGACGGGCCAGGACGAGAGCGGCGCGTGGGACAAGGTGAAGAGCCCGGCCGAGCTGGAGCAGCTTCGCCAGGCCGGCCGGTTCCTCGACCTCTGGCAGTGGCGGGCCGCCCGGTCGAACCCCCTGGGCTACGCCGGGGACGACTGGGTCCTCGACTACCGCTGGTTCGACAAGGGGAAGAACACCTTCACGTCGCCCGGGGAGCCGAAGTGGATGTACGACCAGGCGAAGATGGGCTTCGTGGCCATCCCCGAAGCGCGGCTTCGCGAGATGCGCGACAAGTTCCCGCTGATCATCGGCCGGAACGCGGTGCCCCTCGATCCGAAGGCGCCGTTCAAGGCCGGCGACATCCTGCCGCACCCGGTCCTCCAGGAGCCGTCCGAGAGCGTGGCCGACGTCAGGGCCGCCGGCACCTGGCGGGACGGCCGCTGGACGGTGGAGCTCAGGCGGAAACTCAACACGGGCAACCCTGACGACAAGGCGCTCGCTCCCGGCAAGGTGTACGACATCGGGTTCGCGGTGTTCGAGGACCGGGTCTCCAACCGGCGGCACCACGTGACCCTGCCGCCCGTCACCTTCGGCCTCGGGGTGAAGGCGGACATCACGGCGCAGCGCCTCCCCTAGAACCCAGCGGGAGTCGGGCCGGCCGGGGCATACTGGGGCGCGAGGCGCCCCGCATGCGCTGGCTCGTCGACGGCTACAACGTGATCCGCCGCGATCCCGACCTCCGCGCCCGGGAGGCGGAGAGCCTCGAGGCCGGCCGCCGGGCGCTCCTCGGGCTCGTCGCGCGCCGGGCCGGCGGCTCGCGCGACACGTTCACCGTGGTCTTCGACGGCGCGCGCGTCACCGGCGGCGCCCCCGGCGCCGGGCGTGTGCAGGTTCTGTTCTCGCGCCCGCCCCGCACCGCCGACGACGAGTTGATGCGCCTGGCGCGCGAGGGCGGGGCGGGCACGGCCGTCGTCAGCTCGGACCGCCGCGTGCAGGACGCCGCGCGGCGCGCCGGGTGCGCCGTCCTCGGCGCCGAGCGGTTCCTCGACGCCCTCGCTGGCGCGCCGGCCGTCGGGAACGAGGACGAGGACGCCGAGGAGCGCCCGCGGGACAAGCGCGGCAACCCGCGCCGCCCGTCCAAGAAGGCGCGGGCGGCGGCGCGGGCGCTCCGGCGCCTGCGTTCGCCTTGACTCGGGGCCGTCCCTGTGAAATAACTCCGGCGGCATGGAGCGGCACCTCTTCCTCGTGGCGCGCGACCAGCCCGACCTGCACGAGTACCTGGCGCGGGAGTTCGTCTCCGAGGGCAACGTCGAGGTGATCCTGGACCGGCGGGTCGCCGGCGAGCGCCGGGGCGGACACGATCGCCGCCAGCCGCCCCGCGCGGGCGCCGCGCGCGCCGACCGCCGGCGGGCCGAGCGTCGCCTCCTGGCCGAGCGCCGCCTCCGGCAGCTCGTGGACGGCCAGCTCCGCTCGCTCGGCTACGCCATGCTCCGTATCGGCTAGCTCCAGCCCCCCCTTGGCGCCCCGGCGGGGCGTCTCGACGCGGATCCACGTATCCAGAGGTTGACACCCGGCGCGCGGGCATGACAGCGTGGCCGCATGCGCGGGGCACTGCGCCTGGCGGCGCTCGGCGCCCTCCTGGCCTTCGCCGTTTCCACGCACGCCGTCGAGCCGGGAGCGCTCGAGGGCGCCGTCGTCCGCGTCGTGGACGGCGACACGATCCACGTCAGGCTCGGCGACCGGGTCGAGAAGGTCCGCTACATCGGCGTCAACACGCCGGAGGTCCACCACCCGCAGAAGGGCGAGCAGCCGGGCGGGCGCGAGGCGGGCGAGGTCAACCGGCGGCTGGTGGCCGGTAAGCGCGTCAGGCTCGAGCTCGACGTCCAGGCGCGCGACCGCTACGGGCGGCTCCTCGCCTACGTCTGGGTCGGCGGCCTGATGGTCAACGCCGAGCTGGTGCGCCTGGGCTACGCCGAGCCGATGACGATCCCGCCGAACGTCCGGCACCAGCGGCTGTTCCGCGACCTCGCGCGCGAGGCGCGCGCGGCGGGCCGCGGCCTCTGGAGCACGGCGCCCGGCCCGGCGCGGGAGTGAATCGACGTCGGGGGGAGCGACCGCCGCTCCCCCCGACACCCCCCAACGGGATCGCGTGAGCCCGATTCCTTCACGCCGTTTGGCCCCGCGCGTCTCGATTGCGCCGCTCCCGGTCGGCCCGTATCATAGGCCGAACGACCCACGAGGGGGCCCATGGCGAGCACGCGCGACTACTCCCTGGACGCCAAGTACCGGCTGGAAGCGGGGCGGATCCTCCTCTCCGGCATCCAGGCGCTCGTGCGCCTGCCGCTCGATCAGCACCGCGCCGACCGGCGGCGGGGCCTCGACACCGCGACGCTCGTCTCGGGCTACCGCGGCTCGCCGCTCGGCGGGCTCGACCTCGCGCTCGAGCGCAACCCCGACCTCCTGCGCGAGCACCAGGTCGTCTTCCTCTCGGGGGTGAACGAGGATCTCGGCGCCACCGCCATCTTCGGCAGCCAGCTCGCCAACCTGTTCCCGGGCCCGAAGTACGACGGCGTGCTCGGCATGTGGTACGGCAAGGGCCCGGGCGTGGACCGCTCGGGCGACGTCTTCAAGCACGCCAACTTCGCCGGGGTCGGGCGCTGGGGGGGCGTGCTCGCGCTCGCCGGGGACGACCCGCTCTCCAAGTCCTCGACGATCCCGACGCACTCGGAGGTCGCGTTCTACGACGCGCTCTTCCCCGTGCTCTTCCCCGGCACGATCCAGGAGATCCTCGACCTCGGCCGCCTGGGCTTCGAGCTCTCCCGCTACTCCGGCCTCTGGGTGGGCTTCAAGATCGTCACCAACATCGCCGACGAGGTCGGCACCGCGGAGGTCGCGCCGGACCGCGTCCGGGTCGTGGACCCCGGCTTCCACTGGGAGGGGCGTCCGTGGCAGCCGCGGCAGAACCCGCTCCTGATGCCGCCGTACGGGCTCGAGACGGAGCGCGAGATCCACTACGGCCGGCTCGAGGCGGCGAAGGCGTTCGCCGCGGCCAACGGGCTCAACCGCATCACGCTCGACACGCCCGGCGCGTGGCTCGGCATCGCGGCGCCCGGCAAGACCTACTACGACCTGCGCGAGGCGCTCCGCGGGCTCGGGCTCGACGACGCGACGCTCGGCCGCCACGGCGTCCGGCTGCTCAAGCTCGGCATGCTGTTCCCGATGGAGCCCGGCATCGTGCGCGAGTTCGCCCGCGGGCTCGAGGAGCTCCTGGTCGTCGAGGAGAAGCGCGCGTTCTGCGAGCTGTTCATCCGCGACGTCCTCTACAACCAGGCCGAGCGGCCGCGCGTCACGGGCAAGCGCGACCTCGAGGGCCGCCCGCTCGTGCCGGCCGACGCCGAGCTCGACGCGGACCGGATCGCGCAGATCGTCGCCGCCCGGCTCGCGCGGCGGGTCCGGCTTCCGTCCATCGACGCGCGCGTCGCGCTGCTCGAGGCCCTGCGCCAGCGGCCCCAGCCGCTGACGCTCGCGCGCCAGCCCTACTTCTGCTCGGGCTGCCCGCACAACCGCTCGACGGTCGCGCCGGAGGGCTCGCTGGCGAGCGGCGGCATCGGCTGCCACGGGATGGCGCTCCTGATGGACCGGCGGACGATGGGCCTCACGCACATGGGCGGCGAGGGCGTCCAGTGGGCGGGCATCGCGCCGTTCACCGAGACCCCGCACATCTTCCAGAACCTCGGCGACGGCACCTTCTTCCACTCGGGCTCGCTCGCGGTGCGCCAGGCGGTGGCCTCGGGCGCGAGCCTCACGTACAAGATCCTCTACAACTCGGCGGTGGCGATGACGGGCGGCCAGGACGCCGCGGGCGCGATCCCGGTCCCGGAGCTGACCCGCCAGCTCGAGGCGGAGGGCGTCCGGCGCATCATCGTGATGACCGACGAGCCCGACAAGTACCCGCGAGGCGTCCGGTGGGCCCGGGGCGTCGAGGTGTGGCACCGCGACCGGCTCGACGAGGCGCAGCGCCTGCTGCGCGACATCCCGGGCGTCACCGCGCTCGTCTACGACCAGCGCTGCGCCGCCGAGAAGCGACGGCTCCGCAAGCGCGGCCGGCTCCCGGACCCGGCGACGCGGGTGTACATCAACGAGGCCGTCTGCGAGGGCTGCGGCGACTGCGGGGCGAAGTCGAACTGCCTCTCCGTCCATCCGGTGGAGACCGAGTTCGGCCGCAAAACGCAGGTCCACCAGTCGTCCTGCAACAAGGACTACTCCTGCCTGCAGGGCGATTGTCCCGCGTTCCTCACGGTCGTCCCGCGCGGCGCGCCGAGCCGGCGCGAGCGCCGGCTCTACACGGTCGACCGCGAGCTGCCGGAGCCCGTCCTGCGCGTCCCGCGCGACGCCGGCGTGTTCATGGCGGGCATCGGCGGCACGGGCGTGGTGACCGTCAACCAGATCCTGGGCACGGCGGCGCTCCTCGACGGCCGCGAGGTCCGCGGCCTCGACCAGACCGGCCTCTCCCAGAAGGGTGGTCCCGTCGTCTCGCACCTCAAGCTCTTCGACCGGGCGCCGGAGGTCTCGAACAAGCTCGCGGCCGGCGAGGCCGACTGCTACCTGGGCTTCGACGTCCTCGTCGCGACCGCGCCGCAGAACCTCGACCACGCGCGGCCCGACCGCACGATCGCGGTGATCTCGACGAGCCAGGTGCCGACCGGGGCCATGGTCACGCACACCGACGTCGAGTTCCCCGAGCCGAACGCGCTTTGCACGGCCATCGACCGCGTCACGCGCAAGGACGAGAACGTCTACGTGGACGCGCTCGGGCTCGCCGAGACGCTCTTCGGCGACCACATGGCCGCCAACATGATCGTGCTCGGCGCCGCCTACCAGGCCGGCGCGATCCCGGTGAGCGCCGCGGCGATCGAGGAGGCCATCGCGCTCAACGGCGTCGCGGTGCCGATGAACAGCCAGGCGTTCCGCGTCGGCCGGCTGCTCGTCGCCGATCCGGCCTGGCTCGGGACGATCCGGCGCCGGCGCGCCGGGGCCGTCGAGGTCCGGCCGGCGCTCACCGCCCGGGCGCGCGCGCTGGTCGAGGGCGTGGGGGCGACCGGCGAGCTCCGCCGGCTCCTCGAGATCCGCGTGCCCGAGCTGATCGAGTACCAGAGCGAAGCCTACGCGCGCGCGTACGCGGACTTCGTGCGGCGCGTGAGCGAGGCGGAGCGGGCGGCGGTGCCCGGTGCCTCCCGCCTCGGCGAGGCCGTCGCCCGGCACCTCTACAAGCTCATGGCCTACAAGGACGAGTACGAGGTGGCGCGCCTGCACCTCAAGCACCGCGTCGCCGCGACCCTGACCGAGCGCTACCCGGACGGCGTCCGGGTCCGCTACCACCTGCTCCCGCCGCTGCTGCGCGCGCTCGGCCTCAAGCGGAAGCTCGAGCTCGGGACCTGGCTCGACGGCCTCTTCCGCGTGCTCGTGGCGCTGCGGAGGCTGCGCGGCACGGCGCTCGACGTCTTCGGCCGGGCCCAGGTGCGCCGCGTGGAGCGGCAGCTCATCGGCGAGTACGGCGGGCTCGTCGACAAGGCGCTGATCGGGCTCTCGCCCGAGAGCTACGAGCGCGCGGTCACGCTCGCGAACCTGCCCGACGTGATCCGCGGCTACGAGGACGTCAAGCTGCGGAACGTCCGGCGGTTCCGGGACGAGGTCCGCGCGCTGGGGTTCTAGCCAATGACGGGACTCGAAGCGAGGATCCGGAAGCTCCAGTCGCAGCTCGTGACGCTCCGTGCCCAGGCGGCCCGGGCCCGGGGCGAGGCGCGCCGGCGCGCCAAGCGGCTCGAGCGGCGCACCCGCGTCACGGTCGCGCGCGCGATCCGCACCGTCGAGCCGAGGGTGCGCGAGGCCGTGGCCGAGGCGCGCCGGATCGCCCGCGGCGTGCGCGCCGGCGTCCGCGCGGGCACGGCCGCCTACCGCGCCGGGCGCAAGAAGACCTAGCCCGCCTACTCCTCCGGCCGCGCGCGCCCGCGCTTGAGAGCGGCGCGGCGCTTCTTCGCCTCGATGCGGCGCTCGCGCGCCGCGGCGGTCGGCCGGGTCTTCCGGCGCGGCCGCGGCTCGACCAGCGCGGCCGCCACCAGCGCGCGCACCTTGTCCCGCGCGTCCTCGAGGTTGCGGGCCTGGTCGCGCGTGGCCCGGCTCGTGACCCGGAGCCGGCCCTCGGCGTCGAGCCGGTGGCGCGCGAGCGCGGCGAGGCGAGCCCGCGCCGCGTCCGGGAGCCCCTCGATCGCGTCGAGATCGACCGTGAGCTCGACCCGCGTGGCCACCTTGTTGACCCGCTGGCCCCCGGGGCCCCCGGCGCGCGAGGTGCGGAGGGCGAGGGCCGCCGCGGGGACGCGCACCGTGTCCGTCACGAGGATCGGCGTCATGCCGATTACAATAGTCGCTCGTGGGGCCGACGGTCCAGGAGCGGCGCAAGCTCACGGCCGTGGCGCGCGGCGCGGCGCCGGCGGACCTCTACGTGCGCGGCGGCACGCTCCTCAACGTCTACACGGGCGAGCTCCACCCGGCCAACGTCGCCGTGGCGGGGGAGCGCATCGCCTACGTCGGCGCGCGCGAGGACATGCTGGGGGCGCGCACCGAGGTGCTCGACGCCGCCGGCCGCGTCCTGGTCCCGGGCTACATCGACCCGCACGTCCACGTGGGGCACCTCGTGAGCCCGGCCGCGTTCGCGCGCTACGTCCTCCCGCTCGGCACGACCACGGTCGTCGCCGACACGCTCCACTTCTGGGAGCTCGGCGGGCTCGCGGCGTTCCGCGCGCTGGCCGACGCGCTGGCGGGCGCGCCGCTGAAGTTCTACTGGATGATCCGCCCGCACGGGCAGGCGCGCCGGACGGACGAGTGGCGCCGGTTCCGCGTGCGCGACCTCGATCGCGCGCTCGCGCACCCCTGGGCCGTCGCGATCGGCGAGGTGACGCGCTGGCCCGAGGCGTGGGGCGGCGAGCGCGCGCTGCTCCAGCGTGCGGCGCTCGCGCGCCGCGGCGGTCGGCCGGGTCTTCCGGCGCGGCCGCGGCTCGACCAGCGCGGCCGCCACCAGCGCGCGCACCTTGTCCCGCGCGTCCTCGAGGTTGCGGGCCTGGTCGCGCGTGGCCCGGCTCGTGACCCGGAGCCGGCCCTCGGCGTCGAGCCGGTGGCGCGCGAGCGCGGCGAGGCGAGCCCGCGCCGCGTCCGGGAGCCCCTCGATCGCGTCGAGATCGACCGTGAGCTCGACCCGCGTGGCCACCTTGTTGACCCGCTGGCCCCCGGGGCCCCCGGCGCGCGAGGTGCGGAGGGCGAGGGCCGCCGCGGGGACGCGCACCGTGTCCGTCACGAGGATCGGCGTCATGCCGATTACAATAGTCGCTCGTGGGGCCGACGGTCCAGGAGCGGCGCAAGCTCACGGCCGTGGCGCGCGGCGCGGCGCCGGCGGACCTCTACGTGCGCGGCGGCACGCTCCTCAACGTCTACACGGGCGAGCTCCACCCGGCCAACGTCGCCGTGGCGGGGGAGCGCATCGCCTACGTCGGCGCGCGCGAGGACATGCTGGGGGCGCGCACCGAGGTGCTCGACGCCGCCGGCCGCGTCCTGGTCCCGGGCTACATCGACCCGCACGTCCACGTGGGGCACCTCGTGAGCCCGGCCGCGTTCGCGCGCTACGTCCTCCCGCTCGGCACGACCACGGTCGTCGCCGACACGCTCCACTTCTGGGAGCTCGGCGGGCTCGCGGCGTTCCGCGCGCTGGCCGACGCGCTGGCGGGCGCGCCGCTGAAGTTCTACTGGATGATCCGCCCGCACGGGCAGGCGCGCCGGACGGACGAGTGGCGCCGGTTCCGCGTGCGCGACCTCGATCGCGCGCTCGCGCACCCCTGGGCCGTCGCGATCGGCGAGGTGACGCGCTGGCCCGAGGCGTGGGGCGGCGAGCGCGCGCTGCTCCAGCGCCTGGCGCTCGCGCGCCCGCCCCTCCGGCGCGTCGAGGGCCACACCGCGGGCGCCGCCGCCGAGCGAGTCGCGTCCCTCGCGGCCGCGGGCTTCACGTCCGACCACGAGCCGATCACCGGTGTGGAGGCGCTCGAGCGCGCGCGGCAGGGGATCGCGGTGATGCTCCGGGAGTCCTCGCTGCGCCCCGACCTCGCGGGGCTCCTCGACGCGCTCAAGGCGGCGCCGGGGCTCGCCTCGCGCCTCATGCTCACGTGCGACGGCTCGATGCCCGCGTACGTGCGCGCCCACGGCTTCGTGGACCACCTGATCCGGACGGCGCTCGCGCACGGCGTCGGGCCCGTGGACGCCTACCGGATGGCGACGCTGAACCCGGCGAGCTACTACGGGCTCGACGCCGACCTCGGCGGGATCGCGCCGGGCCGGTACGCCGACCTGCTGCTGCTCGACGACCTCGCCGAGCCGCGGCCCGCCGCCGTCGTCGCGCGGGGCCGGCTCGTGGCCCGGGACGGGCGGCTGCTCGCGCGGGTGCCGGAGCCCCCGTGGCGGCGCGTGTTCACGTCGGCCCGGGCGCGGCTCGACGTCCGCTGGCGCGCGCGGGCGGCCGACTTCGCGCTCCCACGGCGCGCGCGCTACCCGGTGATCCGGCTCGTGAGCGCGGTGATCAGCCGGCTCGAGGCGCGGCCGCGGGCGGCCGGCGACCTCCACGCGGCGCTCGTGGACCGCGCCGGCCGCTGGGTCGCGCCGGGCCTCGTCGCCGGCTTCGCCGACGAGCGGCTCGACGGGCTGGCGACGACCACCAGCACCGACTTCAACATCCTCGCCCTCGGGCGCCGGCCCGAGGCGATGGCGCGCGCGGTCAACCGCCTGCTCGCGCTCCGCGGCGGGATCGTGCTCGTGGACGGCGACGCGGTCGCCTGGGAGCGCGCCCTCCCGCTCGGCGGCATCATGGCGCGCGGCGCCTGGGAGGACGCGGTCGCCTGGGAGGAGGAGCTCGCCGCGGCGCTCCGGGCGCGGGGCCACGCCCACCACGACCCGCTCTTCTCGCTCTTCTTCCTGTCGGCCGACTTCCTGCCCGCGGCGCGGCTCTCGCCGCGCGGCGTGTGGGACGTCAAGCGTGGCCGCGTGCTCCTGCCCTCGCGCCCGCGCGCGGCCCGGACCTGAGCCACGCGCGCCCGGGCGCTCGGCTGGGCACTCGTCGGCGTCCTCCTTGCGGGAGAGGCGCGCGCGGAGGAGGGGACCTTCGCGCGCGGCGCGCTCGGCGGGCGCGCGTATCGCCTCTACGTGCCCGCGGGCGCGGCGCCGGCGCCGCGGCCCCTCGTCGTCGCCCTGCACGGCTGCTTCCAGACGCCCGAGGACCTGGCGCTCGGCACGCGCCTGAACGACGCGGCGGAGCGGCGCGGGCTCCTCGTCCTCTACCCCGCCCAGGGGCCCGGCGACAACGTGAGCCGCTGCTGGAACTGGTTCGATCCCGCCCACCAGGGTCGGCGCTCGGGCGAGGTCGCCGAGATCCTCGCGCTCGTCCGGGAGGTCGGCCGCGCGCACGCGGTGGCGCCCGGGCGCACGGTCGTGCTCGGCCTCTCAGCCGGCGGCTTCATGGCGGTGAACCTCCTGTGCGCGGCGCCCGACCTCGTCGCCGGCGTCGGCGTCGTCGCCGGGGGGCCCTACCGCTGCGGCGTGGGCGAGGCGGGCGCCGTCCAGTGCATGCGCGGGCAGGGGCTCGCCGGCGCCGCCGCGGCGGCGGCGTGCCTGGCAGCGTCCGGGACGTCCGCGATCCGGGCGCGCGCCTCGCTCTGGCAGGGCGCCGAGGACACCGTGGTCGCGCCGGCGAACCTCGCGGCGCTCGAGACGATGTTCGCGCGGCTGGCCGGCGCGGTGGCGGGCACGACGGAGCGGCAGGAGGGCGCGCTCCGCGCGCGCTGGCGCGACGCCGAGGGGCGGGCGGTGCTCGAGGCCTGGCTCGTGCCGGGCCTCGGCCACGCGTGGAGCGGGGGCGACCCGCGCGGCACGCACGCCTCGCCGCGCGGCCCCGACGCGACCGCGCACGTGCTCGACTTCCTCCTCGGGCCGCCCCCGCGCTAGGCGCCGCCGCCGCCGCCCGCCCCGGGGCGTCTCGACGCGCTGCGGCGGGGAACGTCGTTGTCGGCGTGAGCGTTTTCACGTAGACTCGGGCCACTCAGAGGGATCGAAACCACCGGGAGGGACCCATGCATGGAGCGCGCACGCTGTCGCTGGTCGCTCTGTCGCTCGTGCTGGCCGTGGTCGCCGTCGGCACGCCCGCCGTCGCTCAGGCGCCGAAGTACGGCGGGATCCTGAATCTCGCCCAGCGGGCCGACCCCGCGCAGGGGTTCGCGATCCACGAGACGGGCACGATCGACGTCGTCTGGCCCGCCTCGCCCTGCTTCAACAACCTCGTCTACTTCGACCCGCTCAAGAAGCAGGAGAGCCTGGACACCATCATCGGCGACCTCGCCGAGAAGTGGTCGTGGCAGGACAACTACAGGAACCTCGTCTTCTTCCTGCGCCGGGGCGTGAAGTGGCACGACGGCACGCCCTTCACGTCGAAGGACGTCAAGTACACCTTCGACATGATCCGCGAGGCGCCCGACGCCCAGGCGAAGCTCCGCATCAACCCGCGCAAGGCGTGGTACGCGAACGTCGAGGCCATCGAGGCCGCCGACCCCTACACGGTGGTCTTCCGGCTCAAGCGGCCGCAGCCCTCGCTGATCGCGATGCTCGCCTCCGGCTACTCGCCCGTGTACCCAGCCCACGTGCCGCCCGCCGAGTTCCGCACGCGCTGCGTCGGCACGGGCCCCTTCAAGCTCAAGGAGTGGCGGAAGGGCGAGTACATCGACTACGTGAAGAACCCCGACTACTTCGTCAAAGGCCGGCCCTACCTCGACGGGCTCCGCTTCGTCGTGATCAAGGAGCTCGGCACGCGCGTCGCGGCCGTGCAGGCCGGCCAGCTCGACGCCTCGTTCCCCGGCGACGTCTCCGGCACCCGCGCCGAGGCGCTGAAGAAGGCGGTGCCGCAGCTCGTCATCACCAAGAGCGCCCAGAACGTCAACGACAACCTGATCATGAACACGAAGAAGCCGCCCTTCGACCAGGTCAAGGTGCGGCTCGCGCTGAGCCTCGCGATCGACCGCGCCGA